>Ga0315290_10001366_pt1 | contig 16783 bp, 10 predicted proteins | sample YL17G12_0_MG_FD_203627 | JGI IMG/M metagenome (GOLD analysis project Ga0315290, IMG submission 203627) | Sediment microbial communities from Yellowstone Lake, YNP, Wyoming, USA - YL17G12_0 | ecosystem: Environmental > Aquatic > Freshwater > Lake > Sediment | place: USA: Wyoming | collected... | reverse complement strand
CGCTCCCGTCGCGGCCGAATGCCGCCGCGCCGGGCCGGGAGTTGTTCACCCGGTACCTCCGGCCGGGAATCACCGTGGAGACGCCAGGATCTCCTACGTTCCTGGGGAACCCCAATTGTGCCTTTGCTGCTCTCCGACCCCGGTGGGACCGAACGCGTCCGGACCTGTCAATGCGCCGGCGCGGCCCCCGTTCTGACCACAACGAAGGCTCCCGCATTCGTACTTTCGAGGCTCAATCACACGGCTTCGGCACTGGCTGTCTACGCTTCGCACTGGCGAGTTACCCCGCCCCCACGCAAGACTCGCTTCCGGCTGTTGGCCAGACTCTTCCGGACGGGCTTCTACCCGCAGGGTTCCATCGAAAGGTTTCACGATGTATCCTACATCCATCCTCCTTTCATCGTGCCTTGGGCAGAGTCTTGGCCGACTCCGCCGGGGTAACCGCCTGCACGGCGGTCTTCTCTCCGTGCCACACCAGCATGTAGTACTCGGTCTCCATGACCCGGTAGCAACCCATGGACGCCACGTAGAGAAGGCCCGCAAGGACAACAACCAAGAGATTGGGGATCACCATTTTCAACGCCGCCACCCGAACCATCGCCTTGCCGACGTACTTGCGGTCCGCAGATCGCAGTTTCGCCACCATCTGCTCCTCGGTGGGCTCGGGCCCGCCCTTGTCCCGTTTCCAGTACATCCTCAGCCGTTCACTCCGGGTGTCGACAATCTCCCGATAGCACCAATACAACCAGCGGCAGCGTCCCAGGAAGCTACAGGGAAAAGCGATGACGCTCTTGAGAAGGGCGATCAGCGCGAGGCACAGCGCGAACAAGGCAGTGCCGCGGATCAGACGGACCTGCTTCCAGATGTCGTCCAAGGCGTTTCGAGAGGCATCCAGCTTGAGATTGCCCCACGCCGCTTCGCGACGGAGGTATTCGCCGTACTCCTGCCAGCCCCCCTCCGGAACCTTCCGGCACAACGGCAGCCAGGCAAAGCCCGCCAGGCCCGTGGCCGACGGGTCGCGGCCTTGGCTGCCGGAATTCGCGTTCGCCACCTGCCAGATGACATCGAGCTGGGCAGGTTGCAGGACCCAGTACGCGGTCGCGTTGGCCAGGACTCCCGCGTAGTACACCAGGCCCAGAATGACGGCTATTCTCACCCGCTGGGCATTCGCCTGTCCCAGCTTCCCCGTCTCGAACAGAAGTTCGGTCAGCCTCGTGGCGTAGCCCGCCAGCTCGTTCTTGACCCGCGGAGCCAGGGCTGCCAGATAACCCAATGCGATGACCGTAAGTGCGCCAAGGACCATGATCTCCAGAAACGAAACCGTAACCTCGATGAGCTTGTCCATGGCCCAGTCCCCCCAGGTATATTGACCGTATCCTCGTCCTCCGGCGGCGCCACGCCCTGCGCCATTATAAGTCATGAAACGCCGCCGAACAAACCGCTTCCTCCACCGCGACCGCGCCAGGCGGTCGTGGATTCGCGGCGAAAGAGAGAAGGGGGCAGTCGCATATCGTGGGTAATCTGCGCAGCAGGGGATGAAACGCGGGGCGCCGGGATACTTCTCATATACCGCAAAGCCCGCAGTATATGTGCCTGCCCCTATGCCGTTGGGAGTTCCGAGTTCCAACCAGTTCCGGCGGGCTACTTGGGTCAGTAGCTGGCAGCAACGGCCACCTTTCCCGTCAACCCCATGAGTTCGACAACTTCTTTGTCCTGGTTAAACCTCGTCCACGGCCGGCCGTTGACCATCACGCTCTTGATCGGCACCGCCTTGGGATGGCGGAAACGTAGGACAACGGCCTTGGGTGGATTGCGACTCGGTATCTCGATGCTGGCCGTGATCTTGCCGTTGTCCACGTCCGAGACGATCTCATACGCCAAAGTCCCGAAGTAGGTCGGAGCGTTCTTGATTGCGACCTTCTTGCCGTGCTCCAGCCAGACGCGAGGCGTGGCGCGGGCCACCCACAGGGACTGGCCATCCTCCATCACCAACAGGTTGCGAAAGTTCTCCATGAACCAACCCGCGGTGCCGTTGTCGGGATTCGTACAGTCCGCATAGTTACCCAAGTTCCAGGCTTCCCAGAGCTTTCCATTGGCACCCACGATCGCCGCGTAAGAGTTCATCCAGAATCGCAGGAAATTCGGCACATCGTCTTGAAGCAGGTAGATATTGGCATTGTGCGAGGCCTTAGGCAGGATGACGTAGCAATTCCAGAACCAGGCATCGTTCGTGGAAAGGCCCTTTTTCTTCCGCGCTTCCTCCTGTTCCCGCACGGCGCTGACGGACGTTCCCAGCTCCTCCATCACGTTCAGTGTATCGACCATCTGGATCTCGTTGGCATCCAGTGCGCCGAATGGCTCGGCCAGCGGCAGTGCCCCCATGAAACGATCGCACTCCGGAAACTGGGGAGCACCTAACTCCGGACCCGTCAGGCCGCGTGCATACGCCATTCTTGGGATGTAGCTGCGGAACGTGCCGTCGCGCCCAAGTCGCACGGGCGCCAGCGCCGCCTCCCGTTTCACGGCCCGGCGAACGTCGGCGCGAAACGCATCGGCCTCGTCGCGGTACTTCCGGCCGGTTTCCGGATCGAGCTCCGTCAGGGCGTCGGCGAAACGCCGCAGGCCCTGAAGAGCAAAGGCATTGTCGCAATAGTACCAATGCCAGTCACAGCTAGGGATTGCGTAATCGCCCAGCATGCACGGCGGCATGAGACCGGCGACCAAAAGGTCCTTCCGGTTGGGAATGTCCTTCATATAGAGGGTCCGCTGCCGGATGATCCAGTCGGCCGCCGCCTGCATCCGGACACGGTTCCGCTGGAACCACTCCCGATCACCCGTCAGGAAAAAGCGCTCCGCCATGGCAAACAGGAGTCTGCCCGTCGAGGCGTGCGTGCCGTCGTGGCTGTATCCCATGTCGTGTCGCATGGCGGTGGCCCTTTCCAGGGCACCCTTGCCATCCGCATAATCGCCGTCCGACTTCGCCCCCGGGGCCTTCAAGAAATGCTCATAGACCTTGTCAGCCTCATCGTGCAGACCCACCAGATCCATTTCATGGGCAACCCGGCCGACCTCAAACGCAAGTCCCCCCCACATGTGCTTGCCTTTCAACTGGAACGAGGCCGCGCGCCACGCATCGGTCCAGCGTGAGTCCGGTAGTTGCACCTGCACGGGAGGGTCCTCGACCTGAGGCAATGGCGGAACAACCGTCCCCGCCGGACACGCCCACAGCCTGACCTCCCGCACGACCTCTTCCCAGGAGGCGGCCTCACGATGCTCCCGGGTCATCTGGCAAATACCCTTGAGGTTCCTGGCCGCCAATTCCCCGGCAAACTGCCGGGCGGTTTTTCCGCTGCCGACCTTCGTTACGAAAATGCCGTGTTCCGGGATCAGGATCGGTGCGTCCTCCACATCGCGAAGGCGAACCGTGAAGCCGGTCGTCTTGGTCCAAACGGTGACCCGACTATCCAAACCCGGGCGACTGCCGGGGGCGTACAGCAACGGTACGACGATGCCTCGTCTCGTATCGCCTGCGGCCCGCGATTGCCAGGTGTGCGCGCCAGTCACCGCCGTTCCCTTGTCGTCCGCCAATGGCGACACGGAACCGACCACGGCCACGTGGGACTCCAAACGGCCGTCAAAGTCGGCCTTCTTCGTTCCCGCCTGGAAGCCCCATTCAATTTCCAGGTCGATCCGTTTCCACTCACCCACGCTCGGCCCGATCACGCGGATGCTTGGTACGGCAGACTTGACGCCACCCGGTGTCTTTCCGTCTTCGTAGAAGACCGCGACCATTTCCGTAGCAGCGTCGACCCGGGCGTTATAGGCCCAGTCCATTTTCGCGCCGGGGTCGCTGTTGTACGTCCACGTACGCCGGTCTTTTGATACCTCCGGATGGCCCAGAACCTTGTCCACGGTCCACCCGAACCAGCCATACGACGTAGGATAGACCCGAACCTCCACCGTTTCCGGCGACGGAGTCTCCCGAGCGCCGGCCGGCCAATGGAGTTCCACTTGATACTTCGTCACTCCTCCCGTCCAGAGCAGTCCGGCCTGCAAGCGGCCTTTCGGTGGCGGGGGTAACGGTTTGAGCAAATCGGGCATATCATAATAGATGCTCTTTAGCTGTGGCTGAGGCAGTGCGGCGAAGGCCGTCCGATACACCCGATTGATCCGTTCGAGTCGCCGGGGGATGAAATAGGCTTCCGGTTTCTCCTGCACCGCCCGATCAGCACGCCACGCATACGCCCACGGCGCAATGTCGACCGGTTGACCCGCCAGTCTGTCCAGATCGGCCTTTTCCGTCGCGGTCGGTGGCAGCCCCGGCGACTCCGCCGCAGACACAACACCGACGCCCGCCACCGCCAACACGACCACGACTTGCATCAGCATGATTCGATTCCCCATTCCGAATTCCAATTCCGGGGACACAATTCCGGGGACACAATACCAGTATTGGCAAACTAGGATGGTTCGAATAAGCCCACGCAGCCCGACTGGCACGTGCCCAACGGGCTACTTGCTCGCCACAATCTCCACGCGGACCACGGCCTTGTCGAGCTTCACCTGGGCCGTGCCCGTCAGGCCGGAGACGTTGGCCGCGATCCCTTCCGCCCGGACCTTGTATTCGCCGAAAGGGACGTTGGGGAAGGTGAACTTTCCCCCCAAATCGCCTTCCGCGGTCCGGCCGGTCCCTTCCAGGACGACGCTGAGCCGGGTCCAGTCGACGCTCGTGTTGCCCAGCGTTCGGTAAAAGACCTGGCCCTGAATGGTGCCGACGGTCGTGGCCGGCATGACGGCCTGCTGGGAAATGGCGATCGGGATCGCCTTCTCGCTGAACAGGTCGACGTTGTCGGTCACGCGGATGCGGAGGCTGTAGCTCTGCCCGGGCACCAGGGCGGGCTTGACCTCCTTGGTCGGCACCGACAGCTCGATCTTGTTGCCCTTCGCCGGGATCTCCGGGAATTTCTCGTTGTCGTCGAGCTGGCCGTTGCTGTTGCGGTCGAACCCGTACTCGATCTTCTTGACGCCGCTGAGGTCGTCGATCTCCAGGGTGATGGGGATGACGTCGTCCGGGTCGGCGACCGACGGGGCGGCGACGGTAAGCTGCGGCGGCAGGCCGTCGAGGATGATCTCGACGCGATCCTCCCGCTTGTCGTCGGGCCGGGAGGGGTGGCGGAGCACAAGCCGGGCCACCACGCTGGCGCGGGTGTCGCGCGTGTCCTGGGTGTCGAGCTCGAAGCGGTAGTCGCGAACCTCGCTCCGCACGCGGACCAGACCCAGCGGCCCGACCTTCTCCAGGCGGAAGATCGCCTGGCGATCACCGTGGAACCGCGACTTGAGGCTGCTGGTTCGGGTATCGCCCTGGGCCTCGAGCCAGACCTCCAGCGCGTTTTCCGCGTTCTCGGGGTCGAGGAAGGCGTCGTGCGGGGCGTCGACCTGGAGCTCGACGGGCAGGCCCGTGCCGCGGGGCAGCGGCGCCCGGAACGTCTGGCCCGGCCGGGGCGACTTGATCCGCACCTGGCGCAGATCGCCCAACGGGGTGACCTTCCCGTCCCGGCGGCATTCGACGTCGAACACCATGGCCCGGGGCCAGCCGTCGACGGTCATCGACAACCGGACCGTCCGGTTCTCTTCGGCCGGGCCCTCCACCCCGAGGCGATCCTCGGCTCCGGCCTGGGCGAGTGCCAAAGGACGCGTCGGCCGCTTGACGAACTCGGCGTTGGCCACGTCGACGATCTCCCACTCGATGCGCACGGGCTCCTCGGGCGAGAGGGGCGGAAGCAGCCGCAGCTCGTCGCGGAGCCTCACCGCGACGCTCACCCGGCGCTCCGTGGGGTCGTAGCGGATGGTCGGATTGACGTAGTCGGACGGGGGAACCGGCTTCAGCTCGACCCACTTCGTCCAGGTCTTCTTCGTGGCCTTCTCCTGGATGACGCAGGCGATGCCGAAGCTGATCTCCTTGCCCGGCGGGGACTTGTCGGCCCCTTCGTCCTTGTCCTTCCTGGCGGGCTCGCTCTTCTTGGGCTCCGGGGGGCCGGCGCCGGCGGGGGGCTCCTTCTTCCCGTTCTTCCCATTCTTCTCACCGGCCGGAGGGATCGAGAAGTCGATCGGCTCGGGCTCTTTCTGGCTCGCAGGAAGTTTCACCTCGACCGGCTCGGAGAGCTTTTCGAATTCCCGCCGCATTTGGCCGAAGCCGTCGAAGGGGTCTTTTCGTGCGGGCCGGTCGTCTCCCGGGCCGGGCCTGGCCGCAAAGAGCTGCACGGTCACGGTCCTCGGCTGGTCGAACAGGTTGCGCAACTGGAAGGCGAAATCGGTCGTGCGGTTGGCAAACGGCTCCAGGCGGATCGGCTCGGTCTGGCCGCCGCGGACCGGCCGGGCGGACTGGGGCACCCGGGTCTTCTCCACCACCCGCTCCACGATCAGCTCGACCTCGTCCCGGGCGACCAGCTCGAAGGCGATCTTGCGCGTGGCGGTCGCCTCGCCCGCCTTGGCCGAAAGCGCAAGCGACGGCGGCGCGTCGGGCCAGCGGGCCACGCTCTTCGGCCGGGCCTCCAGCACCACGGTCTTCTGGCCGTCCTGGCCCAGCGCAATGGCCAGGTCGGCTTCCGTGCGCAGCAGAAGCTTCCGGTCCGCCTCGCGGACCTCCAGCACGGCGTCGTCGTAGGTCAACCTCAGCGCGACGGTGATCGCCGTGGGAGGCGTGGTGCGCACGGGGATGGCCATCTGCTTCCAGGTCTCGTCGCGGGCGAGCTTGACCGGGCCCGGGCCCTTGGCGTCCTGCTCGTCGCCCAGCGCGAGCTGGACCGGCAGCAGCGTGCGCCAGGCAATGGCCGGCACGGCCACGGCGCCGGTGCCCGGCTCGACCTGGTCGCGGACGTCCCGGGCGTCGACCAGGGCGAGCATCCGGCGCACGCGGCGGAGCTCGTCGGGGCTCTTGGCCGCGAACCCCTTGCGGATCGCCTGGGGGACCGTCTCCTCGTAGAACTTCTTCAGCTCGACGCCGAGGCCGCCGAAGCGGTGCCAACGCTCGGACTCGCCTGGAGGCTCGAACAGCGCCGCCCGGGGCGGCGTGGGCAGGTCCACGCCGGAGAGCGTGGCCAGCCGGATCTCGAGCTCGGCCACCTCGGCCAGCCGTTTCCAGCGGGCCTCGTCGAGCCCGGCCCGATCCCTCGGCGCAATCCCTTCCTGCGGGGGCGGCCCGCTCTCCCCAAGCCGCTCCAAGAGCGCAAGCCGCGTTTTCGCCGGGAGCAGGGGCGTGGCCAGCAGCCCCTCGATCTTGCCGACCTTCCCCTTGCCATCCCTTTGGTGGACCTCCGCGACCAGCCCCTCGATCGACTTGTCGACCCGCAGACGCAGCCCCTCCAACTCCTTTCGTTTCTCCAGCAGGCCGGCGATCTCCTGGTCGGCGACGGCCGCCGACGCATCGGCCGGCCGGTTCCCCTCTTCCAGCCGCTCCAAGGCCGCGATGAACTCCCGCAGCCTCTCCAGGAGCTGGCCGATCTGCTGGACCGGCACGGGATTGCCGGATGTGACCAGCCCCGAGTAGGCGCACCAGCCGACGTAGTCGGGCGCGGCGAGCACGAGGTCGTTCTTGAGCTGGATCGCCTGACGGACCACGCGCCGGTTGGGCTCCGGGCCCGCAAACGGGTCCGCCGCGCCCGAGGCGAGGAAGTCCTTGCGGGCCTTTTCCAGCCGGCCGAGGATGGAAGCGGCGTCGTCAACGCTCGGGCTGGCCAACTGGCCGAGCGCGGCCCGATCGCTCGGGCTGAAGGGGACGCCGTACCGATAGCGCAGCTCGTGGCCCAGGATGAGCCGCTGGTACTCGCGCCACAGGTGGGGCGCGTAGTCGACCGGCGACCAGCCTTCGCCGGGCCCACGCTGCTGCATCGTGTCCCGCTGGCGCCATGCCTGGCCCAAGAGGTCCCGGATGGCGTCGCCGCCTGCCGGCTTTTTCCCGGCGGCAGGCTCGGGCTCTTGGGCGGGAGTTTTGGGGCTGGGGGCCTCGGCCTTCGCGGCCGAAGGAGCCGGCTTCTCGGCAGCGTCGGCAGGCTTCTCGCCGGCGGCCGCGGGTTTCTCGACCGCGGCCGACGCCTTCGTGCCAACCGCTTGGGACTTGTCCGGGGGCCCTGCCGGTTTCTCGCCGGCCGCCCCTGGTTTCTCTTCGGCGGTTGCGGGCTTCTCCGCCGGTGTTCCGGTCTTCTCCGCGGCGGCTGCGGGCTTACCCCCTGCGGCGTCGGCCTTGCCTGCCTCCGGTTTGGCTTCCGCTTTGGCGGAGACGTCTTGGCCGGCCGACTCCGACCGCGGCACCCAGAACAGCCGGTCCGAGGGCAGATCGCCCTGGAATTGCCCGACAAATTGCCCGACGGTGCCCCGCAACAGGGTCGGGGTTTGGGTCTCGTCGTCGCCCCCCTCCTTGGCCACCGCCGCCGAGACGCCGTCGCGCACGAACCGGAACAGCTCCCCCAGGTCGACAAAGCCGTTTCGGTCCAGGTCGGCCTTGCCCTGGAGCGCTTCGGCCACGTAGTGCGCGAAGTAGGTTTTCTTGGCAGCGTACGAGACGCGGGAGAGCTCCAGGGGGCGGCTGGCGGCGATGACCCAGAGGTCGGGGTCCTCAACCGCCCGGACCTCGCCTTCCAGCAGCCGGCCGAATTCGTTGACCACCATGCCCAGGCGCGGGTCCGAGACCCCGTGCGCACAATCCAGGAGGACCAGCTTGATCGCGGCCTGTGACTGCCGGGCGTCGGCAAACACCCGCTTCAGCTCGTAGCGTGCCTTGACGGTGTCCTCGGCCGAGTGGCTGTGCAGAAAGTTACTGCAAAGCAGGTACGGCTTGCCGCCGTCGGAAACCCCCTGGGCGCTGACGAACAGGATGAGGCGCTGGCGGCGATCGGTCACCAGCTCCTGGAGGCGATCGCCGAGTTTGGCGATGTTGAGCGAATCTTGCAGCTTATCGAGGACGATCGCCTTCGGGGCGCGCGACGCCTTGGCGAAGGCGTCGAGCTTCTCCAGGTCGGCCCGGGCGAGAAACGGGGCGGGACCGGTCAGGACGTCGTAGCCCCGGACCGGGAGGAAGACGACCTGGGCCACCGGAACCCGGACCCCGACCAGCACCGCCACCACGAGGATTCCCACAAGGATCAGGGTGGTCGCGGTCAGCAGGATCCGCTTGAGCCATTTCCCCTTTTTTCGGGAGTCGGCGTGATGCGTGCGGCCCCGCCAGTCCAGGGCCGACGACGAAGGCTTCCTTGAACCGGACATTAGTATTGCCCTTCTTGCCGGACCCAACAGCCGGACACGGAACTGCCGGGCCGCCTCCGTGTCCATGATTCCTTCGACCCTCGGCATTCTATCCGGGGGCCAAGCGCGGTGGTAGGACGCTTGGGTCATGCAGGGCCGGTCGGCGGACGGCCCGGGTCCTGGTGTCGTGACGGCCGGTCTGTAACCCCGACAGGGGGTGGACTGTAGGGTGCGTGCTTGCACGCACGCAATTTGTCGGGAAAAAGCCGCGCGTGCGTGCAAGCACGCACCCTACAACTGAATAAGTCCGGCGCGGCTTTTGCGGCTCATACTCTTGCGTTTCCCGGTCCACGTGGTATAAGCGCGTTAAACCTCCGCTCACTGCGGGGCGTCGTGGGTGGAGGGCGAACGGAGGCACGAACCGAGTCAGTTTCGAGGGATTGGGAAAAATGCACAATCTGCCGGTTCACTGGCACGAAGGCCTCTTCTTGCAGCCCCATCACCTCCAGGCCGCCGATCGGCACTGGTCGGAAGTGCTCCAGACCTCGGTCCAGTGGGACCAGCAGTACTACTACGGGCTGCGGTGGGCGGAGATCAGCCACGAGGCGATCGGGAATTACCAGTTCCAGTTGAACACCTGCCACGCGCGGATGAAAGACGGGACGTTGGTGGTGCTGGACCCCGGCCAGGGGCCCGACCGCGTGGACCTGAAGGAGGCCTTTGCCGGGCAGCCGACCGTTCGGGTCTTCCTGGCCGTGCCCAAGCTGTCGCTGGGCAAGGCGAACGTGGCGGCCGAGGGCCAGCCCGGCCGGGCCCGCTTCGTCGAGAACAAGCAGGCCATCCAGGACGAGAGTTTTGGCGGCAACGACCAGGAGGTCGCCCTGAAGAGCCTCAGCGTGCGGATCCTCCTGTCGACGCAGGAGGAGGAGCACGCCGGGTACGAGCTGCTGCCGATCGCCCAGTTGGAGCGGGTCGGCCAGAAGGAGGCCACGCCGCGCCTGGACCCCAGCTACATCCCGCCGGTGCTGGCCATCGACGCCTGGCCGCCCCTGGGCCGGGACATCGTCCGGGCGATCTACGACCTTTTGGGCAAGAAGATCGAGGTCCTCAGCGAGCAGGTCATCAATCGGGGGATCTCGCTGATCAGCCAGGAGCCGGGCGACCTGGACCGGCTGTGGATGCTGGCCCAGTTGAACTCGGCCTACGCCACGCTCGCGGTCCTGGCCTTTGCCCTGGGCGTCCATCCGTTGGTGGCGTACACGGAGCTCGTGCGGATCGTGGGTCAGCTTTCGATCTTCGGGGCCCAGCGCCGGCCCCCGGAGATCCCCCGCTACGACCACGACGACCTGGCCGGGATCTTCACCTGGGTCAAGCGGCAGATCGAGCTTCTGCTGAACTGCATCCGCGATTACGAGTACGAGCAGCGGTTCTTCGTGGGGGAAGGCACCAACAAGATGGGCGTCACGCTGGAGTCGCGGTGGCTGGGGGCCGACTGGGAGTGGTACGTCGGCGTGCTCCGCGGCGGCCTGACCCGCGAGGAGTGCATCACGCTGCTCTCCCCCGGCGCGTTGAACTGGAAGCTCGGCAGTGCCCGGCAGGTCGAGACGCTGTTCAAGTACCGGCAGATCGGCCTGGAGCTGACGGCCGTGACCCAGGCGCCCCGCGCCCTGCCGCCCCGGGGCGATTGGATCTACTACCAGGTCGCCCGGGGCAACGCCGCCTGGAAAGACGTGGTCGTCGAGCAGTCGGTGGCCATGCGGCTGCAGGACGAGCTGATCGTCAATCGCGACGTGCTCCAGGGCAGCCGCGACCTGATCGTCTCCCACCGCGGGAAGCAGTATCCCCTCCAATTCGCCCTGTTTGCGGTGCCCAAGAAGCAATGAGCCCCGAATTCGCCAAAGCGGTCGACCCCGTCTTCCTCTACGTGTTCCGGCTGATCGACCAGATCCAGGAGGGCGCCCAGCCGCATCCGGAGGAGGAGCGGGTCCGCGTGCGCGGCATGCTCGACCAGGCCGGGGCCGTCCTCGGCCAAACCCCGGACTGGGAGCTGGCCAAGTACGCCCTGGCCTCGTGGATCGACGAGATGCTCATCGTGGAAGCCCCGTGGCGCGGCAACGATTGGTGGAAGAACAACTCCCTGGAATGGGAGTACTTCAACAGCCAGGACTGCAGCGAGCAGTTCTACCTGAAGGCCAAGGAGGCCTCCACGCTGCGGCGCAAGGACGCCCTGGAGGTCTTCTACGTGGGCGTGGTGATGGGTTTTCGCGGCATGTATCGCGACCCGCAGCGGGCCGCGGCCATGAGCGAGGCCCTTCAGCTTCCCCCCAACCTCGATACCTGGGCGAGGCAAACGGCGATGGCCATCCAGCTTAGGCAGGGGCGACCGCCCATCGGCGAGCAGAGCGTTGTGGTCGGAGGCGCTCCGCCGCTGGACGGCCCGTTCTCGCTCATCTGGGCCTCGCTGGCCGCAGTGGTTTTCACCATGCTGGCCGCCCTGGTTGCCATCCTGTTCCTCCTGCCCTCCCAGTGACCGGCACGGCTAGATCATGAAAGACTTTTTCTACCGCCTGCTGAGGTTTCCCGTGGACCTGTTGCGGGCCCTGTTCAGCACGCCCGGCCAGTTGTTCTCCTCGGGCAAGCGGATGCTGGGGCTATCGCTGCCGGGGCGGGTCGCGGTGCTCTTGTTCTTGTTCCTCCTGGTGTGCGTGATCATCTCGTTCGTCGCCTTCCTGTACGACCCGTTTTCGGCGTTCTGGAAGGCCGTGCTCGGCCGGCGATGGTTTGTCCCCACGCTCCTGGGCTTGGTCGTGGTCATTCCCATCGTCCTGTACTACACGCTGAAGCTGTGGCTGGAAGGGGAAGCGTCGCCCTACGAGGACATCGACCGGGCCTGGAAGGCCGGCCTCGACGAGCTGGAACGCCAGGGGCTGGACATCGCCCAGATTCCCATCTTTCTCATTCTCGGCTCCTCCGGTGAGGCGCAGGAGAAGGCGATGTTCCAGTCGGCCCGGCTGAGCCTCAACGTCAAGGAGCTGCCCCAGGGCCCGGCGCCGATCCACTGGTACGCCAACCCGGATGGAATCTACATCGCCTGCACGGGCGTCGGGTGCCTCAGCCGCCTGGCAGCGTCGGGCAAGGGCGTGGCCGACGAAGACCGCTCGCGGGCCGGGCCGGTCGCACCTTCGCCCGGCGCCGGCGGCATTCGCGGCACGATCGTCGCGGGCGGGTCCGAGGGTTTTCCAGACCCCTATGCCAGCCCGGCCTCGATGGCCAGCGGACCCCTCCCCCCCGGCCCGCCGGGGGGAATCTACGGCACCATGGTCGTGTCCCACGGCTCGGTGGTCGGGGGCGAGGCCCCGGCCGGCGGCGGCTCGATGCGCCCGATCACCTTGCCGGACGAGGAAGCCGCCGAGCAGGAGCGCCGCCTCGAGTACCTCTGCTCGCTGATTCACCGCGTGCGCCGGCCCATCTGCCCGGTCAACGGGATCCTCACGCTGCTGCCGTTCGGCCTGATCCAGCGCGGGCCTCGGGAGGGTATCGAGGTCCAGCGGACCGCGAAGCGCGACCTGGCCGCCGTGCTGAGGGCCTGCAAGGTCCGCTGCCCGGTCACCGCCGTGGTCGCCGGCATGGAGAGCGAGAGCGGCTTCCGCGAGCTCGTGCGCCGGGTGGGCCTGGAGCGGGCCGGCGGCCAGCGGTTCGGCAAGGGGTTCACCGTCGAGAATCCCCCGCTCCCCGAGCGCATCGAGGCACTCTGCGCCCATGCGTGCGGGGCCTTCGAGGACTGGGTCTACACCCTGTTCCGCGACAAGGACGCGCTTTCCAAGCCGGGGAACACCAAGCTCTACGCCATGCTGTGCAACATCCGCCGCAACGTGCAGACCCGGCTGGGCAACATCCTCGTGGACGCCTACGGCGCCGACCTGGACCGCGAGCCCAACGCCGAGTACTTCTTCTTCAGCGGCTGCTACTTCGCCGCCACCGGCGAGACCCCGGACCGCCAGGCCTTTGTCAAGGGCGTTTTCGACAAGCTCCCCGACGAGCAGGCCAACCTCCAGTGGACCGACGCGGCCCTGGAAGAAGATGCCCGCTGCCAGCGCCTTGCCTATTGGGTCATGGCCTACGACCTGTTGATGCTGGCCGCCCTGGCCGGGATGGTCGTCTACCTGGTCCTCCCCCGCAAGTAGCACCGGGAGAACGGAATGAGCGCTTCGAGGTTCGATCCTGGCGAGTACTCCGACCGGCCGCCGCGCGTCGACGCCGAGGCCCCGTCCACGGACAGCCGGGCCCGAGACCGTGCCTGGTTCGAGCGAGTCCTCGAAGAGACGGAGAAACTGCTGGCCGCGGAGGACGCCTTGGAGCCACGGCAGATCGAGGCCCTCAAGGAGGTGGCCCGGCGTCATCCCGGAGAGAGGCTCGTCTTGGACCCGATCGCCGTGGAGCTGGTTCTTGCCGTCGTGAGTGTCCAGTTTGGCGCCTTGGCCGCTGCGGCGCCGGTTTGGCAGGAGGCCGCTTGGCAGATCGCCCAAGCGTTGTTGGAAGACCCCGTCGCACGTCCGCGCCTCGAGGCCCTCTGGGGCCATCTTGCTGGTGGCTGAGCTCATGGCTTTGTCCAACCCCACCGCCGAACAGCATATCGAGCAATGCCAGGGCCTGGTCCGGTCGCTGGCCTTGGGCGTCCACCGGAAACTGCCCCCCGGCATCGAGCTGGACGACCTGATCGCCTACGGACAGGTGGGCCTGGTCGAGGCCGCCCGCCACTTCGATCCGAACCGGGGCGGTCGGTTCTCGACCTATGCGTACTACCGCATCCGCGGGGCGATCTACGACGGGCTGGCGAAGATGAGTTGGTTCAGCCGGGCCGACCAGGACCGGGTCCGGCGCGAGCGCATGAGCGCCGAGGTGCTCCGGGAAGACGGGGAGGCGGCAGTGCCCGCCGACCAGGTCGACCCGGCCGCTTCCATGCGATGGTTCCGCGACGTCACCCGGGCCCTTGCCGTCGTCTACCTGTCGACCCGGACGGAGACGGAGGAGGACCAGACCGCGGGCTGTGCGTGTCTGGAGGACCGCTCGGCCCCGGCAGCACCCTTCGTCGCGATGACCCGGGAAATCGTCCGGAAACTTCACTCGCTCATCGAAGCCCTTCCGGCGGAGGCGTCGGCGTTGATCCGGGCGACGTATTTTGAGGGCCTCACCCTCCAAGAGGCGGGGGCGCGGCTCGGCATCAGCAAGTCGTGGGCAAGCCGGCTGCACGCCAAGACGCTCCAGCGCCTGGCCAGGGCGTTGAGGTCGGACGAGGTGGCCGAGTGAGCGTCTTTCGAGGAGGGGCCATAGGGTCGTCGGGTGGAAATTCCGTCGCAATCGTTTCCCGTGCCTCAAACCCCCCCGCTTTCCGCGCCGGGGACCTAGAGAGCTTCGGAACTCCGGAATTCCCTTGACGATAGCAACAGGGGATTGCTTTTCGGATTCTCAACGGCTATGGTTCTGTGCATTGGCGGCTTACCCGCAGGGCCGTCCGATCCTGGCCGCGGGGAGCCTCCGACCGACGAACACAGCTTTGGGCTTGCCCTGCGGGGGAATTCTGTTTGCCCTATACGAGGGGTCCGACTGAGCCGGCTAGCCTCATCGGAAGAGGGGGAACGGACGGATGGCGTCTGCTGAGGTCCTGGATTTCGCTCGGCTTTTGGCGCCGATCGCTGGGGAGAACCCGGCGGGCCGCGACCTTAGGACCGATTTTTCTCCGAAGTCGGCCTATCGGGAGATCCGCGACGCGCGGCGCAAGGCAGCCGAGGCGGAGCGATCGCTAATGCTCCGAGGGGGCGTGGACGATCAGGGCCAGCCGGTCGCCCCGCCCGACTGGCGCCCGGTGCTCCAGTTGGCCCCCAAGGTCCTGGCCGAGCAGTCGAAGGACCTTGAGATCGCCGCGCTGTGGATCGAAGCCCTGGTGCGCAAGCACGGCTTTGCGGGGCTGCGCGACGGCTTCCGGCTGGTCCGCGAGCTGGTCGAGCAGTTCTGGGATCGGCTTTATCCGCTGCCGGACGAGGACGGCATGCGCACGAGGGTTTACCCTCTCGTCTCACTGAACGGGGAGGAATCGGACGGGGTGCTGGCCGGCCCGATTCAGCGGGTGCCGATCACCTCGTCCCGGGCGACCGGGGAGTTCAGCGTCTTCGATTACCGGCAGGCGCTGGACCTGGACTCGGTGCAGGATCCCGATGCCCGCGCCCGGCGCATGGAGCAGCCTGGGGCGGTCACGTTGCAGACATTCCAGAAGTCGGTGGGGGAGACGACGCCCGCGGTCTTCAAGAATCTCCTGGACGACCTGGACCAGTGCCGGGAGGAGTTCCGGCGGCTTTCGGAGGTTTTGGAGGAGAAGTGCGGGCAGGATGAGAGCGGGCATTCGGCGGCGCCGCCCACGTCGAGCGTGCGCGGCGCGCTGGATTCGGTGCGGGAGGATTTCGTGAGGATCGCCGGGCCCGTGCTGGGGCTGGGCGCGGAAGGGGAGGCGTCGGGGGAGGAGGGGGGCGAGTCGGGGGCCGGGCCGGGGGACGAGCTGGGGAACGTCTCGGCGAGGATCCGCAGCCGCGAGGAGGCCTTCCGGACCCTGTTGCGCGTGGCCGAGTTCTTCAAGCGGACCGAGCCACACTCACCGATCGCGTACGCCCTGGAGCAGGCGGTGCGCTGGGGCCGGATGTCGCTCCCGCAACTGCTCCAGGAGTTGATTCCCGAGGAGGTCACCCGGCAGCAGTTGTTCAAGCTCGTCGGGATCGTGCCGGACCGGGGATCGCAGGGAGATACAGCCTGACGGGACGCGCTCGCCTCGCGTCGGGCCGACAACAACCACCGGAGGTAAGGTGTCATGGCAGAAAGCATGCAGCACAAACTCGACCGGGTGCGGAAGCCCCGGGTCCACATCACGTACGACGTGGAGACGGAGGGGGCGATGGAGAAGCGGGAGCTGCCCTTCGTGGTGGGGGTCCTCGGCGATTTCTCGGGCAATCCCACCCAGCCGCTGAAGCCCCTGCTGGATCGGAAGTTCATCCAGATCGACCGCGACAACTTCAACGAGGTCATGGCGGCGATGACCCCCGGGGCGAACCTCCGCGTGGAGAACACGCTGGCCGGGGACGGCAGCGAGATGGCCGTCAGTCTCCGCTTCAACTCGATGGACGATTTCGAGCCCGCCCGCGTCGTCGAGCAGGTCGAGCCCCTGCGCAAGCTCCTCGAGACGCGCAACAAGCTCCGCGACCTGATGACCAAGATGGACGTCTCTCCCGAGCTCGAGAAGCTGCTGGAAGACGTCGTGGAGAACACCGACAACCTGAAGAAGCTGGCGGACGAACTCGGCAAGTCGGGTTCGGGCAGCTAGGAGGAGGATAAGTCATGAGCAGCGAGGAACAAGCGAAAACCCAAGCCAAGGCGGCCGAGGTCACCGAAGCCGCGGGTCTGTTGGACCAGGTCCTGGCCGCAACCCCCCAGACCGAGCGGAACCGCGCCGCCGAGCTGGTCCAGGCGTTCGTCCAGGAGGCCATGACCGGAACGCTCGTCT
>Ga0315290_10001364_pt1 | contig 16790 bp, 13 predicted proteins | sample YL17G12_0_MG_FD_203627 | JGI IMG/M metagenome (GOLD analysis project Ga0315290, IMG submission 203627) | Sediment microbial communities from Yellowstone Lake, YNP, Wyoming, USA - YL17G12_0 | ecosystem: Environmental > Aquatic > Freshwater > Lake > Sediment | place: USA: Wyoming | collected... | reverse complement strand
CTGCCGCGCTCACGAGTTCGTGGTGAGCCTCCTTCAGCGCGGCGACCGCCGCCGATAGGTGCGCCGGGTCTGCAGGGCCGGTCGGTGGCCAGTCCTGTTCGGTTGTGGGATCAAACACGCGGCCTTGGATGCGCGCTGTCACCACCCGCTTCCAGGTCGTCATGTGGAGCACGAGTTCCTCAATCGAATGAATGTCCGGCGTGGGGCGGTAGGCCGCCTGCTTCGCGGTCACTCCATGGAGCAACTCGAGCACGGCGCTGCCATGCCACGATTCGCGCTCGAATGAACGCCGGAGCTGGTCAAGAATACGAGCGATCTCGGACACGAAACCTCCTTCGCGCAGGGGATGCGCGGATGTCGCGCAGTGCTTGGCGCCCACCGCGCCGCCAATCATGGTGCGAACGCGGACCGCGTGCATCCTACGCGCGCTCCGGGTCCCGGCACCATGCCTATGCGGTCGTGACGGTGCTCGAGCCCCGACGCGACGACCACATTGCGCGCAAGATCCTGAAACAGGATCCGCGCAGCTGCAGCTAGGCGAACAAAAGGGAGGTCGGGAGGTTTCTGGCGGGCATCATGCGACAGGGCGGCACGATCGGTTGGGATTGATCGCACGACAGGCCCGGGGCAAGGGGTGCCGGACCCATCGTGCAAATCTAGTGCGGGCCGCTCCCAGGGTCTTGGTGACGTAAGCGCCTGAGAGGAGCATGTAGGATCGCCACCCGGTGCCCGCGGTCGCAGCCCGCATTGAAGTCTCTTCGCAATGTGCACGCCAGCTCGTGTAGATGTGTGCGAAGTCACGCGCGCTGTCGCTCGACGGTCCGCGTTCGTGCGACTTGGGGCGACCTCCAAGCCCAAGCGCTGCATCCCGCTGCAGGCGGCCGAGCCGATCCAGCCGACGACACGCTCGGCACGCCATCGCGAACGCCACACGCCGTGATCCCCGGTCGTCGCGATCCATCTTTCCGGGTCACATCACCCGGATTGGTGCGTCCTATGCGCCGAATGCCCCACGCCGGAGCCACGCGCACGTTGACCGCGACCGGACCATCGCCGACATTGGCCGCCTGTGCATCCGATACGGGGGCGATGCGGGACCTCGGTCGCCACACCCACCGTTCATGAGGATCGCGATTCCGATGAGCTTCGTCTCACGTTATGCGCGCTGGCTGCACACGCGCTGGCCGGCCGGGACCGTCGAGAAGTTCCCGTGGGTCGGCGACGACGGCAGCACCCAGATCGCGGGTCTTCATGTCGCGGGAGATCTCACCGGTGTGCCCCTGCTCAAGTTCTCGCTCGATTCCGGGGCGCGCGTCGTGCAGCGCATCGCCGCAGATCCCGCGCTGCGCCGCGATCGGGACGACGGAACACTCGATCTCGTGATCATCGGCGCGGGCGTGTCGGGCATGTCGGCGGCGATGGAAGCCAGCCAACTGGGTCTGCGCTTCGAGATCCTCGAGGCCTCGGCTGCGTTCTTCACCCTGGTCAACTTCCCCAAGGGCAAGCCGATCTACACCTATCCCCTCGGCATGAAGCCGGCAGGCGCCCTTCAAGTGTCGGCGAACGTCAAGGAAGCGCTGATCGACGAACTGGTCGCCCAGGTCGATCGAGCCGGAATCGTCGTGACGCCGGCGCGCGCCCAGAAGGTGACTCGCGAGAACGATGGTTTGCGCGTGGATCTCCAGGGCGGTGCGAGCCGGCGAGCGCGTCACGTCCTGATCGCGATCGGGCGCAGCGGCGACTATCGCAGGCTTGGCGTGCCCGGCGAGGAACTGTCCAAGGTCTACCACCGACTCCACGACCCGGCGGACTTCGGCGGCTTGCGAGCGCTGGTCGTGGGCGGCGGAGACTCGGCGATCGAAACCGCCGTCGCACTGGCCGGAGCCGGCGCGGAGGTGACCCTCACCCATCGCCGCACCGAGTTCTCGCGCCCGCGCAGGGAGAATCTCGAGAGGCTGGAAGCGCTGCGGCGCGACCCGGCGGCTGACGTCGCGATCGCGCGACCGAACGCGCAACTCGGAACCACGGCCACCACTGCGCAGCCACTGCTCCGCCCGGGCTCAGTCGTCGTGCGACTCGAAACCGAGGTGCGCGAGATCCGAGCGCACCAGGTCGTGCTCCGCAGCCGCGCAGGCGAATCCGTGATCGACAACGACGTGGTGTTTGCGATGACCGGGCGCGAGGCACCGCTCGAATTGTTCCGCCGCTCGGGACTTCCGATCGCCGGCGACATGACAGGGGCACACTGGGCCGCGATGGGTAGCTTCATCGCGTTTTGCGCGTGGCTCTACAACTGGAAGTCGGGCGGGTTCTTCTCAAACATGTGGTACCGCAACCACTGGTTCCCGACCAATCTTCCTGGCCTATTGGCCGCGGCAGGGGGTGCGATCGCCGCACAGGCGAAGGATCCGTCCTCGCTGATCGGCACGCTCGCGATCAGCGCCGCGGGACCCTCGTTCTACTACACGCTCGCCTACTCGATCGTGGTCGTGCTGTTCGGCATCCGCCGCATCCGGCGCCGCAAGACGCCGTACGTCACCGCCCAGTCGCTTACGCTGATGATGATCCAGGTACTGCCGCTGTTCCTGATCCCGGAAATCCTGCTCCCGCAGCTCAACTACCACGGGCTGCTGCCGCAGGGCGTGGCCGATGCACTGTTCCCGGTCGCGAACTACGGCCATGGTCGCGAGTTCTGGCGCGCCTACGGGCTGATTCTCGCGTGGCCGCTCAACGTCTACAACATCTTCACCCACGAACCGCTGTGGGCGTGGATCGCAATCGGATTCGTCCAGACCTGCATCCTGATCCCGCTCGGCATCTGGTTCTTCGGCAAGGGCGTGTACTGCGGTTGGATCTGCTCGTGCGGGGCGCTCGCCGAGACCCTCGGCGATACCCACCGCCACAAAATGCCGCACGGGCCGGGCTGGAATCGCTTCAACATGGCAGGTCAGGCGGTGCTCGCGATCGCCGTGACCCTCTTGATCATTCGGATCATCGGCTGGGCGCTCCCCGACGGAAACTGGGCCGACCGTGTGTTCCCGGTGCTCCAGACGAACTACAAGTGGTGGGTCGACGTGTTCCTCGCCGGGATCATTGGATATGGCGTCTACTTCTGGTATTCGGGGCGGTTCTGGTGCCGCTTCCTGTGTCCGCTCGCGGCCCTGATGCACATCTACGCCCGTTTCAGTTCGTTCCGGATCCTGTCCGACAAGAAGAAGTGCATCTCGTGCGGGCAGTGCACACGCATGTGCCACCAGGGCATCGACGTCATGAGCTTTGCGAACAAGGGCATTCCGATGGCGGACCCCGAATGCGTGCGATGCTCGGCCTGTGTGCACACCTGCCCGACCGGAGTGCTCAGCTTCGGCCGCGTGAACCGGGCCGGCCAGTTGATCGGCATCGACTCGCTGATGGCCTCCCCGGTGCAGATACGCGAGGGCAAGCACTGAGCCCCAGTGTGCAACGCCACGGGGCTCGTCGTGACCAGATCCGTGCCGGGCTACTGGACCTCGAGCAGCTCCACTTCGAATACGAGTGTGGCATTCGGAGGAATCACGCCACCGTAGCCCGCCGCACCGTAGCCGAGCTGGGAAGGAATCGTCAGCTTGCGCTTGCCACCGACCTTCATGCCCTTCACGCCCTCGTCCCAGCCGCGGATCACACTGCCACTGCCCAGCTGGAAGGGATAGGGGTTGCCGCTGTCGAACGAGCTGTCGAACTTGGTGCCATCGAGGAGCCAGCCGGTGTAGTTCACCGTCGCTTTCATCCCATTCTCGGCGACCGGACCTTCACCCACCTTGAGATCCTCGTACTTGAGGCCGCTCGGCAGCGTCACGATTCCCCCGCTCATTCCCGCCATGCTCCCCGCCGCAGTCGACGCGACCCCGGGTGTCGCGAGACCGTCGCCAGAACCCGCGGTCGAACCACCCTCATTGGCCCTGCACCCCAGGACGCCTGCGTACACCGCGATCACCAGCACTCCAAGAACACGCTTCATCATAATCGCTCCTTCACTGGAAGAGGTCGGACCGCATCTCGGGCGACCGGTCCGCATGAATCGCGCAGGCTTGCATGGATCCCGGCTCACTTCAAGCGCAGCCGGCGTAGCTCGAAATGAACTCGCGGGAGGGTTCTCGCCGGGCACAATCACGCCAAGAGCCACCTCGCGCCTGCCGATAACCGTGACCATGGCCTCGACGCGACTCGCCGGCGCACGATGGGTCGAACCCGTTGCCTGTGCTAGTGTTCCGGCTCAGAATTTTCCACCCATGTCTCGCTGAGGGCAGACTCTCCGTGAGCCTTCTGTTCAAATCCCTCCTCCCGTCCGTGCCGGTGATGCTTGCGCTGACCGTTTCGCTCGCCACGGCGAGTGATGGACCGCGCCGGCCGGAGGCCCGTGCGAGCGCCACGCGGCCAAACCGTTCAGCGGCGAACGCAAAGTTGGAAGCTGCGGCCACACCGCCCGCGGCCGATTCGCTCGCTGACAGCCCATACCTGACGCCGATCATCGATCGCCATCCCACAACCCGACCGCCGCTCGAAAGCGTGGCGCGCGGACTCGGGCTCGAAAACGTCACCGTCGATCGCACTTCGTCACCGCCCGGACTCGCCTACGAGAACCGGCGCTTCCGCCACAGCGCCGATGCCTATGGTTGGCTGGAGCGCGGTGGCGAATCCTTCATCGCGTTCGAGCGCCGCCTCGGGATGGTCGCTGCCTCGATCGAGCGTTCCGGCCCGGGCGACGACGCCAGGTTCATCGTTCGCTACCCCACCGATGCCGGATATCGCAAGCCGCCTCGGGGTCACGTTCAGGACCCGACGTCGCACACAGTCGACTTGCTGGTGGGTCCGCTGGTTGCCTACGACCTGGGACGCGTCACCGAGCCGGTCCAGTTCCAGTACCAGAATGAAGTGACGCTGCGCTGGAATCCGTGGAGCGGATCGCGCGTCACCGGCTCACTCGTGTTCCCGGTCTACAACGACTTCGTGCTCAATCCGCTTCATCCTGATCTCGACAACGTGCGACCCGGGCTCCTCACTCTCGAGCAGTACGCGTGGGTTCCGCGGGTCGCGCTCGCCTCGGCGAGCGTGGGACTGTTCGCCGATAATCGCTACGGATTCTCCATGGGGCTCGCGCGACCGCTGTGGCAGGGGTCGGTGATGCTCGATGCGCAGACCGACTTCACGGGCTTCGTCGCGTTCAACACCGATGCGATCGACTACTCCCCGCCCGCCAACTGGAGCACATACGGCGGCGTGATCTACCGGCCCCCGTTCCTCGACGTCTCGCTGCACGCTCGATACGCACAGTTCCTCTACGGTGATCACGGTGCAGAAGTCGAGATGCGGCGGTCGTTTGGAGACGTCGATCTCTCGTTCTCGGTGGTGAAGTCCGGCGGTCTCACGATCGAAGGCGTGCGGGTGACGCTGCCGGTGCCACCGGCCACGCGACCGACGCGGCTGCCGGTCCGCCTCCTGCCGGTGGAACGGTTTCCGTTCAGCTTCAGGACCGATGCCACGCCTGTCGGACAGAAGGTCACCGGAACTCCTTCGCGCGACGAGTTCCTCCGCCATCTCACAATGCCGGCGATGGAATCGAATCGGTATCGCTACGATCGCGCCCAGGGGCGCGATCCGGACCGGGTTCCAGATCCGGTCCCGTGGGCGAACCACTCCGGCATGACGGGTTTCATCATCACGCCCTGGGCAGGCGTGCAGCCGGACGGCAGCCTCGAAGTCGGCTTCACGAACATTCCCAAGAAATGGACGTACAACCCCGATCCACGGGGTGTTTACCACAATGAAATTTATTATGCCTCGCTTGGACTTTTGCCCCGTCTCGAGGTCGGATTGAGGATTACGAGAACCCCGGGATTCAATCCGTTTGGGCAGATTGATCCAAGCTCCAGGCTCTCCACCGACACCGATCACCAGGCCAGCTTCCGAATCGGCTTGCTGGAACCCCGCGATCGGCGTCCGGGACTCGCTTTCGGGGTTGAAGATATTCAGGGGACGCGACGGTACCACGCGACCTATTTGGTTTCCGGAATTCCTTTTTCAATCTTTCGCGTGCAAAACAGGTTCAGCTTAGGTTATGCTTCACCTGTCTTCACGGCATCTCGTCATGTGCTCGATGGTGCGTTTTCGGCCATCGAGGTTTCCCCCTGGCGAGCCGTGGCGGCCCGGTTCGAGTACGACACCGAAAAATTTAATGTGGGATTCGGGGTCGAGCTAGGATTTGGGTTGCGAATCCGCGCCGCAGCACTCAATATGGAGTCCTTGAGTGCTGGCGTGGGATGGCACCACAGGCTGTGAAGTACGGGTTTCAGGCCACTGTGTTTCCATGGATGGAAGCGCGAAATAGTACGCCAAGGAATTGGCGATCATATGCTCAGCGCCACAGGCCCTCCCTTGGCCGTGCGCGAGGAGATGGAGGACCGCGATGAACATCGATCACCGCAACCCGCGCCTTCGCCGGGGCTTCGCCTTCGTTGCGCTTGCGGCACTGCTTGGGCTCTCTGTCGTAGGCCTCTCGCAGTGTCGTCTCGTGGACGACACGGTCACCGGAGTGGATCTTCAGGCCAATTCCGGCACGAATGCCCGCAGCGATTGCGTCCATCAGTGCAACGATCAGTACAAGGCATGCAAGCGCGCCGAATACGCTCGTCACAAGGCCGCTCTGCGCGCCTGTGGCAGCGGCGACGACGACAACGCCACCAATGGTGGCGGTGGTGGTAGCAAGGCATGCAGGAAGGCTGAGCAGCGTCTGCACAAGGCCAACAAGGCAGCATGCAAAGATGCGAACAAGCTTTGCAAGCGTAACTGCTACAACGAAGGCGCTGGCATCGGCGGTCGTTGAGCTAGCTTGAATCCCTTCCGCGTGACCTGAAAGGGTAACGCGGAAGCGCAGCAAAGAAGAAACACGAGGCGCCTGACGGAAACTCGGGCGCCTCGTGTTATTTTACGGCCAGGACGTTCCCCACGTCCTCCCAGCGGGTTGCGGTGGGACCCGGTGTTCACTACAGTCGCACCGTCTGCCGCAACCATTGTCGAACCAGGGAGAGCTCATGACGTCGTTCAAGCACCGTCTGCGTCGCAAGAAGGCTCGTACGTCGTATCGCAAGAAGAAGGAAAAGGCCGCCGCGGCCAAGAAGACGACGCGGCGACGCTAGCGCTCCGCGGTTCAAGCACGAAAGAGCGTGGGATCCGTACCCAAGGATCCCACGCTCTTTCGTGCTTCAGGTGCTCGCCGGTGTTTCGGGCGCGGATCGCCGATCAGCTCAATTCGAGATACTTGAGGTCGATCGGCCCGAACAGGCCGCCCCCCTGCCCGCCGAACAACTCGTTGCCGCGCCGTAGCGCCTCGGAGGGTACGTCCACGACCGGCAGATCCAGATGCTCGACCGCCGCGACGCGCGTGGTGGTGGGCAGCGAATAGCGCTCGCTCGCGAGATAATCCTCGAACTCCTCGAGCGTCCACGCGTAGAGCGCGTCGACCTCCCACACCAACTGCACTTCCTTGCCGCGCACGAGATCCGGCGGATCGTCCGGCGGCGCCGGTTTGAGTACACCGACCGCGCAGCAGTCGCACCCAAACCAGAAGTCGGGCGGCCCCTGCAGCACGAGGTTCGCGCACACCCGAGCTTCCGATGGCGCGTCCTTCCACACGTTCGACATCAGCTCGGACAGGGCGAACAAATAGCGGAGCAACGCGCGCGGATCGTCACTCCCCGCGCCCTTGACTCCGGTCGCCAGCACGCGAAAATTGCGGATCGCCTCGAGGCGGACCCAGGGCGAGCGGCGGTTGCACAGCGAGGTCATGCCCTTGAGCGTGCCATCGAGCCGTTCGCGGACCACGCTCAGCACGTCCGAGAAGGTGCCCTCCCCCTTCTCGAGGAACTCGACGGTGCGACGCATGGCGTGGTTGAGCGGAAGGTACGCGCCGCGGAGCGTGGCCCAGTCTTCGGTCAGCCGCTGCTTGGCAATCACGTCCCAATCAGCCACAGGTGTCCTCCTCGATCGGCCGGAAATGTGTTCATCACAGGCAATACTTCTGGCGTGCGCTGGTGGGAAAGTATAGCGGCAGCCCGCGGAGGGGTCCAACCGCCGACCCCGTTGCGAGCGCCCGGACGGGATTTCATGCGGTGATGGCCGCGAGCGCCGGAATGTCGATCGTGACTCGCATGCCGGCCTCGTGCGAAGCGCGCGCGGCATCGAGCGCGCTCTGGACCGCAACGGCGGTCCGAAAGTCGGGATCCATCGGCGCGCCGCCGGCAAGTGCCGCGTGGAGGCGTCCGATCAGGGCCCGAAACGGGGCCACCAGCGGCGGTTCGCCGTCGCGCCGATCGAGTGCGTACTGCTCGGGAATCACGAGCTCCTCGGGTGCGCGGCCAGCCTCGATGCGCCACAGCTGGTAGCCGGACTCGTCCCAGCGCAGCGTGGCTTCACTGCCGTGGATCTCGTAGCGCTCCCAGCGATAGGGTGCGGTAGCGCTCAGATCGATCAGCGCGGTGGCTCCCCCCTCGAATGTGTAGAGGAGCGTGCACGCATCATCGGCAGTGGCCCCTCGCTCGGCGGGGCCGATACCGCGCTGGGGCTGGTCAACGCGCACCGAGGCGAGCACCGTGCGTGGCTCGCCGAAGAACAGCCGCAGGCAGTCGGTGTGGTGTGACCCGAGCGCCCCCAGAATGCCTCCGCCCCGCGCGCGGTCCGACAGCCACGTCATGCCGCGCGATTCGGGCCGTGTCCATAGCGCATAGCGCCCGAGAATCTCACCACGTCGCGGGGTTCCGATCGCCCCGCTGTTGACCAACTCGACGGCGTGGCGGCGCGCGGGTAGAAAGCGGAACTCGTGATTGATCGCCGCGACCCGACGCCGTGCCACCGCCCGATCGTGCATCTCGGCGGCCTGAAAACGATGGAGCGCGGTCGGCTTCTCGCACAGGACGTGTGCGCCGCACTCGAGTGCGGCGAGCACCATCGGGTGATGCAGGTCGGTGGGGGTGGCCACGCTCACCAGATCGGGCCGCACCTCGCCGAGCATGACGCGCCAGTCACCGTAGCCGTTGGGAATTCCGAGTTCGACGGCGATCGCTTTCGCCTTCGTCCCGTCAGAACCTGCGATCCCGATCAACTCGAATCCTGGATGATCCCGGAACGCCACCGCTTGAACGCTCCTGCCGAACGACGTGCCGATCAGGGCCACTCGAAACCGATCCATGTCGTTGCCTCCTCCACCCACGAGTCTGCTATCTTCGCCGGTCTCCCTCGGAGTCCCGGATGCCAAATCTCGCACAAGGAGACACGATGCGCGATCCGCGCAACGCCAGACTGGCTCATCTGATCGTGCACCACTCCACCCAGCTGGTGGCGGGCGAGGCTGTCATGATCGAAGCCTTCGATCTCGCGGACGGCCTCGTCCTCGACCTGGTGGAGGCCGTCCAGGCCGCCCGGGCGACGCCGCTGGTGTTCCTGCGCAGCAACGCGGTGCACCGCGCGTTGCTGAACGGGGCCGACGAGGCCTATATGCGCCTGCAGGCCGAGATCGAGCTGTTCCAGATGCAGAAGGTCCAGGCCTATGTGGGTCTGCGGGCCGCCCACAACAGCTCGGAGCTGGCAGACGTCCCATCCGATCGAATGGCGCTCTACTCGAAGCTGGTCTCCCGGCCCGTGCATCTCGACTACCGTGTGAACCACACGCGCTGGGTCGTGCTGCGCTACCCGAATCCCGCGATGGCTCAGAGTGCGAACATGAGTACCGCACAGTTTGAGGACTTCTACTACCGCGTGTGCACGATGGACTACGCTCGCATGGCCGAGGCGATCGTTCCGCTGCGCGAGCGCATGGAAGCGACGGATGCGGTGCGGTTGTTGGGCCCGGGAACTGACCTGCGATTCAGCATCCGCGGCATGGGCGTCGTCCCGTGCGAAGGGCGCCGCAATCTTCCCGATGGTGAGTGTTTCACCGCCCCGGTGCGCGACTCGGTGAACGGCACGATCACTTACAACACGCCGTCGCTCTACCTGGGCACCACCTATGATTCGCTGAGTTTCACGTTCGAAGGTGGGCGCATCGTCCGCGCGACCGGCAACCCCCAGGACAAACTGAATGCGCTCCTCGACACCGATGCCGGTGCGCGCTTCATCGGTGAATTCTCACTCGGCTTCAACCCGTTCGTCCTCAACCCGATGAAGGACACGCTGTTCGACGAGAAGATCGCGGGCTCCCTGCACTTCACGCCGGGCCAGGCCTATTCGATCGCCGACAACGGCAACCGCTCGCAGATCCACTGGGACCTGGTGCTGATCCAGCGCCCCGAGTACGGCGGCGGCGAAGTGTGGTTCGACGGCGAGTTGGTCCGCAAGGACGGCATGTTCGTAGTGCCCGCGCTCGATGGCCTGAATCCAGCCATGCTCGGTCGCTAGGCCGATGGCGCTCGGGAACGGCATGAAGCAGGTTCGGCATGGCCAACGGTTTGGGACTCCTCGCGCGCCGCGCGGGCGTTCGCCGCTTCAAGCACGAGTGTTCCGCGCGTGATCCAGCTCCAGAATCTCCGCTATTCGATCGGCGACCGCGTGCTGTTCGAGAACCTCGACTGGGTGATCGCTCCTGGCGACCGCTACGCGCTGGTCGGGCCGAACGGCGCCGGCAAGACGACGCTGCTCAAGGTGCTGCTCGGCGAATACTCGCCCGAATCGGGAACGCGCGTGATGGCGCGCGGGACGCGCTTCGGGTACCTGCCGCAGGAGGCCGCCGAGCGCTACGACGGCACAGTCCTCGAGCGCGCGATGGAGGCGCACCAGAGCCTGATCGGCATGCGTGAGGAACTGGACGCGCTCCATCAGAGCCTGCAGGGGATCGCGCACGACGACCCGCGCCTCGAAGCGCTGCTCGAGCGCGCCGGCGAGCTTCAGCACCAGCTCGATCTCCACGACGAACACGCGCTTGAACCCGAAGCGCGCCGCGTACTCGCGGGTCTCGGTTTCTCGCGCCGGGATCAGGACCGCCCGCTCGCCGAGTTCTCGGGCGGATGGCGCATGCGCACCTCGCTCGCCGCGCTCCTGCTGACGGATCCGACGCTGCTGTTCCTCGACGAGCCGACCAACCACCTCGACCTGCCGGCCATGGAATGGCTCGAGGACTACCTCGAGGATTTCCGCGGCGGCCTGGTCGTGGTGTCCCATGATCGGGTGTTCCTCGACCGCGTCGCCGACGACGTCATGGAACTCGACCGCGGCGAGATCACGCCCTATCCGATGAAGTTCACGCAGTATCTTGAAGCGCGCGTGACGCGCCGCGAACAGCTCGAGGCGAAGAACCAGCAACTCGAGCAACGCATCGCCCAGCTCGCGCACTTCGTCGAGCGATTCGGCGCGAAGAACACCAAGGCGTCCCAGGCCGCGAGCAAGAAGAAGATGATCGCGCGCCTCAAGACCGAGCGCGTCGTGCTGCCACGCCAGGCACGCACGATCCGGTTCTCGTTTCCTCCGCCCCCGCACTCGGGCCGCCTGATGGTGCAGCTCAAGGACGTCGCATTTGGATACGACTCGCACGACATCTTCTCGCATGCCCGGGTCGAGCTCGAAAAAGGCGACAAGATCGCGATCGTCGGCGCCAACGGAGCAGGCAAGACCACGCTGCTCCGGGTGCTGGCCGGCCAACTCGAGGTGCGCGCCGGTGAACGCGAGACGTGGCCGCACACCAAGCTCGCGTACTTCGCCCAGCACGCCGCCGAAACTCTCGAGGGCCGCTCGACTGTTCTGGAAGCGCTCGAGGACGTGGCGCCTCCCGACTGGCGGCCACATCTGCGGTCGCTGCTCGGAAGCTTTCTGTTCACCGGTGACGATGTCTTCAAGCATTGCCGCGTCTTGTCGGGCGGCGAGCGCCAGCGAGTCGCAATCGCACGGATCCTGATGGAGCCGGCCAACCTCATCCTGCTCGACGAGCCCACGCATCATCTCGACCTCGCCGGCAAGGAGGTATTGGAGGAAGCGCTCGCCCAGTATCCGGGTGCGGTCGTGGTCGTGACGCACGACCGCTCGCTCATGGCTCGGCTCGCGACCCGGGTCATCGAGGTCAGCGATGGCCGGGTCATCCTCTATCCAGGCGGGTACGACGACTACGAAGCCGCACGCCTGGCGCGCGCGGCGGGTGCGCCGGCCCCGACTGCAGTACTCATGGCCGGCGCTGCGCGCGGTCGTGCCGTTTCGAAGGCAACGCCGCGTGCTCGGACCGGTTCGAATCCTCCGGCGCCGAACTTGGCGTCGGCCAGTCACGCCGCACCGGCCGAGAGCCGCGCCCAGCGCGCAACGCGCCAGAAACGCGACAAAGACATTGCGCGGGTGGAGAAGGACATCGAAGCGCGCGAAACGCAGATCCGCGAGGTCGAGCAGCAGCTCGCGGATCCCGAAGTCTACGCCGACGGACCGCGCGCAAAAGAGTTGGTCCAGCGCTACGAGCGGCTGCGCAGCGAGGTCGAATCGTTGTGGCAGCGCCTCGGAGAACTCTAGCGGCTCCCCCTCCGCCACGCCGCCCGGCGGGGAACGCGGGCGGATCGTGCGGAAGGACGGCGGCTGTTTGTCAGTTCCGCTGGCTGACGGGCACGTACGGTCGCTGCGTGTGGCCGGTGTAGATCTGCCGCGGTCGTGAGATGCGGAAATCAGGATCGTGTTTCATCTCCATCCATTGCGCGATCCAGCCCGGCATCCGCCCGATCACGAACATCACCGTGAACATGTTGGTCGGAATTCCGAGCGCCTTGTAGATCACGCCCGAGTAGAAGTCCACGTTCGGATAGAGCTTGCGGCTCACGAAGTAGTCGTCGCGCAGCGCGATCTCCTCGAGCTGAAGCGCAATCTCGAGCAACTTACTCGACATGCCGACGCGCTGGATCACCTGCTCGCACGCCTTCTTCACGATCGCCGCGCGCGGATCGTAGCTCTTGTACACGCGGTGACCGAAGCCCATCAGCCGCGTCGTGTCGTTCTTGTCCTTCGCGCGATCGAGGAACTTCGAGGCGCTGCCCTCCTCGGCGGCGATTCGTTCCAACATCTCGATCACCTGCTGGTTGGCGCCGCCGTGGAGCGATCCCCACAGCGCGCTGATGCCAGCCGCAATGCTGGCAAACAGATTCGCGCGCGAGCTGCCCACCATGCGCACCGTGCTGGTCGAGCAGTTCTGTTCGTGATCGGCGTGCAGGATCAACAGCAGGTCGAGAATCCGCGCGATCACCGGGTCGGGCTGGTAGTCCTCGCACGGCGTGGCGAACATCATGTGCATGAAGTTGGACGCGTAGTCGAAGCGGTTCTGCGGAAACATGAACGGCTGCCCGATCGAGTGCTTGTACGAGTAGGCGGCGATGGTTGGGATTTTCGCGATCAGGCGCACGACCGCATCGTGGATGTTCCGGTCGTTCTCGGGCTCCTGGTAGAACGTCGCGAGCGCTCCGACTGCCGCCGCGCACACCGGCATCGGGTGTGCGTCCTTGGGAAGCGCCTCGAAGAAGCGGTGGAAGTTCTCGTGCAACAGCGTGTGATGGCGGACTTCGTTCTCGAAGCTCGCGAGCTGGTTGCGTCCTGGCAACTCGCCGTTCATCAGCAGCCATGCGACCTCGAGAAACGTGCTGCCCTGCGCGAGCTCATCGATCGGGTATCCGCGATAGCGCAGGATGCCCTTCTCACCGTCGATGAACGTAATCCCGCTCCGGCACGCACCGGTGTTACCGTAGCCCGGGTCCATCGTGATCAGCCCTGTACTACTGCGAAGCTGCTCGATGTCGAGGGCCTGCTCGCCTTCGCTTCCGCTCAGCACGGGAAGGTTGAGCGTCTTGCCGTCGAACGACAGGGTCGCAGCCGCCTTGCTCTGCTGCACTTGAGTCGCCATTGGGGAATCTCCCTCGGTATGCGCACGCAGATCCTGCACGACGGGCCGCGCGCCCGCACGGGTCGGCACACCCCAACCGAAAGCCGCAACGCGCATGGGTCCGACGGGCTTCACATCGTCGAAACAGCAGGATCAATTGCTACTAGGGATAACTCCGCACGGCACCCGACCGCAAGTGCGCTGGGCGTTGGGTATGGTACGTCAGTGCCCTGGGCGTCGGGCGCTGGGGCTGGGCGTCGGGCAGTTGACGAGCGCCCCTGCGGGCCGATACCGTGCCGATCCTATGGCAGACACCACTTTACGCACCTATGTTTTCCTAGACAGTCTCCAGCCGCAGCTCGCAGCGTTCATTGGCACGACCGCGCGGGGGTTTCTGCCCGTCGCTGGCGATGCTTCGATGCTCATCGAGACCGCTCCTGGCCTGATCATCAACCGGATCACCGACGTGGCGCTCAAGGCCACTCAATGTACGCCGGCGATCATGGTCGTCGAGCGTGCGTTCGGTCTGCTCGAAATCCATCACCACGACAAAGGACAGGTCCAGACCGGTGGGCGCGCTGTACTCGACTACCTCGGCATCGGCGAGACCGACCGCATGCAACCGCGCGTCGTATCGGATCAGGTGATCCGAGCGGTCGAGCCCTACCATGCGCAGGTCATCAACAAGAGCCGCTATGGCGACATGCTGATCCCCGGGGAATCGCTGCTGATCTTGGAGACCGAGCCGGCCGGCTACATTGCGTTCGGCGCAAACGAAGCGCTCAAGGCGGCCCACGTCAAGCTGATCGACGCCTCATTGTTCGGTGCGTTCGGGCGGCTCTACTTGTCTGGCCCCGAAGCGCAGATCGATGCCGCTCGTGACGCCGCGCTGCAGAAGCTCGGCACGCTCAAAGGCCGCGAGCTCCCGAAGAGCGGCTCGCACTAACCCCCACTTCCGCCCCACAACTCGCCCTGCGGCCACAAGCTTTGTGGCTCGATCGCGTCGAACCCGAGGCGCCGCAGCAACGCCGCCGCACTCGCCGGCGAGTGACCCGCCCAGTGATTGTTGAAGAAGCCGTAGACCTCGCGCACTTCTGGCAGCGCGCGCGTGATTTCCTGCGACCAGGCATCGAGCGACTCGGAGCGATCGATCTGCTCGCGGTCGAACTTCGTGATCGCCTCGCGATGTCCCATCCAGCGCAGGTAGAGGAAGTCGGTCGTCACCGGGGTCACCCGCGCGAGATCCCGCCACTCGGTCCACGCGAATGCCGCGCGATGGCGACGCAGCAGATCGTACGTCGGCTCGCCATGCCAGGAGCGGTCACGGAACTCGACCGCGATTCGCGCCTCTGCGGGGCACGCGGCCAGGAAGCGTTCCAGCACGCCGGTGCTGCCCGCGTCGCGCACGAAGTCCGCCGGCATCTGCACCAGCAGCGGGCCGCGGCGCTCACCGAGCGGATCGAGCGCGCGCACGAATGCCTGAATCTGCTCGGCCATCGTCGACAAGCGCGCGACGTGCGTGATCGCCTGCGGCACTTTTGCGGCGAAGCGGAAGTGGTCCGGGGTGTGGCGCGCCCACGAGCGCACGATCGTCGGCTTGGGCGGATGATAGAACGTCGTGTCCAACTCGACCGTGCGGAACACGCTCGAGTAGAACGGCAGCAGATGCTCCTGCTTGCTGCGCGGTGGATAGAACGTGCCGATCCACTCGGGATAGGCCCAACCCTGCGTACCGATCAAGATCTCGCTCACGTCGCGCCGGACGACCGGCTCGAGGATTGCTCCCCTGCGGTTTCCGCCCCCGTGTGTGCGTCGAGAAACTCCGTGACGCGCCGTTCGTACTCCGCGGGGTGGCGTCGCCACGCTTCGTTGTGGCCGGCATCTGTGACCAGCCACAGTGGATCCTTGGATCCGGCGGCCTCCCATAAACACGTTGTCTGCCTTGGGGCTAGCCGGTTGTCTCTTATGCAATGGATGAAATAGAGCGGCCGGGTCGTAAGCCGCCGGGCGGCGCCGATCGCGTCCGGAATTCCGGGGTCGTGTCCGGTGAACATCCTTCCCACCGCGCGAGCGAGTTGAGCCGCCGGCCAGCGCGGCACGCGGGCCCAGCGCTCCGAGGAATCCTCGAGCGCGTGCAGCCCCGAGGAGAACGGGCAGTCCACGACGACGGCGGCGATGCGCGGCGATTCGGCGGCGATCATCAGCGCGACCGAGCCCCCGAGCGATTCCCCAAACACCGCGAGCGCGTGGTCCGCAAGCTCGGGCTGGGACTCGACCCACCGCAACACCGCGCGTGCGTCCATGAGCTCATGGTGACCGAGCGTGGTGGGCAGGCGCCGGCCCGTGGCACGGGCGCGCGACGAGCGGAAATCGAACGTCACGATTCCGTAGCCCGCGCGATTCAGGAAATCACCGTAGCGCCACGCGCGATAGTGGTCACGCGCATAGCCGTGCAGCACGATCACCGTGGCATCCCGTGTGCCCGGCAGGTGCCAGGCGTCGATCACGTCGCCTTGGGCCACCGTGATGCGGAATCGGCGGGCGCGCCCGTCGAGATCCGGCGCGCCGGCGAGGTCGCGCGGCACGAACGGAAAGAGTGCGAGCCGGACACCGGCCGCCGCGGCGCCGGCAACCCCCGCAGTGCTCACCAGTACCACCGCGACCCAGGGTTCGATCGCGAACATCTCAGCGCTCGACCGTGAGCCCTCGCGGCCCCACATATTCCGACATCGGGCGGATCAAGTGGTCCTCGGCGTGCTGCTCGATGACGTGCGCACACCAGCCAGCGACCCGCCCGCATGCAAACATCGCCACGAACGAGCGCGGCTGAAGCCCGAGCGACTGCAGCACGAGTGCCGTATAGAACTCGACGTTGGTCTTGAGGTTTCGTCCTGGCTTGTGCTGTTCGAGCACGCGGATCGCCGTTTGC
>Ga0315290_10001363_pt1 | contig 16790 bp, 12 predicted proteins | sample YL17G12_0_MG_FD_203627 | JGI IMG/M metagenome (GOLD analysis project Ga0315290, IMG submission 203627) | Sediment microbial communities from Yellowstone Lake, YNP, Wyoming, USA - YL17G12_0 | ecosystem: Environmental > Aquatic > Freshwater > Lake > Sediment | place: USA: Wyoming | collected... | reverse complement strand
CAGATCTCCTTGGTCCGGGTCTCCCACACCGGCTTCATCACCGTGTAGGTGCACTGGCGGGTCTCCTGCACGGGTTTCATCACCGTGTAGCAGATCTGCTTCTCGCGGGTCTCCCACACCGGCTTGCACACCGTGTAGGTCCGCTGGCAGGTCTCCCACACCGGCTTCATCACCGTGTAGGTGCACTGGCGGGTCTCCTGCACGGGCTTCATCACCGTGTAGCAGATCTGCTTGGTCCGGGTCTCCCACACGGGCTTCATCACCGTGTACCGGATCTCCTTTTGGCAGGTCTCCCACACCGGCTTGGAGACCGTATAGCGGATTTCCTTGGTCCGGGTCTCCCACACGGGCTTGCAGACCGTGTAGGTGATCTGCTTCTGGCAGGTCTCCCACACCGGCTTGCACACCGTGTAGGTCACCTCCCGATAGCGGGTCTCCGGGACGTACTTCGTCAAGGTGACCGTCTTGGGCTCGCAGACGCGCTCCCAGACGTTCTTGTAGCAGGAAACCTGCTGCTTCTCCCAGACGACCTGCCGACACGTCTTCATGACGGTCGAGCACTGCTGCACGCAGGCCGTCTCGGGGCAGGCTTCCGGCTTGCACCGAGCGTACCTCGCCGCGCCGCAGTAGCTCGCGTCGGCTGCGCTGGCCGTGAGCGCGACCACGAAGGCCGCGACCATCGGCACCCCCCAAACGGTTCTCATCTCACGCCTCCTTCAAGCGATTCCCGAGACTATAGGGCCTGGTCGAACGGGCAGCACCCGTCTTTTGCATTTTCGTCCATCCCAATTGGTGTACATTAGCTACATTGCCGAGAATGGCCATCATCACCGGTTGTCCAACGCAACGTAGACGATGCAGTCGGCAGCCATTCGGGGTGATCTTACCGTCTGTATCGACAATATGGGGCGAGTGCATTACATGAAAAGACTGACTAGCATGTACATTACGGGAAAGATGGGATATCTACAGGCGCCGCGGCCGTGCCACCGACCACATTGCGCGGACCCATCCAGCAGGCCAAGCTCGGGCGACTGCTCCCGGCGCTGTGTGGAAAGCGCTCCCTCTGGGGCGGCTGTCGACCCCACTTAGACGGGCCTCTCCTCGTTGGCGTGTTCCGAATACCCCTCGGCAGTCCTGGCCCGACAGGAGGGCCCAGGACGCCCAGCGCACGCCACCGAGCGAGCCAGCCCCTTGCCGCCAGCGGCCGCGGGCACTAGATTACAGCCGGATCCGCCTCTACCCGGTGGTGTAATGGTAACACAAGGGATTTTGGTTCCCTCGTTCGAGGTTCGAGTCCTCGCCGGGTAGCTTGGCCCGCCTCCAAGAGGGCTTGTCAGAGCGGAGCAACTCAACGACCTCACGCCGATCGGGGAGTCGTCCTGCCGGTGGGCGTGTTTAAGTAACCGCAATTCCCGCGGCCGGTCTGCAATAGGAGCCCTGCGTCCGCGTTTACAGCAGCAGGCACGGCCGCTCGAAGCCAATCGCAGGACACCCTGCTTTGGGCCGGGTGGCGCCGTACCCACGCGCCGGCGATGCGCGGCGGACTGTTTGGCTTGCTCGGCCGCGGCGGCCTGACCGACGATCTGACCCAGAGAGGAGCGATTTCATGAGATTGCGCACGGTACGAGGGATCCGTCTCGCCACGCCGCTGGGTGTGGCGGCTTTCTTGACCTTCTCTCTGTCGGCGCTCGCGCCGGTGGCGCCCCAGGCCGGCGCCGCATCGCCTCAAGAGCCCGCCCGAGTGAAGCTCGGGCTGTCGGTCAACGACCCGCGGGCCCTTCAGGGCTACACGCTGATCTCGCCGATGAACTCCACCAAGACCTGGCTCATCGACATGGAGGGGAAGGTCGTGCGGACCTGGCAGTGCGACTGCCCTCCGGCCACGACCGCTTACCTCCTTGAAAACGGACACCTGTTGCGCCCCGGGGCGCTTCCCCCGGGGCAACCGCTGGGCGGCCCGGGCGCCGGCGGCCGGGTCCAGGAGTTCACCTGGGAGGGCGAGCTCGTCTGGGACTTCAAGCTCTCCAACGAGAACCAGCTCCCCCATCACGACGTTGCCAGGCTGCCCAACGGCAACGTGCTGATGATCGTCTGGGACCGAAAGACCGCCAAGGAAGCCGTCGCCGCCGGACGCGTGGCGGCCTCGGTGGGCGATCGCCACCTGCTGCCCGACTCGATCCTCGAGGTCAAGCCCACCGGCAAGACCACGGGCGAGATCGTCTGGCAGTGGCGCGTCTGGGACCACCTGATCCAGGATTTCGATTCCTCGAAAGCGAACTACGGAAAGGTGGCCGATCATCCGGAGCTGGTCGACGTCAACTACGGCGAGGGCATGGCCGCCCTGCTGGCCGATCCCAAGGAGGTGGAGAAGCTCCGAGCCATCGGCTACCTGCGCTCCCCGGCCGGCAAGAAGGGGCCGCCGATCAACCCCGACTGGACGCACACCAACTCCGTGGCCTACAACCCCGAGCTCGACCAGATCGCGCTGAGCGTCTACGCCTTCAGCGAGGTCTGGATCATCGATCACGGCACCACGACGGCCGAAGCGGCCGGGCACACCGGCGGGCGGGGCGGAAAAGGGGGCGATCTGCTCTACCGCTGGGGCAATCCCCGGGCCTACCGCGCCGGCACCCACGCCGATCAGCAGTTCTTCAACCAGCACGACGCCCACTGGATACCGCGGGGCCTGCGGGGCGAAGGACACCTCCTGGCGTTCAACAACGGGCATCGCGGGCAGGAAGGCCCCTATTCCTCCGTCGACGAGATCGTGCTGCCCGTCGACGCCCAGGGGCGGTACGCCCACAAGCCGGGGACTGCCTACGGGCCGGAAAAACCGCTTTGGAGCTACACCGCCCCGAAGAAGACCGACTTCGTCTCACCCAACATCTCCGGCGCCCAGCGCCTCCCCAACGGGAACACGCTGATCTGCTCCGGCGTGAACGGCACGATCTTCGAGGTGACCGCCGAGAAGGACGTCGTCTGGAAATACATCAACCCCGAGCGGGGCGGACCGGGGCCGGGTGGGTTTGGTTTTCCGCCGGGCGGGGGGCCCGGAGGGTTCGGCGGCCCAATGCCGCTCGGACAGGTCCTCCCGCAGTTCTTGCAGGATATGCTGGGTCTCGCCCCCGAGCAGAGGGAACAAGTCGACGCGCTCCAGAAGACCGTCGACGGAAGGCTTGACAAGATCCTCACCGACCAGCAGAAGCGGCAACTCAAGCAGATGCGCGACGGCTTCGGACCCGGCGCACCCGGTGGCCCCGGTGGCCCCGGTGGCCCCGGTGGCCCCGGTGGACCCGGCGGGTTTGGTGGCCCCGGCGGACCCGGCGGACCGGGCCCCTTCGGGGGCCCGCCACCGCTCGGGCAGATCCTGCCGGGATTCGTTCAGGACGCGCTCCGCCTGACCCCCGAGCAACGCAAACAGATGGACGACCTCCAGAGAGAAACCGACGGCACGCTCGACACGCTGCTGACCGAGGAGCAGAAAAAGCAGCGGAGCGAGCCGCGGGAGGGCTTTGGCCCGGGCGGGTTCGGGGCCCAGCCTCAGCCCGGACAGATCATGACGCCGTTCCAGCAAAGCACGCTGAAGCTGACGGCCCAGCAGAAGAAGGCCATGGAAGCGCTCCAGAAGCGCGTGGACGAGAAGATCGCCCAGATCCTCGACGACCAGCAGAAGAAGGAACTCAAGCAATTGCGCGACGGGGTGGTCCGCGGCGGACCCGGCGGCTTTGGACCCGGCAAACCCGACGGCTTCCCCGGCGGACCGCCAGGCGGAATGGGTGGCTTCCCCGGCGGTCCTCCCGGCGGAATGGGCGGCTTCCCCGGTGGCCCTCCCGGCGGACCAGGCGGATTCCCTGGCGGTCCACCAGGCGGATTCCCAGGCGGATTCCCAGGCGGACCCCCGGGCGGCCCAGGCGGCTTCGGACCGCCGGGCGGCGGTGGCTCGGTCTTTCGAGCTTATCGCTACGCCCCCGACTACCCCGGTCTGGCCGGCAAGAAGCTGACCCCGGGGAAGACCGTCGAGGAACTCCAGGCCAAGGAGCCTGGAAGGAAGTAGGCCGGGTTAGCAAGACCATGGGGTCCACGTTGCGAGGAGTAAGGATCTACATGAACAGGCGAAGCGGACGATGGATGCTCCTCGCCGCACGACTTGGCACGGCGGCCCTCGTAACCCTCGCGCTTTTGGCACGGGGCGTTGTTTCCCGTACGGCCGGCGCGGCGGCGCCCCGGGCCGGCTCACCGCCGCCCAAGGGCGACGGGCAACCGACGAAGCCGGCCCCCTCGAGGCTTGGTCTTGTCGTCCATGAGCCCGGGGCCTATCAAGGCTACACCCTGGTTTTTCCGTTCGGGTCAACCAGGACCTACCTGATCGACATGCAGGGCAAGGTCGTGCGGACGTGGCTGAGCAAGTACACGCCTGGCGAGGAGGCTTACTTGTTGGACAACGGCCACCTTCTGCGGCCCGCCAAGCTGAGCGATAGCGAGGCGATCTTCACCGGGGCCGGGCCCGGCGGGCGGATTCAGGAGTTCACCTGGGAAGGCACGGCCGTCTGGGACTTCAAGTTCCACAACGAGCGGCAGATCCAGCACCACGGCATTACCCGAATGCCCAACGGCAACATCATGATGATCGTGTGGGAGAGGAAGACCCCCGAGGAACTTGCCGAGGCGGGCGTGAAGCCCGTGGTGTTCAGCCGGGGCGATATGCTGGTGGACAGCTTGATCGAGATCAGCCCCGCCGGGAAGACCGGCGGCAAGATCGTCTGGGAGTGGCATTTGTGGGACCATCTCATTCAGGACCACGACGCGTCGAAGGCGAATTACGGCGACGTGGCCGCGGACCCCGAACGGGTCGATGTCAACTTCTGGGACGCTACCCTCGAGTACAACGACCTCGTCAGCGCAATGACCCCCACACCCAAGAAAGACGCTGCCAAGAAGGACCCTGCCAAGAAGGACGTCGCCAAAAGGGACACTGCCGACAAACTACGCGGAATCGGCTACATCGGGGCGGTAGGCAACACGAAGAAATCGCTGGGGTTCATCCGCGACTGGACCCACGTCAACTCCGTGTCTTACCATCCCAAGCTCGACCAGTTGATGTTGAGCTCTCGCGAATTCAGCGAGATCTGGATTATCGACCACGGCACCACCACGGCCGAGGCAAAGGGCCGCTCCGGCGGCCGTTACGGCAAGGGCGGCGATCTGCTCTACCGCTGGGGCAATCCCAGGACCTATCGGGCCTCAGCGGCGGCTCAGCAGCTTTTCTACCAGCATGACGCCCAGTGGATTCCCGAGGGACTTCCGGGCGCGGGGCACCTTCTGGTCTTTAACAACGGCCCCCGGCCGACTGGCCCCTACTCCTCCGTGGACGAAGTCGTGCTGCCCGTCGGCCCCGGCGGGCGATACGAGCATGCGCCCGGGAAAGCCTATGGGCCGATGCAGCCCCTCTGGAGTTATACCGCGCCGTGCAAAGCGGATTTCTTCGGCTGGTTCATGTCCGGCGTTCAAAGGCTGCCCAACGGCAACACGTTGATCAGCACCGGCTTCAGCGGATCGATTTTCGAAGTAACTCGTGAGAAAGAACTCGTCTGGAAGTTCGTCGTTCCCTCCGACGCTCCGCCGAAGGCGAGCCCGCCGGGCGATCCACCCCGGCCGGTTCACCTTCTTCCGGGCTTGCTTCCGTTCTTTGTCCGACTTGACCCCGCGCAATGGAAGCAAGTGGAGGCATTCGAGAAGGAAGCCTCCGCCTCGCTGGAGAAGTTGCTCACCGCCGAGCAGAAGAGGCAGCTTTCGGACCTTAAGAATGGTTTTGACCCTGGCGGTCCCGGAGTCCCCACGGAAGCCGGGCAGGTTATGCCCTGGGCGGTGCAGGAAAGGCTGCACCTGACAGCCGATCAGAGGGAACACGTGGCTGACCTCCAGAAAGAGGTCACCGCCAAATATGACGCCCTTCTCACCAAAGAGCAGAAACGCCAGGCCAGGGAGTCTCAGGGGTTCGCGAACTTCCTGAGGGTGCTCGGCGGCACGGGGGGGAACGCCGTCTTCCGCGCCTACCGTTACGGTCTGGACTTCCCCGGCCTGGCGGGCAAGGACCTGACGCCAGGCATGACGATTGACGAGTTGGCGTCGAAGCCGGTCGAAAGCAAGAGATTGTCCAAGTGAACGCGGAAGATGGAACTGGAAGGAAGCAGGCCGGATGAACAAGACCGGTAGGATACTGCTGCTGGCCCTGCTGTTGGTATTGGTGATCCCCAAGCCGGCCTGCGCCTACATCGGACCCGGCGCAGGGTTTGCCCTAGCCGGGTCCTTTCTGGCCGTGTTCGCCGCCGTCTTCTCGGCCGTGGTGATGGTGTTGACCTGGCCGGTCCGCCTCCTGAGCCGCGCGGTGTTCGGCTGGCGCGGACGCAGGCGCAGCCGCTTCAAGCGGGTCGTGATCCTGGGGCTCGACGGCATGGACTACACCCTCACCCGAAAACTGCTCGCCGAGGGCAAGCTCCCCCATCTGGCCGCCATGGCCGCCGAGGGGTGCTTCAAGCCGCTGGCCACCACGGTCCCGCCGATCTCCCCGGTTGCCTGGTCCTCGTTCCAGACCGGGGTGAATCCGGGTAAGCACAACATCTTCGACTTCCTGACGCCCGACCCGCGGACCTATCGGCCCAAGCTCAGCTCCGTGGAGATCCGGCCCCCGCGGCGGTCGATCCGCCTGGGCAAGTACCAGTTTCCGCTTGGCCGGGCCAGCGTGCGCCTGTTGCGCAAGAGCCAGCCGTTCTGGGGCATCCTGAGCCGGTACGGCGTGTTCAACTGCATCCTCCGCGTCCCGATCACGTTTCCCCCGGAGAAGCTCCGCGGCGTGCAGCTCTCGGCGATGTGCGTTCCCGATCTCCGCGGCACCCAGGGGATGTTCTCGTACTACACCACCCGGCCCCAGCAGGACGGGGAGAAGATCGGCGGCGAGGTCCATCGCGTGACCCGCACCGGAAACACGATCCGCGCCGAGCTGGTCGGGCCGGAGAATCCGCTCCGCACGGACCGAGCCCTGCTGAAGCTCCCCTTCGTGGTGACGATCAAGGACGATTCCCGTGCCGTGCTCAAGATCAACGGCGAGAAGCACCAACTGCGCACCGGCCAATACACCGAGTGGATCAAGGTCTCGTTTCACGCCGCGCCGGGCGTTAAGGTACACGGCCTGTGCAAGTTCCTCCTCCAGGGCACGGGGACCGAATTCGCCCTGTACGCCACGCCGGTGAACATCGACCCGGAACGGCCGGCAATGCCCGTGAGCTACCCCTCGGTCTACTCGGTCTACCTGGCCAAGCGCCAGGGTCCGTTCGGCACCCTGGGGCTGGCCGAAGACACCTGGGCCCTGAACGAGCGCGTGCTCGACGACGGGCAGTTCCTCCAGCAGAGCCTCGACCTCGACCGGGAGCGCGAGGCGATGTTCTTCGACGCGCTGGACAAGGTCCCGCGGGGCCTGTGCGTGTGCGTGTTCGACGGCACGGACCGCCTCCAGCACACCTTCTGGCGGGACATCGACCCGGAGCATCCGGCCCACTGCAACGCAGCCGGGCCGAGCCATCGCACGGTCATTGAAGACCTCTACCGGCGCATGGACGACCTGGTGGGCCGGACCATGGCCCAGTGCAATCGCAAGGACACGCTCCTGATGATCGTCTCCGACCACGGGTTCAGCAGCTTCCGCCGCGGCGTCGACTTGAATCGCTGGCTCGAGGAAAACGGCTACCTCAAGGTGCAGGAGGGCCGGCGCGGCGAAGGACACCTGGCCGGGATCGACTGGTCCGAGACCCGGGCCTTTGCCGTCGGATTGGCCGGCATCTTTCTGAACGTCAAGGGCAAGTACTCCCAGGGCCTTGTCGAGCCGGGAGGGGAGGCCGATCGGCTCCGGGAGGAGATCGCCGGACGCCTCGCCGCACTGGTCGATCCCCAGACCGGCACGAGTGCGGTCAAGCGGGTCTACCAGGCGCCCAAGGTCTACGTCGGGCCGTACAAGGACCACGCACCCGATCTGATCGTCGGGTACGAGCGGGGCTATCGGGCCTCCTGGGAAACGGCCATCGGGCGCACGACCGAGCAGGTCTTCCACGCCAACGTCAAGGCCTGGAGCGGGGACCATTGCATCGACGCCTCGCTCGTGCCGGGCGTGTTGTTCTGCAACCGCCCGGTGGAAACCGAGAACCCCCGGCTCATGGACGTCGGCCCCACCGTGCTGGAGCTGTTCGGCGTGCCGGTTCCCGCTTACATGGACGGCAAGCCGCTGGCCGTGGGCCCTGCCGCTGCGGACGGGGCTTCCAGAAAACCCAATCCGTCTTCAACACAGGCTGCATGATGGCCGGACCGCCGAACCGAAAACTCAGCCGCAGAGTCCTCCTGAAGCGCACGGCCGCCGTGGCCGCCGGCGCCGCGGCCGTGGCGGCCGGCTCGTTCTGGCTGGGCAGCCGGCCGCGGGCCCCGAGAAGCAGCGGGACCAGGGTGATCGTGATCGGCATCGACGGGATGGATCCGGGGCTGGCGGAGCGGATGATGGCCGCCGGACTGCTGCCGCATCTCGACACGCTTCGCGCGGGCGGGGGCTACCGCCGCCTGGGCACCAGCATTCCCCCGCAGAGTCCCGTGGCCTGGGCGAGCTTCATCAACGGGGCTGGGCCCGGCTCCCACGGCATCTTCGACTTCATTCACCGGCATCCGGACCGCCAGTGTGCCCCCTTCTACTCCGGGGCGGAGACGGTCCCCGGCCAAGGGGGCTGGGAAGTGGGGGAGCACAAGCTGCCGCTGAGTTTCTGGCCCTTCAATCACCAGCCGCCCGCCACGTTGCTGCGGCGGCAGGGAACCCCGTTCTGGGATTACCTCGATGAAGCGGGGATTCCCTCGACGTTCTACGACCTGCCGTCCAACTACCCGCCGAGCCCGTCGCAGTACGGCCTTCACCGCTGCCTTTCCGGCATGGGCACGCCGGACATGCTGGGGAGCTACGGCACGTACCAGCACTACGCCGAAGACGGCCCGCCGGAGACGGTGGAGGAAGGGGGCGGGAAGCGGTCGCGGCTGTCGTTCGAATTGGAGACGGCCCGGGCCGAGATCGTCGGGCCGGAGAACGCTTTCCTCAAGGAGCCGCGTCCGGTGGCGGTCGAGTTCCTCGTGCACCGCGACCGGGAGGCCAACGCGGCGGCGATCGAGGTCCAGGGGCACAAGATCCTGCTCAACGCCGGCCAGTGGAGCCGGTGGACCCGGCTTACCTTCGAGCTGAGCACGCCCTCGCCGGTGCCGAGCAAGAAGCTGAGCGGGATCTGCCGGTTCTATCTCCAGGAGGTCGCGCCCAAGTTCCGGCTCTACGTGACGCCGGTCAACGTCGATCCATCGGCTCCGGCGGTGAGGGTCTCCGAGCCGGACTCGTTCGTCCGGGACGTGTCGAAGCGTCTGGGCCTGTTCTACACCGCCGGCTTCCAGGAAGACCACAAGGCACTGTCCAACGGGGTGTTCGTCGAGGATGAATTCGTGCGCCAGGCGGAGATGGTCCTCCAGGAGCGGCTGGCGCAGTTGGACTACGCCCTGGAGAACTACGACGACGGCCTGCTGTTCTTCTACTTCTCGAGCACCGATCTCCAGTCGCACATGCTCTGGTGGGACTCGGACGCCCCGCATCCGACCCGGTCGGCCGGCGACGCGCAGAAGTGCTTCGCGCACGTGCGGCGGCTGTACCAGCGGCTGGACGGGGTCGTGGGCGACGTCCTGGAGCGTTACGGCGATGGGGCCTTGGTCATCGTGATGAGCGACCACGGCTTCGCCAACTTCGGCCGGCAGTTCAACCTGAACTCATGGCTGCGGGCCCGCGGATACCTCGGCCCGCCCGAGTGTACGTCGATCCTCCACGACTGCGACTGGTCGCGGACCGCGGCCTACGGCCTGGGGATCAACGGGCTGTACTTGAATCTCAAGGGGCGCGAGCGCGACGGCCTGATCGAGCCCGGCGACCAGCAGGAGGCCCTGCTGACCGAGCTGGCCGGCCGGCTGGCGGCGGTGACCGACTCCGAAGGGCAGCGGGTGATCCGCTCCGTGTACCGCGCGGACCAGGTCTACCGGGGCAGCGCGACCGCGCTGGCGCCCGATCTGATCGTCGGCTACTGCCGCGGCTATCGGGCCTCCTGGGCCACGTGCCTGGGCGAGCTGACCGACGAGGTCCTGCTGGACAACGACTCGGCCTGGAGCGCCGACCATTGTGCCGACGCGCTGGAGGTGCCGGGCGTGCTGTTCGCCAATCGCACGCTGCGGGCCGAGGGCCCGGGGCTGGTCGATCTGGCCCCGTCGATTCTCGCCGACTTCGGCTTGCCCACCCCGCCGTCGATGGAAGGAAAGAACGTCTTTACCGCATAGAGGGAGAATAGCCGCATGGCGAAGATCAAGATCGACCCGAGCCTGCTGGAGCGGGCCCAGCGCGCGGCGGAAGCCGCCGGCTATAGCAGCGTCGAGGAGTTCGTCGCGCACTCGATCGAGAACGAGCTTGCCAAGCACGAGGCCGAGGAAGCGGAAAAGCAGGTGACCGATCAGCTTCGCGGTTTGGGGTACGTCGAGTGATGGACGCCGTTGTGCAAGCCGTTGCGCAAGCAGTTGCGTGGCTCAACGCCGCAGCCGGCGCGGTGGGCCGATGGGCCCTGGCCCCCATCGGCCTCGTGCCCGGATGGCTCTCCGCCACGCTCGTGGCGGCAGCGACCGGGCTGGGGCTGCTTGCCGCGTTCAAGTACACGTCCAACCAGCGTGCGATCCGGCGGGTCCGCGACGACATCAAGGCCCATCTCCTGGCCCTGAAGCTGTTCAAGGAGAGCACCTCGGTAACCCTGCGGGCCCAGGGAAGAATCCTCCTGGGGGCGTGGCGGCTGTTGTTGCTTTCCGTGGTGCCGATGCTGGTGATGATCGTGCCCGTGTGCCTGCTGCTCGGGCAGCTCGCCTTGTGGTACCAGTCGCGCCCGCTGGGAGTCGGCGAGGAGGCCGTGATGACCTTGAAGCTCAACGGCGAGGCCGACTCCCCCTGGCCCGAGGTCCGCCTGGAGCCGACCACCGCGATGGAGGTCACCGTCGGGCCGGTCCGGGTGCTCAGCCAGCGGGAGGTCTGCTGGAACGTCCGGGCCTCGCAGCGCGGCTATCATCGCCTGGCGATTCAGGTGGGCGACCGGGCCGTCGACAAGGAGCTGGCCGTCGGCGACGGCTTCATGCGGGTGAGCACCGAACGGCCGGGCTGGAACTGGGCCCAGATGCTCCTGCACCCGGGCGAGCGGCCGTTCGGCCCCGACTCGCCCGTCCGCTCTGTGGCCATCGACTACCCCGAGCGGTCCTCCTGGACCAGCGGCACCGACTGGTGGGTCATCTACTGGCTCGTGGTCTCGCTGGTGGCCGCCTGGTGCTTCCGCCCGTGGCTGAAGGTCAACATTTGAATGGCTCGGTAACGGGGACTGGCTCCCTATGGACTCGGAAATCATCATTGTCTCCGGTTTGCCCCGCTCCGGCACGTCGCTGATGATGCAGATGCTCCAAAGCGGCGGCGTCGAGGTGGTCACCGACAACGTCCGGACCGCCGACGCCGACAATCCCCGCGGATACTACGAGCTGGAGAAGGTGAAGCGAATGAAGACCGACGCCTCCTGGCTGCCCGAGACGCGAGGCAAGGCGTTCAAGATGGTGTCCCAGCTCCTGTACGACCTGCCAGCGAGCGAGCGGTACCGGATCATCTTCATGGATCGCGACCTGGAGGAGATGCTGCTCTCGCAGGAGAAGATGCTCCAGCGGCTGGGGGGCATTGCGGCGCCTCGCGAGCCGATGAAGCGGGCCTACGCCCTGCACCTGGCGCGATTGCACGAGTGGCTCCGGCGGCAAGGGCACGTGAAGGTTCTCCGCGTCAGCTACAACGATCTGATGGAGCGGCCCCAGCGGGAATCGCAGCGGGTCAGCGCGTTCCTCGACGGCAAGGCGAACGCGGAAAGCATGGCGCGGACCGTGGACCCTTCGCTCTACAGGAACCGGAAGGACGCCGCGGCGGTCACGGGAGAGGGCCCAGCCCCTGAAAGTACTTGAGGCTGCGCTCGGCCTGGTCGACGGTGCCGCACTCGACGCACAGGACGCCTTGATAGCGGTGGCGCCGGAGGATCTCGAGCACGCGGGGCCAGTCGACCTCGCCCTCGCCGCAGGCGCAGCCCACGGCCGTGCCCGTGACCACGCCCCGCTCCTCGGTCGCCTGCTCAATGCTGATGTCCTTGGCGTGGACGTGGCACAGCCGATCGGCCACGGCCTCCAGGGCGTCGTAGGGGTCGTCCTGGCCGCCGAGGAAGAAATTGCCGGTGTCCCAGTTCACCCGCCAGCACGGGCTGTCGGAAAGATCGAGGATCCGCAGGAAGGTCTCTTTGCGCACGGTGAGCTTCTGGTGGGGCTCCAGCCCGACCGCCACCCCGTAGCGCTCGGCCCAGCGCATCACCTGGCGGATCGTGTACCGCATGATCTGGAATGCCTCGGACTCGGACATCCCCTCGGGCTGGATCCCCTCGTCGGTGGTGACTACGGGAGCGCCCAGGTCGCTGGCAAAGCGGATCGCCTTGGTCAGGTACGGGATCGAGACCTCCGGCCGCATCAGCGGGCTGTGGGCACTGACGGCCGAGGGGCGCAGGCCCAGCTCGTGGAGCCAGCCGCGAATCTCCATCGGGTCGTCTTCCATGGAGAGGGTGTGGTAGTAGCCTCCCAGGGCCAACAGATCGTATCCGGTGCCCACGCACGGCTCGACGAACTTGTAGCCGAGCCGGGCCGCGGTCTCGATCCCCACCCGAAAGCCCTTGTCCGAACCGCGGATGAATTCGAGGTTGACGCCGAGTTGAATCTCGCCCATGGGAGTATCCCTTTCCCGTGTTGTGTCCCAAGTCGATTCCAGTCGATTTGACCTGCCGCTTGCCGGTCTGTAAAGGGCGGCGGGTGGCACTGGCGTCTCGCCAGTGCCTGGTGTCTTGGCTCGGCCTGAATTGGAATGCGGGCGTTGAGTCCAAGCAACATGGTGAGGAAGTACGGGTTCCTCTTCTCTGTTGCCGTAAGTGCCTCCGACCTCGTGTGTTAGCGATTCCGGAAATAGAGAAGAGGAACCCGTACTTGGACACCGCACTGGTCACACGGATTCCTGGGACTCCATTTTCGACTGAACCAAGACAACCCGGATCATGCCGACCCGCGGCGTCCGCCGCGTGACGGCATGCCACACACCGCCGCGTGACGGCATGCCACGAGGCGCTCAGGCTCAGTACGCGATCGCCATGCGCTGGCCGGTTTCGCTGGAGCGGCGCATCGTGTCGATGATGACCGCCACGCGGTAGCCGTCCTCGAAGGTGGCCTGGAAGGGGCTCAGCGGCTTGTCGTTGGCCACGGAGTCGAGGAAGTGGAACTTCTCGATGATGTGGCAGTGCTCCCAGCCGATGTTGTGGCCCGAGGGCCACCAGGCCCCGGCATAGGGGTGAAAGCTCTCGGTGACGCTCACCTCGGTGAAGCCGAACAAAGAGTTGTCCACGCCCCCGGCCATGCAGACCAGCAGGCTGTTGGGGTGCTCCAGGTCCCAGCGGAGCGAGCCCTTCGAGCCGTTGATCTCCCAGGTGAGGTAGTTCTTTCTGCCGGTGGCGACCACGGAGGATTCCAGCACGCCGACGGCCCCGTTGTCGAAATCCAACAGCGCGGCGGTGCCCTCGTCGGCCCAGGCCGTGGGGTCGCCCGCCGACGTGACCGCGCGGTCCTTGTTGAACGTCCGGACCAGGGCCGAGACGCTGGTGATCTCGCCGACGAGGAAGCGGGCCTGGTCGATGGCGTGGCTGCCGATCCCCTGGAGCCCGCCCGAGTGGGGCCAGGCCGAGTACCAGGCCTGGTCCGGCGTGAGCGAGGGGTCGTGCCCGGCCATCTGGAGGTACTGCACCCGGAGGTGATAGATCGTCCCCAGCTTGCCCGAGCCGATCAGGTCCTTGGCCAGGCGCACGGCGGGCATGAAGCGGTAGTTGAAGGTGCAGACGGCCTTGCCGCGGGCCGTGGCCGCCGCGTCGCGCATGCGCCGGGCGTCGGCCGCGGACACGGCCATCGGCTTCTCGGTGATCACGTGCTTGCCGGCGGCCAAAGCGGCGATGCAGGGATCCGGATGGACCGGGTCGGGCCCGCAGTTGTCGACCACGTCGACCGTCGGGTCCGAGGCCAGGTCGTGCCAGTCGGTCGTGTAGCGCTCGAAGCCGTAGCGGATCGCCTCCCGCTCGACCTTCTTCTCGTCCTTGTCGCACAGGAGCGTCAGGACCGGCATGACGTTCGCCGCCGGGTAGATGTAGGGGATCTTCCTGTACGCGTTGCTGTGGCACTTGCCCATGAATCCGCAGCCCAGCATGCCGATGCGGACCGGCTTCCTCCGGTCGGCCCCGACGTTCTTGGTCGCCATGCGTGTTGCTCCTTTCATCCCGGAATCGTGCAAACCGATTTACGTCGCCAGCAGTCCGGCCAGTTTCTCTTTCGCCCAGCGGGCCGACAGCTCCAGGTGCTCGCGTTCCACGGCCCAGGAGGGGGCACCGTCGGGCAGGTTCTCCGGCACGGGGTCGAGGATCGCCCGCTCCCACGACTGGCGGAGGAACCAGGCCAGGCCGTCGCCCGGCGGCGCGGGATGCCGGGTGAAGTAGCCTTCCTCGAGCACGTTGAGCTTGAACGGGGCGAACTGCGAGTGGATCTCGATGTTCATGTTGATGGCCGGGTTGTGGGCCTCGAGGAGCCGGGCGATGGCCGCGGCGTCGATGTCGCCCGCCCCCAGCGAGCAGTTCTCCAGGGCCAGCCCGGTCTTCGTCCGCCGGATGACGTAGTTCTTGTAGTGCGTGGTCAAGGCGTGCGGGGCCATGATCCCGGCCAGGCGCAAGGGGTCGTCCAGATCGAAGGCCAGGTTCGCCGTGTCGACCGTGAAGCCGAAGGCCGGGCTGTTCACCCGGCCGTGGATCGAAATCAGCTCCCGGACCGTGAAATCGGCGTGGTTCTCCTGGGCGATCTTGATTCCCATGTCGGCGGCCGCCTTGCCGGCCTCGGTGAGGATGGCCACGGCCTGATCGGCCAGGGCGGTCATGTCGTAGCCCTGGTCCCGGGTGAAGAGGTTCCCGGCCACGCAGCGGAGCAGCGGCGAGCCGAGCTTTCGGGCGACGTCGAGGTGGTGGATGACGATCCGGGCGTCGGAGACGTTCGTGTCGTAGCCGGCGTCGGCCAGCAGCTCTCTCCCCTGGGTGGCCATGGGGTGCCAGTGGAAGATCGAGCCCATGCCCAGGTGCGCGTAGAGGCCCCGCTGCCGGGCCGTTTCGCGGATGGCGGCCAGGGCGTCGTCGCGGAACGAGCGAAACGGGGAGAGCTCGAACAGGACGCCGGCCAGCCCCAGATCGGCCGCCAGGTTGAGCACGCCCACGGGGTCCAGCCCGGAATTGCGGGTCGAGAAGGAATCGAGGCCAAGTTTCATGGCAGGCTCCTGTAGGTATTCACCACACCCTGTTGACGCCGTACGCATCGAAGGTCAAGTCCGTGCTGACGATCGGTATTCCTTCCACAATGGCCTGGGCCGATCTCCCACACGGTTCCCGTGCTCAAGACCAACTCGTTGTCGGCGCCGGCCATCAGGCTCTCCGCGACGCTGCTGAGGTGCGGGTGGCCCCATACGAACCACAGCAGAGCGTGCGCGTCGAGCAGGACCCTCATTCCATGTACTCCTGGAAATCCTCCAAGGGAGCATCAAAATCGCTTGCCATGTGGAGGATTGCGCCCGCCGCGCTGCCCGGCCGACGCTCCCGACCCGCGGGACTGGGCTGGCCCACCAGCTTGGCCACGGCCCGTTCGCCGCGGACGATCGTCACCTCTTCGCCGGCAGCCAGCTTTTCGATGAGTTCCGCGAGTCTTGCCTTGGCCTCGTCGATCGTCACACGAATCACGGTGATCCCCTTTTCATGCGGGGTGCCGCGCCAGTGCCTGACGGCTCCCTGAGTATCCCGGCACAAGTGCCGCCGCTACACACCCAACTAACCACTATCCACTATCCACCATCCACTCTTCCCCTACCTCACCGCCTCCTCCTTGGCAATCCGGCACCACTGGACCGCGTTCTCCGGCCGGTTGCCCAGCGTGTGGTTGTCCTTCATGATCACTTCGACGACGCAACCGCGCGTGACGTCGAAGGCCCTGCGCAGGTCGCGGCGGATCGCCGGCTCGTCGAGCTCGGGCACGGCCAGCGCCGCCGGGTTGGGCTTCAGCGACAGGACGTACTTGTCCTCCAGGAACCGGCCCATCTTTTCCAGGTCGGCCCAGGGGGAGCACGACACGCGGCGCAGGCCGTGATGCTCCCGGACGTACTGCCACCGGCCGTCGAGCGGCTCGCAGCAGCCGTAGCAGGTCAGGCCGAAGCGGTCCATGATCGGCTTCTCGTGCGGGAAGACGAAATCGCGGTACATGGCCGGCGAGACGCTCACGGTTTCCTGGCTCTCGGTGAATCCCCACAGGTCGCGGCAGCGGACCTTCCCGCCCGACGAAAGGCCCTTCGGCGGCAGCTCGTCGGTGAAGCCGAACCCGCCGGAGCCGACGTAGGTCCCGTCGTTGTTGAGGCCCAGCAGCGCCTCGGACTCAAGCCAGTCGAGCTTCTTCAGGTGGCCGCGGGAGATGACGGCCAGCAGCTCCTTGAGCTCGTCGGGATGGTCGACGAAGTCCAAGAGGATGTTGTTGAGCCCCCGCAGCGTGGCCGCCGGCCAGGTCAGCCCGAGGGACCA
>Ga0315290_10001360_pt1 | contig 16804 bp, 9 predicted proteins | sample YL17G12_0_MG_FD_203627 | JGI IMG/M metagenome (GOLD analysis project Ga0315290, IMG submission 203627) | Sediment microbial communities from Yellowstone Lake, YNP, Wyoming, USA - YL17G12_0 | ecosystem: Environmental > Aquatic > Freshwater > Lake > Sediment | place: USA: Wyoming | collected... | reverse complement strand
GCCTACCACATCGGCGAGACGATCGTGCGGCTGGGCGGCGGCCGCCTGCGCAAGGAGGACGACGTCGACCCGACGGTGGGCGTGGTGCTCCTCAAGAAGACCGGCGACCGCGTCGCGGCGGGGGAGCCGCTGGCGCGGGTCCACGCCCGGGACGCGGCCGAGGCCGCGGTGCGCGCGGTCCTCGAGTCGTATCGCATCGCGGACGGCCCGGTGGCCCCCGGGCCGCTCGTCCGCGAGCGCATCCCGGCCGTCTAGCGGCCGTACCGGGCAGGCGCGCGCCGTGCCCGCCCCCGTCCTCGGCCGGCGCCCGCCCCGGTTGTCGCCCGGAATCCGCATCCAGTAGACTCGCCCGCAACCGACCTTTCCCCTACCCGCGGGAGGACAACGTGCCGGTCAGCATCGTCGTGCCTCAGCTGGGCGAGAGCATCGCCGAAGGGACCATCTCCAAGTGGCTCAAGCAGGAGGGGGACCCCGTCCGCCGGGACGAGCCGGTGGTCGAGATCATGACCGACAAGATCACCGTCGAGGTGCCCTCGCCCTCCGAGGGGACGCTGGCGCGGATCACCGTGGCGGAAGGCGAGACGGTCCCGGTGGGGGTGGAGATCGCGGTCATCGTGAAGCCCGGCGAGGCGGGCGGGGAATCGGCGGGCGGTGGCGCGTCGGCTCTCCCGCCGGCCGCGACCGCCGCGGCAGCCCCGGCCCCCGTCACACCCGCGCCGGCTCCCGCCTCGCTTCGCGCCGGCGCCGGCGAGGCCCCCGGCTTCCTCTCGCCGGTCGTGCGCCGCCTGGCCCGCGAGCACGACGTCGATCTGTCGCAGGTGCGCGGCACCGGCCGCGGCGGCCGCGTCACGCGCGAGGACATGCTGGCCCACGTCGAGCGCCGCCCGGGCGGTCGGGCCGCCCCCGCGCCGCCGGCCCCGACGGCGGTCCGGGCGCTGCCCGCCGCCCTGCCGGCCGCGCGCGCTCCGCACCCGCCGGCGGGCCCGCGCGAGGAGACGGTCGTTCTCTCCGGACTGCGCAAGGTAATCGCCGGGCGCATGACCAAGAGCAAGTTCACCGCCGTGCACTGCACGAGCTTCGAGGAGGTGGACGTCAGCGCGCTGGTGCGCCTGCGCGAGTCCTACAAGGACGCCATCGCCCGGCAGCACGGGGTGCGCCTCACCTACACGCCGTTCTTCGTCAAGGCCGCGGCGCTGGCGCTCGGCGACTTCCCCAAGCTCAACGCCACCTGGCAGGGCGACGACGCGGTCGTGATCAAGCGCTACTACAACGTCGGCGTCGCCGTGGGGCGCGACGAGGGGCTGGTGGTGCCCAACGTCAAGGACGCCGGCGGCAAGGGGTTGATCGAGATCGCCCGCGCGGTCAACGACCTCGCGGCGCGGGCTCAGGCCAACCGGCTGACCGTCGACGACCTGCAGGGCGGCACCTTCAGCGTCACCAACGCGGGGCTCTTCGGGTCGTTCGCCTCGACGCCGATCATCAACTACCCGGAGGTGGCCATCCTCGGCGTGCACAAGATCGCCGAGCGGCCGGTCGTGGCGGGCGGCCGGGTCGAGGCGCGCCCGGTGACCAACCTCGCCCTCACCTTCGACCACCGCTGGATCGACGGGCACATGGCGGTCCAGTTCCTGGTGCGCGTCAAGGAGCTCATCGAGCGGCCCGAGCTGTTCTGGCTGAGCCTCTGACGGGGCCCTGGAACGCCGCGCAGGGCGGCCCGGGGGCGCTGCATCGATGAGGATGCGGCGGCCGCGAAGCGCGGCCCCGGGACCGAGCCGGCCGAGGCTTGCGGCGGGCCGGCGGCCGGGTTCCTGCCGCTCTTGTGGACCCGCTCCCCCGTGGGTATTCTGTCGCCGTCGAATCGGCCGATTCGAAGAATCCCGACCCCGACACTTCGTTTGGCTCAGGAGGCGGTCCGCCGGATGGAGCTCAGGCTCTTCACGCCCGAACAGGCGAGCACCCTCATTCCCTATCTCGAAGCCAAGGTGAAGCGCCTCCGCGCCGCCAAGCGCGACTTGGACGCCGCCCGGCGCCAGCTCGAGGTGCTCGGGCTCATCGCCGATTCCGGCGCCAGCGAGGGCAGCCCGGACGTGCGCTCGCGCGCCGCGGCGCAGGACCGCGCGCAGGCCCTGGCCCGCGAGATCGAGGCCGAGGTCGAGGGCATCCAGGCGCGCGGCTGCCTCGTCAAGGATCTCGACGAGGGGCTGGTGGATTTCTACTCGTTGCGGGGCGACCGCCTCGTGTTCCTCTGCTGGAGGTCGGGAGAGCAGGACGTCACCTTCTGGCACTCGCTCGACGGCGGCTTCACCGCCCGCCGGCCGCTGGAGCAGCCCGAGTCGTGACCGCCCTGGGGACGGGGCAAGGCCGGAAGGCGCGCCCGGCGCGCCCGACGGGGAGGAGTGCATGGCCTTCCTGAAGTTCAAGGACAAGCGATCGCCGCCCGGCACGCTGGTGCCTCCGGGTTTCGAGAACGCCGCCGATCCGGGGCCCCGAAGCGAGCTGCCGCCGGAGGCGCAGCCGTTCCGGAACAGCTTCCTCACCACGCAGCTCAACTACTACGTGGACTGGTGCCGGAAGAACTCGCTCTTCCCGTTCCCGTTCGCCACCGCCTGCTGCGGCATCGAGTTCATGGCCGTGGCCGGGTCGCACTACGACATCTCGCGCTTCGGCGCCGAGGTCGTGCGCTTCTCGCCGCGCCAGTCCGACCTGCTGGTCGTGGCCGGGACCGTCGTCGACAAGCAGGCTCCGATCCTCAAGACGATCTACTCGCAGATGCCCGAGCCCAAGTGGGTGATCGCGATGGGCGTTTGCGCCTCGTCGGGGGGCTTCTACCGCGCCTACCACGTCCTGCAGGGCATCGACGAGATCATCCCCGTGGACGTCTACGTGCCCGGCTGCCCGCCGACGCCCGAGGGCCTCCTGCACGGTATCCTGCGGCTGCAGGACGCCATCCAGAAGGGTGAGACGCGCATCCAGCGCGAGCAGGCGCTGCGCGCGCGGGGGCTGCCGGCCGAGCTGCCGCAGGCCGTCATCACCGCCGAGGATCTGGCGAAGCGAAAGGGTGCCGCGTGAGCCAAACCGCCGTTCCCGACCCCCGCGCCGCCGGTGCGGCGCCGCGCGGCCCGGCGGCCGCCGAGCCGCCGAGCGGCCGGTGGCCGTCCCGCTTCTGGGGCGACGCCCAGCCGCCCGAGGGGCTGGCGGGGGTCCCCACGGTGCGCGTCCTGCGGGAGAAGTTCCCGGACGCGCTGCTCGCCGTCGCCGACGAGCGGGGCGACCTGTCGCTCACCCTGCGCAAGGAGGATCTCCTCAAGGTGGCGCGCACGCTGCGCGACCACGCCGACCTGCAGTACTGGATGCTGCAGGACGTCTGCGGCCTCGACCGCTCGGGCCTGCCGGGCGGCGACGCCGACCGCTTCCACACGGTCTACCACCTGTACTCGCCGATGAAGGGCAAGCGGGTGCGGCTGCACGTGCCGCTCGACGGCGCCGACCCGGTCGTGGACTCGCTGACGCCGCTGTGGGCCTCGGCCAACTGGGCGGAGCGCGAGGCCTACGACATGTACGGCATCCGCTTCGCCGGCCACCCCGACCTGCGCCGCATCCTCTGCCATCAGGAGTTCGTCGGCCACCCGCTGCGCAAGGACTACCCGACCGACCGGCGCCACATGCTGTCGCGCACCTACTCGTCGTTCCCCGGCCTGCCGCCCGACCTGCCCGAGGGCCAGACCTACAGCGTCATGGAGGGCGACGTCGAGCGCGTCTACATCAACCTCGGACCCTCGCACCCCACCACGCACGGCGCCTTCCGCATCCAGGCCCGCCTCGACGGCGAGATCATGGAGGAGACGCGCAGCGAGGTCGGCTACCTGCACCGCTGCTTCGAGAAGATGTGCGAGGCGCACACCTTCACGCAGATCATCCCCTTCACCGACCGCCTCAACTACGTGTCGGCGTTCAACAACAACGTCGGCTACGCCATGGCGGTGGAGAAGCTGCTGGGTCTGGAGCTGCCCGAGCGCGCCGTGGCCATCCGCGTGGTCCTGATGGAGTTCAACCGCATCATGGACCACTTCGTCACCATCGGCGCCAACCTCGTGGACCTCGGGGCGCTGACCAACTTCTGGTACGCCTTCCGGCCGCGCGAGGAGATCTACGAGCTGCTCGAGGCGTGCTGCGGGGCGCGCCTGACGGTCTCCTACGGGCGCATCGGCGGGGTGGCGCAGGACGTGCCCGAGAACTTCGTGGCCATGGCCAAGCGCCTCAACGGCCGCCTGCCCGAGTTCCTCGGGTACATCGACAAGCTGATCACCAAGAACGTCATCTTCCAGCGGCGCACGCGCGACGTCGGCATCCTGCCCAAGGAGCGGGCGCTGTCCTACGGCTGGGGCGGCCCCATGCTGCGCTCGACGGGGGTGCAGCTCGACGTGCGGCGCACCCACCCGTACTACGGCTACGACCAGCTCGACTGGGAAGTCCCGGTGCGCCAGAACGGCGACGTCTTCGACCGTTACGTCATCCGCATGGAGGAGATCCGGCAGTCCATGAAGATCATCCGCCAGGCCCTCGAGCGCTTCCCCACGGGCCGGCACATCGTGGACGACTGGACGATCGCGCTGCCGCCGAAGAACGAGGTGTACACCAACATCGAAGCCCTCATGGCCCACTTCAAGCTGACCATGCACGGGCCCCAGGTGCCGCCCGGCGAGGTCTACTCCTACACCGAGTCGCCGGTCGGCGAGCTGGGGTTCTACCTGGTCACCGACGGCGGGCCGAAGCCGCACCGGCTGCACTGCCGGGCGCCCGGCTTCTACACGTTCGCGGCCTTCGACGAGATGTGCAAGGGCGCGATGCTGTCGGACTTCGTGGCCAATCTCGGCAGCCTGGCGATCATCGCCGGCGAGCTGGACCGCTGACGGAGGCGTTCTTGAGCGACGCGAAGGCGCTGGTCGAGCTGACCATCGACGGCCGCCAGGTGGCGGTGCCCGAGGGCACCAGTCTCCTCGAGGCCGCCAAGTCGGTCGGCATCCGCATCCCCAACTTCTGCTACCACCCCGACCTGTCGTGGGAGGGCTCCTGCCGCATGTGCCTGGTGAGCATCGCGGGGCGGCCCAAGCTCACCGCCTCGTGCTGCGAGAAGGTGGCGCCGGGGATGGTGGTGCAGGTGGCCAGCGAGGAGGCCGAGGCGGCGCGTCGCGCCCAGCTCGAGTTCCTGCTGGTCAACCACCCCCTCGACTGCCCGATCTGCGACCAGGCCGGCGAGTGCAAGCTGCAGGACTACTACGTCGAGCACGGGCGCTACGAGTCCCGCATGCCGCGGGCCCTCAAGATCCACAAGCGCAAGGTGGTGGACCTCGGCGACCGCATCATGCTCGACCAGGAGCGCTGCGTGCTGTGCTCGCGTTGCGTGCGCTTCTGCCGCGAGGTCTCCGGGTCGCACGCCCTGCAGTTCTTCCAGCGCGGGGTGGTCACCGAGATCGCCACCGCGAACGACCGCCCGATCGCCGGCGACGACTACATCGGCAACGTCGTCGACATCTGCCCGGTGGGGGCGCTGACCGCCAAGGACTTCCGCTTCCGCCAGCGCGTCTGGTTCCTCAAGAGCACCGAATCGGTGTGCGCCGACTGCTCGACCGGCTGCAACCTGCGTGTCGACCACAAGGACGGGCGGATCTACCGCTTCGTGCCGCGGCGCAACCCCGAGGTGAACCGCTCGTGGATCTGCGACGCGGGCCGCGACTCGTACAAGCTCCTGCAGGGCGAGGGCCGGCTGACGCAGCCGTGGCTGCGCCGGGCCGGCCGGCTGGAGCCGGCGGGGTGGGACGAGGCCCTGGCGGCGGCCCAGGCGGCGCTCGAGCTGGCGCGCGCCAGCGGCGCGGCGGCGCTGGCCAGCCCGCGCGCCGCCACGGAGACGCTCTACCTGTTCAAGCGCTTCGCCGCCGAGGCGCTCCAGACGCAGCGCCTCGACTACCGCGCCGACGGCTCGCACGCGCGCACCGAGGAGCGCGCCGACGGCATCCTGCGCCGCCGCGATCCGCACCCGAACAACACCGGGTGCCGGCTGCTCGGCCTGGGCCGCACGGCCTCCGCGGACGCGGTGCTCGAGGCCTGCGAGAGAGGCGAGGTGAAGGTCCTTTACCTGCTGGGCGCCGAGCTTTTGACGGGCCACGCCGACCCGCAGCGCGTGCAGAAGGCGCTGGCGCGCGTCGAGCACGTGATCGTCCACGCCACGCACGAGGCCCCGGGGTTGGTCCTGGCCTCGATCGTCTTCGCCGACGCCGTGCACACCGAGTACGACGGCACCTTCGTCAACCATCAGGGCCGCGTGCAGCGCTTTTGCCGCGCCTTCGCGCCGGGGGCCGGCGTGCGGCCGGCGGCGCAGCTGCTCGCCGAGCTGGCGGCGCGCGCCGGTGTCGGCCTGCCGGCCGCCGCGCCCGAGAGCCTGTTCTCGGCCATGACTCAGACCGAGCCGGCCTTTGCCGGGCTCGACTATCGAACGATCGGCCTCTACGGCGCCGTGGCCGGCGCCGGCCAGCCGGTGGCGGCGAGGTGAGCGTGAGCCAGGAGCCCATGATGGACCAGACGCCGGAGTCGGCTCCGGCCCCGCCGCGCCGCCCCGCGTGGCCCGGCCCGCCGCAGATGCTCGGCGGCCGCGTCGCGCCCGCCCTCGGGACGCGCAGCGGGCGCATCCCGAAGGATCTCCCGGAGTGGGAGCGGCCGTCCTTGTGGGCGACGCTCAAGGGGCTCCTGGTCACCCAGGGGAACTTCTTCAAGCACCTGTGGTCGCGCGACCGGCTCGACAAGCCGACCATCCAGTACCCCGAGCAGCGCCGCGCCTACTCGCTGCGCTTCCGCGGCATCCACCAGCTCACCAAGCGCCCGGACGGCAGCCTCAAGTGCGTGGCCTGCTTCATGTGCGCCACCGCCTGCCCGGCCGAATGCATCACCATCGAGGCGGGGGAGTACCCGGACAAGCGCATCGAGAAGTACCCGGTGCGCTTCGACATCGACATGCTGCGCTGCGTGATGTGCGGCCTGTGCGTGGACGCCTGCCCGGAGGAGGCCATCGTCATGACCGGCGACTACGAGATGGCCGCGTTCACGCGCGAGGAGACGGTCTACCCCATCAGCCTGCTGGCCGACCGCCCGCAGCTCGCCTCGACGCCCCCCGGCTACCGGCCGCGTTACGAGCCGGGGCCGGCCCTCGTGCGCTAGGGGAGTCCCGGCTCCGTGGCGGCGAAGCGGTCACGCCTGCCGCGCGTCGATGCCGCGGCGCAGATCCGCGTCCTCAAGCGCCTCTACCCGGGGGCGCGCTGCTCGCTGGACTACCGGAGCCCGTTCCACCTGCTGGTCGCCACCATCCTCTCGGCGCAGTGCACCGACGAGCGCGTCAACCAGGTGACCCCGGGGCTATTCGCGCGCTACCCGACGCCGGGCGACCTCGCTGCCGCCGAGCTGGCGGAGCTGGAGGAGGCGATCCGCTCCACCGGCTTCTTCCGCGCCAAGGCCAAGTCGCTCTCCGCCTGCGCGCGCGGCCTGGTGGAGAAGCACGGCGGACGGGTGCCCGAGCGGCTCGAAGACCTGGTGCAATTGCGCGGCGTGGGCCGCAAGACGGCCAACGTGGTGCTCGGCAACGCCTACGGGATCCCCGGGATCGTGGTCGACACGCACGTCGGCCGGCTGGCCAAGCGCTTGGGGCTGACGGCCGAAGACGACCCCGTGAAGGTGGAGTTCGACCTCATGGAGCGGGTGCCGAAGCGCGACTGGACGCTCTTCTCGCACCTGCTCATCCACCATGGGCGGGTCTTCTGCCAGGCCCGTAAGCCGCGCTGCGCCGACTGCGCCCTGGCCAGGCACTGCCCCAAGCTGGGAGTGGCGGCGCCGGTCCGCGCGGCGGCAGCCCCCTTCGGGCCGCCCGCGGCGGGCTGACCTCCCCCGGCTAGATGCGCACGCGCTCCGGCTGCAGCGTCTTGCGGTCGATGGTGCGGAAGTCCTCGCGCCCGGGCTTGCGCTGCCCCGGCGGGGCCTGCGGTGCGGGGCCGGCGGGCGGCTGCCCCGGCTCGCCGGGCTCGCCCGGCTGGCGCGGCAGCCCGACGTGCACGTTGCAGACTTCCTGCGGCTCGGTGCCGGCCGTGAACACCTCGGTGGTGACCTCGGGGCAGGCGTCGGTGGCGAGGAGTCCGGTCTCGGCGCAGATCTCGCGCGTCACGGTGCCCGACGGCAGGTCGAAGTACTCGAGCGGCCGGTTCGCCGTCCACGTCCGCATCACGTCGGTCCACACGGGCAGCGCCGCCACCGCGCCGGTCATGCCCTTGCCGAGCGGGCGCTTGACGTCGAACCCCACCCAGGTGCCGCACACCAGGCTGGGCGTGTAGCCCACGAACCAGGCGTCGGTGTAGTCGTCGGTCGTGCCGGTCTTGCCGGCCGCCGGCACGGTGAGGCCCATGGCCCGCGCCGGGTAGCCGGTGCCGTGGTCCACCACGCTCTGCAGCATGCTGGTCATCACCGCCGCCGTCTCCGACGACAGCACGTCGGTGGGGCGCGGCGGATTGGTCTCCAGGACGTTGCCCTCGGCGTCCTCGATCTTGAGGACGAACAGGGGCTCGGTACGGATGCCCTGGGCGGCGAGCACGGCGTAGGCGGAGACCAGCTCGAGCAGGTTCACCTCGCTGGTGCCCAGGGCGAGCGACAGGTTCTGCCCGATCGGGCTCTTGATCCCCATCAGCCGCGCGTACGAGCCGACGGTGGTCGTGCCCACCTTGCCGAGCAGCTTGATGGCCGGGATGTTGATCGACTTCTGCAGCGCGTAACGCAGCGTCACCGGGCCGGAGAAACCGCCGTCGTAATTGCCCGGCGACCACACGCCGCCGCCGCCGGCCGCGTAGGTCACCGGCGCGTCCACCACGACGTCGGTCGGTTTGTATCCCAGGTTGTCGATGGCGGCGGTGTAGATGAAGGGCTTGAACGCCGAGCCCGGCTGGCGCTGCGCCTGCACGGCGCGGTTGAAGGGCGAGTCGGTGAAGCTGCGGCCGCCCACCAGGGCGCGGATGTAGCCGGTCTTGGGATCGAGGGCCAGCACCGCCCCCTGCAGGTACGGCGTGCGCACCGCCGGCGCGCCGGCTGCGGCGGGGTGCGCGAAAGCGGCGCGCGTGGCGGCGTAGCCGTTGCGCGTCTCGAGGACGCTCAGGTGCTTCTCCAGGCTGCGCTCGGCGGCCGCCTGCAGATCCAGGTCGAGCGAGGTGTAGATCTTGAGCCCGCCCTCGTACAGCAGGTTCGAGCCGTACTTCTCGTCCATGTACTGGCGCACCATCTCCACGAAATAGGGGGCGCTGTTGGCCACGAAGCGCTCGGCGGTCACCCCCAGGGGCAGGGCGGCGGCGCGGCGGTACTGCTCGGCCGTGATGAGCTTCTCCTCGTACATGCGGCGCAGCACGTGGTTGCGGCGGCTCTTGGCGGCGTCCGGGTGACGGCGTGGGGAGTAGCGGGCCGGGTTGGCCGGCAGGCCCGCGAGCAGCGCGGCCTCCTCCAGCTTCAGCTGCGCCGGGGGCCGGCCGAAGAAATTCCCAGCGGCCGAGGCGACCCCGTAGGAGCCGTCCCCGTAGTAGATCTGGTTGAAGTACAGCTCGAGGATCTCGTGCTTCGAGTGCACCCGCTCGATGCGCAGGGCCAGCAGCGCCTCCTTCATCTTGCGCTGCCAGCTCCGCTCGTGCGTGAGGAACATGTTGCGGGCCAGCTGCTGAGTGATCGTGCTGGCCCCCTGGGCGCGTTCTCCGCGCAGCAGGTTGACCGCGGCGGCGCGCAGGATACCGAAGATGTCGACGCCCCAGTGCTGGTAGAAGCGCTTGTCCTCCGTGGCGATGGTGGCCTGCACGAGGCTGGAAGGGATCTCGGAGAGCCGCAGCGGCTGGCGGTTCTCGCGGTAGAACTCGTGGACCAGGCGGTTGCGGACGTCGTAGACGGAGGACTTCAGCGCCGGCTGGTAGGTCTGCAGGTTCTCGATCGGCGGCAGGTCGTTGTCCATCCAGCGGGCGAGCCCGAAGACGGCGCCGGCCGAGGCGAACAGGACGAAGACGACGATCCCGAAGAAGAACGTCCACGGGAAGCGCCGGATCCGCTTCTGTATGTCGTTGACGGGCATTCGGGTTCCCCTGGGGGCCTAGGTTAGCAGCGGGGTCCCTGGGGTCAAGGCCCGGCCGGGGGGGCCCGGTCAAGTCTGCGTGTGTCCGGGGCGGGCCGGGGGGGCCCCCGCCCGCGGGCGGGCGCGGCGTGGGGCCTCAGCCTATTCCCTGACCGCGCGCCGGACCTTTTGCTAGGATGCGCGCATGCTCGAACCCGACCTCAAGCGCCACCTCGAGATCTTCCGCCAGGGCGTCGAGGAGTTGCTGCCCGATGCGGACCTCGTGCGCAAACTGGAGAGAGCCCTGGGCACCGGCACGCCGCTGCGCATCAAGCAGGGGTTCGACCCGACCGCGCCGGACATCCACCTCGGACACACCATCGGCCTGCGCAAGCTCCGCCAGCTGCAGCAGTTGGGCCACACCATCGTCGTCATCATCGGGGACTACACCGCCCAGGTGGGCGACCCCAGCGGCCGCTCGAAGACCCGCCCGCAGCTGACGCAGGAGGATGTCGAGGCCAACGCCCGCACCTACCTCGAGCAGTTCTTCCGGGTCGTCGACCCGCGCTCCGCGGAGCTGCGGCGCAACGGCGAGTGGTTCGCCGGCATGACCTTCAGCGACATCCTGCGGCTGACGTCGCGCTACACGGTCGCCCGCCTGCTGGAACGGGACGATTTCGCCAAGCGCCTGGCGGCGAACCACCCCATCGGCGTGCACGAGCTGCTCTACCCGCTCATGCAGGGCTGGGATTCCGTCGAGGTGCGGGCCGACGTCGAGATCGGCGGCACCGAGCAGAAGTTCAACCTGCTGGTGGGCCGCGACCTGCAGGAGTCCGTCGGCATGGAACCGCAGGTCATCCTGACGCTGCCGATCCTGGTGGGGCTCGACGGCGAGCAGCGGATGTCGAAGTCGCTCGGGAATTACGTCGGAATCGCCGAGCCGGCGGGCGAGCAGTTCGGCAAGCTGATGTCCATCCCGGACGCGCTGCTGGAGTCGTACTGGCGGCTGGTCTCGGGGGCCGAGGCGCAAGAGGTGGAACGGGTCCTGCGGGACTTGCGGGAGCGGCGGCTGCACCCGATGGAAGCGAAGAAGCAGCTGGCCGGGCGAGTGGTGGCGCAGTACCACGGGGCGCACGCGGCGGCCTTCGCCCGGGCCGGCTTCGAGCAGCAGTTCTCCCGGCGCGGCCTGCCTTCGGAGGTGTACGAATGGCGGCTGCCGGTGAGAGCGGAGGACCCGGAGCTGGGGATCAAGGACGTGCTGGTGGCTTGCCGGCTGGCGAAGTCGGGCACGGAGGCCTGGCGCAAGATCGAGGAAGGGGCCGTGGAGCTGGACGGGGAGGCGGTGCGGGATAGGGCGAGCCGGGTCGGGCTGGGGCCCGGAATCGCGCATCTGGTTCGGCTGGGGCGGCGCTGGGTCCGGGTCTTGGGAGATACGGGGCTCGATGCCCCCGTTCAAAGCGCCCAACCCGTTATCTTGAATAGCGATAGGGTCGATTGAGGGCTTGGACGGGCGGGTCCGGGCCGGGGTTTGGCCCGTCTGCGGAGGCCGACCGCGGGAAAGCACTGAAAAAAAGTCACTTCGGACTCTTGACAGGTCCAGGGGACCCACCTATATTCCGGTTTGCAGCAACAAGGAAGTGGCCCGCCGATTCTTGGGTTGACCTTTCTACGGCCCCTTGCTAGTTTCTGCGTTCGCGTCGGACAGGCGCGGCGACCGCCGTTGTCTGTCTTATGGCGCCCCGATCTTTGATAACTGAATAGCGCACGAATGCCTGTACGAGCCCGGGAGGTCCGGCGCGCGGAAGACGTGCTTCGGCACGGTTGGAAGCCGCTCGGACTTACCTAAAGTAAGAGTCCGTGCCCTCGGGTACGGGCTCCTCCGATAGTCAAAACCTTCGGAGAGTTTGATCCTGGCTCAGAACGAACGTTGGCGGCGTGGATTAGGCATGCAAGTCGCACGCGAAAGAGGGGGCAACCCCTCGAGTAGAGTGGCGAACGGGTGAGTAACGCGTGAGAAACCTGCCCAGAAGCGGGGGATAACACTCCCAACGGAGTGCTAATACCGCATGTGATGCGTGGTTCGCATGGACCGCTCATCAAAGATGGCCTCTGCTTGCAAGCTATCGCTCCTGGATGGTCTCGCGTCCGATTAGCTAGTTGGCGGGGTAATGGCCCACCAAGGCGACGATCGGTAGCTGGTCTGAGAGGATGGTCAGCCACACTGGGACTGAGATACGGCCCAGACTCCTACGGGAGGCAGCAGTCGAGAGGCTTCGGCAATGGGGGAAACCCTGACCGAGCGACGCCGCGTGGAGGATGAAGGCCCTTGGGTCGTAAACCCCTTTCGACCGGGAAGAATGATCCTTGGGTGAACAATCCAGGGACTTGACGGTACCGGTAGAAGAAGCTCCGGCTAACTCCGTGCCAGCAGCCGCGGTAATACGGGGGGAGCGAACGTTGTTCGGAATCACTGGGCGTAAAGGGCGTGTAGGCGGTTCGGTAAGTGGGATGTGAAATCCCCCGGCTTACCCGGGGAACTGCATCCCAAACTGCCGGACTTGAGTGCGGGAGAGGATGGGGGAATTCCTGGTGTAGCGGTGAAATGCGTAGATATCAGGAGGAACACCGGTGGCGAAGGCGCCCATCTGGCCCGTTACTGACGCTGAGGCGCGAAAGCTAGGGGAGCGAACGGGATTAGATACCCCGGTAGTCCTAGCCGTAAACGGTGGGCACTAGGTGTTGGAGGCATTGACCCCTCCAGTGCCGCAGCTAACGCATTAAGTGCCCCGCCTGGGGAGTACGGCCGCAAGGCTGAAACTCAAAGGAATTGACGGGGGCCCGCACAAGCGGTGGAGCATGTGGTTCAATTCGACGCAACGCGAAGAACCTTACCCAGGCTTGACATGCACTGGACGGGTGTGGAAACACATCTTTCCTTCGGGACCGGTGCACAGGTGCTGCATGGCTGTCGTCAGCTCGTGTCGTGAGATGTTGGGTTAAGTCCCGCAACGAGCGCAACCCTTGCCCTTAGTTGCTAACGAGTAAAGTCGAGCACTCTAAGGGGACTGCCGGCGGTAAGCCGGAGGAAGGTGGGGACGACGTCAAGTCCTCATGGCCCTTACGCCTGGGGCTACACACGTGCTACAATGGTCGGTACAGAGGGTCGCGATACCGCGAGGTGGAGCCAATCCCAAAAAGCCGGCCTCAGTTCGGATTGCAGTCTGCAACTCGACTGCATGAAGCCGGAATCGCTAGTAATCGCTGATCAGCAGGCAGCGGTGAATACGTTCCCGGGCCTTGTACACACCGCCCGTCAAGCCACGAAAGTTGGTAGTACCCGAAGTCGCTGCGGTAACCCGCAAGGGAGCTAGGCGCCTAAGGTAAGGCCAGCGATTGGGGCTAAGTCGTAACAAGGTAGCCGTACCGGAAGGTGCGGCTGGATCACCTCCTTTCTAGGGAGATCGTGAGGCAAGTGCGCGCCGCGGACCTCGGTCCAAGGCGCCATGTTGTTCTCCGAACCCAGGTCATCTCCCGGTCTCGTCAGGCTCGTGCGCTATTCAACTCTCTTTCGCTTCATGAGCTCGGACGGTCGACAGCCCCAATGCACACATCCGCCGGGCACGGTGGTAAGACACTCCGGCGCTGGGTCGTGGGCCTGTAGCTCAGTTGGTTAGAGCGCGCGCCTGATAAGCGCGAGGTGGGTGGTTCGAGTCCACTCAGGCCCACCATACCTCCGCCAACGCCAGCGCGCCGGCCCGACCTCCCCTAAAAGGGGATATAGCTCAATTGGGAGAGCGCCGGCTTTGCAAGCCGGAGGTTACGGGTTCGATCCCCGTTATCTCCACCAACCGGAAGAGAGTGCGAGGTTTCCCTGCCCCCTCGAGGCCGCGTTAGCGCGGTGCCTCTGGAAGCGGGCGGCGGGTGCCTCACCGAGAGCGTTGCCGGACCGGATCTTCGGATCCTGCCCGGCGCGTGGGCGGAAGCCCGCGACGGTTCTTTGACAACCACATACGGAAGAGATGGGTAAGCGCCGAGCGAGCACCGAAAGGTTCGGTCAAGCTACTAAGGGCGCATGGTGGATGCCTTGGCACGAGAAGGCGATGAAGGACGCGGTAAGCTGCGATAAGCCTCGGGGAGCGGCAAACACGCTTTGATCCGGGGATTTCCGAATGGGGCAACCCGGCGGGAGTCCGTCCCGTCGCCACCCGCTGAATACATAGGCGGGATGGGGCCAACGGGGGGAACTGAAACATCTCATTACCCCTAGGAAGAGAAAGCAAACGCGATTCCCCTAGTAGCGGCGAGCGAACGGGGAACAGCCTAAACCGGTCGATACGTGACAGCGCGCGTGCGTTGTATCGACGGTGTTGCGGGATCCAGGTGGCCTCAACGCGAACGAGGCCGGCGAGTCAAAAACCAATCTCCTAGCCGAAAGATCTGGGATGGTCTGCCACAGAAGGTGAAAGCCCTGTAGGCAAAAGGCGGTTGGCTTGCTTCTGAGGTCCCAAGTACCGCGGGACACGAGAAATCCTGTGGGAATCCGGGAGGACCACCTTCCAAGGCTAAATACTCTCTCGTGACCGATAGCGAACCAGTACCGTGAGGGAAAGGTGAAAAGGACCCCAGGCGGGGAGTGAAATAGAACCTGAAACCATGTGCCTACAAGCGGTCGGAGGCTTAATGCGGGACTTCGGTTCCGCAAGCGGCTGACGGCGTGCCTTTTGCATAATGATCCGGCGAGTTGCTCGTCTGCAGCAAGGTTAAGGGTTCTCAGACCCGGAGCCGTAGCGAAAGCGAGTCCGAAATGGGCGGCGAGTTGCAGGCGGCAGACCCGAAGCCGAGTGATCTACCCATGGCCAGGATGAAGCGGATGTCACAGTCCGTGGAGGTCCGAACCGGTTAACGTTGAAAAGTTATCGGATGAGCTGTGGGTGGGGGTGAAAGGCCAATCAAACTCGGTGATAGCTGGTTCTCCCCGAAATATTTTTAGGAATAGCCTCGAGTAATAAGTGACGGAGGTAGAGCACTGATTGGGCTAGGGTCCCTACCAGGATACCAAACCCATTCAAACTCCGAATGCCGTCACTGGTATCTCGGGAGACAGCCTGCGAGGGATAAGCTTCGCGGACGAGAGGGGAACAACCCAGACCATCAGCTAAGGGCCCAGAGTGTGGACTAAGTGTATAAGGATGTGAGATCTCACAGACAGCCAGGATGTTGGCTTAGAAGCAGCCATCATTTAAAGAGTGCGTAACAGCTCACTGGTCAAGGGATCTTGCGCCGATAATGTGCGGGACTCAAGTCCACCCCCGAAGCTATGGATTCGCGCCGCAAGGCGCGTCTGGTAGGGGAGCGTTCTGCTGTAGGATGAAGCTCAACCGACGAGGTTGGGTCGACGACGCAGAAGTGATAATGCCGGAACGAGTAGCGAGAAAACGGGTGAGAAACCCGTTCACCGAAAGCCCAAGGTTTCCTGAGGAAGGTTAATCCGCTCAGGGTTAGTCGGACCCTTAGCCGTGGCCGAAAGGCGTAGGCGATGGAAAGCAGGCGAATATTCCTGCACCAGTTGGGGGACGATCAAGACGCGATGGGGTGACGCAGGAGTGAAAGGCCAGCCGCCCGTTGGTCGTGGCGGTCCAAGCGAGTAGGAGGATCCCCCAGGCAAATCCGGGGGGTCACGACTCCGAGACGCGAGTGCGAGTCCTATGGACGCAAAGTGGCCCTAATCCAACTGCCGAGAAAAGCCTCGTAGCGAGTCCTTTGACTGTCCGTACCGGAAACCGACACAGGTAGGCGGGGAGAGTATCCCAAGGTGCTCGAGTGAGTCTTGCTGAAGGAACTCGGCAAAATAGCCCCGTAACTTCGGAATAAGGGGTGCCGCAAGTACCCAAGTGACTACGCGTCCGGAGGGGAAAGCGGTCGCAGTGAAAGGGCTCAAGCGACTGTTTACCAAAAACACATGTCTCTGCTAAGCCGAAAGGCGACGTATAGGGACTGACACCTGCCCGGTGCCGGAAGGTTAAAGGGCGGGGTTAGCCGCAAGGCGAAGCTCCAAACTGAAGCCCCGGTAAACGGCGGCCGTAACTATAACGGTCCTAAGGTAGCGAAATTCCTTGTCGGGTAAGTTCCGACCTGCACGAATGGTGTAACGACTTGAGCGCTGTCTCCAGCAAGAGCTCGGCGAAACTGAAGCAGCGGTGAAGATACCGCTTACCCACATCTGGACAGAAAGACCCCGTGCACCTTTACTGCATCCTGATATTGGGTCCTGACCTCTCATGTGTAGGATAGGTGGGAGGCGATGAAGCGGGGGCGCTAGCCTCCGTGGAGCCAACCTTGAAATACCACCCTTGAGATGTTGAGATTCTAACCCCGAGCCGTCAGCCGGCCGTGGGACAGTGTCAGGTGGGCAGTTTAACTGGGGCGGTTGCCTCCTAAAAGGTAACGGAGGCGTGCAAAGGTTCCCTCAGCGCGGTCGGTAATCGCGCGTGGAGTGCAATGGCATAAGGGAGCTTAACTGCGAGACAGACAAGTCAAGCAGATGCGAAAGCAGGCCATAGTGATCCGGCGGTTCCGCGTGGAAGGGCCGTCGCTTAACGGATAAAAGGTACGCCGGGGATAACAGGCTGATCTCGCCCGAGAGTTCACATCGACGGCGGGGTTTGGCACCTCGATGTCGGCTCATCGCATCCT
>Ga0315290_10001358_pt1 | contig 16811 bp, 27 predicted proteins | sample YL17G12_0_MG_FD_203627 | JGI IMG/M metagenome (GOLD analysis project Ga0315290, IMG submission 203627) | Sediment microbial communities from Yellowstone Lake, YNP, Wyoming, USA - YL17G12_0 | ecosystem: Environmental > Aquatic > Freshwater > Lake > Sediment | place: USA: Wyoming | collected... | reverse complement strand
CGAGAATCAACTCATATTTGCCGATGATTGGATGAGCCACGGAGGTCATTATGTAGTAATTCACAGCATAGAGGAGGCGATGAAGATATGAAAAAGAATGTCAAATTGAGCAAAGAAAATCTTTTTTGCGAAGGTGAGCGTCTGGGTGTTTTATGTTTAAATAGAGCAACCGAAAAACATCATCTATATAGCGATAAACAACAGCACCGGAAACTATATGGCGATCTAATAGACCACGATCGGAACATTCAATTTTTATGTTATAACTGCCATCATTGTAAGTCGTTAAAAAAAATGACTGAAAAGGAATTTTGTCAGAAGTTAGGAATAAAGCCGAGAAGCAAAACAGAGAGACAAAAGGCGCGATTCACCGCAGCCAGAGGGCGCGGATAAAATATAATAAGGATGCCGTAACGTTAAGGATAATTGATGGCGGGGAGCCTGATAAACTCCCCGCAAAGGAGAGATGATGGAAGCCGAAAAAAATTTCATAAAAGAATTTGAATTTGAAAAGCGGATTGAAATAATAATGTCCGCATATTACAATCAATTTAAAGAACGGTTGTCGATTGATAAGTATCGGGAAATGGTTAAAAACTATTATGAATCGGAGGTTGATTGAAATGGAATTGTCAATAGAAATGTTCGATGTACTTTGGTTTATTGTGTGGTTCTCTTTTTTGTTCACTGGATTTGCTTTCGGAGCGGTGGGGTTCATTCTTCTCTTTTTTTTCAAATAAATAGAAAAACCGGCAAACTGCGCCGGTCTCTCTCTTTTTTGTTTTTAATTTTCGGTTCCTTGCGCCGGTTCCTTGTGCGGCCGGTGGGTTACGACTCTCTTTTTTTTGTCTTTACTCCCGAAAGGCCGCCCGCCGAGTGCGCCATTCCTTGCACTGGACTTTCTCTTTTTTTCAGATCGGGATGACCCGCCCTTCTTCCCGATACTGGATAGATACGCTTTAACTTCCGGACTTAATTCTGTCATTATGAACCTCTCTTTTTTTAATTTTTTACCGTTATGTTGTTATATGGTACGCCATGACCGTGCAAAAAATGATGTACACCTGCACAGGTGAAGTCTTGACATCCCGATATTGTCGGCATAAAAGATTTATCTTTAAATATATCCTCTTTTATAGTGCCATAAAACATCCCGCTATTTGTGCAACCAATTTCAGCGTAATAATTTTTATTCATAATCTTTACCTCTCTTTTTTATAATATTCATTTTCTGCTTTTATGTATGCTTGCTCAAGTTCCGTCAATTTTTCCGGATAATAAATCGCTGTATAATGAGTAGTACGCCAAAAAAGCAATGACATATCTACTGCATTTTTTTCAGTTAATTCTATTTTCATGTGGTTGACCTCTCTTTAATAGTGTTTTATACTGCTCAGGATGAACGCTGTAAGGTTTCACCCTGCGCAGTAAGGGATATGTGTCACCCATTAAAATAATGTTGCTGTTTGTTCAAATTCCTGAAATTCGTTGATATGTTTTTTAAGGCAATCAAGGCAATCGTAAACAAAGCATTTGCCATGATATGATAATTTAATGTTTATTTCCTGAATTTCTTTTCTGCAATAGTAACAATATATTTTTTCTTTTATTTCTGTTAGCATGATATCCCTCTCTTTTTTAAAATGGTATAAACTCGCGTTCAAAATATCTTACAACTTGGTTTTCTCTCCTTTTTTATATTATCTAACTATTGCATAAAGCAATTCGCGCGCTTGACATCGAAGTCCACGGCTTGACCGGCGCGCCTTGTTTTATATTTCTTGATATAATGAATTATTTAATTTGTGCCATTTTTCGGTTTTATTTATTTCTGATTCAATCTTTTTTAGTACTTTTTGTGAAAAATGGGTTGAATCGAGATATTCCTTCCAGCATTGAATAAAATCTGAATGAGTTACACCGAAATTTCCTTCATTATTAGCTTTAATCATATTATCAATATCGATATCATAGGTATTATTTACGCAATGGTATTGTATGTTTAATAAAGTTCCTGATTCAAATATTTGATATGATTCACTTTTTAACATATCATCAAGATTATTGATTTTGCTTTGTTCCATTATTTTTTGTCTCCTTAATTAGATTTTTTCGCGGCTTTAAGTGCCGCGTTCGCGCTGAGGTGCTATATTATCGGTATAATTCTATATTCTATACTGTATCCGTTATTTAACGGTATTTTGGTATAAGATATACTATGGGTATGTTCACCGCTTAAATTAGTACAATGCTCCCAATATTCGATAAAATTGCATAGTTGTTCTTTAGTTTTAAAAGTTCTTATTTTATACATAATCTTTTCTCCTATTTTTTTTATTTAATTAGTTTTTTTTGCGGCCTGTAATGCGGCATTGATACGGTTGAGATATTGTTGATATACTGTTATTGTTTGTTGTTTGTTGTTTGTATTTGACATTGCGTTTCTCCTGTTGTAATTTTATGTTGCTTGACATTGATAATATAGTACCAAGTCGGTTAAGTTGTCAAGTTTTTTTTATGATTTTTTTTAAGGTTGGGCAAAAAAAGTTGAAAAAAGTTAATAAGTATTGACAAAATATACTTAATAGTACATATTAACAGCATGGTCGCGCAGATTGACGATAAAAAACCGGATGAAATAGAATTGTTGCAGGTTGTTAAACGTAAGAATAGAAGCGCGGATATTGTAAACCTTAAACTACGCAATAAGGAACTAACCGAAAGGCAGATCGGCAAACTAACAGGCACTACACAACAAAATGTCCATAGGACTTTACAGCGATATAATATAGATACAAAGCAATTAACCGGATTTAAAAAAGCCCGCGCGGATATCATGGCAGGCTTACAAGACAATATACTTTCTACTATAGATCCCGATATAATCAATAAATCCAGTCTTAAAGACAGAATTATATCAGCTTCCATATTATATGATAAGGAAAGGCTGGAGACAGGGAAGTCAACTTCTAATATTGCACTTAGTAAAGTTGTTGAGTTAATTGACAAGTCAGATGCCTAAGTCAAGCTATATTGATTAAGGGATATATTGTATCTAATTAAGACAAGACCCGATCAGGCTACATCTAAGGATATTATTGTTTTCAAGTTGTCTTTAGCCCCGATAAAACAGGATTACATCCGATTATAAGTGATTATAGCATAATATAGCACAATATCACATAGATATGTGTATAGATTGCACCTTGCTACGTACATTGCAAGCAGTATGCAAGCCGATTTCAGAGATGTGTACTTAGATACACCTAAATATAGACTATTATATCTTCTGTTGGTCTAATTTATATTATTATTAATTATTTTGCACATTTATGAGAGAGGGGGGGTATGGTCATTTTCTCAGGATGTTATGTATATGATACCTTTTTTATTCAGAACTAAAATAAATGGCCGATTTCACAAGCGGAGGATATCGAATGTCTAAAGTAATAAGAATTACAAGGGATATGGCTAAGAATGATGCGAAGTTGGAGGCTGAATTTGATAGACTTTCAGTTCTTAAGCGAGTTACTCCGGAGCTTATAAAATTCTGTTTTAAGATGCTTGCGAATATCAGTCCGAATAAGCCGAAGAAGAAAGAGCGTTAAATTACAGAAGATTGATATTACCCTGCGACTCCGGATATTTTGGAAATTTCCGCAATTATAAGTTGTTTCTGAATTTCGATAGCATCTAACCTGTTATTATATTCTTGGATAAAAGATTGCTTATCTACAGGGTTAGTATAGGATTCGATAATCACATCTTTCCCATTGATAGTTTTATAAAATTCGACAGTTACGAAGAACTGACCTTCGGTTTCCGAATAAGTCCGCCTGACGGCTCCGCCGAAAATTTCAATAGCTTGGATTTTATTTCCGTATACATCTTTAAGTGTTTTATACATTATGTACCTACTTTAATTATATTATGCGGCAAAGGCTCCAGTATTAGCCGGTAACTTTGTAACTTTATAATAACTACCGCGTAAAGGAGTGACGGTACCTGCGCTTTCTGTACACCTCAATCTTATATTTCCAACGGCGTTTGTTTCTATTAAGGCAACAATAGAATGACAATGATTAACTGCGCTCGTAAGAGATCCTGTGGCCGGGAACGCAGTAGCAGGGCCGACCTGTGTAACGACACCGGCGGAAGTCATGGTCCCTGCTGTTGCCAAAGTAGCTACAGGTGACGCGTGCCACCGTCCTGCAAGGTTTATATAATTCGCGGCTGACGTTGTTAAAGTCCAGACGACAGTTCCTGCTGTAGATTTTAAAAACCAGCACTCAGCCTCGAAAAGATATGATGTAGTTGCTTCTAAAGATAGCGAACTTGTAGCACCGAAAAAATCGCCTATAGCATTGCCTATAGCCCCGCCGTTAGCTGTTAATCTGAAAATTCTAATAGTGGGTATATGCCCTCTGCCGGTAGTTGTGACGTTATGTGTCAGGAAGAAATTAGCTCCATCTGCTTCTAAGGTATTAACAGTCGCATTTGTCAAGAGAGAGCCGTTTGTAATAGTCATTGAGGGTACTGTTATTGACCCTGCGGTTAGAGTAGGATTTGTAAAGGTTTTGGATGTGATGCCAGTAACTGTATTCCGAGAGTCTAAAATATCAACAACCGTACCTCCATCATCTTTAAAAAGCATTTTAGGGTTTGCCGTAGTGTCTGCGTATACACTTACAAATCCCGCCGCTGGTGTTGATACTGATGCTGTTTCTGCTAAAATTATTTCTGCCTTAATAGCCATTTCTCTAAGTTTATCTTGAATTTTCTTTTCAAATTGTTGTTTTTGATCTATATAATTTTCTACAATTACGCGCGCTGAATTTTCAGCGCTCCAACCATTTGGAATATTGGACGGATTAGCATATCCTTTTTCGTATGTTTCAATATTAAAGACTTCAATCGGTTCAAGTCTCATTAAGATGTCCTCCAAAATCCAAAATGAGATAGATATAAAGCATACGCCGTTGAACTTACATTTTTGCCTGTTGCTTTTATTGAAACTGTATGAATACCCTCTGTGATTACTAATCCGGTAAAAATTAAGCTCTGAGTCCAGGCAACGGCGGCGGCGTATCTGTCACTTGTTCCAACTGAAACGCCGTCAATGAGTAAATCGAATATACCGCAATAAGAGATTTTAAGATCAATGATTCCGCAAGACCATGTACCGGCTTCAAAAGACACTAAAAAATTAATTTGATCATTATTTGCGGCTGAGGTGTTAAATATGTAACCATTTCCCAATTGAGAGGGGTTTACAAGTAAAGTCCATGTCCCGGCTGTAATACTACTATAACAACCTATATTAATATCAATATGATCAGAACGTCTTGATGTTATAGGCAAGTATAAAGTATCAAAATAAGTTTTCAAAAAAGCTTTAATTTGTGTCCATGTAGATTTTACCAAATTATTCGCGGCAACTGTATCCTGATATAAAACTAAATCCGCGTCAATTGGCGGGTTTTTCGCGTCCGGGTTCATATTAATAGCGCCGTCTCCGGCGCTTGTCGCGTCTCCTGAATGGTTCGGATGTACGTATAAATTATATAAAGTATCAAAATATGTTTTAAGAAATGCCTTAACCTGAGTCCATGTAGACCGGACTAAATTATTAGCCGCTGTAGAGTCTTGATATAAAACCCTATCCGCATCTATTGGAGGATTTTTCGCATCAGGGTCTAATGTGATAACCCCGTCGCCTACCGAGGTTGCGTCCCCTGAATGATTAGGATGAACATATCCTCCGTCCTCGGTTGACGTAGCCCCTACCCAATCCGTAACCATGCTTATAAAATCGTACCAATTGGCGAGAATTATTGCGTTTGCGGCTACTCCGTTAATAGTGTCAGTTCCCGATGGCACACATCTTACATTAAAAACGGCATCGAAATTTACAACTTTGAAGGTTTTACCCGGATGATCTTTACAAACAGGGAAATATAAATATCTATCTGCCGTAAGATTGGTAAAAACGTAGGATGTGTATTCTTCAGTATCGCTAATTGTATGATTAGCATCACTAATTTCGAGGTATTTGTTGGCAGGCCAGTCGGATATTATGTTTCTTATTTCATTTTCAGTCATATTCTGCAATAATCGTTCCTAATCGTCTGTAATCGCCTATTTAGTGCTTGACAAAGTTCTTATAATATGTACTTTCAATATGAATAAAGTCTATATTAGGAGTCTATATTAGACAGTATATGACGCAACCTACTCAAAGTCAACAAGAAAACTTATTAAAAAAATGTCGTGGAGACATTATTTTCTTCGTAGATGAATTTATAATTAATCCCTACAACGCAGATACCGGCAGTAATTATTTCATAACTAAACAGCAGAAAGAAGGGCTTAAAGCCGTACAAGACCTTGTAAACGATAAAAGGAAAGGCCGCAGGCGGGACGTACTCGGCGTTTCTATCATGGCGGGTAAAGGTGTAGGGAAGGATGCAGTCGCAAGTTGGGTTATTTTATGGTTTATGTTCTGCTTCCCGTTCCCGAAGATACCCTGCATTTCCGTGAGTTCAGACCAATTAGACAAGGTTCTTTGGAGTGAAATTTCTCTATGGCTAAGCCATTCCGCGATTAAAGAATATTTCGTATTACAGACTGATAAGTTACTGAGAAAGGATGTAGACGATTCTGTCAGGGGCAAAGAATGGTTTGCTTTTAAGAAAGCGGCGAATCCTAAAATGGCCCCGAATGAGCAGGTCGAGACTTTACAGGGGCTTCATGCTAAATATATGCTTCAGGTGGTGGACGAGGGATCTGGTATTTTAGACCCTGTGTTCAGCACTCTTGAGAACAACATGACCGGCGAATGTAACTTGATGTTTTTGATTTTTAATCCGATGCACGTTAAGGGTTATGCTATAGAGACTCAGCAGGGGAAGAGGGACGATTGGGTTACGCTTCAATGGAACGCAGAAGACTCTGAAATTGTCAATCAAGAACGAATCAAGAAGTTAGAATATAGGTACGGACGGGAAAGTAATACTTTCCGGATGAACGTATTAGGACTCCCGCCTTTGTTCGACGAATCAACCTTAATAAATTGGGATTGGGTAATGACTGCCATAGAAAGGGGGATTACTACCTCGCCGGACGCGGCACTTCTAATGGCAGTTGACTGTGGGGCCGGTGGGGATAACTCCATAATCGCTAAAAGGAGAGGGAATAAGATATATCCGTTCAAGCGTCTAAAGACGAGCGATTCTATAGAGTTGGCTAATTGGGTGGGAGCGGATATCGATTTAGAAAAGCCTGACTGTGTACGGGTTGACACCATAGGCGTAGGTTGGGCTGTAGAGGGTGTGCTTCGAGACAAGAAGGGCGGGATTGTCGAGGCCGCAGACGTAAGACGACAGGCTGACGATCCTACGCGATTCTGCAATAAAAGAGCTGAGATGTATTGGAGGGTTCGGGAGTTGTTTGAAAAAGGGCTTATAAGTATTCCGGACGACCCGAATTTAAAAGACCAGATCGCGGCTACCCGTTATAAATTTGATAATAAAGGCCATACACAGATTATAGATAAGAAAGACATTAAGGCTGAAATAGGGCAATCTCCTGACGAGTTCGATGCTATGTGTTTACTTTTTTACTACGAAGACAGAATGACAAGCAAAAAAACCAATTTTGTAAAAATGGATCCGAAGTTAAAAGGATCGTGGATGAGAGGATGAAAAAGGAAACGGAGAAAAAGGCAACAGAAAAACTTTTAGAAAAGGCAAGAGAGCATTATAAAATCCTATCTGCTGCCGAAAGTGATATCAAAGATGCTTTCATTAAAGACATGAAGTTTGCCTTTAATATCGGTTCAGGCCAATGGGACGAAGCTGACGTAACCGCAAGGGACGAAGAAGGCAGACCTCATCTTACTATGAATAAACTTTCAAAGTTTGTCGCGCAGGTCGTTAATGCAGAGAAGGGACTTCCGAATACTGATGACATTATCCCCGTAGACGATAAGGGAGACATTCAGGTTGCGAGAATTTATAATGAGCTGATACAAGATATAGAATACAGAAGCGAAGCCGAAGATGTTTATTCGATGGCCGCAGAACACGCGGCGGGCGGCGGGTTCGGCTATTGGAGAATACTTACAGAGTATTGTGCTGACGGGTTTGATCAGGAAATTAAAATCAAGCCTATTAAAAACCCCTGCATGGTAAGCCTTGACCCGAAGGGCAATTTTGCTTTTATCAGAGAAGCCTTGAGCGAAGAAGAGTTCAAAGAACAATACCCGGAAAGCGAGATGACGGACTTTGAAAGTTATTCAGGTAATGAAGATTACGAATTGTGGTATCAGGACAATAAAGTATTCATAGCTGAATATTTTGTTAAAGTACCTAAAGAAAAAGAAATTGTTGAAATACAAAACCCTGTAACCGGAGAAACCGGAGTAGCGGAAAAGATAGACGAACATCAGTTTGATAATTTAAAAATTTTAAGAACCCGTAAAGTTCAGACTTATGAACTTAAATGGTATAAGATAAGCGGTACTGAAAGATTGGACGAGGGTATCTGGCCCGGTACTGAAATTCCAATAGTCGAAGTTTCGGGGCATGAGATTCATCTGCTTGGGAAGACTTATAAAAAGTCGTTGATAACCGATGCTAAAGACGGTCAGAAGATGTATAATTACTGGCTTACGTCCTTAACAGAGAAAGTCGCGTTAGCTCCGAAAGCTCCGTTTATCGTAACACCTCAGCAGATTAAAGGGTTTGAGGACGATTGGAAAAACGCCAATAGAAAGAATTTGCCGTTCCTTCAGGTCAATCCCGGAGGTCAAGGTCTGCCTCAGCGAACTCCCGTAGCTTCAATAGACCCAGGTGCTATGACTATGCTGAATATAGCTAATCAGGACATTAAAGACATACTTGGTATGTATGAATCATCTTTAGGTATGCAGTCTAACGAAAGGTCGGGCAAGGCTATTAACGCACGAAACTCAAGGTCTGACCTCGGAGTATATTCGTTTCAGGAGAATTTAAGAAAAGCTAAAATAAAAACTAAAAAGATTTTAATAGAACTCATACCGAAGATTTACGATAACGCGAGGATTATAAGACTGCGCGGTGTTGACCAGAATATTCAGATAAATTATCCGGTTATGATAAACGGACAGCCGGCGATATTTAACGATTTGAGCAAAGGACGTTACGATATAAGGGTACGAAGCGCGGGATCTCCGTCACGCAGACAGCAGACAGCAGACAATATAATTCAGGCTATGCAGTACGCGGGCCCGCAATATGCGCCGGTTTTATTGCCGTTGCTTATGAAATACTTGGACGTACCTGGAAGTGAGGAGATAGCAGGGGCTATAATGCAGGCCATTCAATCACAGAGTCAAGCACAATCACCCGGAGGACAACCGCAAGGTCAGCCACAGATGGGGACACAATAAACTTGGCTTTAATGCCATGAAAGGAGACTCAAAATGGAAACACAAGCTGTAACGGAAGTTACTGAACCCGTAGTACCAGCAGAGGAAAATACAGAGGTTAAACCCTCTGAAGAAACTGAGGTTAAACCCTCTGAGCCAGAGATAAAACCGAACGAAGATTACAGCCGGAAAGTACAGGCAAGAATTGACAAGATAACTCGTGAAAAATTCGAGGCTAAAGCAAGAGCAGAAAGAGCGGAAGCGGAACTTTCGGAGTATAGAAAGTCAGAAGGTAGCAGACCGGCAAGACCGAGCATGACGCAATTTACAGATGAGTATGGGAATATAGATCATGTGAAGTATGACGCGGCCGTTACTACTTACGAAGATTCTTTGTTGGGATGGCGAGACAAGCAGAAAGCGCAAATTGAGCAGGAAGTCTCTGCAAAGATGGATCAAGAGATTGCGTTTGAAAAGTTTAACGCCGCCGCCGAACTTGTAAGGGCTAAATACACGGATTTTGACGAGGCACTTGATAAAAAAGTTTTCGCACCTGCTTTGCAGAAAGCGTTGCTCGAAGATCAGCTTGCCGAAGTTGCTTATTATCTCGGTAAAAACGAAAACGAAGCATTGAAATTAAGCCAGATGCCCTATCATCAGATGATGAGGGAACTTGGCAAGTTGGAGGGTAAACTTTCAACTTTAACTTTAAAGGCTTCACAGGCTCCCGAACCCATAAGACCAGTCTCCGGAGATAAAGGAATCGAAGTAACTGATGATTCTAAACTCACAGACGAACAGTGGATAGATCGGGAAAATGCTAAGAAGCTGGCAGAGATTAAAAAACGATTAGGAGGATAAGTAAATGGCGAACACACTCAAGACGTTAAGTGCTGGCGATATAACTCGTAAGGCACTTCAGATATATGAAAACAATTTAGTTTTCTGTAAAAATATTAATCGCGAATATGACGGGCGTTTTGCTCAGACTGGCGCGAAGAACGGCGGGACTTTGTTAATTCGTGATGCTAACGAGTTTTCCGTCAGGACTGGCGCGGTTATGGATACTGTGAATGTAACTGAAAGCACACAGACCTTAACACTCGCTACACAGCTCGGCATTGACATGGAGTTCAGTTCTGCTGAACTTACTCTGTCAATAGACGATTTCTCAAAAAGATTTCTCGAACCTGCGATGGCAAGGCTCGCGGCAGAAACTGAAAAAACAGTTTTAACCGCTTGCTACAAAGAAGTTTACAACCTTGAAAACACAACTTTCGGCACACATCCGGTTCTTGCAGACCTTGTGGCCGCGAGAGCTACAATGCAACAGGGACTTGCACCGGACGACGGGAACAGGATTTATCTTGGAAGCGCACTTGCAATGAACTCACTGATAACCGATTCTAAAGGACTTTATCAGCCTGCATCTGCAATTTCCACACAGTATGAAAAAGGACACATGGGTTCTGTTTATAGTTTTAAATGTATGGAATCTGAAATGACTCCTGTTCATACTACTGGAACTCGTACAACTGCGGGGACTTGCAACTTGTCAGGTACGGCTAACGGGGACACCCACCTTGCCGTAACTGGAACTAACGGAGAGATTTATCTCAAAGGCGACATAATCACGGTAGCCGGAGTTTATGAAGTTAATCAGGAGACTAAAGTAGCTTATACCCACCTGAAACAGTTTGTAGTGGGTACTTCTTATACGGCTACAGGAAGCGCGGCAGACCTTACGGTAGCATGGCCTATTTACAAGTCAGGCCCGAAGCAGAATTGCTATTGCGCTGATTGGACTGCGGCTTCTGCGGCAACTGTTGTAGACCTTGGAGGATCGAGCGGTACGGCTTCAACTGCATACCTTCAGAACCTTGCTTTCCATAGGGACGCTTTTACATTCGTAATGGCAGACCTCGAAGTACCGAAAGGGCAGGACTTTGCATACAGAGCTAACGCCAAAGGTATGTCGATAAGACTTATCAGAGATTACGATGTAACTAACGACCAGTTCCCTTGCAGGCTTGACGTTATCTTCGGTCAGAAATGCACACGTCCGAGATGGGCGGTCAGGGTTATGTCATAAGGAGAAAATACAATGGCAGTTAAAACAGTCATTGATGCGGAAAGTTACATAGGTCTATCAACCGACACCAAGCCGAATGGAAGGCCGGGGGAACTGTTTCACGAAGTTAATACCGGAATTACCTATATCTGGCACGATCAGTGGGTTGAAGACTTGAGAATGATATATGCCATGAACATGGCATTGAAAGGTTAGGAGGATAAAATGTTACTCGAAGGAAAAGTAGGACAAATATCGGTAGGATCAGGCTCGACCAATCCGTTAAGAACCGGCATAAAAGGTGATCTTATCGTATCGGAATGTCATGGAAGATATTACGATATGGCAAAAGCAGGACGGCTTATGACCGCCGCGAATCAGGCGGGGGTTGTAACCGTGGTGGGTTTAACCACGGTTTATACAGGACTCGTGCTGTCAAACCCTGTAACGTCGCAGGTTGACATATCGGTGTTGAGGGTAGGCGTGGGCATGATAGTAGCACAGCCGACCACAGGCTCTATAATAGCCATAGAAGGCGGGTATAGCTCTACAGAAGTCACTCACAGTGTGCCGTCAACGACACTGAGGAACTGCTACCTCGGCGGAGCGGCCCCGGTAGGAAAAGTTGATACCGGCGCGACGTTGCCTATAGCCCCGACACTCATAGAATCGTTTGGTTCTATGTTGACAGCGGCTATTACGATAACCAACGTACAGCCTGCGTACAACTTCGACCTCGGCGGTTATTTGATACTGCCTCCGGGCGGGTTCTGCGCGATTTATACAACCATTGCATCGGGCGCGGCTTCGATGGTGGCAAGTTTTATATGGGAAGAAACACCGATAAATTGAAAATAAGGAGAAACGAACATGGGTACAGATTACAGATATTTAGATAAGGGTAACGATGACGGTACTATCTTTGGTGCTGACGCATCGGAACTCATCAGCGTTTACGGAGCTACTCCGGCGATACAAAATTCGCACATTGTCTCAGTTTCTACTGCGGCGGCTACGACCACTACCCCTTACGGGTATGCGGCCTCTACACAGGCTGACGCTATAGTTACTGCGGTTAATTCGATACTTGTCGCGTTGGAGACTTTCGGAATTGTAGCTACAGCTTAAAAGGAGAATCGAGAGGGGAGGTTAAAATCTCCCCTCAAACTCTTATGAAAGGATATGACGGTAAAGTAATATTATTCACAACTTTTTATAACAGGCAGACTATTTCTAATTACGCAGAATCTTTATACAAGACTGCTTTAGTTTTAGAAAGGTTGGGGATTAAACAGGATTATTGGGCGAGCGAAGGTGGATTTTTAATTGAAGTTGCTTTAGATCAGGCTTTGACTAAATTTTCAGAAAGTGACGCTACTGACTTCTTAATTATAGATTCTGACGAAGCGTGGAATCCTGCGGCTGTAGTTATGTTGCTTATGCACACGGAACCGATAGTCTGCGGTACTTACAGAAAGAAAAACGCATGGGCTGAATACATAGGAGATTTTAAAAAGACCGAAGATGGACACGTCATGGGTGTTCAGAAAAACGCAGATTGCATACTCATTGAGGCCGATAGAATACCTGCGGGATTTCTAAGAATTAAAAAAGAAGTAATATTAAAATATATTGAAAAATATCCTGAACATTATTACATCAATGGAGAGAAAATATATTCGTTCTTTAAAAACGAAATTATAAATAATCAGTTTACAAGCATGGATTATGTTATATCTGACAAGTTCAAAAAACTTGGTTATCAGATTTGGATAGACCCTGCGCTTGAAATAGATCATTTTGGATTAACGGAATATAAAGGTAATTTTGATAAATATTTAAGAGGTCTGAAAGCTATTGAAGATGTAAAAAAAATGGCAACGAATATCAAAGGAGTTGTATGATAGAATATAAAGGCAAGTTGATTATATTCACCCCTTTTTATAATTATCAAACTGTTAGTCCTTACGCAAGGTCTTTATGCCAGACTGCTATAGTCTTGATGAAGATGGGAATTGATTTTGATTATTGGGAAATTGAGGGCGGGTTTCACGTTGAAGTTGCCATTAACGAAGCTTTGACAAGATTTTCCGAAAGTGATGCTACTGATTTTTTAATGATTGAATCAGACGAAAGTTGGAATCCGGTATAAGTAGTAGATTCTTTACTTCATAAAGACCCAATAGTAGCGGGTACTTATCGCATGAAAAACGGCAAATTAGATTATATAGGCGATTATAACAAAGATAATAAAGGCCGAATACTCGGCAAGACCGTAGAAAAAGGCAGATTTCTTTTAGAAGCCTTCCGGATTCCTGCGGGATTCCTGAGAATTAAAAAAGAAGTAGTATTGAAATATATTGAAACTTATCCGGATAGTTATTTCTGGTTAAATAACAAGAAAGTATATCCGTTTTTCTTCAATGAGATTATAGATCATACATTTACGGGCATGGATTTATGTTTATCTGACAAACTGAGAGAACTCGGCTATCAGATTTGGGTAGACCCTATGTTTGAAATAGACCATTGGGGTATGGCAAAATTCACAGGTAATTTTGACAAGTATTTAAAAGAACTTAAAGATAAAGAAAAGCAAGAAAAGAAGTTAAAGAAATTCTGGAAAAGGTAAAACATGGCTCAAGGCGTTTATAAAGTTACCGAACTTTTTGAAGAAAAACTCGCCGAATATACGGGTGCTAAATATGCCGTAGCTCTCGATTGTTGCAGTAACGCTATCTTCTTGAGCTTGAAGTATCAAGGAATAGAAGGCAAGGAGATTACGATACCTTCGAGAACTTACATGAGCGTACCGTGCGAGATTATACACGCAGGCGGGAAGGTTAAATTCGAGCCTGTTAAAGGCACGACACTTAAAGGTGCATATAACCTATGGCCTACAAAGACTTGGGACTCCGCTTTGAGATTTACATATAATATGTATATGCCCGACACTTTTATGTGTCTATCCTTCTCCGGGCCTTATAAACATTTAAAACTTACGAAAGGCGGAGCAATTTTAACAGATGATTACGAGGCTTATTTATGGTTTAAAAGAGCAAGGTTCTCAGGCCGTAGAGAGTGTAATTATCTTGATGATAACTTTGATATGTTAGGTCATAATTTCTACATGATGCCTGAAATAGCAACAAGAGGACTTTTACTCATAGAGCAGTTTTATGATAACGGGAAACCTATAGACAACGAAGATGTAGAAAAATCATACCCGGATTTAAGTCAGTTCAAGGTATATCAATGCCAATAACAATAGGACACCATGCGGAACTATGGGGCGAAATTGAGACCTATCGTGACGATATCGTGACGATAGGTAATTACTTCGTACTCGCGGCGGGAGCTACCATTATAACTCACTGCCCTATAAGACTGTATAAAGAAAACATTAAAATCAATATAGGGGATTATGTTTATATCGGCAAGAAAGCCGTAGTGCTTCCGGGCGTGAATATAGGTAACAACGTAATGGTAGGCGCAGGGAGCATTGTAACACATGATCTGCCTTCCGATTCTATATGTGCCGGGAATCCTTGTGTATTTAAAAGACCTCTGGAAGGGAAGGAATTATTGAGATTTCAAAAATTGGCAGAGCAGGGAAAGGTAGGAAATGGAATTGAACCCGACTATTCTTCATAAAGGAAAGAATGTTATTATCAGTCCTAAAGCAAGTATCTATTGTGACTATTTGGAAATTGGAGATAATGTGCGTATTGATGATTTCTGCATATTGACGGGCAATATAAAAATTGGCTCTAATATTCATATTGGATGTTTTGATTTTCTCTGCGGAGGTAACGGCATAGAACTTGAAGATTTTGTGCAGTTGTCAGGCCGAGTTTCGCTTTATTCTGCAAATGATGATTATAGCGGTCATAGTTTGGTTGGCCCTTGCATTTCTGATGAATTTAAGCCCGGATTGCAGAAAGGAAAAATCTTACTTAAAAGACATACTCTAATCGGAGCCAACAGCATAGTAATGCCCGGTATTACAACAGGTGAAGGATGTGCAATCGGAGCTTTTAGTTTTGTAAATAACGATATCCCTGAATGGGAGATTTGGGGCGGCAGACCAATAAAATATTTAGCTAAAAGATCGAAAAATATGTTGAACTTTATACCGTCTGTCAACAAAAGAGAGGTACGCTATGAGTCTGGTGTCTGACGTTATTTATGGCGCATTAAGGCTTTGTAGAGTCAGGAATACAAACAGTGCGATACTAACCGAAGCGTTAGACTCTTTAAATCTGATGCTCAAGTCTTGGGAAGAGACTATGTTGACGCCGACTACGGAATCTTTCACCTTAACTGCCAGTACCGCAGGATACACTATAGGAACCGGAGGGACTTTAGACACAGCAAAACCCATGAGCATTAAATCTGCATATATCAGGGATTCGGACGGCGTAGATTACGAAGTTGAAGTCTCAATGTCTCCAATAGACTATAATTTAGTAAGCGATAAAGATGTAGATGAAAGAGCTAATGAATTATACTACGATGCTAATTATTCAAGCGGTCTTGGGTGTATATATCTGAACGGAGCTTACTCTACAGCAGAGACTTTATATCTTACATCGTATAAACCAATTACGTCTTATACGGCTATAACGGATACTATAACACAGCCTGCTGAATGGGAAAAGGCTATGAGATATAATCTTGCGATAGACCTTGCCCCCGAATATGGCATGGCTTTAGACCCGTACATTTTAAACGAAGCGGCAAGACTTAGAAATATAATAGAATGTAGAAACTCAAGCACACCAATCGCTAAATTTGATTCAGCACTTTTGAGGTAGATAATGGCGTATGTTGGTCAGACATATAGGATAGGGCAAATAGGCGGGTGGAACGCTAATCCCGATCTTGATCTTGTGCCGAAAGAATGTATGATTGATGTTGAAAATATCAATATACATAGAGGCGGCAGGCAACCCAGAGGCGGCACAGAAGTAGCAAACGGTGATTTAGTAGCTACCGGATATGTTTCTACAACCAAGTTAATGTCTCACTTTGACGGAGCAGATGCGGCTACAGCTTACATAGACCCGATCCAAGGCGCGGCGACTTTTGTAGGAACTGCGGCATTAGATACAGCACAAAAAAAATTCGGCACGACTTCGCTTCTGCTTGATGGTAATTCGGATTATATTACATATCCGGATTCAGCTGACTGGTATTTAGGAACTGGCGATTTTACAATTGATATGTGGGTAAGATTCGCGGTTAAACAGGGTAGTTGTTTTTTTGAACAAAGAGTCGATAACGATAATTATTATATGTTATATTATGTTTCTGGAACAGATCTTCTAT
>Ga0315290_10001354_pt1 | contig 16825 bp, 10 predicted proteins | sample YL17G12_0_MG_FD_203627 | JGI IMG/M metagenome (GOLD analysis project Ga0315290, IMG submission 203627) | Sediment microbial communities from Yellowstone Lake, YNP, Wyoming, USA - YL17G12_0 | ecosystem: Environmental > Aquatic > Freshwater > Lake > Sediment | place: USA: Wyoming | collected... | reverse complement strand
CACGCGCGGCTCTTTCCCGAAGAATCGCGTGCGTGCAAGCACGCACCCTACAGTCTACAGTCTTGGTGAGAATTCCCCCCACACGAGGGGATTCTTGGTGGGTCAGGGCAGGCCGGCAACCTGTTTGAGCATGTCGACGAGCGTCTGCCGCTGCTGATTGAGGATGGTCAGCCCCGAGACGGCGTTCGAGGCCAGGTCGGCGTAGTAAGCCAACCGTTCTGTCTCCTCCTCTACATCATACCCGTCGGTGGCAACGACGGCGTCTTCCAGGTCCGACTGGAGGGCGTCGAGCAGGTTGTAGGAGGCGGTAATGGCGGCGCCGTGAAATCCGTCGACGAGGCCTTCCACCAGGTCGAGCTTGCCGAGGGCCTCGTCGACAATGCGGATGGCCCGGGAGGTGTTGGCGTCCAGGCCGGAGTAGGGGCCGCCCGTGGCGACCTGGTCCAGGGTGCCGCTGAGGCCACCGAGTCGGCCGGCCAGGAGGCTGGGGATGGCGAGCTTGGAGGTGTGGGCGGGACTGCCGGACAGGTCGAAGACGAGCGGGTCGCCGGCCACGGTCATGGTGGCGAAGTTGCCCGAGAAGCCGGCGGCGAACTCGATGTCGAAGCGGAAGCCGTTCTGGTTGACGTTGAAGCGCGTGCCCTTGCCCTGACAGGTGACGCCGTTGATTTCGGCGGTGGCGTCGGTGCCGTCGGCGGTGCCGTCGCCGTTTCCGCCGGTGACGTTGAACGTGCCCGAGGTCACGGTGACGGAGATCCGGACGTCGCTGCCGTACTGGACGCTGGTCAGCGAGAGCTCGTCGTCGTCGACCGAGGCGGTCACGCCGGTCTTGTGGCTGTCGTTGTTGATCTTCTCGGCGACGCTGGTGAGGGCCTCGGCGTTGGCGACGCTGATGGAGGTGCTGCCGAGGTCGCCTGCCAGCGTGAAGGTGGCGGCCGCGGTGGTCTGGCCGCCGCTGCCGGTGTACAGCAGCTCGGCCCGGGTGGCGGCCGCGGTGACGCTGCCGGAGATGGTCGGGGTGGTCCCGCCGGATCCCGCGGTGGCGTAGACCCGCAGCTCGCGGACCTGGGCGGAGTTGCGCCCGGAGACCGGGTAGTCGGCGGCTCCGTTGAGCATGGGCCTGCCGTCGATGGCCGTGCCGGCCAGGGCGTTGACCTCGTCGATGGCCTCGTCGACGGCGGCCTGGGCGGCGGCACGCTCGGCGGAGGTGAGCGTGCGGTCCTCATCCTTGACCAGCTCCGCGCGGGCGGCGTCGAGCTGGTCGCGGATCTCGCCGATCGCGTCCTGGGCCTGGGTGACGCGGCTTGAGGCGGCGGTGACGTTGGCCATCGCCGCGCCGACGGTGCCCAGCCGCGTCTGGAACTGGCTCAAGGCGAGGAAGGCGGAGGGGTCGTCGCGCGGCTTGTTGACCCGCCTCGAGGTGGCCAGCCGGAAGCTGGCGATCGCGGCCTGGGCGTTGATCTTCTGCAACTGTCCGAGCAGCCGGCGCTCGGCGGTGGAGAGAATGCTGCCGATGCGAGCCATGGGCTTTCAATCCTCGGGATCCCGGGGCGAGCGTTTCAACAGCCAGGGGGCCAACAGCCGCGAGACGCGACGGAGGATTCCCCCGGACGACTCGGCCGTGATCTCATCGGCAATGAGGTAGCATCGGAAGCCGAGGAGGATGCGCCGCGCGCGATCGAGGACGTCGGCGCGGCGGCGATCGCGATTCTTGTGCGCGCGGATCGCGACGTGAATTCGCGTTTGGGCGACGACGACGGGGCTGCCCGTCGAGGAGTCGGCCCGGCGCACCTGTTCCTCCGAGAACCGCAGCCGGACGGAAAAGGTGATCGGGCGGTCGGAGGCGCGCCGGGTCGGCTCGGAGGGGTCGTCGTCGACGAGGAGCTGGATGCTGCTGCCGCTTATCCTCACGATCTTGGCGCGGTGGTCGGCGACGAAGCCGCGGAGCTTCTCGATCGCCACGGAAACGGGGACGGGCGTTGCCAGGTTCCGCTCGAGCACGATGGCGGAGTCATCCTCCAGGCGCAGTGCCGGGGTCGAGGCGGCGGCGTTCTCGGCGTCGGAGCCGACGCCCAGTTGGACGACCCGGTTCCGCCCCATTTGCTTCGCGAGCATCAGTGCCCGGTCGGCGCGCCGGAGCATGGTGTCGGGGGTGTCGCCGGCCTGGACCTCGGTCACGCCGAAGCTGGCCGTGACCGGCTGCTGGTTCAGCGCCGGCTGGGAAATCTGGCCGAGCCGCTTGCGCATCTGCTCGGCGCGCCGGGCGGCGGTGGCGTTGTCGCAATCGGCGCAGAGGACGACGAACTCCTCGCCGCCGTACCGGGCCACGAGATCTCCCGCCCGGCACGAGCTCCGCAAGATCGCCGCCAGCGTCTTGATCACCTCGTCGCCGGCCTGGTGGCCGTAGGTGTCGTTGACCTGCTTGAAATGGTCGAGGTCGCAGATGATCAAGGCGCAGGGGACGCGGCGCTGCGCGTGGGCACTGATGAACATCTCGTGGACGCGGTCGAACTCGGCGCGGTTGGCGACCTGGGTGAGCGGATCCTTGGTGGCCTTCTCGTGGAGGCTCTGGCAGCGCTCTTCCAGGGACATTTCGGAGGAGGCGTCGTGCAGCAGCAGTGCCGCGCCGGCCGGCAGGCCGTCGCCATCGACCACGGAAATGGCGTGGCTGTCGACGGCCAGCGGCTTTCCCCCGCGCCCGGTGATCGTCAGCCGCCGCAGCGATTGCGTGCGGACCCGCATGGCGCACAGCACCGGGCAGTCCTCTTCCCCGATCCACTCCCCCTTCTCGTTCTGCATGCTCAGGAGGCTCGGCGACCACTCCCGCTGGCGCACGCCGCTGGCGGCAATCCCGGTCAATCGCTCGGCGCCGTGGTTCCACAGGACGACTCGCAGCGACGAATCGATGAAGATCACCGCGTCGTGCATGTTGTCCAGCAGTTGGCTCTCGAACAGCCGATCTCGCTCGGCGGGGGCACCGGCGAGGGCCGCCGGCCTGGCTTCCCAGAAGGCGTTGGCCGCTTCCGGGTCGAGCCCCCGGAGCCAGTTTCGGGCAGCCTCGCGCGGGAAGTCCGACGGGCGGACGAGCTGGAGCTCGGCGAAACGGGAGACCAGTTCCGGGTCGAACTGGGTGCCGGCGCAGGCGAACAGCTCGCGCACCGCCCGCTCCTGCGAGATCGCCCGCCGGAACACCTGGTCCGCCGTCATGGCGTCGAAGGCCTCGGCGACGGCGACCATCCGGGCACCCAGGGGAATCTCCGCCCCCGCCACGTCGTATCCCTTCCGAGACCCGTCGTACCAGGCCCCGACGTGGCGGACGATCGCCAGCACGCCGGGCTCGGCGCAGGCGCCGCGGAGGATGTCCAGCGACATGCTCCGCGAGCGCTCGAACGTGTTGGCTTCCTCGGCGTCCAACGGGCCGGGCTTCAGGAGGACCGCGTCGGGAACGCCGATCACCCCCACGTCGTGCAGCAGCGCCGCCACTTCGAGCACGTCCCGCTGGGGAGCCTCGAGCCCGAGGTCCATGGCCCAGCCCGAACAACGCAGGGCCACCCGCAGCGAGTGGCTCGCCGACGCCGCGCACCGGCACCGCAGCGCCGTGAACAGGCTCCCCGCGATCCCCAGCCGCACCTGGACCAACTGGTTGTCCACCTGCGGATCCAGCACGGGGGGCAAGAACCCCGCGGGAGCCGTCGTGCGATCCAGCTCCTCCAACAGCGCGCTCAACTGGGCCATGGGGACCGCGGCCGGAATCGCGGGCTCCTCCCTGCCGAGGGCAGGAACTGGCATGGTCGGCGAACGGGGACTCTCAGACATAGGTGCCGATCTCTTGCGACGCAACCCGAACGGTGACTGGACGAGAAGAGTAGACAAGCCCACCAGGCGCCGGGCAGGGAGAAAAGCCATCCCCTTACCCCAAGCGCCAGAAGAGAAGCTCCTCTGAGAAACCCTAGTTCACTGGCGGGCTGAGGTCAAAACCCAAGGCCGATCAACTCGGCGGCCCGACCCGCGCGCCTTCCTCCGCGGTCCGGTGGTGACGGCTATTCCCCAAAGTCCGGCAACACCCGCCGCTCGCCCCCCTCAAGAGAGTGTGGCCCGATGCCTCACCGACACACCCTGCGGGCTACCGGTCTTCGATCGTGCCCGCATTGTTGGCGATTCGGACGACGCCCTGGGCGTGGTTGGCGATCCGCACGGCTCCGTTGACGACGTTGTCGGTGATCACGGCCCGGCGCACGGCCGCTTTGAGCTCCACCTGCGGCTTGTTCTCGCGGAACTCGCAGCCGCGCACCAGCACGGTGCCGCTTTCCACCTGGATCGCGTGCCGGCCTTCGCGCTTGGCGTCCCATTGGGTGAAGGTGCAGTCGCCAAAACCGACCGTGCCGGTGCCGGCGATCCTGGCGATCTGGTGGCAGGGGCCCCAAAACGCGCAGTTGACGAATCGCACGCTCCCCGAGTTCGTCTTGGCCACTTCGATCATGGTCGGGTCCGGGCCGTGGAAGGAGACGAACTCGCCGTTGGTGATCAACAGTCCGAAGGGCGCGCTTTGCTCGACGACCAAGGCCGTGTGGCAGTCGTCGGCTCCCAGGCCCAGGAAGTTCCCGTTCGAGGCCCCCGACTTGCTCGCGTTGAACCGGTAGCCCACGTGGTAGCCGAAGCAGAAGGTATTCAACACGTACTGCCAGTCGCTGCGGGCAAAGATAAAGGCCTCGCCGTGGTCCATCTGCCACTGGAAGAGCTTGGGCTTGGTGCTCCACCAGGGGTTGAAGTGGACGTTCTCGATCCGGCCGATGTCGTAGATGGCGTCGACCAGGACGCCGCGGCGGATCGGCTGGCCCTGGACGTTGCGCACCAGGTGCCGCTCGTTGTGGGTGGCGTCGATGCCGCTGTAGGGGTTCAGCAGCTCGACGTCGAGCACCGCCGGGTTCTTGCCCCGCATGGCAATCGCCCACGGATACGGCTTGGGCACGTCGTTTTCATTCTGCTGGGGGTAGTACAACACCACGCCCTTGAGCGTGCTGTTGGTGTTCAGGGTGATGAACGAGGGCCCGTCCTCGCGCCCGGCGCCTTCGGTCACCAGGAGCGTGGTTCCGTCGTCGGTGGGCTTGGGCAGGCCCCGGTCGCGGATTCCATTGTGGGCCGGGACCGATTCCCAGATGCCCTTGAGCGTCACGGCCGGGGGGACGTTGAGATGTCCGGCGAAGAAGTACAGACCGCGCGGGGCGAGCACCACGCCGCCGCCGGCCTGGCCAGCCGCGTCCAGGGCCCGCTGGAACGCCGCCGTGTCGTCGGCCTTCCCGTCCCCCCGCGCCCCGTAGGCCCTCACGTCGTAGTCCTTCCCCGGCGGCGTGATCGCCCCTTGCTGACCCATCAGCGCAGCCGCGCCCAAAACCCAACACGCCACAGCGATCGATCCGATCCGTTTCCCGGTCATCTTTCCCTCCCATAGGTAGTAGGTGGTAGGGTGGGACGAAGTCCCACCGAATCCGGCTTTCGGCCATCATCCGGTGGGACTTCGTCCCACCCTACGTGTTTACCCCTCCAGGCTTCTCCGACGCTTCTCTCACCGCCGTCATGGCCTGCTGCACCGATCCGGCCCGGCCGCTGAAGGCCATGGCCAGGGCCAAGAGGCCCAACAGCGTGTCCTCGGCGGCCGGGGCCATGCGCCAACCGGCCTCGAATCGGGCGAGAATGGCGTCGCGCAGCGCCGGGCAGTTCTGGGCCAGCCCGCCGGACAGCACCAAGCGGCGCCATGGCCTGCTCGGCGCCAGGCGATGGGCGCAGGCGGCGTAGTTTCGGGCCATGCTCTCGAAGGCCGCGCGGAACAGCGGCCCCACTCGCAGGTCCTCCTCCCGGACGTTCGCAATCGACCCGCGATTGCCGAACGAGCTTGCGAAAAAAGCGAGGTCGACGGTCAGCTCGCCGGGCGGCGATCGGGCCGCGCTCTGGTTGACGTAGGCCCAGGGATCGGGGATCGAAAGCCCCTGCCCCTCGGCCAGCTCGGAGAGGAGCCGGATCAGGGCGTCCAGGGCCCGGCCGGCAGGCACGTGCGTGATTGTGTTGAGGAACTTCCCGTCGAAGAAGGGGCGGGTCTGGTAGTCGCCGGGCTCGAAGCGCTCGGCCAGCGTGCTCACCTGCGAGCCCGTCGACACGTTCACCGACAGCTCGCCCGGCTCCAGAAGCGTCCCGGCAATCGCGCACTGGAAATCGCCGGCCGGGGTGTAGCAGGGGATCGTACTCCCGCACCCGGGGCGGCAGGCCGGGGATCGGTCGGGGGAACGGGACCCGGAGCACGTGGTCCAAGCGCCGGGCGTCGGCGTCGACCACCGCGCCCTTGACGAACGACGTGCCGAGGTCCAGTGCCAGAAACGCCATGGCTCACCGGGTACGGACCAGGAGGATGGCCTGCCGGGCGGCCAGGGTCAACGGAAGACGCCCGGCGTCGGGGGCCCCAAGCGGCTGGACTGCCCCGCTGGCCGGGTCCAGGCTGATCCAGGTGCCGGGGCCGCCGACGCTCAGTTGGCCGCGATACGGTTGCTGCCCGACGTTGGCCACCAGGAGCACGGTCCGGCCGTCGCGCTCGAACCGCCCCAGGGCGACGTGCGGCGACTCGGGCGCCAGGCGGCAGGCCGGCTCGATCGCGTCGAGCAGTCGGGCCGCGGAAAGGCTCGCCGGCCCGGGCCCGTCGGCCAGCACCCGGCCCCCTTTCTGCCGGAACTGCTCGACCACGCTTGCCGCCTGCGCCGGCAGCCGGACGTCTTCAGGCAGGACGAGCCGGCCGAACCGCCGCTTCCCGATCGCCAGCTTCCCGTCGCCCTCTACGGTGCCGGCGGCCAGGAACTCGTGGTCCACCAGCGCGAAGGGGACCTGGCTCCTTTGAAGCGTCTGCCCCAAACGCATGAACGAGCCGACGATCCGCCGCGCCCGGGGCGTCTGCGACGCCATCGCGAGCGGCTCGGCCACCGGCCGGTACTCGGCCCAGAGGTCGCGCACGGGGTAGTACAAGAGGACGTCGGCCTGCCATTGGGCGGGCCTGAGGATGGCGTTGAGCCGGCCCACGTAGTCGCCGTAGGAGCGAGTGGCCTCGGCCGGCCGGTCGCCGAGGCCGTAATAGAGCGTGAACTCGGTGACGCCCCAGGCCGCCTGCCAGGCCGCGGCGGCCTGCATGTCGGCGAGGCTGGCCGGCCCCCGGCCGCCCATCTTCTCGCTGAAATCGCTGATCTCGGTCATCACCCGGCGCCCCCCGGTCAGCATCGCCGCCGAGCAAGGCAGCGCCGCGTTGAGCCACCCCGAGTGGATCACCACCTGCGGATCCGAGGAGAGCATGTCCAGGCCGGGAATGTCCATGCGAGAGAGCACCTTCAGCGCGTTTCCTTCCAGCGCCGGGTGGTGCATCAGGGCCTCTTCCCAGAGCGTGTGACCGCTCGAGGCAATCTTGCTCTCGGCGCACCACTTCTGGATCGCGCCGAAGTAGCGCTCCGCGACCAGGTCGGCCACCAGGCCCCAGAACTGCTCGCGGACCCGGCGGTCCTCGGCCGAGTCGCCCTCGAACAGGCTGCGTCGCTCGGCCAGGAGGTCCCGGCCGTAGCGCTCGCGGTACTGCCGGGCCACGTCGTAGCCCCAGGGGACGGAAGGCAGCGGCCGGACCGCCGGGTCGATCGCGTCGGCCACCCGAACCCCTTTGCGCACGCTCTCGGGCAATTGCCCCAGGTTCACCGCGATCAGCGAAGGCTCGTCGGTGAACATCGCCCGGATCGTCCGGTCGGGGCCAAAGTACTTGCCCAGGCGCCGGCGGTACGCCTCGTGCGTCTTGTCCAGAAACGAGCGCACGGCACGGTCGTCGAGCAGGTTGACGTACCGCCGGGCGGCGTGAAAGTTGTTGCTGGCGTGGGTGTGCTCGTAGGCGGGCCGGAGCAGGAAGGGATCGGGCCGGGCTCGGTCCAGGGCCAAGGCCGTCGCCTCGAATTGCGGATCGGCCTTCAGCACGAGTCCCCCCGCCGCGCCGCTGGGATACCCCTCCTCATCGTACAGCCAGACGATCATCCCCAGCTTCCGGCAGGCCTCGACGCCGCCGGCCAGGGCCCGCCAGTTCTCTTCCGATCGCAGATAGTCGTTGAACGCCACGTTGCACACCACGCCCCCCAGCCCACGATCCTTGTAGCTGCGCATGAGGCGCACGAAAGGCTCGTCGTCCTGCTCGACGTCCTGCTCGACGGCGCCGGGCTTGCTCCCGGCGCTGCGACCCCGCTGGGGCTGGATCCCGTGAATGATCTGGAGCGGCCGGTCGTCCGGCGGCGGGTTGGCCCAGGCCGCGCGCCAGGTAGCCGGAATGCCCGGCTCCTCGATGCCGGCCTGCGGGTCGCCGGCCCGGGCACTCGGAGAGCTGAGAACGAGCCAACAGAGCGGCACCAGGACCAAGCCACGCAATCGAGGGTTCATCGGGGGAATCCTTGTCAGGCCCTCCTGGAATCGTGCAAACCCATTTGGCCCCCAGCATAGCGGCTCCTCGTGCCGGGGTCCAGGACCGGATGCGTCGTTTCGCGGCATCCTTTAGCCGCATCGTTTAGCCGCATCGTTTAACCGCAAGCCGAAGGCGAGCGCGGCTTGGAAGCCGACGGCTGAAGCGCGCACGCCTTCGGCTTGCGGTTAAACGAGAGGATGGGGAAGATCATCTCCCGCGGTGCAGCTCCGCGAGCATCTGAATCGCCGCGGCGACGAGCATCTCGCCCGAGCCCTCGGCGCATCGGGCACTGACGACCTCGTAGTTCCCTTCCACGTAGGCGGTCTTGTTGGGAACGTAGCCGATCGAGCCGTTGGCCAGCTCGGCGATCATCGTGTACGGAAACGGGGAGCCGCTCTTGATGCTCAGGCCGATCTCCACGAAGATCTCGCCCGGCAGCGATACCCACGCCATCTGGCCGCCCAGCGCAATCACCTGCACTTCCACCTCCAGCGGCTTCCCCTCGCGCGCCGCGACGTCGAGAGCCTGGAACGCCTTGACCTTCTCCAGGAACGTGGTCTTGGGATCGTTGACCCGCCGGTTGACCTCCCGGGCCGTTTCGACGTCGTTGGGGGTGACGGGCGCCAGGGGGAGAAGGACAATCCGCCGGTTGACGCGTAGGGGCCCAGCCGCGGCCGGCTTGAGCTCGGGGTAGAGCTTGAGCACGTCGCCGGCCAGGATCGTGCCCAGCCGCCTGGCCTCGGCCGGACTGGTCTGCGGGGCTGGCCAGCGCAAGTTCCGGTGGTTGATGTTCCCGCAGCAGCCGTTGGCGAACAGGGTGACCATGTCGTCGCCGCGGAAATCGGCGAGGCGCCGGGCCAGCACGCCCGGGTAATCGGCCGAGAGCCGCGTGCCGCCGGTGGTGTCGGGGTGCATGGCGAAGTTCACGCAGGTGGCCAGCGGCTTGCCGTCGCGCGACTCGAAGAAGACCACGCCCACGTCCGGATCGATCGGCCCCGCCGGGCGGATGACGTTCGGGTCGTTCTTCGACGGGTTCCAGCTCACCGTGCCGTCTTTCATCCAGAAGCGGCGGTTGAAGCTCAAGTGCTCCTCGCGGCCGATGGCCGCGCTGGCCCGGGCCGGACGCAGCTTCCGGTTGGCCTCGTCGACGCACCGGGCCAGGAGGCCCGGAAGCTCCGCCGTGTAGCGCTGCACCGGATCGGTGGTCGCGCCGTCGAGCTTGTCCTTGGCCGACTCGCGGACCAGGCTGGGGCCGGTGTGCTGGTGCGTCGCCCAGAGCATGACGTTCTCGCCGGGAATGCCCGTCCGCTTGGCGATCTGCTCTCGGGCGGCCAGCACCGTGTGGCGGGGCAGCGTGATGAGGTCGCAGGCGACCAGGGCCGCCTTCACCCCCTCCTGCTCCAGCACGACGGCCTTGGCCAAGAGGTCGTCGAGCACCTCGGTAGCCCCGCGGGCATGATAGTAGCCGGCCATGGACACGCCCTTCGGCGGGTTGATCACCACGGCCGCCGCCCCGACGAGCAGCTCGCCTGCCTGGAGCGAAACGGTCCCACCAAGGAAAAGGCCCACCAGGATCGCCTCGATCAGGACACTTCGGTGCATGGCTTGGGTCTCCGTATGGGGTGTCGGTGCGGGTGACGCCCGCCAAGGGGGACAGTCCCATTTTCGCGGACTTCGCCGCGAAAATCGGGACAGTCCCCGGGCCCGCCACGAAGCGCGGGGGGTTGCCGTCGATCTTGGCCGTGTTGACGGCCGTTGTCAACGGGTCCGGTCGAGTGGGACGAGACGGCCATTTCGAGCGGGCCCCTGACGCCGGCCTGGGCGAGCTGCTATACTGAGGGTCTGGAGGATTCTGCGCCCGCGAGAAAGGAATCTGGACGTTGGACAAGCTCCTGGAAGGTCTTACCGACGCGCAGCGCGAGGCGGTCCTGCACGTCGACGGGCCGCTGTTGATCCTGGCCGGGCCGGGAAGCGGAAAGACCCGGGTCGTCACCCACCGCATCGCCTTCCTACTGCACAGCGGCGTGCCCGGCCAGCAGGTCCTCGGGCTGACGTTCACCAACAAGGCCGCGGAGGAGATGCGCGGCCGGGTCGAGCGCCTCACCGGCCACGGCTCGGTGTGGATGGGCACGTACCACCGCTTCTGTGCCCGGCTGTTGCGCCAACACGCCCCGCTGGTCGGGCTCCAGGAGAACTACACCATCTACGACGAGCAGGACAGCACCAGGCTGCTCAAGCAGGTGCTCGCGCGCCTGCACGTCGATCCGCTCCAGTTCTCCCCGGAGACGATCGCCTCGGCCATAAGCTGGGCGAAGAACCGGCTGATCTCGGCCGAGGAGTACGAGCCCCGGCCGGGCCACCTGCTGGGCGCCGTGGTCAAGCAGGTGTACCCGGCGTACCAGGCCGAGCTTAGCCGGGCCAACGCCGCCGACTTCGACGACCTGCTGCTCCACGTGGTCGCCCTGCTGCGCGACAACCCCGAGGTGCGGCGCGATCTCGACGAACGGTTCCGCTTCGTCCTGGTCGACGAGTACCAGGACACGAACTTCGCTCAATACGCCATTGCCCGGGCCCTGTCGATCGATCATCCCAACCTGGCCGCCACGGGCGATCCGGACCAATCGATCTACGGCTGGCGCGGGGCGAACCTCAACAACATCCTCGAGTTCGAGAGGGATTTCCCCGGCGTGCGCGTGGTGCGGCTCGAGCGAAACTACCGGAGCACGAAGCGGATCCTGCGGGTCGCGGCCGAGCTGATCGCCCACAACGTCAAGCGCAAGCCGAAGGACCTCTACACCGAGAACGCCGAGGGGGCCCAAGTGCGGCTGGTCACCTACGCCACGCACAGGCAGGAAGCGGAGGAGATTGCGGGGCGGATCGCCGCACAGGTCCGCGCCGGACGGCGCCGGCCGCGGGATTTCGCCGTCTTCTATCGGGTCAACGCGCTGTCGCGGGCGTTTGAGATGGCCCTGCGCAGCCAGCGCGTCCCCTACCAGCTCGTCAGCGGCGTGGAGTTCTTCAAGCGCAAGGAGGTCCGCGACGTCCTGGCCTATCTCCGGCTGCTGAATAACCCTCGCGACGACCTGGCCCTCGCCCGGGCGATCAACGCGCCGGCCCGCGGGATCGGCAAGATAACGCTCCAGCGATTGGCCGAGCACGCCGTGCGCCGCGGGATCGGCCTGCTGGAGGCCGCCCGCGATTGCCGCAGCATCGAGTCGCTCGGACGCAGGGCCGCCGGGGCGATCCTCCCGTTCGTCGACCTGGTGGATCGGCTGGCCGAGGTCGCCGACCGGCCGGCGGAAGAGGTCGTGGGCTTTGTCCTTTGCGAGTCGGGCTACAGGAAGCAGCTCGAGCAATCCGAGGCGGAGGAGGACCAGGAGCGCCTGGCCAACCTGGAGGAGCTGCTCACCGCCGCCCGCGAGTTCGACGACCGCACCGCGGGCGAGGGACGGATCGAGCAGTTTCTCGAAGAGGCCAGCCTGGCCGGCGAGACCGACGACTGGGAGGACCAGCAGGATCGCGTCACCCTCATGACGCTGCACGCCTCCAAGGGCCTGGAGTTCCCCGTGGTGTTCCTGGTCGCCGTCGAGGAGGGGCTCCTGCCCCACGAGCGGAGCCGCGATCAGCCCGATCAGCTCGAGGAGGAGCGGCGCCTGGCGTTCGTCGGCATCACCCGGGCCAGGGAGGAGCTGGAGATCAGCAGGGCGTTCTACCGCGACTTCCGGGGCCAGGGAAGAATGACCGTGCCCAGTCAATTCCTCATGGAGCTGCCTCGCGGGGAGATGGAAGTCCGCGAGTACGATCCGGACGAGGATCCGGACGAGGAGGCCGGGGGGCAGGAGGGCTGGGACGGGGAAGCCGGCATGCGAGCCCGGCCGGAGCAGGCCCGCGGCCCAGGCCGGGCACCGGCTCGGGCGGCCAGGACGTCCGGGTTCCAACTGCTTACCGCGGCAGACCTCGCCAACGGAGGCAGCAACGGTCCCGTTTCCCCGGAGGTTTTCTGCCAGGGAATGGCGATCCTCCACCCGGAACTGGGGATTGGACGGATTGTGGCGGTCGGCGGCTCGGGTGTTTCGCGCTCGGCGACCGTCGATTTTCCCGGCTCGCCGCCCAGGAGAGAGGTGTTCGTACTGGCCCAAAGCCCGCTTCGGCCGCTGCCATCGTCGCGCACCGCGCGCGGTTAGCCCGCCTCATGATCCAGCCGGTCCGGATGCCGCCGTGCCCGGGATCGCCTTGGAAAGCGTGACCCGGAACGTGGTCCCTTCCGGCTCCCGGCTGACGAAATCGATCTTGCCTCCCAGGTAGCGCTCGCCAAAGAGCTTCGCGGAGTACAAGCCGATTCCGCGGCCGGTCCCCTCCTTGGTGCTGAACGAGCGCTGGAACACCTGGAGCTGCACTTCGGGGGGCATGACGCCCGGGTTGTGCACGGAGAACTGGACCTCGGGGCCGAGGTCGGCGCAGGCGAGGGTCACGGTTCCGCCGGGAAGGGTGGCCTCCAGGGCGTTCTTGACGAGGTTCCCCAGGACGCGGCCGAGCAGGCGCCGATCGGTGACGAGCTGGCCGTCCCAGATCGGGCCGAGGACAAGGCTCCGCCCGGCGGCGACGGAGTGCGAGCCGTACAGGGCCACGAGGGTGGCGGCGAACTCGCGCGTCCGCAGGGGCTCGGCCCGGACTTCAAGGCGGTTGCCTTCGGCGCCCACCAGGTCGCGCTGCGAGTGGACCAGCTCGATGAGATCGTCGGTCAATTGGGCCATCCGAGCGAGGTCCCTTTGCGCGTCGGGGCCGGTCGAGAGCCCTTCCTGGAGCACCTGGGCATAGCCCCGGATGCCGCCCGCGGTGTTCAGCACGTCGTGGAAGAACATCCGCTGAAGGACGTGGAGGCGTTTCTCATCGCCGACGTCGTCGATGGAGCAGACCGTGAATCGCTCGCCTTCAACTTCCACCAGCGTCGCCGTGGCCCTGAGGTCCATGGCCACGAAGCCTTCGGGGGCCTTGACGGTCATGCGGCACTCCCGGGTGACCTGGCCGCGGACCCTGCCGCTTTCGAGGATCGCCTCGACGGCGCCGCAGGCGGCGCAGTGCCAGTCGGTGCCGCAGCCGTCGGGCCCGGCCTCCGCGTGGACGCACTCGAACACCTCGCCGGGCCGCTTGCCGAGCGGATCGGCCTTCTTGTGCTCCAGCAGGCACGCCAGGCAGCGATTCACCGCGACCGTCTGCCGCCGCTCGTTGAGGATGAGCACGACCTGCGCCATCGCGTCGATGGCCGCACGCAGCAGCGGGGCGCGCTCGACCACCTGCCAGCGGCGGCGGAGCTCCTCCGGCGTATCGCGGCCGGCAGGGGCGAAGTGGGTGGAAACGTCCTCCTCCTCGGGCGACTTGCCATTCTCTGTCACGACAACTTCCTCCCGTTACAGCAGAGAGATTCACGCCTCAATCGCATAGGGCTTGCGCTGCGGGCGGCGGAGCATCGCGCCGGCTTCCGAATCGCCGGGGAAATCCTCCTTCACCGGGTCCCAGCGGACCTTGCGATTCAGGCGCATCGCGATGTTCGCCAGGTGGCAGCAGCTCACCGAGCGGTGGTGCGTAAACACGTCGGAAACCGGCAGGCTCCGGTCCTTGACGCACTCGAAGAAGTTCCTCATGTGATCGCCGGGCTCCTTGCCGCGGCAGAGCGTGACGACCTCCCGGTCGAGCCACTCGCGGTCGGCGGCGGTGAGGTCCTCGATCGGCTTGCCGACCAGCCGGCCGCGGTTGACGAGGATGCGCCCCTTCTCGCCGGCGAGGATCAGCTCGTTCGGGCCGCTGGTCAGGCGGATCTCCCGGCCCCCGGCAAAGCGCAGGGTGCAGTCGAAGGTGGCGGCCACGTTGTAGCCGTTTTCGACCTTCGGGAAATCGCCCGTGCCCTCGACCTCGATCGGGCCGGTGTTCTCGACCCCCAGCGCCCACACGGCGATATCCGTGTGGTGAACGCCCCAGTCGGTCACCTGGCCGCCGGAGTACTCCAGCCACCAGCGGAAATCGTAGTCGCAGCGCTGGGGGCAGTACGGGACCTTGGGGGCCTGGCCGAGCCAGAAGTCCCAGTCGAGATGGTCGGGCGGAGGCTCGTTCGTAAACGGCCCGCCGCGCTCGGCCGTGCCCACGGAGCTGGTGGCCTTGAGCTTCGTGCCGAGCCGTCCGCTGCGGGCCAGGGCGACCGCCTTGAGGAACAAGCGGTCGTATTCGGTCCGCTGCTGCGTGCCCACCTGGAAGACCCGGCCGGTTTCCTTCACCACCCGGCACAGCAGCTTCCCCTCGTCGATCGAGAGCGTCAGGGGCTTCTCGCAGTAGACGTCCTTGCCGGACCGCATCGCGGCCAGGGAGATGGCCGTGTGCCAGTGGTCGGGGGTGCCGATGGTCACCGCGTCGACGTCCTTGCGCTCCAGCAGCTTGCGGTAGTCGCCGTAGATTTTGCACTTGCCGTCGTATCGGGCGGCGAAGCGCTCGGCGTGGCGGCGGTTGACGTCGCAGCAGGCAACCATGTTGCCGAGCCGGCCGGCCTGGTGGCCGATCACCGCCCCCCGCCCGTCCTGGAGCCCCTTGGTTCCCCACCGGTCCGTGTACGTGCTCACGCCGATCGCGGCCACGTGGAGCCGATCGCTCGGCGAGGCCGCCCCGGCGGACCGGCTGCTGTGGAAATACGGAACGGCAGCCCCGGCGAGAACGGCCGACTGCTTCAGGAACGCACGCCGCCGCAACCTCTTCAGCATCATCAGAGACCTCCTGCGGCACAACCGCTTGAACTTGCGTCGCTCAATGCTCCCAGCGGAAGAACTGGCCGTCGAAGGCGGCCATCGCGTCCGCCGGGCTGTCGTGGATATCGAGGATCTTCTCCAGGTTGGTCACCTTGAACACCTGGCGCACTTCCGCGCTGAGGCGGCAGAGCTTCAGCCCCCGGCCCGTCTCCCGGCACCTCTTCTGCAAACGGATCACCACCCCCAGGGCCACCGAGGCCAGGAACCGCACCCCCTGGAAATCGAGAAGGATCTTGGGCTCCTGGCGGGCCAGCACCAACTCGATCAGCTCTCGGTGCAGGTGCTCGGTCACGATCTCGTCGGAGATCCGGGCCTGGGTGAACCCGATGGTCAGGACTTCCCCGTCCGACTCCGTCCTTAACGTGACCGACATCCCTAAGCTCCCATGCTTCCTATTTCTGCCCGTGTTTCCTGCACTGGCTGACAAGCAGCCGGTGCCACCCAACCCGACACGCCAGGCGTGTCGGACTACCGGGGTTGGGCCGATTTCCCCCCCAGGACCCTGTCGACCACCGGGTAGGCGACCGGGCCGTGCCACTCGTGGCCGGCGGGCCAGACGTCCTGCACGACCGCCTCTTCCGCCCCGAGCGCCTTGTAGCCCGCCTGGATCCGCCGAAAACCCTCCCGGGTGTAGCGGATCGGGAAGCAGCCGTCGTGCTCGGCGCTCTCGAAGACCACCGGCCGTGGGGCGATCAACAGGTGCACCTCGCAGACGTCCATCAGCTCGACCAGCCCGGGGAGCTCCCAGCACTCGCAGTTGGGCACGGCAAAGACTCCTTCCGTGGTGCACATCCAGCCGCTGACCACGGCCACCTTGAGCCGGGTGTCGCAGGCGGCGATCCACATGGTCCACTCCCCGCCCATCGACAGCCCGCCCACGCCGATCCGCCCGGCGTCCACCTCGGGCCGCGACTCAAGCACGTCGACGCACCGGAACAGGTCCCAGAGCATCATCGCGGCGTAGGGCTGATGGGGAAACGACGGCGCCAGCACCACGTACCCGCCCCGGGCAAAGCGATCGGCCATGCCCTGGTACAGGCCCTTGGGATCGAACACGGCTTCCGCCGAGCCGCCGTGGCCGTGGATGGCCAGCATCGCCGGGAAGGGCCCCTTCCCCTTAGGGATAGCCAGCAGGCCCGGATAGCGCGTCTTGGTCTTGTTGTTTCCCTGGAAGGAGACCTTCGCAAGCGTGTAGGAGCCCTTGTCCTGGGCGTCGCCGAGCTTCAGGTCGATGGGCACCTCCCGGGCCGACCGGCGCGGCCGCTGCCGCTCGACCAGCTCCATCAGGGCCTTGCGGCCGCGCTCCTGCCAGGCGACGGCGTCGTCCTTTGTCTTGGCGGCAAAGGGCATCACGAACTCCTTCGGCACGCGGGAGGCCGGGACCTCGGGCATCGGCTCGGTGGTCCTGACGAACTCGGCCGGGGCAAGCGCCCTGGGGGTGATTCGCACCTCGTCGAGCCAGCCGTGGAAAGACCGCGGGCCTTCGGTGGCGTAGCTATCGGCGCCGCCGACCTTCAGGTTGCCGCTGCCCTTGGCAAAGACCCCCTTGTGCGGCCGGGTGCGCCCAGCGATC
>Ga0315290_10001348_pt1 | contig 16842 bp, 14 predicted proteins | sample YL17G12_0_MG_FD_203627 | JGI IMG/M metagenome (GOLD analysis project Ga0315290, IMG submission 203627) | Sediment microbial communities from Yellowstone Lake, YNP, Wyoming, USA - YL17G12_0 | ecosystem: Environmental > Aquatic > Freshwater > Lake > Sediment | place: USA: Wyoming | collected... | reverse complement strand
TATCGAACAAGGTTCTCACCTGCAGGACCAATGACAACAGCGCCCGAGCCCCTTTTATTCGTTCTTTTCAAAACTTCATCCTCGGTGAAGTAGGTGTCTTTTCCCCAAATATCTTTTGCATCATGAAAGGTCACGTTTTGGTCAGAGATCTCGATCCAGATCGGTTCGTTTGATGCCTCTTCGAGAATAAAGGCATCATAGCCCGTCCGACTCATTGGTTCTGCCACTTTTCCTCCGGAGTAAGATTCAGAAAAAATTCCTGTTAAAGGAGACTTGGTGAAGGCCCCATGTCGGCAGGAACCATAGATTCGAGTATCGGTGATCGGCCCGGTGCAAAAGATGAGTTTGTTTTTCGGAGAGAGAGGATCAACCCCAGAAGGATTTTCCTTCATGAGGAGATAGATGCCGAGCCCCTTTCCGCCTAAATAGGTTTCATAAACCGGATCAGGGATCATTTCCTGGCGGAAAGCTTTTGTACTTAGGTCGATTCTCAGAATTCTATTAAAAAACCCGTTCATGTCATCTCCCTCTTTTTCCCACTTTATGAACGTGCATAACGTTTTTGTAACCGAAATAGGGAGCCGATTTCAAATTACTGCAGATGCGAAGACAGTTGCCTGATATCACCAATATTTTCAAGATCATCAAACTTGTTCTTTAACTCCATACTTTTCTTTTCACCAATAACGGGCTTCACTAGTTCCATGAATTTTTCCCCCAGTTCCTTTTCGGTAAACCTCTCACGAGGATGGGCCACAAAATTTTCGTATTGGGTTCCATTTTTTAAATGAATCCGAACTAAAGAAGGTCTTCCCTGGGGATATGGGGGTTTTAAATTCTCGTCCTTAACTATCTGAATAAGAGATGCTACCTGGAAAATTTCAGGGTCCATAACAGCTTCTGTAGCTATAGAATCTAAGAGGAGCCTTCTATGCAGAAGCCAACTTCCAAGGCAATAAGGTATGCTAAAAATACCAGCAAGAGTATTTTGAGGTTTTTGTTCCTTTAAATGAAAAGCAGCCGGAAAAGTTCTTACCTCCACCGACTCAATGTCTTTGATTGAAATGGGATGATCTTTTAAAATATTTTCCAGGGCTTGAATACTGGAATGAATATGAGCACAAGCCGGATACGCTTTAAAATAATTATTGAGAATTTCATAGTTCGTTCCTAACCCTTCCGTTACTATCTTTGAATTTGGCCGGATAGCATACAGTGCAAGAAAAAAATCCTCCAGAGAGGATGGGGGACCGCTTAACCCAGCTTGTGTTGCCAGGGCAGCAATAATTGCATGGCTTGTTCCAAGACCAGGAGCTAAGTGGTGAATGGTCGCACCGTCCGTTATCGCTCTCCTCCAGGTGGCAAGAGTTAAAGTTGAGATTGAATTAATAAGACTTACAAATTGTTCCTCCGAAAAGGATAGGATTTTACCAGCGCTAACAGCAGCCCCTATGATGGGCCAGTTTCCATGGGGGTGGATAGAGGAATCTATGGGTAAAACTGAAACCCCAATTCTTACTGCGACTTCATAACCCACTACTACTGCAACGATTAAATCTTTTCCAGAAATTCCTTGATACTCTCCCATTGCCAGAGAAGCCGGAACGATGTGAATTCCCGGATGCGCAGAGAGCCTATGGCCTTCATCATACTGAGTAATGGTAGGAAGGGATGCATTAAAAAGGGCAGCGATGAATGGGCTTGTTTTAAATGGAGTACCCAGGACTGTGCAATTTCCCGAATCTCTGTCAATTATAGCTTGTCTCAATTTTGATAAACTTGGGGCAGTGGTTGCTCTCAACATTACCCCGATGGTATCACGGATAATTTCCTTAGCTCGTTTGATCACTTCAGGAGGTAGTGAATCAAAATTTTGCTGTAAGGCAAAGTGAGCAAAACAAACCTCCGGGGAATCTTCAATCTTTTTATTCATAATCAGTGCTGTCCAAATTAACCGAAAACTTAATAGTTCCTATCTTCTGACTTATGGGGAACAGACAACACGTGAGACGGATAGTCCGGCCATGCCCAGATGGCGATGTGCAAAGAGATTCATCCTCGGTAAGGCCACGAGGCAGCCTTTGAACCACTGCTCTAGAACAGGACAAATCAATTTCCCAAACTTTGCGGCTTCTCACAAAGTGAAGACGCAAGTCCAAAGGGTGGCCTCGAGCCTTTCTAAAGAACCACCAATCTCGATAGGTTTATCAGTAACGGCGCTTGGAATAAAGCCTAAAGCTTAATCTGCCTTAAGCGGTTTGACCATTTTCCCTATCCCAGGCGAACCGCATAAGTTGCCATTGTCGGATATGACTCGTCCTCGAAGAAGTACCTTTTTAATACGTCCCCGGACCTTCCAGCCCTCAAAGGCTGACCATTTGTCAGTTATACCGTTATTCCGACAATAATCAATGTACGTTTTATCATATTCTAGTTTATCCGCACGAATCTCCCATTCATCGTTAGTATCAATAATGACCAAATCACCATCTGACCCAAGTGCAATACATCCTTTCTTTGGATATAAACCCAGCATTTTTGCCGGGCCAGTTGAAAGTACTTCAACCATACGTACAATAGGTAATCCCCGCTTAGATGCGCCCTCGCTCAACATCAGCGGGAGAATAATCTCAAGAAGATTACCCGCCCCTCCGGCCATTTCCCATACATTTTTTGTCATATCCTTAGGATAAGGCGTATGGTCTGACCCTACGACGTTGATATCACCGTCTGCCAATTTTTTCCATAATTCCTCCCGCCTTTGTTCATCACGACTGGGTGGAATGAATTTGCATCGCCTATCGCCGCTTTTACTCAGGTTAGGTATAAGCAAAAGTTGCGGAAGGGTTTCAGCATACACGTTGTATCCACTTCTCTTTGCCTCTTTAATAAAATCGATCCCTTCTGGGATACTTACATGGGCTATGCAGGTTCTGCATTTTGTCCACCGCGCAAAGAGAAGCGTTCTGCTTAAGGGTTCCAGTTCGGCAATCACTGGTCTTACCTCTTCCCATGCGGCTGCATCTTCTCTACCGGCCCGTTTCAATTTATTGGTAAGTCTTCCGACAATGAAAGGATTTTCTGTATGAACGGTGGCAAGACTGTCACACTTTGCAATAATTTCCATCGCTTCAAGTTGCGCCCCAGGATCAAGACCAGGATATCTTTCTTTAGTCAAGGCTTGATCAGTCATTAGCTTGAAGCCCACAACCCCTTCCTCAACTTGTGGCACAATTTCCTCCAATCCATCTCCTTCTCCTGTAAATCCGCCATACAAGGCAAAATCGACACATGCTGACTCTAAAGCACGAGAGATTTTCTCTTTCAGCAAACGATGAGTCAAGGTGGGTGGATGGTCAAAAGGCATATCTACAATTGTTGTCACTCCGCCTTTAGCTGCGGCCACTGTTGCATTATGGAAGGTTTCAGTACCCACCCGTGTTTGGGTATGCACGTGTGTGTCTATGCTCCCAGGTATCACAAGCATTTCCAATGCATCAATTCTCTCCTTAGCCTCCGTATCGATATTACTCCCTATATTTAAAGCAGCAATTTTACCATCCAGGATTCCTATGCTGACCTTAGACGTTACCCCCTGGGGTAACACTGCTCTACAATTTGATACAACCATATCATATTTCATGGTAGACCTCCTTGGTGTTATAAATTTTCCTAAACAGGTATATATTCAATGGCGTTGCAGCTATCCGTTTCAATCTAAGCTCGCCCCGGTAAGCAAACCCACGAACTTCTACTTTAACCAATTATTTCCTGTGCCTTTTTATGCATCTTTTCCAATGCATTTTTTATCTTGGGTTCCTTTTGTTTAAACTTTTCTCTTTCGTTCTCGAAACTCTTGCGACGCAAGCCGAGCATTCTTCTTACTTCGCTTGGTGCAGGCCCGCCTCGAATCGTTCTTGCCTTGAGGAACATTTCAGCATCAAGTGCCCTCTTAACAACTTCATCAGAGAGCCCGAGTGGCTCCCCTAAAATCTGTCCTGCAGCTTCATCCAGTAACTTAGCGCCCACCTCCGATTGTGGCATTCCTCTTTCAAGGGCTAATTTAACAAGCCTACCCACCACAAGATGTGCTGTTCGGAAAGGCATATTTTTCTTCTGGACTATCTCATCCACTAAGTCTACCGCTGTAGCAAACCCTGCGTTTGCCCTTGCTTTCATTTCATCCTTTTTTATTTCAAGGGTCTTCAATACCGGAATCATGAAGGTAAGCACATCTCGAGTATTGTGAAGGATCCTTGCCATTACCCCCGGGCCAACGTATGCATAATCCGGGAAGCCTGATGTATCAGTCTTTAAAAGATCGAAACTCTGCACCATGTCTCCCAATACGGCAGACGATTTACAACGAAGCAGTTCAAAAGGATAGGGGTTCTTCTTCTGAGGCATTATACTGCTCGTACCTGCAAAAGAAGGATCCAACTCCACTAGGTTAAACTCGTATGTCGTCCACATGTAATAATCGATTGCCCTGCGGCAGATGGTGTTCATCAGGATTGCGCATGCAGTGGCAATCTCAATTTTTTCATCCTGGTTTAGACAAGCATCAGACGAGCATTCCATCAGGTCATCGAAGCCTAAAAGCTCAGTTGTCCTCTCCCTACTCAAGGGCCAGGTTGTACCCGCACCCGCCGCGGTACCAAGTACGTTTAAGTTATTGTTATCGTAAGCACCCCACAACCTCTTCAGATCCCTTGTTAAGGAGTCATGGAATCCTAAAATATAGTGACCATAAGTTGTAGGCTGGGCCAGCTGTAAGTGGGTATAACCCGGCATAATGGTATCGGCATGTTCTTCCACAAACCCGAGCAACGTTTCTTGCAGATCAAGAAGCTGCAAAATGATCTCCAACAGACCCGTTCGAGCCGCGTATGTTCGGGTTGCTCTGTTGACGTCTATCCTACTTCTACCGATCTGCAGTCTACCACCTGCTTCTTCACCGGCGCGGCTTATCACATATGTTTCAATATTAAAATAGAAATCACCCTTGTACGGATCCAAAACAAAATCCTTGTGCAGTTTCATTTTTTCAAGTTCCAGCAGCGCCTTTAAAATAGCCGCTGCATGCTCCTTCGTGATAATTCTTTGTTCGTATAACATTATAGTATGCGCCATGTTAACCTTAACGGCTGCCTCAAAATATGATTGATCAACGTCATGGAGCGCACCATAATAATACTTGACCATCTCTTCGGCTTGTTGTTTCCCGTGACGTGCTTGTGTCAGTTTGCCAAATCCCTCTATTTTCTTAATCGTATCCTTTTCGCTTGCCATTTGATTTGCCTCCTTTTCTAATTTAAATCACTTGGGGTAATATTCCCCGCAGCTTGCTGCGCTTGGGATTCTCCGAGTCTCCGGGATTTTGATACCCCGCTGCTTGCGGCGGGGTTCTTCATTCACATAAACAAATTTCTTTTCCCATCTTTCATCAAAATCTCTCAAGTTGCCATTTGATTTGCCTCCTTTCATAATTGAAATGACATCGCTATACCTTCGCCAGAGTAGTACTTAAAGATCTTAAATCTCCATTCCTACTTTTTCCCCTTAGCCTCCTCATCGGCTTCATATTTATCCAATTTTTTCAAGAGCTCTCCGTTTTCTCGAAACATCTTTTCGACAAATTTAGTCGTGTCGTCCCTATTCATGTACATTGAGGGCATCCGCAGCTGCTTCATTACATTAATAAAATCAGGGTCTCTCGTCCCTTTAGTAAAGGCATCTTCCAATTTATTTAAGGCGTCTTCGGGAATACCTTTAGGCCCAAAAAAACCTAACATATTGGGAGTCCTGAAATTATATAACTCGATTGTAGTAGGGGGACTTTCATGGCCCAGCATCTTGTCCGCGGTCATATAAAGAAGCACCCGTATTTTGCCTGCATCGAGAAGAGAATATGTCGAGACATCTATCGACTGCGCCCACGTATTGATATACCCACCCAGCAACGCGGTTGTTCCCTCTGGACCTGATTTGAACGGAACATAGGTAAATTTCACCTTTTCCTTTTGCTCGATCACCCTTAGAACCATACCTTGGCATGTCTGTTTTTTACCCCCCACAACACTAACTTTTACCGCCCCTGGATTCTTTCTCGCCCAGTCAATAAATTCCCTCCAGGTCTTCCATGGGGAGTCACTCCTTACTATCACAGGGTTAACATAATCTGAAAAATTCATGATGAAACTAAAACCGCTAAGATCTGTATACGGAGCTCCTTCTGAAAAAGGAACTACAAAAAGACCGGATCCACTTCCAATTCCAATAGTGTAGCCATCAGGTTTGGAATTGATTACCCATAAAGTACCGATGGACCCCCCCCCGCCTGCCTTGTTGAGATAGACAATGTCTTGGCCCAGATACTTCTTGCTAACATCTACGAGGGCACGAGTGAGCACATCCCCCAATCCCCCAGCCCCGAAGGGATAAATACAAGTGACAGGTTTCGTAGGGTAGTCTACGTCCTTTCCGTTAGCCAAATTCGTACTACCAAGTAGAAATAGACCTATCCCCAAACACCCTATTGAGACCAACAGTTTTCTTAGTGCTTTTTTCATAATTTTCCTCCTTGTAGAAAGATCATAGTATGATCAGGTTAAGGGTTAGTCACAGTTGATTTCTTTCTTCTTGTTACTTTTCGTCCGAATCGGGTCTTCAGAAATCCTCTCAAATCTCGTCGTCTTCTTTCGTTATTGCTTCCCTCCTTTTCTTGAATACCGGAAAAAGGGCAGAAATTATTACAAAAAGAGCAAAAATGATAGCTCCGCATGCAATGGGGCTGGTGACGAAAATAGAAAATTTCCCATGGGATATGAGTAGAGATTGCCGAAGCGAGATCTCGAGCATGGGACCCAGGATATAACCAAGAATGAGGGGTGCTCCTTGAAAATCGTATTTCCTCATTAAGTATCCAGCAACTCCGAATAGCAGCATAACGTATAAATCAAAGGTAGAATTGTTCACGGTATAAGCTCCTATACAACAGAGCAATAAGATCAGCGGAAACAGAATCTTATAAGGGACTTTTAGGAGTTGAACCCATATCGCAATCAGCGGAAGGTTAAGTATGAGGAGCATCACATTGCCCACATACATGCTTGTTATCACTCCCCAATAAATATCCGGGTTCTTTTGCATAAATAGCGGTCCAGGAATCACTCCATGCATAATTAAGGATCCTAAAAGAAGCGCCATCGGGACATTTGGTGGAATTCCTAAAGCAAAAAGGGGGATAAATGAGCCTCCCGTCGCAGCGTTATTTGCGGTCTCGGGCCCGGCCACCCCTTCGATTGCTCCTGTTCCAAATTTCTCTGGGTGTTTGGAAAATTTCTTCTCTACTGCGTAAGAAATAAAGGAGGAGATGGTCGGTCCCCCGCCTGGTATTATCCCTGCAAAAAATCCAAGGAAACTACCCCTAAAAATCGGCTTAATACTATTCTTCCAATCTTGTAAATTTGGTAGAAGCCCTTTGACCTTGGTCTCAAAAATCTCCTTTTCAGAAATACTTTTTTCAATATTGGAAAGAACTTCAGATATTCCGAAGAGTCCCATTACAAAAGGTACCAATCCAATTCCATCCATTAAATCAGGCACCCCGAATGCAAATCTTGGGGTTCCTGTTTCGGGATCCTGTCCAAAGCATCCGAGAATAACCCCAAGAGACGCCATCATTAATGCTCTGAGAAGAGATCCCGAGGTTAGATAGGCCACCATAGTTAAACCACAACACATGGAGCAGAAAAGCTCAGGGGGCCCAAACTTAAACGCTAATGAAGCGAGAACAGGGGTAAATAACATAAGTCCCACCACACTTAAAGTCCCCCCGATAAAAGATCCGAAGGCTGACATGCCAAGAGCGGCCCCTGCCCGTCCTTTTCGCGCCATTTGGTATCCGTCCAGACAGGTCACAACAGAAGCTGCTTCCCCCGGTATGTTAACCAGGATAGAGGTAGTTGAACCTCCATACTGCGCTCCATAATAGATCCCTGCCAACATTATCAAGGAAGCCACCGGAGAGGCCTTTAAAGTAAAAGGCAGAAGGAGTGATAATGTCGCTGAGGGGCCGATCCCCGGTAAAACCCCGATCAAGGTCCCGATTACGACCCCAGCGAAGCAGTAGAGTAGGTTGATTGGCGATAAAACGATTGAGAAACCCAGCAAGACTTGATTTAGTAAATCCATACCTTGACTCAAAGATTTAGAATCCTAAAACGCCACTGGGAAATGGAACCTTTAACCAGACGTTGAAAATGATATGGGCCATCAGAGTGCTAACAAGACCACCCAGAACGGCGATCCACCATCTGGTTGATTCGATTGCTTCGAACAGAATTACTATCAATAAGAAGGTAGAGGTCAAAAAACCAATCCGCTCAAAGAAAAATGCATAAGCAGACAGAGCGATCAAGACCAAGATGACCTTCTGCCATTTCAAACCTAACCATATTGTCTTCTTGGAATCGTTTTTTCTACCAGAAGTTATTATCAAATCAATCAAGGATAGAATCGAAAGTAATGAGCCGCCTACTATAAAGATAAAACCCGGGCCCGGTGTGTGATAAGTTCCAAAACCTAAAAGGTATCCCTTCACACAAACGAAGAGACCTACCAAAACAAATATTAAGCTTGCCATATAATCATGCACCTTTTATAAAAACCATTAAAAAACTTTGAATCGTTATTTTTTAGCTTCTTCTTTCTTAAGCCGTTCGATTATTTCCTTTTGCTCTTTATATGTTTTTGCGATATACTTCCCCACCTCTTCACCTGTCATACCAACAATTGGCGTATACATTTTTTGCATAACATCCACAAAGGAAGGATCCTTAATGCCTCTTTGAAAAGCATCTATTAACGTCTTTGCAACATAGGAAGGCAACCCCTTTGGACCGACCACCCCAATAAAGTTACAAACGCTAATTCCATACAACTCATCTGTAGAAGGGATACTTTCGTACCCGGGCAATTTGATTTTACCTGAAAAAGCAAGAAGCCTGACCTTGCCTATTTTGAGATAATCCACAGTGCTAGCGTCCACTGTGGTGGAGTACACGTCTATATTACCACCTAAAAGTGCCGTCAAGGTTTCAGAGGCTCCTTTAAATGGAATATAGGTAAATTTTACGTTTTCCCTTAATTCTATTTGACCTAATGCAATTCCTTGAACCTGCATATATTTAGACCCAGGCATCCCTACCTTAATTTCCCCTGGATGCGCCTTCGCCCACTCTATTAGTTCTTTCCATGTCTTCCATGGACTATCCCCTCTTACCATCAAAATGTCAACATAGTCTCCAAAGTAAATGATTGGTGTAAAATCCGTTAAAGGGTCATATGAAACTTTCTCTGCAAAGGGTATGACGAAAGCGGCGGGTCTACTCAAGATCCCTATTCTGTACCCATCTGGTTTCGAATCCTTGATAATAGATGCTCCTAATGCCCCGCCTGCCCCAGGTTTATTTATTGGAATTATTGGCTGCTGTAAATGTTTTGATGCAGCTTCACAAAGTGCACGACAAGAAATATCCATCGTGCCCCCTGGTGCCATGGTAATGATAAATTCAATTGGCTTTGTGGGATACTTTGGATCTGCTGCCATCGCACTACCTGCAAAGCAAATGAAGAATGATAGGCAAAACAATCCAAAACCTGTGTAGCTTTTATTCCATCTCTTCATAACCCTTCCTCCTTTCGTTCGTATAATTACCCCTTTGTTAATACCTACGACACCCTACAGCAAAACTTCTCCCAAAAGCAGACGATCATTTTAAGCTATCTCTTCGGCTTCCTCCACCAGTTTAAATCTTTTCCTCCTAAGCCCCGGGATGAAATTAGAAATAATTAGAAAAATTATGATAATGATAGAAATAATACAAAACGGTCGCTTAATAAATATTTGGAAACTCCCCCGAGACATGAGCAACGACTGACGCAAAGAAAGCTCCAATATAGGTCCCAGAATAAAGCCGAGTATTAATGGGGCTCCTTCAAAACCAAATTTTCTCATTAGATATCCAAAAATCCCAGCGATGATCATGAAGTAGACATCCACAGTACTCCAATTTAGACTGTAAGCCCCGATTAAACAAAAAAGGAGAATTAAAGGGAACAGAATTTTATATGGAATCTCCAATACCTTCACCCAAAGGCCAATTAAAGGAAGGTTTAAAACCAAAAGCATTACATTTCCAATGTACATGCTCGCAATGACTCCCCAGAAAATATCAGGATTTCTCTGAATCAACAAAGGTCCAGGCGTAATGCCATGAATCATCAATGCCCCCAGTAAAATTGCCATCACAGCATTTGGGGGAATTCCAAGTGTGAGCAGTGGGATGAAGGATCCCCCTGTTGCTGAGTTATTTGCTGTCTCGGGGCCAGCTACTCCCTCAATTGCTCCCTTTCCAAAATTTTCGGGGTGCTTAGAACACCTCTTTTCGATTCCGTAGGAGACAAAAGATGAAATCATTGGTCCCCCTCCCGGAAGGATGCCTAGGAAAAATCCAACTACTGTGCCCCTGACGATGGGCCATGCAGATTGGACCCAGTCTTTAACTGTTGGTAGTAATCCCTTGAGTTTCGTTCTATAGATATCTTTACTGCGGACTTCCTGCTCAATATTCATCAACACTTCAGCAATTCCGAATAAGCCCATAGCCACAGGGACAACTCCTATTCCATCTAAAAACTCCATAATACCAAAAGTAAACCGAGGAACTTCTGATAGTTGATCCAGTCCCACACAGCCAGCAGTAATACCAACCGAAGCCATAATTAAGGCCTTAGGAATTGAACCCGCGGCAAGATAAATTAAAATACTCAACCCCAAACAGACAAGAGTAAAATATTCTGGAGGTCCGAAATTAAGAGCAAGTTTCGCTAATGGCGGAGCAGCCAACATTAAGCCTAAAACGCTTAAAGTACCGCCGATAAAGGATCCAAAGGCAGATATTCCCAAGGCCGGACCGGCCCTACCTTGCCTGGCCATGGCATATCCATCCAAGCAGGTGACAACGCTTGCAGCTTCACCTGGAATATTAAGCAATATAGAAGTCGTTGATCCTCCATACATGGCCCCATAGTAAATTCCAGCAAGCATAATAATAGCTGGAACGGGACCAAGACCTATAGTGCCAGGGAGCAATATTGCGATCGCACCTGTCGGACCAATGCCGGGTAAAACGCCTATGAGTGTTCCGATAAGCACTCCGATAAAACAATACAGAAGATTTAAAGGATTCAATATAATTGAAAAACCAGTCAGAATACCACTAAAAATATCCACTTCTTATGAACCTCCGCTAGAACGGTAAAAGCCCTCGAGGAAATTGACATTTCAGCCAAAGTACAAAAATGACATAAACCATAACGCAAGTTAGAATCGTGCTTGTAATTGCAGTGCGCCATTTTTGGGGCTCGATTCCTTTAAATAAATAAAGCATTAAAAATAAAATACTAAGCATGTACCCTATCTTTTCAAAAAGATACGTATAGATCACCAAAGAGATGACCACACTTATCATCTTTCCCCAGCGAATCCCTTCCCATGAGATCGGCCTTATTTCTCCGCTCTTTATACTAATTTCCGCTCCAACGAAAACAATTATGGAAAGGATGGATATAAAATTTCCAGTCAAAAAGAAGATGAAACCAGGTCCCGGATTGGACAAGGAGCCTATGCCAAAAGTATAGGCACTTATAGTGATATAAAGCCCAAAAATAAACCAAAAGAGACTGGTAATTCTATCACAGCGTTCCATGTTTTTTCTTTTAAAATCAAAAAGATACTTTGCGCGTTGGGTCTGGAGTAAACTTCGACCACTACCCTAACGCAAGGAAAATTTCATGTCAAGTTTTTTGGCTCAAGTCCTGCTGTTTTTTTGTGTATATTAATGCGCATCTGATTTGGAAAGCATAAATTCTCAGCCCAAAAAAAGAACATCAAATTGCCACTTGTAGGATGTAGCATAATAGACCCATTCGTAGAAACTGTCCGTATTTGACCTGACTGAAATAAGCCGCCCTGGGATCTCGGTCCACTGCAGCAGGTAGCTCATAGCCTCGGGGGAAGGGGTGCATAATAAATGCATTCCTCTTGAGAACTTGCAAGATGTCTTCGTCAATCCTGAAGATTTCCTTGGACTGCTTGTAATCATCGAGCCTGTCTCCGAAATGATCTCTTGGAATTTGTGTAATATATAGGATGTCAGACATTGAGACAATCTGCTTAAGATCGTCTAAACTTTCAAAAGACTCGCTGAAGGGAACTCGGTGTTCAATCAGATACTCCTTAATATCGTCTTTCATCTTCAGTGTTTTCGGAGACACGAAGGATATCTTTATCCCTGAATATTTAGCTAGGAAGTAAGTGAGAGATCTTATGGTGCGACTGTTCATGAGGTCGCCGATGAAAGCGATGGAGACCCCGTCGACCCCTCCCATGATTTTCTCGATGCAATAGAGATCGATAAGGGCTTGAGTAGGGTGCTGGGCTGGTCCGTCTCCCCCATTGATAATGGGTACCGGGGAGACTTCTGCACTGAGTTTCGCGGAACCGCTTTGATAGTGTCGGAGGACGATTACGTCAACAAAAGAACCCACAGTCCTCACCGTATCTTCAAGGCTTGCCCCTGAAAGTTCCGAGGAAAATGCCTCTCCGTTCTCAGTCCCTATCACTTCTCCTCCCAAGCGCTTCATCGCATTGTCGAAGGAGAACATTGTGCGAATTGAACGAACAAAGAAGAGGTTTGCCAAGATCCTGCCTCTCATAAGATCTAGAGACACGTGACCTTGTATCAACTCCTTGATTCGATCCGCATAGGTAAAGACCTCTTGAAGGTTCTTCTTATTGAACTGTTGGGCTTCGATTAAATGACGAAGTGTCATCTTTGCCTTTCCGTATCATCAGGAAATTGTAGTCTTCTACTCTGTCCCTTCATGGAAGGATATGTGTTCCATCCTCCCCATTAAGAGCTGACCAGGCTTTGTCGAGAGAAGTGATAATTGCTTCCTTCCCTCCATACTCGATGAAGCGAATGCACGCGAGAACCTTTGGGGCCATGGAGCCGGTTAAAAAGTGCCCCTCGTTCAAATACTGTTTGACTTCGGTTACGATCATCCGATCCAGTTCACTCTCCTCTGGAGTACCAAATCGAAGTTTTACCTTGTTCACATCAGTGAGGATCATCAGCACATCAGCACCTACTGACTCTGCAAGCTTTTCAGCCGCTAGATCCTTGTCGACGACACCCTCGATCCCTTCTAATTCTCCACGCTTATTCTGAATGACAGGTATTCCTCCTCCACCTGAGGCAATCACGATCATACCGGCATCCACAAGCTTTTTCAGTGCCTTCCCCTCCATAACCCTGATCGGATCGGGAGAAGGGACGACACGACGGAAAGGGCGCTCTCCATTGGGGACGACCTGCTTGATCCTATAACCTCTCTCAGATTGATATCGCTCCTTTGTTTCCTTGTTGTAAAAAGGGCCTACGGGTTTGGTCGGATCCCGGAAGTCGGGGTCGTCCTTGTCCACCATCACTTGTGTGATAACGGTCACGACATTCAAATTTAAGTTTGAACGCTTTGACTCGTTGACAAGGGCCTGCTGAAACATATATCCGATCTGTCCCTGCGTCATGGCTCCACAGATGTCCATGGGCTGGTCAGGAACCTGAAGGTTTCCAGCCTCTTGCTGAAGAAGAAGATTTCCAACTTGGGGGCCATTACCATGTGACAAAACGACCTCATAATCGGTTTGTATGATTTTAAGTATTTGTTGACAAGAGTTCTGGATGTTCTTGCTCTGCTCTTGGACTGTTCCCTTTTCATGAGCCTGTTTGATTGCATTACCCCCCCAAGCGATAACAATCCTTTTCTTCATTCATTAATCCTTTACTAAATACTGGCAAATTTTTACCCGACAAATAAGGCGAGAACTGTTTTTTCAGTATGCATTCGATTTTCAGCCTGATCCCATACGACCGAATGGGGTCCCTCGATCATTTCATCCGTCATCTCTTCGCCTCGATAACCGGGCAAACAATGCATGAAAATAAAGTCTGGCTTGGCAACCTCTACTACATTCTCATTAATCTGATAAGGACCAAAATCCATGATCCGTTTATCCTTCTCCTTTTCTGCTGCTCCCATACTGTGCCAGGTATTTGCATAAACCACATCTGCATCCTTCAAAGCCTCTTTCAGATCTTGGGTCAATACCATCTTTGTTCCACTTCTTTTGGCTGCCTCTGCAGAAAATTGATGGACTTTGGAGTCTGGAGCATAACCTTTAGGAATAGCCACAAAGATGTCAAATCCCATGATTCCACCGGCAATCATCAAGGAATGACAGACATTCCATATATCTCCAGCATAAGCAACCTTTAATCCCTTAAAATCTCCTTTCTTTTCCCGAATGGTAAGCAGATCAGCTAATCCTTGACAGGGATGGGTGAGGTCCGAAAGAGCATTGATCACAGGGTTCTTCATATATCGGGCGAACTCCTCAAGACGATCCTGGCCAAAGGTCCTCATGACCAAGGCATCGCAGTAGCGATCGATCACTCGAGCGGTATCTTTGATCGGTTCCCCCCGGCCCAACTGCATCTCATCGGGACGCATATAGAAACTCTGGGCTCCCAAATGGGCAATGGCCGCCTGAAAAGAGGTACGGGTTCGAGTAGAAGGTTTTTCAAAGATGACGGCAACCGTCTTTCCCCTCAAATATTCGTGGGGTTCACGCCTTGCCCACTTCATCTTTAGTTCATAAGAGACGTTCAAAATATCATTGATTTCCTCTTTAGTAAAATCCATCAAACTTAGAAAATCTTTCCCTCTGAATTTGTCTCTCATCGATTTTCCCCTCTTTTGCTGATTTTTGGCTTAGAATTGCACCCTTTAAGCTTAATTAAGGAAAGGTTTGAAAGATCTAAGATGACTTCTCTCACATCTTGAATATCGAGTTTAAATAGGATGGATTTATTTCTTTTGGATTCTCTAAGCGGAAAACTATTCAGGATCCGTGTCCCATTCATTTCGATCGTTTTTATCAACGTCTGAAGGGAGATTACATCATGGCTGTATTCTACAAGAATATGAGCGTGTTCATCATCAAGAGGAATATCTTGGAGAATTCCATTGAACTCTTCAGGATTGGCTGATTTCATCCAAAGCTTCTCCGATGATTTTCAAGCCCTCATCCAGTTGTTCATCAGTGATCACCAAAGGCATCAATGGCCGAATGATATTGGAGTAGGTGCCAGCCGAGATCATGAGGAGCCCTTTCTGTCGGCATATTTCTATCAGGCGTTTTGTAAAAGCACTGGCAGGTTCCTTTGTTTTTCGGTCGACCACCAATTCCATTCCCACCATGGCCCCCAAACCCCGAACATCACCAACGATTGGGTATCGTTCCTGAAATTCCTTAAATCTTTCCAAAACCATCTTCCCAATCTGCTCTGCTCTCGATAAGAGACCCTTTTTCTCAAACAGATCGAGCACCGCAAGGGCAGCACGGCAGGAAACTGGATTGCCAGCAAAGGTTCCTCCCAATCCCCCGACTTGAGGATGATCCATTAACTCTACTTTCCCGGTAACCGCACTGAGAGGAAACCCTCCTGCAATGGATTTGGCCATCACCGTGATATCCGGCTCCACCTCATAATGCTCCATGGCAAACATTTTGGCAGTGCGACCAAAACCCGTCTGGACCTCGTCGGCTATAAAGATAATTCCATTCTCCTCACAGATCTTCCTGAGGACTTTGAAATACTCTTTCGGAGGGATGACAAATCCTCCTTCACCCAGAACGGGTTCCGCAATTAATGCCCCCACTTGTTCTGCCGAGACATGCGTGTTGAAAAATTCCTTTAAATAATAGGCACATTCAATTTCGCAGGAAGGATATTCCAACCCAAAGGCACACCGATAACAGTAAGCATAAGGCATTCGATAGATTTCAGATGCATAAGGAGCGAACCCAAATTTGTAAGGTTTCGTCTTACTTGTGAGGCTCAACGCCAAAAGGGTTCGACCATGGAAAGCATCTTCGAAGGCAATCGTGGCTGTTCGGCCTGTTGCATGACGGGCAATTTTGATGGAGTTCTCCACAACCTCTGCACCGCTATTGGCAAACATCGTCTTCTTTGGAAAGTCTCCAGGAGTGATTTTATTGAGTCTTTTCGCCAACTCCACATAGGGTTCATACATTACCACGTGAAAGCAAGTGTGAATATATTTCTGGATCTGATCTTGAATTGCCTTCAAGACCTCTTCGTCGCAGTGCCCAACATTGTTAACACCGATTCCGCCTGCAAAATCAATATATTCCTTTCCCTCCACATCAGTGATGATCGCCCCTTTGGCCTTTTCCGCAAAGATGGGATGGACATTAAAAGGGCCTTGAGGTATATGCCGATTCCTCTCCGCAAGCAGTGATTCATTCGTCTTCACAGGTCTTACTCCGTTTCTCACTTTATGTTAGAATTAATTCAAAGGGTCGAGGGATTGAGTCAAGAACATGATAGTGACTGCAAAGCAATTCCAATTTCGTGCCAAAATGAAGGATTTATCTGAACGTAAGGGGCGGCATATTCTTTTCCCTTCTAATCAATTGATTTGAATGATGAAATCGCTTGAGAATTCTGGATTACAAAAGGGTTGGGGGAGGAAAACCAGTTCGCTGTTTTATGCGATAATACATCAATTATTCTTTTAAGAAGATTAAGTTCTGTGAAAAGTGCGTAATAATAATACGTTGCACTAATTGCAACGGTGCATCTATTTATGCAATATGACATCACTTTTCGGGAATGGATTTTTTTT
>Ga0315290_10001346_pt1 | contig 16859 bp, 10 predicted proteins | sample YL17G12_0_MG_FD_203627 | JGI IMG/M metagenome (GOLD analysis project Ga0315290, IMG submission 203627) | Sediment microbial communities from Yellowstone Lake, YNP, Wyoming, USA - YL17G12_0 | ecosystem: Environmental > Aquatic > Freshwater > Lake > Sediment | place: USA: Wyoming | collected... | reverse complement strand
GGGTTTTGTGGATTTCGCGGCCTTCTCGCTCCAGGCGTTTGGCGACCTGGTGCTGAAGAACCAGACCTATGTCGACACGATTCTGGCCGACCACTATGCCCACCGCACGAACTACATGGGCATGGTGGACGCGAACGGCAAGGTGAGCTTCTACCGCGGCCAGGTGAGAGTGGTCGATCCGGCGGGCAAGACGTTCCTCGAGTTTGCGCCGGCTGACTACCTCACCCACATCGCGGAGCATGTGGAGGCCTGGTCCTACATCAAGTTTCCATTTCTCAAGAAGCTGGGCTGGAAGGGATTCGTCGACGGGCCCGGGACGAGCCTCTATCGCGTGGCGCCGCTGGCGCGCCTGAATGTCGCCGACGGCATGGCGACGCCGCGGGCACAGGAACACTACGAGCAGATGTACCAGACGCTTGGCGGAAAGCCGGTGCACAACACCCTGGCCACGCACTGGGCAAGGCTCATCGAAGCGCTGCAGGCGGCCGAAACCGTGCAGGTGCTGGCCGACGATCCTGAGATTCTCAGCCCGGTCGTGCGTCTGCTTCCAACCGAAGCGCCGACCGAAGGCGTCGGCATCGTCGAGGCGCCTCGAGGAACGCTCATCCACCACTATGCGACCGACGCGAACGGCATCCTGACGTCGGTCAACCTGATCGTTGCCACCGTGCACAACGCGGCGCCCATCCAGATGTCCATCGAGAAGGCCGCCAAAGGCGTCATCCACCACGGCAACGTGGATCAGGGCCTCCTGAACCAGGTCGAGATGGCGTTCCGCGCCTACGACCCGTGCTTTGGCTGCGCAACGCATGCGCTGCCCGGAGAGATGCCGCTTCGCGCCACGATCCGCGACGCGCGCGGGAAGGTGATTGAGGTCGTTGAGCGGAGGTAGGGACTCGAGCCTGGGATCGCCGGGCTCCAGCCCGGCAGGCGGGATTAGGGACTGGGGATCTGGAATGAACGTGCTGGTGCTCTGCCTCGGCAACGACATCCGGAGTGATGATGGCGTCGGCTGGGCCGTCGCGGACGAACTCCGCAACTGGGGGCCAGGGAGTGGGGGCCGCGAACGCTCGGGCGGGGCCCGAACTCCCGAGTCCCGTCAGGCCGCCGAAGGCGAGGGTGTTGCCCCGCCAATCCCCAGTCCCCAGTCCCCAGTCCCCACCGTCAAGCGCAGCGCCCTGTCAGGCTTCTACCTGCTGGATGAGCTCATCGGCTACGACCGGGTCATCGTGGTGGATGCCGTGAAGACGGGCGCGCATCCACCGGGCACCGTGCTGTCGTTTCCGTTCGAGGCCCTCGGCACCGAGACCGGTCCGTCACCACACGCGGTCGGTCTGCCCTCCGTGGTGAAGCTGGGCCGGCAGAGCGGCGTGCCTCTGCCGACCCGGATTCACATCGTCGCCATTGAAGTTGACGACATGGAGTCGATTGCCGAGGGCCTCACTGCCCTGGTTCGCGCGGCGGTACCCTGCGCCGTGGCTGAGGTGCGATCCCTGCTGGCTCAGGGCCTGCGATGACGACCATCCAGCAGACCATGTCGGACGCTCGCCGGTCGACGGCCCGTGCGGGGACGCGGGCCCGGCGGTTGATTGGCGGCGCCAGCATCCAGGGTCGCCTGGTCCGGAACTTTTCCCTCGCCATCCTGGTTCCCGCACTGGTCACCTCACTGGTGGGTGTCGGCGTGATCCGCCAGCGAGTGTTCGTGCAGGCGCAGGCGCAGGTGGATTCCGACCTGCAGGCCGCCAAGGACATCTACCAATCGAGCCTGGACCGGCTGAACAACGCCATCCGCATCCACGCGACGCGCATGGTCATCTACGGCGCGCTCGCGCGGCGAGATCTCTCGGGTCTGGCCGAAGAGATGGATCGGATCCGTCAGGCCGAACGTCTCGATGTCCTCACGCTGACCGACGCCAGTGGCCACGCCTTCTACCGCTCGCGGAATCCGAATGAGGCGGCGACCGGCGAGGTGACTGACGACATCGTCGTCCGGGCGATGAAGGAACTGTCGCCCATCGCCAGCACGGAAGTCGTCGCGGCCGCGGAATTGAACCGCGAGACCCCGACGCTGGCGCGGCAGGCCTCGATGACGATTGCTCCCACGCCTCGTGCCCGGCCGCGGACCGACACGCAGGTGACCTCCGGCATGATGCTCACCGCCGCCGCACCCGTCTTCACGCCTGCCGGGCGCCACCTGGGCGTGCTGTACGGCGGCGTGCTCCTGAACCGGAACTACGAGGTCGTCGACAAGATCCGCCGGACGGTCTTCAAGGAGGAATCGTACGAAGGGCTGCCGATCGGGACGGCCACGATCTTCCAGGGCGATGTCCGGATCTCGACCAACGTGCGCAACGCTGACGGCACGCGCGCGATCGGCACACTGGCGTCGGCCGAAGTGACGGACCTGGTGCTGGATCGCGGTGCCACCTGGACCGGCCGCGCCTTCGTCGTCAACGACTGGTACCTCTCCGCGTACTCGCCAATCACGAACCTCAACGGCCAGAACATCGGCATGTTGTATGTCGGCGTGCTCGAACGCCCCTACATGGACGCCTTGTGGCGCACGCTGTTCCTGTTTCTGGGCATCGCACTCGGAGGCGTGGCCCTGGTGCACCTGGTGGCGGTTCGCGTTGCCAGACGGATTTCGGGGCCCATTCACGCCATGGCCGAAGCCGCGCAGCGCGTGGAGCAGGGCGATTACTCCCAGAAAGTCCCCACCGGGTCGCAGGACGAACTCGGGGACCTGGCGCACAACTTCAACGCGATGACCTCCGAACTCGAGCGCACCCACCAGGCCCTGCAGGAGAGCGCCGGCGAACTCGAGCGCAAGGTGGAACAGCGGACGGCCGAACTGCGGGCCATTCAGGCGCACCTGATCCAGTCGGAGAAGCTGGCCGCCGTAGGCAAACTCGCTGCCGGCGTGGCGCACGAAATCAACAACCCGCTGACCGGCATCCTGACCAACAGCAGCCTGATGCTCGAAGACATCGAGCCCGATCATCCCTGGCGCGACGACATCCAGACCATCGTCAACGAGACGCTTCGGTGCCGGAACATCGTGAAGGGCCTGCTCGACTTCGCGCGGCAGACCAAGCCGCAGCGCACGTTGATCAACATGAACGACGTGGCCGAAGAGGTCCTCAGCCTGGTGCGCAACCAGGCGAGCTTCCGTGGCATCCGGGTGACGGGGCAGCTGGATCCCGACCTCCCGACCGTCCTGGCTGACAACGACCAGATGCGGCAGGTGGTGCTCAACATCGTCCTGAACGCGGGTGAGGCGATGGCGCAGGGCGGGGAGCTGCGCGTGACTTCGAAGGTGGACGCCACGCAGAAAGGCATCGAGCTTCGCATCTCCGACTCGGGGCCGGGCATCCCGAACGACGTGAAGGCCAGGCTGTTCGAGCCCTTCTTCACCACCAAGAAGGCGGGCACGGGGCTCGGCCTGGCCATTGCCTACGGGATCATGGAACGCCACAAGGGGCAGCTGCGCGTGGACACGGCACAGGGCCGAGGGACGACCTTTACCATCGCGCTGCCCATCCGAGGACCGGTCGATGATGACTGACGGAGCTCCGCCCATCACCGCCGAACGCTCTCGCCGGCGCCTTCCCTTTCGGCCACTGCGGCCCAAGGCCGATCGGCACCGGACGAGGCCGATCCAGCCCTGGACCCAGGCTTGCGCCGGGGTGACGAGCGCGTGTTTCAGTTGGCAGGATGAGGCTTGTCGATGATGACTGGAGCCGACGCTCCACGCGTGCTCGTCGTCGACGACGAGCTATCCGTGGGCCGCAGCTGCGAGAAGATTCTCTCGCGCGAGGGCTACCAGGTGTGCACCGTCACGACCGGATCGCAGGCTCTCCACCTGCTGGAGCAGGAACGATTCGACCTGGTGTTCACCGATCTCAAGATGGCCGAAATGGGCGGCATGGAGTTGCTCGCCGCGCTGCGAAGCCGATTTCCGGACATCGTGCCTGTGGTCATCACCGGCTTCGCCACCATCTCGTCGGTTGTCGAGACGATGAAGGTCGGGGCATTCGAGTACCTGCCGAAGCCATTCACGCCTGACGAAATGGCCGCGGTCGCGCGGAAGGCGTGGGACCGCCGCCAACTGTTACTGAGAAGCCGCGGCGTTCACGCAGGCGCGAACGGCCATGACCAGGCTGTCTTTGAGGGGATGGTCGGCAGCAGCCCGAAAATGCAGGAGGTCTACCGGTTGATCCGGAAAGTGGCCTCGACGTCGAGCACGGTGTTGATCGTCGGCGAGACGGGCACAGGCAAGGAACTGGTGGCACACGCCATCCACGCCCTGAGCCCGCGCAAGCATGAGCGGTTCTTCGGCGTCGATTGCGGCTCGCTGTCGGTGAATCTGCTCGAGTCGGAACTGTTCGGTCATGTCCGCGGGTCGTTTACCGGCGCCATCGTCGACAAGCGAGGGATCTTCGAAGTGGCCAACCGCGGAACGGTGTTCCTCGACGAGATCTGCAACGTCGACGTCGAGGTGCAGTCCAGGCTGCTCCGGTTCATCCAGGAGCGGGAGTTCATGCCGGTTGGCGGCACCGACCCGCGCCGCGTGGACGTGCGCCTCGTATTCGCCACGAACCGTGACCTCGAGAAGATGGTGCGCGAAGGATCGTTCCGTGAGGATCTCTACTATCGCCTCTACGTCTTCCCGATCTACCTGCCGCCGCTCCGCGAGCGGCGAGAGGACATCCCGCTGCTGGCCTGCCACCTGCTCTCCCGCGCGCGGGAACGCAGCGGCAAACACGTGCAGCGGGTCTCGGAAGACGCGCTGCACCTGCTGGAGCAGTTCGACTGGCCCGGCAACGTGCGCCAGCTCGACGCCGTGATCGAGCGCGCGGTCATCGCGTGCGATGGCGACGTGATCGAGCCGCGCCACCTGCCGCGCACGATAGCCGGGCAGGCGCTGCCGGCAGCTGTCGCGATCCCGAGAACCAATCACGAGTTCCTCGTGTTGAAGAAGCGCCTGCGCGAACAGGCGGTGGCGGACCTCGAGCGCGAGTTCGTTCTCGACGCCCTCCAGCGCAACGGGTGGAACGTCACACACGCGGCCGCGGAAGTCGGCATCCAGCGGCCGAACTTCCAGATGCTGATGCGGCGCCACGGCATCCGCACGGTCTACGGCGAGCGGCACGACGAGGCCCACGGCGCCGAAGAGCACGTTACCGTCCATCGACCCGCGTAGAGGCATGCATTTCTCGCGTCCGTGAAGTAACCAGGACGTAGGAATCGAGAAGGCAGGCCGGGCCCTCGGCCCCGGCACTGGCGCATACGTCGCGCTCGTCGGCGCGTACGACGCGCAGGCACCCCGTCCACCGCGACGCACTTCCATCACCTGCGGTTTCTTCCACTTATCCTCCTAAGATGATGAGGTGGGGCAACAAACCCTTCGCAGACGTATTCGCCACCGAATCACTCATCGTTCTGACTGCATATGCTTTGCACGCACTTTGGGCCGGCGATCGTGCTGAACCATCAGCGGGACATCGGCCCAAGTATCTGTCTATGCGCGACTTGGGCGCGCACCCTCCATCAGACGCGTCGTCGGCATGCGACTTGATAGTCGGTGCGGGTGGTGGTGACGAGAGCGGTCGCCAGAGGTCCCAGGGCGACGGAGCCTGAGCCGCCTGGGGGAACGCCTGAACTGGAGGTTGCTGTGCTTACCTTGGCAAGGACGCTGCGCGTGCTGGTGGTGGATGACGAACGGGCGGTGTGCCGAAGCGTTGAGAAAATCCTGATCCGAGAGGGGCACACCGTTGAGAAGACCCAGTCGGTGGCGGATGCGATCCGCACGCTCGAAGCGAACCCGGCGTTCGACATCATCCTGGCCGACCTCATGATGCCGCAGGTGAGCGGCCTCGACCTGCTCCGGATGGCGCGCGATCGGTGGCCCGCCATCCCGGTCGTCATCATGACCGGCTACGCGTCGATCGCCTCGGCCATCGAGGCGACCAGGGCCGGCGCGATCGGCTATCTGCCGAAGCCGTTCACGCCAGACGAACTCGAGGCTGCCATCGAGCGCACCTTCATCGTGATGACGCCTCACGCGAACGCGAAGCGGGTCCCCACCGCGGTCGCCAAGGCGGCGTCGACACAGATTCCGGCGCCAGTGCGTGTGCCCGCGCCAGTGACCGTGCACGACGCGAACGACATCATCGACGTCGACATGCCGTTCAATCCCGCCGAGGTGTCGGTCGCCACATCAGCCGACTACGTACAGCACCTGACCCGCTCGGACATGACCGTCATCGACTTCTGCGATCTCGGCCAGCGCGCGTGCAGGCGCATCACGTCCAAGGGCCGCTGCAAGCAGCCCGAGTGCCCGCTGGTCGCATCTGAACGCAAGAAGAAGATGCCGGTCGTCGTCTCGTCAGCGGTGGGCGATCAGATCGACGTCGACATGCCGTTCAGCCTCGCACAAGTAGCGGCCGCCACATCCGAGACCTACGCCGATGCGCTCGGCCGCGGCGACATGGTGGTGGCCGGGCGTTGGAATCTAAACAGGGCGACCGGACGAAAGGTGCTGGTGGTCGACGATGAACCGGTGGTCGCCAGCAGCATGCGCCGCTCGCTCAACCGGCGCGGGTTCCGCGTCGACGAGGCGTTTTCCGGCAACGACGCACTCAACCGTATTCTCAACGAGATGTACGACCTCGTGCTGCTCGACATGCGGATGCCGGATTCGAGCGGCCTCGAACTGCTGCCGACCATCAAGAGACACCGCCCGAAGCTCCCAGTCGTCATGGTCACCGGCTACGCGTCGGTCGACACTGCGGTCGAGGCCATCCAGCGCGGCGCCAGCGACTATCTTGCGAAGCCGTTCACGCCTGATGAACTCTACGCCGCCGCGAACCGCGCGATCAGGGGTGCCGTGCCCGTGTGAGTGAGCAGCACACTGATTGACGTCCGTCCCTGTCCGGGCTCGGAAGCCGCGCTCAGCCCGGAATAGTGACCGGGTCACTTCTCCGCTTCCTGTGCCTCCGCCGCTCGCCACCGTTCCACACCGCTCGCGATCCAAACCGTTCGCGATCGCCACAAGCGAGATCAGGGTATAGAATGGCGGCGCTGCCGCGTCCGCCTGGCCTTCCCGCCTGCGGAGACGGCCGATGCGCCACGTCAGGAGGCGACCGGTGCCGGAATGGGTGGTCCTGAGGATCTTCAGCTACCAACACGAAGCCGAGGTCGTCAAGAGTGTGCTCGAAGGCAGCGGCATCGAGGCGATGACGATCGGCGACGACTGCGGCGCCCTCGACCCCGCACTCAGCCTGGTCAGAGGGGTGCGACTGCTCGTGGCGGCCGACCAACTCGAGAGGGCAGAGGAGATTCTCCTCTCCCATCCCGGCGACGACCCTCCCGGCGAGCCGCCGTCCGAATGAGCGTAGGCCAGGCGAACGCTTGAGACGATAGGGACTTCGCGCCCTTGCTGATGGAGCCAGGGAGCTGTTGGGCTGGGCGTTTTGAGTTGTAGGCCGGGTCTTCCCTGGCGTGAGCCGGTCGCAGGCACGCCCGGCGCCAGGTGCCCGTCGAGAAAAGCAAATTCCGGTTCAAGTCGCATGCAGACCTTCTCGCTGACGAAGTGGTATCTCGACTGCGTCGACGCGGAAGGACGCGTCGCTATCGTCTACTGGAGCGCCCTCGCGTGGCGCGGCGCCGAGATCTCCTGGCACAGCCTGGCGGTGTACCAGCCCGGAGCCGCGCCACTCGAACGATCGAGCACGAAGGCCGTTCCACCCCCGACCAACGCTGATGGAGCTCTCACCTGGCACACCGCTCCGCTGAAGTGCCGCCTCACGTGCCATTCGCGGGTCCCGGTCTTCGCGCAGCGACTGCTCGATTGCGACGAAGGCCTGGTGGACTGGCGCTGCGAATCCGCCCACGGCGACGTCATCGTCGAGTGCGACGACCACGAGACCGTGCGCGGCAAGGGATACGCCGAGTGCTTGAGCATGACGCTGCCGCCCTGGCGATTGCCCATCGACCAACTCCGATGGGGGCGATGGCTGTCGGCATCCTCGGATCGATCGGTGGTGTGGATCGACTGGCGAGGGCCGCACCCGCTGGCGGCGATCTTCGTGGATGGCCAGATGCGGCAGGCGGGCACCGTTGGCGATGCGGGGATCGAGGCCGGTGTCGCCGCTCTGACGCTGGCAGACCAGCAGACGCTCTATTCGCGGTCGCTGTCGGACACGCTGGGTGCGTTGCGCCCCATGCTCGCTCCCCTGCTGCCGCAGCCCTGGCTGGCCGTGGAAGACCGCAAGTGGCTGAGCCGCGGAACCCTGCGCGTGGCGGGGCGTCCTGATGAATCGGGCTGGGTCATTCACGAAACGGTGAGGTGGCCATCATGACGCAGAGCGGCGAACGCACGTCGGCACGAGGCACTCGCGTGATCGCCGGCAGCGTCGCCTACGGCGCCCTGTTTACGATTGGACTGCCCCTGCTGCTGGCAGCGTGGATGTCCCGCCTGGACGGGCTGCTCCGGCTGCCGCGATATGGCTCGACTGCGGCTGGTCTCGCGGTCGCGGGAGCCGGAATCGTCATCATGGCCGCGGCCACGATGGCGCTGTGGCGGTTCGGGCGCGGCCTCCCGATGAGTCCCTTCCCTCCAGAACGATTCGTCGCGCGGGGTGTGTACGGTGTGGTGGCCGATCCGATCTACTTCGGCGCCGTGTTGACGTGCCTGGGCGGGGCACTCGCAATCCGCTCTGGCGCCGGGCTGTGGATCGTGACATCCGTGCTCGCGCTCTCGGCCGCCTCATTCGTCTGGGGCTTCGAGCGGCAGTCAACACTGACCCGCTTTGGTCCGCTGCCCTCGCCGTGGCTGCGCATCCCGCCCGCCACCGACGGGGCGCCGGGGCTTCGTGACCGCGTGTCTGTCCTGCTGCTGGTCCTGCTGCCCTGGCTGGCGCTCTACGAAGGGGTCAGCCGCCTGGGCGCATCGCAAGCCGCCTGGTCAACCTACATGGCGTGGGAGCTCCAGATCGCAGTGGTGCCATGGACCGAGAGCCTGTACGGCGCGACCTACGGGCTCGTCTTTCTGGCATTGCTTGTCGCGCGCCATCAGCGAGACCTGCGCCAGTTCGCCCTGCGCGGCCTCGGCGCGACGGCCGGCATCATCCTGTTCTACTTGCTGGTGCCGCTGGTCGCGCCGTCGAAGCCGGTCCCGGACGACACGATTTGGGCGTGGCTCATGCAGCTGGAACGCTTCAGCGATGAGCGGGCATGTTCGCTCCCGGCCTTCCACGCCGTCTGGGCGTGTATCGCGGCGGAAGTCTTCGTAGCGGCCTGGCCGCGACTTCGTTGGCCGGCTGTCGCCACGTGCCTCGCGATTGGCGCGAGCTGCGTCACCACGGGCATGCACGCCACGCTCGACGTGGTCGCGGGACTTGCCGCGTATGGGATCGTCGCGCGGGGAAGTCACATCTGGCGGTGGCTGTGCCGGCAGTCAGAACGAGTCGCCAATTCCTGGCGCGAGTGGCGTGTCGGACCCATTCGCTTCATGAGTCATGGGGCGTATGCCGCGGTTGGTGGCGCCGCCGGTGCCGGCGTGGCCGTATGGGCCGCCGGCATGGACCAACTCTGGTGGATCATCGGCCTGACGCTTGGTGCCGAGCTGGGCGCGGCGATGTGGGCGCAGCTGATCGAGGGTTCGCCGCAATTGCTGCGGCCGTACGGTTACTTCGGCTCCGTCGTCTCTGTCGTTGTGCTGACGACGATTGCAGGGATGGCTGGCCGCGATCCCTGGCTGCTGCTGGCGGCGATGGCTGTCGGCGGATGCATCACACAGATTCTCGGCCGGCTCCGCTGCCTGGTGCAGGGCTGCTGTCACGGCCGGCAGGTCGATGCGCCGTGGGGCATCCGGTACACGCATCCCCGATCACGTGTCGTTCGTCTGAGCGACCTCGGCGGCAAGCGACTGCATCCGACCCCCCTGTACTCGATGCTCTGGACGCTGCTCGTGTTCTGCGCCCTCCTGCGTCTCTGGCTGTTGGGAGTGCCGCTGCCCTTCATCAGCGGCAGCTATCTGATCCTGGTTGGGCTCGGCCGTTTCGTCGAAGAACACTATCGCGGCGAGCCGCAGACCGCCGAGATCCGCGGACTCCGATTGTATCAGTGGCTCGCGATCGCATTTGTGGTCGGTGGAGCCGCCCTGACGGCTGTCGCCGGACCGGCAGCCCCTCTGCCGAAGATGCCTGGAGCCACGCTCTGGCCGGCGTTGCTCGGCGTGCTGCTGGTCACCTACGTGGCGTTCGGCGCGGATCTGCCGCGATCGAATCGCCGGTTCTCGCGGCTGGTGTAGGACCGTGCCTCAGGCCATTGTGGGCCGGCCTCCAGCCCGGCCCGGGGTCCCGTCGGCGCGATCCGCCTGGGATCGCCGGGCTCCAGCCCGGCAACAGCGCTCACAGTACGAGCAGCGCGACAGGCTGAAAGGCCAGAGCAGCGCGACAGGCTGTCCGATTCGCGTCGAGCCTGGGATCGCCGGGCTCCAGCCCGGCAACAGCGTTCACAGTACGAGCAGCGCGACAGGCTGAAAGGCCAGAGCAACGCGACAGGCTGTCCGATCCGCGTCGAGCCTGGGATCGCCGGGCTCCAGCCCGGCAACAGCGTTCACAGTACGAGCAACGCGACAGTCCGACCAGGAGACCACTCCGGGAGCTATGATGGGAGTCATGGCCCAGACGCGACGCGACTTCCTTCGTCATTCCACGCTGGCGGCGGGCTCGGTGCTCGTCCCGGCCGGTCCGTGGCTGCAGGCCCCGGGCGGCGCAACGGTACAGGGCCGCGCCCGTATGGTGCTGCGGTTCCGTCCCTACACGCTCCAGCTGAAGCACGTCTTCACGGTCGCCGTGAACTCACGGACGACGACGCCCGTCGTGCTGACCGAAGTCGAGTACGACGGCATCGTCGGATACGGTGAGGCGTCGATGCCGCCCTATCTTGGCGAATCCCACGACACGGCCACGGCGTTTCTCGCGAAGGCCGATCTCAGCCGGTTCTCCAACCCGTTCGATCTCGAAACCATCCTGACGGCCATCGATGCCATCGGGCCGGGCAATCCTGCCGCGAAGGCTTCAGTCGACATCGCGCTTCACGATGTGGTCGGCAAGCTGATGAAGCAGCCCTGGTACAACATCTGGGGATACGATCCGGCGAAGGCGCCCGTCACCACGTTCACGATCGGCATCGACACGCCGGAGGTGGTCAAGGCGAAGACGAAGGAAGCTGCCGAATTCAAGATCCTCAAGATCAAGCTGGGGCGCGATACGGACAAGGCCATGGTCGAGGCTATCCGGTCCGTGTCCGACAAGCCGATGAGCGGCGATGCCAACCAGGGGTGGACCGATCGGCAGCAGGCGCTCGACATGCTGTTCTGGCTCAAGGAACGAGGGTTCCAGTACGTCGAGCAGCCGCTCCCCAAGGAGCGCGTCGACGACATGGCCTGGATCACCGAGCGGAGTCCGCTGCCCATCATCGGCGACGAAGGCGTCCAGCGCCTGGCCGATGTGCGCAAGGCGCAGGGCGTCTACTCGGGCATCAATATCAAGCTGATGAAATCGACCGGCATGCGCGAGGCGCAGAAGATGCTGCTGCTGGCGCGGGCCCTGGGCATGAAGGTCATGCTCGGCTGCATGACGGAAACGTCGTGTGGCATCTCGGCGGCGTCGCACCTCTCGCCCGTGGTCGATTGGGCCGATCTCGACGGGGCGCTCCTCATCTCGAACGACGTATTCGACGGGACGAAGGTCATCGACGGCAAGGTGACGCTGACCAGCAGGCCCGGCATCGGGGTTGTGAAGGTCGGCGCGAAGGGTTGAGCGCCTGGATCCCTAGTTCTTACCCGTGCCGCCGATGCGGGGCCACATCGGATCGGCTTTCACGGTGTGACGATCGCCTGCCGCGTCCCACGCGGCATCGTCGAGGACGTGCTCGGCAGCCGGCTTCGGAGCGCCCACGCGCCGCAGGATCTCTGCCGCCGATGCTGGCATCACCGGGAGCAGCAGCACGGCCGCGACACGCAAAGCCTCGGCCACGTCGTAGAGAATCGCGCGGACACGTCCGGCGTTGTCGGGATCCTTGGCGAGCTTCCACGGCTCGGTCTCGGCGATGAACTGATTGGCCGCATCGACGAGGCTGAATGCCGCGGCCACGCCGTCCTGCAGCGCAAATCGATCCATCGATGATCGGTAGGTGGCGAGCGCCGCGTCGGCCACCTTTGCGAGACGTCCGGCCGCGGCCCCAGACTGCGGCAGTCGACCGCCGCAGTACTTGTCGGCCATCGTCGCGATACGGCTGACGAGGTTGCCCAGGTTGTTGGCCAGATCCGAGTTGTAGCGCTCTTCGAACCTTTCCCACGAGAAGTCGCCGTCCTGTCCGTAGGCGAATTCGCGCACGAGAAACATGCGCAGCGGATCCGGGCCGAATTTCGACGCCGCGTCGAGCGGATCGATAATCGTGCCGAGCGACTTGCTCATCTTCTCGCCCTTGAAGTACACGAACCCGTGTCCGAACACCTGCCGTGGCAGGGGCAACCCGGCGCTCATGAGCATTGCGGGCCAGATGACACAGTGGAACCGCGTGATGTCCTTGCCGATGACGTGCAGCGAGGCTGGCCACCAGCGCTCAAAGGCCGCCTGGTCGCCGCCAAAGCCGAGCGCTGAGATGTAGTTGATGAGCGCGTCGAACCAGACATACACCACGCTCGACGGATCGAACGGCAGAGGAATGCCCCAGGCCTGATCCGCCCGGCTGATGGAAATGTCCTCGAGCCCACCCTGGATCAGATTGACGATCTCGTTTCGCCTGACGTCGGGCTCGAGAAATTCCGGATGGGCCTCGAAGTGGCGCAGCAGCGGCTCCTGGTACTTCGAGAGCCGGAAGAAGTGGTTCTTCTCCCGGATCCAGTCGGCGTGCGTTTGTGCGTCGGGCACAGGCCGTCCACCAGGTCCTTTTCCTGTTTGAACGCCTCGCAGGACACGCAGTACCAGCCCTCGTAGTGACTCTCGTAGATGTCGCCCGCAGCCCGGATGCGCCTGACCAGCTCGGTGACGCCCACGCGGTGGCGCTCCTCGGTGGTCCGCACGAAGTCGTCGAACGACACGTGCAGCTGCTGCCAGACCTCGCGGAATTCCTGTTCCATCCGGTCGCAATACGCCTTCGGATCGAGCCCCTGCTCCTTCGCGCGGCGGTAGACGTTCAGCGAGTGTTCGTCGTTGCCCATCAGGAACCACGTGGGCACGCCGGCGAGCCGCTTGTAGCGCGCGATGATATCGGCGGTGATCTTCTCGTACGCCGTGCCAAGGTGCGGCCGGCTGTTGACGTAGTCGATGGCGGTGGTGATGTAGAACGTTTCCATGGGCCGACCCCACGATCCTATCAGGTCCGCGCCAGCAGCCGCAGGGCCGCGTTTGCTATACTGACGATATGCCGATCTTCGAATACAGCTGCACCGATTGTGGAAAGCGCTTCGAATTCCTGGTGCGCGGCGAAATCGCTCCTGTGTGCCCGGCCTGCCGAGGCGAGCGGGTAGAGAAGCAGCTGTCGGTCTTCGCCGTCGGCGCCAGTTCGCCGAAGTCTGCGCCGATGCCGTCGGGAAGCCCGTGCAGTTCCTGCCAAAACCCCGGCGCCTGCGGCTTCGCGAACTAGCTTGATCACCCCTGCCGACAATCGACGGCGAGGACGGCTTCCGAAGCGGCCCCTCGAACCAAGCCGACAGCGAAGTCTGCAAAACGTGCCGGGAAGGCCGAGACGGGCTGCGCCAATAGCGCACACGTGAAACCGGCGACGAGTCCTGGCAAGGCGCGTTTTGCCGGCTTGAGTGAGCGGGGACGCGGAGGAACCGTCGTCGTCGTCGCCCAGGCGGGCCACCGCGAGGGCCGCCCCTACTTCCCAACCAGCTTCGCCGCGGTCGTGAAGATCGGCTGGATGTCCACAGGCACGTCCGTCAGCTTGTCCAGGACGCGCATGACCTCGGGCCGGACGACCGCCAGTTTCTCGATCAGCCCCCTGGCTTTCGCGTAGCTGCCCTCGGATTGCAGCGTCATGATTTCGCCGGCGAGCGCCGCCACCGCCGCCTTGATCTTCGCCGCATTGACCGCGAAGGTCCCGTCCCTGGCCACGACGAACGCGCCGGCATCCAGCAGGTAGTTCAACTGGATCGCGATGCCGCGCCCGTGCGCCTCGTTGATCCCAAACCGGATTGAGCGGAACGCCGACGCCAGAAACGTCGTGTACATCGTCTGTTCCATCGGCTTCGCGATGACGCCCTTGTCCACCAGGTGCTGCAGCGCGAACAGGCCGGACACATCGGCCTTGGCCTCTTCGATGGCGCTGTAGGTTTCCTTCAGTTCCTGCCGAACCGTCGTCGCGCGCCCGGCCACGGTGATGTTGTGCGGTCCGAGGCCGTGCATCAGCTCGTGCATCAGGATGTGCGTGAAGAACGCGTCGAACGCCAGGTTCTTCTGATCCGCGGCCGACAGGGCCACTTTCGAGATCGGAATGAGTGCCCTGGCGAACTTGGCCTCCTGCATGTTCTTGAGCATGACGCGCTTGGCGCCCTTCTCACGGATGACACGCTCGTCGTTCGGCAAGTTGTAGGCGGCCGTCTGGACGCCGCGATTGCCGTCGCCGGCGGCCAGCACAACACTGACCACGCGAATCGGAGCCATGCCGCCGAGTTTCGGATTGCGAAGCTTCGGGTCGATCGGCAGGTGGTTCTCGATGTCCTGCAGCTCGGTCGAGAACTTCGCCAGCCTGGCCGACTCGGCCGCATCGCGCACGGTGATGAACGCCTCGAAGGCGGCCTTGTAGTTGAACCACTCGTCTTCGTACACCTCGTACGGCCCGATCGTCGGCTCGATGACCGAATCGAGTTCCATCCACGCGACGTCGCTCGCGTAATAGTCGTTGGAGAGGAACGCGTCGGCGCGGGTGGTCAGGAACTTCTTCAGCGTCGCGTCAGCGGTGAGCGCGGTCGCCTCGCGAAGCATCCCTGCCGCGCGGGTCAACTCGGCCTTGAACTCCGTGCTGTACGGGACAATCTCGAACTTGCCATCCGCGCCGCGGCGAATCGTGGTGAAGAACCCCGTCGCCTTCGCGTGGTCGGTTGGCGACAACGTCGTCAACCACGTATCCAGAAACGCCTTCGTCGCGCCCGTCGGATAGAAATTCGCGCCCCCGGGTTTGGCCGGCACACCGGGCACGAACGGGGCGTCGTGGTCGAGCCGCGACCACGGGCCCTTGTTGATCTGGAAGTAGTTCAGACGCGCCTGGCCAAGCGGCGACTTGTCGGCCTGCAACTCCCGCAGCGTGAATTCGTTCCGATCCCAGACCTGGCGCACGAACAGCCGGTCCATCACGTAGCCCGCCTCGACCAGTTTGGCCAGCGCCTTCTGTTCATTGGGCGGCAACGCGGAAATGTCGGCCCCGATTTCGACGGGGTCGAATCGGGCCGCCATGGCCTGGAGGCGCGCCACGTCGGGCAGCTCCTGTTCTTTTTGCGACCCAGACACCACGACACCTCCGACGAGCAGCACGGCAACCGCAACGACGCCCTGGTACCGCATGATGATGACCTCTCGAAAAAGGCGGTTCTCGCGGCCCTCTTCAGCTGGCGGGCTTCGAAGTCCTTTGACTGGTGAGTCCGGCGACTGCCTTCCTCACTCAGAACTTCGTGCTGAGCGAGCATGATTCACCCGATCGCTTCGCCAACATACGCGCCCCCAAGGGCGAGTCGAAGCACTATGACGTTGTACACCACCAGACGGGATGATGCACAGCCATTCTGATGGCAGGAGCGAAATGGGGTCGGACCTGTGTTCGGTCCCTGCAACCGGCTTGATAACCGGCAAGAGACCAAATCAGGTCCGGCCCCTTTTCCTGCCCGGCGGTTGAGGCCGAAGCGCCGTCAGTGAAACCGCCGGCGCACCAGCTTCACGTCTTTACCGTGCCGCTCGAGCGTGTGCGTCGTCCGGGCGACGCGGACGCGAGGCCCGCCTGGCACTGCGAGATCGCCGGGGTCGATCCGGCCTCGCCGGAGCAGGTCCTCGACGAACGCCTGGCTCGCCCGTTCCGGGGAGACAGGCGAAAGTGACCCGAGATCGGGCGCTGCCGACGTGACGCCTGGACCCGCGTTTGCGCGCGGTGACTCCACGAGCAGTCGCCGAACTCGCAGTCCGCAGGTCCCTCCCTCAATCGGCACACCCACCCACGTCGTCTGTGTCCCGCCGGCCGAGGGCGCCGCGGGCCTCTTCGGACGCCTGTCACGGGTCGTCAGCATCGCCGCTGATGACGATGAGAGCACGCCGCGGCCGACGAAAGCGTGGCGGAGGGCTTCACGGTACTTGCCGTTGAACAGGTCCGCATCAGCCCGAAGCACCTCGGCAGCCACCTGGGCGAAGTAGTTGGAGGCGATCCGGGCTCGCTGCACGGCGCGCACCATGAGCGCTCCCGCGTCGCGCGACACGCCAAGCAGACCAGCCGCCGACCCGCCCGGCTGGCCGGACCGGCCAGCTCCCCCTGCCGCCTCGACCATTCCAGCCAGCGCGGCGAGCCACGCGGCCGTGAAGACACGCGAAAAGGAGTGCGGCTCAGACGACAGCGCCGATGCCGGCGCCAGGGGAGGCAACGATTCTGGCGCGCTGTAGAAGAACGAGTTCGCCGCATTCCGGAGGCAGTCGCGATCGACCGCGTCGGGATGCGACTGCCGGATTGCCCATCCCAGCTGCTCGGCCAGCCGCGAGATGCGCGAACTGCGCGACAGGCGTCCGGCGGTTTCCGCAATCACCGCTGTTCTGACCGATTCGAGTTCGAGCGCCGACAGCATGGCGCTGATGTCGCCAAACGAC
>Ga0315290_10001345_pt1 | contig 16864 bp, 15 predicted proteins | sample YL17G12_0_MG_FD_203627 | JGI IMG/M metagenome (GOLD analysis project Ga0315290, IMG submission 203627) | Sediment microbial communities from Yellowstone Lake, YNP, Wyoming, USA - YL17G12_0 | ecosystem: Environmental > Aquatic > Freshwater > Lake > Sediment | place: USA: Wyoming | collected... | reverse complement strand
AAACGATACGCGCCGGACCTGCCGTCGTCAGTCGCGCGTGAGGGATGACCGGGCCACGGCAGGGGTTCCTGCCGCAAGCGGTCGACCGCGAAGATCTCCACGCCTTTGCCGCCGGTGTGAAAGAGGTCGAGGCGATACGTGGCCGGCACCGCGTCCGCGGCCATGTTCACGGCGGACAGCGCCAGGGACACCAGACCGAAGACGATGCGTTTCATTGACGGGTCCGGGCTCGGCGGGATGGGGAGGCAGGGGCCGGCTTCGCGGCGGTGACCGTCGATTCGCCTGCGGCTTGCGCTTTGCGCTTCGTTGCCGACCGTCGCGCGCGCTTCTTGCCTGCGAGCCGTGCCAGCGCGCGCTGCTCGCGTGCCTGCAGGTCCACCTCGACCTGTCGCAACTGGGTCATGAACAACTGTGCGACGCGCGAGAGCGGTCGCTTGCGCGTGTAGAACAGACCGTAGCTCAACTGCAGCCACGGCGCCGTGAAGGGCAGCAGGAAAATCTGTTTCGCCCGCACGTCGTGCTCCAGCGCCACGAGCGGTGCCAGGCCCACGGCATCGCCGGCAAGGACGGCGTTGCGCACGACGGTGAAGCTGTCGACCATCAGGCTCGGCGTGAGGTCGCCGGTTTCGCGATCGATGCGCGCATGCGTGGCGGCCTTGCCGAGGTGCACGGCCATGCGTTGCGGCAGCCGCGGCGACACGAGCGGGAACACCAGGATCGTCTCGAGCGAATGCTCCTTCGCTGCGACCAGCGGGTGCCCCTGCCGCACGAAGAAGAACATGCGGTGCTCGGCGACGGGCTCGATGGCGAGCCGGGTGGGATGTCGCTCGGCGCCGGCCGTGTCGCCGACTGCGAACTCGAGCTTGCCCGCCAGTACCTCGCGTGCGAGGTGCTCGAAATCGCTGGTCTCGGCGTGCACGCGCAGGCGCGAGTTGGCCGATGCCATGCGACCCAGGGCCGCGCCCAGCGGCAATTCGGACGAAAACATGTCCGTGCCGAAATGCAGTTCGGGAGCCTGCAGCCCGGCAAGCTCTTCGAGGTCGCGCGTCAGGTCGCGCGCCTGCGTGAAAATGCGGGCCGCGTGGTCGATGACCAGGCGCCCGGCCTCGCCGGGTCTGAGGGCCCGCGTCGCCGTGTCGACAAGCCGGGTGCCGATGCCGGTCGAGTCGAGCGCGAGCAGTCGTTTGGTGAGTGCTTCGGGGTCCAGTCCCAGCGCTTTCGCTGTCCGCGCGATGTCCGCGGCTGGAACGAGCGCGATGAGGTCCATCAGGCCAGGTGTTTTCGCCATGGAGGCGAAGCTAACAGAGGCCGGTCGTGCTGCCCAGACGGGCTTGTCATGGGCGTGGAACGAGTGGCGGGGGTCGGCGACCGTTCGCCGGGGCGTATCATGGAGTGTCGTACATAAAGAGAAGACGGGGGTCGCAGTGACGGCAGCAACGAAGATGCCCGGTGCCCGGAGCATGTTGATCACGGGGGCCTCCTCCGGCATCGGCGAGGGCCTCGCCCTCGAATTCGCGCGCCGGGGTTACGGCCTGGCGATTGCGGCCCGCAGGCTCGATCGACTCGAGGCGCTGGCGCCGCGATTACTCGCCGCAGGGGCCTCCCAGGTCGTGACGATCGCGCTCGACGTCGCTGACACGGATGCCATCGAGCCTGCCGTGCAGCGGGCCGCCGCGCTACTCGGCCGACTCGACGTCATCGTGGCGAATGCCGGCGTGGGTCCGCTCACGCCCACGGGCAGGGGCAAGCTGCCCCTGATGCGCGAGACGATCAATATCAACCTGACCGGCGCGATCGCGACCATCGAAGCCGCACTGCCGATCTTTCGCGCGCAGGGTTGCGGCCACGTCGTCGGCGTGACATCGGTCGCAGGTTCCAAGGGCTTGCCGGGATTCGGCGCCTACAGCGCGAGCAAGGCGGGCCTGCATCGCTACCTGCAGTCCCTGCGTGCTGAACTGCGCGGGTCGCCCGTCGTCGTCACCGAACTCGCGCCGGGTTTCATCGACACCGATCTCAACCGCAACAAAGGCGCGCGGCCGTTCCTGATCGGCCTCGACCAGGGCGCCGCGATCATGGCGCGGATGATCGAGCGCCAGGTGGGCAAGCGCTGGGTGCCGGTGCTGCCATGGACGATCATTGCCCAGTTGCTGAAGATCCTGCCTGCCTCGGTACTCGCGCCGCGGCAAAGGCGAAACTGACCGAGGACACAACCATGGATTTCGCACACTCCCCACGCGTCAAGGAACTGCAGGCGCGCCTGGTCACGTTCATGGACGAACACGTCTATCCGAACGAAGCGCGCTTCTGCGCCGAAGTCGAGGCGAACAAGGCGCAGGGCAACGGCTGGGTGCCGACGCTCGTGATGGAGGAAATCAAGGCCAAGGCGCGCGCCGCAGGGTTGTGGAACCTGTGGCTGCCCGAATCCGAGCACGGCGCCGGACTCACGAACCTCGAGTACGCGCCGCTCGCCGAAATCACCGGGCGCTCGCACATTGCGCCCGAAGCGCTCAATTGCGCGGCGCCCGACACGGGCAACATGGAAGTGCTGGTGCGCTACGGCAACGACGACCAGAAGGAGCGCTGGCTCAAGCCGCTGCTCGCCGGCGAAATTCGCTCCGGCTTCGCGATGACCGAGCCGGCCGTGGCTTCGTCGGATGCGACCAACATCTCGGCCAGCATCGTGCGCGACGGCGACCATTACGTGATCAATGGCCGCAAATGGTGGACCTCGGGCGCGTCGGACCCGCGCTGCAAGGTGCTCATTTTCATGGGCAAGACCGACCCGTCGAATACCAACGTGCACAGGCAGCAGTCGATGATCCTGGTGCCGATGGACACGCCCGGGGTGCGCGTGGTGCGTCCGGTGCCGGTCTTCGGTTACCTCGACGAACCGCACGGTCACCCCGAGGTGGACTTCGATAACGTCCGCGTGCCCGTCGCGAACCTGCTGCTCGGCGAGGGCCGTGGCTTCGAGATCGCGCAGGGCCGCCTCGGCCCGGGCCGCATCCACCATTGCATGCGCATCATCGGCGCGACCGAACGCGCGCTCGAGGCAATGTGCCGCCGGTCCCTGCAGCGCACGGCGTTCCACAAGAAGCTGGCGGAGCAGGGTGTCTGGCGCGAGCGCATCGCTGACGCCCGCATGAAGCTCGACCAGGCGCGGTTCCTGACGCTGCACGCTGCGTGGAAGATGGACGTGGCAGGCAACAAGGCCGCGCAGAAGGAAATCGCGATGATCAAGGTCGTCGCGCCGAACGTCGCGTGTCAGATCATCGACCAGGCGATCCAGCTGTTCGGCGGCGCGGGGGTCACCGACGACCACGGTCTCGGCTGGGCCTACGCGATGGCGCGCACGCTGCGCATCGCGGACGGTCCCGACGAAGTGCACCGTAACCACATCGCGAAGCTCGAGCTGTCGCGATACCTGACGCCCTGAGGGTCCCGCATGCAGATGAAGGACAAGATCGCGTTCGTCACCGGCGGGGGGCGGGGCATCGGACGTGCAGTCTGCCGTGAGCTGCTGCGGCGCGGAGCGGCCGGCGTGGTGATCGCCGATCTCGACGGCGCACTGGCGCAGGCGACGGCCGCCGAACTGGGCGGGCTGGGCCTGCAGTGCGATGTGTCGAGCGAGACCGCAGTCCGGGCAGCTGTCGCGGCAGCGATCGCGCACTACGGCCGCGTGGACGTGCTGCTGTCGAACGCGGGGTTTGGCGCTTCCGAACTTGACCTCGACGACGCCCTGGCCGAGCCCAACGAGCTCTGGGCCCGCATGTGGCACGTGCACGTCATGTCGCACGTCTACGCTTCGCGCGCGGTGTTGCCCGGGATGCTCGAGCGCGGCGAGGGCTACCTCGTCAACGTGGCGTCAGCTGCAGGGCTGCTGTGCCAGGTCGGTGACGCCGCCTACAGCGCGACCAAGCATGCGGCGGTCGGCCTCGCGGAATCCCTTGCGATCACCTACGGCGAGCGGGGCATCCGCGTGTCCGTCGTGTGCCCGCAGTACATCGCCACCGCCATCACCGGTCTCGACGAAAAGCTGACGGCCGACGCACCGGCCGGCCTGCTCTCGGTCGAACAGGCCGCCACGGCGATCGTGGACGGGTTCGAATGCGAGCCATTCCTGATCCTGACCCACCCCGAAGTCCTGACCTACGTCCAGCGCAAGACGGCGGATTATGACCGCTGGATCGGCGGGATGCGCCGGTTGCGGACGGGACTGCGGAACGGCGCGGGGTTTCTGAAAGTCCGCAAATGATAGACTCGGGTGAAACCAGGACCCGTGCCACCGGCACCGGAAGGACGATGCGCTCATGAGGCAATTGCGCGGCGAAGATGCGCGGTTCGTGTATGGCGAATCCACCCACGCCAACTCGAACATCACGCTCATCTCGATCTACGATCCGTCGACGGCCAGGGACGGTCGCGTCCATTTCAAGGGCCTGCTGAAGCACATCGAAAGCCGGCTGCACCTTTCGCCTATTTTCCGGCAGAAGCTGCTCCGCGTGCCGATGGAGTTCGACTTTCCATACTGGATCGAGGACGACGACTTCGACCTCGAATACCACGTGCGCCACATTGCGTTGCCGAAGCCAGGCGACTGGCGCCAGTTCTGCATCCAGGCTTCGCGCATCCACGCGCGCCCGCTCGACTTGTCGAAGCCCCTGTGGGAACTGTACCTGGTCGAGGGCCTCGATTCGTTCCTGCACCTGCCGCCCGACAGCTTCGCCATTCTTGCCAAGGTTCATCACGCTGCAATCGACGTGCGCGGCGGCGCCGAGATCACGACGCTGCTGCACGATACGACGGCGCTGCCGCCTGCGCCCGAGCCGCCCGAGCCCTGGTTCCCGGAGTCACCGCCGGGTTCGGTCTCGCTGCTCGCGCGCGCCATGATCAATAACGTGCTGCGTCCATTGATGTTCGCGGGACCGCTCGCGCGGGCGGTCAGCAGGGTGACCCCGGCAGTGCTCGGGTCGCTCGGCGAGTTGCTGCGCAAGGACCGCTTCGCGGTCACGCGTTTCAACTCCGAAGTTTCGCAGCACCGCGTCTTCGATTCGCGCCGCTTCTTCATCCACGAGTTCAAGCGCATCCGCGACCTGGTGCCGGGCGCCACGATCAACGATGCGGTGCTCGCAGTCTGCGGCGGCGCCTTGCGCCGCTACCTGCTGGCACACGAAGAATTGCCTGGCTCGAGCGTGGTTTCGCTCGCACCGTTCTCGGTCCGGGCCGTGGGCGCCAACACTGCGGAGCGCCCCGAACTGAGCCTGGTCCGCGTGCCGCTCGGTACCGAGATCGACGATCCGAAGAAACGCCTGCGCGCGATCTACAAGCACACTTCGACGCATGCGGACATCGACCAGGCCGTGCGCGCGAAAGAGCTTACGGAGTTCGACAAGCACGCCCCTGCCGCCACGCTCGCGCTTTCGGCGAAGTTGCTGGCGGGTTCTTCGCTCGGTTCACCGCGCGAACCGCTGGCGGGCTGCACGATCATGAACGTGCCCGGACCCGCGATCCCGCTCTACCTCGACGGCGCGCGCATGACGTACTTCTCCTCGATCATGCCGATCGCGGACGGCATGGGGCTGGTGTTCTCGGTGACGAGTTACGACGGGATGATCTTCATCTCGCCGACGTCGTGCCGCGAGCAGTTGCCTGATCCCGAATTCTTCGCGCAGTGCATCCGCGACAGCTTCCAGGAATTGCTGGCCCTGACTCGAAAGCCGAAGAAGGCCAAGAAGAAAAAGGTGGTCGCGAAGAAAGCGGCGTTGAAGCGGAAGGCAGCGTGAGGAAGGGGATAGGGGTTAGGGGTTAGTCGGAACCAGACCGTGGCGCAGCCGCTCTTGACTCTGACTATCCCCTAACCCCTAACCCCTATCCCCTATCCCCTTCCTCAGCCTGGAACGGCCACGCCCTTTCTGAGTCCCTGTTCGGGCGGGCCGAGGTATTTCGCAATCTTGCGGTAGGCCTTGCCGGCCAGGCCGGTCGGATCGAACGGACGCCATTCGCCCTCGGGCTGTGCCAGCCGGTTGGCAAGAATCCACATCACCGCGGCGTTGAAGCCGAGCCCGACGTGACTGCCGGGCACCCAGATGTTTTCGTGCCGGTCGTCATCGCTGTCGTCGATGCGGGCGGCGTCGGGTGGCACGATGCCGTCCGTCATCGAGAACACGCAGGTCGATGGTACCGGCGGCGGCGCGCGCAGCACCTTGGCCCGCACGTTCGCAAGGTGTGCGACGGGACCCATCGGGTGCGCGAGGTACCGGTACGCCGCCTTCACCACGATTGGCACGTCGAGCAACTCGTCGGTGGAAAACTTCATCGGGCTGCCGAGCGATACGACGGACCGCACGCACTCGGGGGCGCAGTGCGCCGCGTAGAACGCGTAGACGCCGCCAAGGCTCCAGCCGACCAGGCTCACCTTGCGGCGATGACGGTGGTGCATGAAGCGCAGCTTCTGCTCCAGCGCCTGGCTGAACTTGAGCTTGAAGCCGGTGTTCTGGCCGAGACCCCAGGTCTCGACGTGGTAGCCGCGCGAACGCAGGAAGGCCGACAGGCCGACCAGCGTGGCATCGCTGGCGGTGAAACCGGGTACCAGCAGGACGGGGTGGCCGTCGCCGTGGGGCGTGCCTCGCAACAAGGGGTACAGCGCCGGCAGGAGCGCCATCTCGAACAGTGCCCGGCCCTCGAGCAACGTGAACAACGCCCGCGGAGGTTTCGGGATGCGCGAGCCGTGCGTTGCTTTCGCCACTCTGTGACCATGCCCCGTTGATGACTGGACCGTTCTAGTTTGGCTGCACCGCAGCAATAGTAGCAAGATCGTCCGACGTTGCGACCACCCGTTCGTCTAGGCAAGCTTGCCACCTCTTTTTCGCCGGCAGAGTGCCTGTTACGGGGGTTTCGATGCGATTCCATGCCAGTTTTTGGGCGCTCTTCGCCATATTCGTGCTTGCCGTGGCTGGCCCGGCGCAGGCCCTGGAGCGTGCCGAGGTGCCGGCCCGGCACCAGTGGGACCTCAAGGACTTATACGTAGACGAGGCTGCCTGGGTGGCTGCCAAGCAGGAGTTCGTGCAATCGCTGCCGGCGCTCGGCGCCCGGCAGGGCAAGCTGGGCGCAGCGGCGGGCAGCCTGCTTGAGGGGATGGCGGCCTGGGAGCAGGCCAGCCGCCGGGCCGAGCGCCTCTACGCCTACGCCTCGCAGTTGTACGACCAGGACACCCGTGTCGGGCGCAGCCTGCAGATGCAGCAGGAAATGTCGCAGGTCTACTCGAGTTTCCAGGCGGCCACGTCGTTCATGCGGCCGGAGATTCTCGCGCTCGGCCGCGCGAAGATCGACGCGTACCTCGCCGCCGAGCCGGCGCTCGGCCAGTACCGCATGTTCTTCGACGACATCCTGCGCGCCGCGCCACACACGCTGACGCCGGCCGAAGAAAAGGTGTTCGCGCGCATGGCCTCGCTGGGCGAGGCGGGCGGCACGCTGCAGTCCGTCTTCCGCAGCGCCGACCTGCCGTTCCCGGAGGTCACGTTCTCGACCGGTGAGAAGGTGCGGCTCGACGCGTCCGCCTATTCGAAGTGGCGTGCGTCGCCGAACAAGGCCGACCGCGACCTGGCGTTCAAGGCGTTCTGGACGGCCTACAACCAGTACACGCGCACGTTCGCGACCACGCTGAATGCGCACGTGCAGTCGCACGTCACGGTTAAGGACGTGCGCAACTTCCCGACTTCGCTCGACGCCGCGCTGTTCGACTTCAACATTCCGCGCAACGTGTACTCGCGCCTGCTCGACGACGTGCACGCCAACCTGCCGACGCTGCACCGCTACCTGAAGCTGCGCCAGAAGATCATGGGCGTGCAGCAACTGGGGTACGAAGACCTGTATGCGCCGATCGTGCGGCAGGCGGACCTGCGGTACACGCCTGAACAGGGCATGCAGATGACGCTCGACTCGTTCGCGCCGCTCGGCGCCGAGTACGTCGAGACCCTGCGCAGGGGCTACGCCGACCGCTGGGTCGACTTCATGCCCAACACGGGCAAGAGCCCCGGCGCCTACAGCAACACGGTCTACGGCGTGCACCCGTACCAGTTGCTTAACTTCAACGGGGCCTGGGACGACGTCTCGACGCTGGCCCACGAGTCGGGCCACTCGATGCATTCTTTCATGTCGTCAGCGAAGCAGCCGTACGCGACGGCCTCGTACTCCACCTTCGTCGCGGAAGTGGCGTCGACTCTCAACGAGAACCTGCTGCTGCACCACGTGCTCGACCAGACGCAGGACGACCGCACGCGGCTCTTCCTGCTGTCGAGCTACCTCGACAGCATGCGTACGACGCTGTTCCGGCAGACGCTGTTCGCCGAGTTCGAGCTGAAGATCCACGAGATGGTCGAGCGCGGCGAGCCGCTGACGGCGGATTCGCTCGACCAGCTCTACCTCGGCTTGCTGCGCCAGTACTACGGGCACGACGCGGGCGTCGTGAAGGTCGACGATCTTTACGGCGCGGAGTGGGCCTTCATCCCGCACTTCTATCGTAATTTCTACGTCTATCAGTACGCGACCAGCATGATCGGCGGGATGTCGCTCGCTGACGGCATGATCGGCAAGGCCGCCGTCGAGTCCGGCAAGGCGCAGCCGAACCGCGAGGCGTACCTGCGCCTGATGTCCGCGGGTTCCTCGAAGTACCCGATCGAACTGCTCAAGGACGCGGGCGTCGACATGACGACCTCGGAGCCGTTCAACGCCGCAATGCGCGAAATGAACCGGATCATGGACGAGATGGAGCGCATCTACGCCAAGGGCAACGTCAAGTGAGCAGTGCGCGGCGCAAGGGCGGTTCGATCTACGCCGGGCTCAAGCAACTCGGCGCGGCAACGGCGCAGCCGGCAACGCCGCAAGCCGCCGTGCTCGAGCGCGTGCCGAATCCGCATCCGCGCAAGGTGTACCTGGCGCGGTTCGCCGCGCCGGAGTTCACGTCGCTGTGCCCGATCACGGGGCAGCCGGACTTCGCCCACCTCGTGATCGATTACGCACCAGCCAGGTGGCTGGTCGAGAGCAAGTCGCTGAAACTGTACCTCGGCAGCTTCCGCAATATCGGGGCCTTCCACGAGGACTGCACGCTTGCGATCGCGGACCGGCTGGTCGCTTTCCTTGGGCCACGCTGGCTGCGCATCGGCGGCTACTGGTATCCCCGCGGCGGCATACCGATCGACGTGTTCTGGCAGACGGGCCGTCCGCCCGCAGGGCTGTGGCTGCCGGACCAGGGCGTTCCGCCGTATCGCGGCCGCGGCTGAATTCGCCGCGAAATTCGGCATGGTATGATTGCGTCTCTCCAATGGTGGCTCGCGTCGGATCCCTCGCGACGGCCAGCCGCGAACCCCGCCAGGCCCGGAAGGGAGCAACGGTAGCGGCCACGCCGGGTGCCGGGGGTATTCTGGCGCGGGCCGCCGCCCGACCCAGAGCCCGTCCACCGCCCGAGCGCAACGCAGAGCACCCACTCGCCCGATGAGCTACCTCGTCCTCGCCCGCAAATGGCGCCCGCGCACGTTTGACCAGCTCGTCGGCCAGGACCACGTCCGCCGCGCGCTCACGAACGCACTCGACTCCGGCCGCATCCACCATGCGTTCCTGTTCACGGGCACGCGCGGCGTGGGCAAGACGACCATTGCGCGCATCTTCGCGAAGTCTCTCAACTGCGAGAAAGGCGTCTCGTCGACGCCGTGCGGCGAGTGCCCGGCCTGTGTCGACATCGACGCCGGCCGGTTCGTCGACCTGCTTGAAGTCGACGCGGCCTCGCGCACCAAGGTCGACGACACGCGTGAGCTGCTCGACAACGTGCAGTACCTGCCGGCGCGTGGGCGCTACAAGGTCTACCTGATCGACGAAGTCCACATGCTCTCGACGCACTCATTCAACGCCCTGTTGAAGACGCTCGAGGAGCCGCCCCCGCACGTGAAGTTCCTGCTCGCGACCACGGATCCGCAGAAGCTGCCGGTGACGGTGCTGTCGCGCTGCCTGCAGTTCCACCTGCGACGCCTGCCGCTGCCGTTGATCTACGACCGTCTCGCGCAGATCTCCGCAGCCGAAAAGGTCGAATTCGAGCCGGCCGCGCTGCGTGCGATTGCGCGCGGCGCCGAGGGCAGCATGCGCGATGCGCTGTCGCTGCTCGACCAGGTGCTGGCATTTGGCGGCGGCCGCGCCATGGAAGCGGAAGTGCGCACGCTGCTCGGTACGCTCGACCGCAAGCACGTGCAGGGCATCCTGACGGCGTTGGCCGAGAAGGATGGCGCGGCACTGATGAGACAGGCCGCGCACCTCGACGAACGCGCGCCGGACTATCACCAGGCACTTGGCGAACTGTCAGGCGCCATCCAGCGCATGGCGCTGCTGCAGGCGCTGCCGGACCTGCCTCCCGGCGACGACGAGGACGAAGACAAGCTGCTCGCCGGGCTCGCCGCCAGGTTCACGGCCGAAGACCTGCAGTTGCTCTACCAGATTGCGATCAATTCGCGCCGCGATCTCGACTACGCGCCGGATGCGCGCGCGGGTTTCGAAATGGCGTTGCTGCGCATGCTCGCGTTCCGTCCGCAGGGCTTGCCGCCGGTTGCGGCGACGAGCGGCGGCGGGGCGGTCGTGGCACGGGCGACGGCTGCCACACGACCCGCGAGTGCACCGTCACGTCCCGCACCAGCGGCGAGTGCGGCGGCGGAGTCGGATTGGGAGGCGCTCGTCGCCGCGCTCGGATTGCAGGGCACCGCCAAGCATTTCGCGACGAACTGCGTGATGCTCGAGCGCAAGGCCGGTCTCGTCCGGCTGCGTCTCGACCCGGCTGGAGACTCATTCCGTCGGCCGCAGATCGAGAGCCGCCTGGCCGAGGCGTTGTCGCAGCATTACGGCGAGACGATTCGCCTCGAGATCACGCAGGCCGGGGTGCCCGGAGAAATTTTCACGCCCGCCAGGCGTGATGCGATTGCGGCCGAAGACCGGCAGCGTGCCGCGGAACAATCGATCGAGAGCGATCCCGCCGTGCGCGCAATGCGTGAAGTGTTCGGCGCGACGGTTCGGCCCGGTTCGGTGAAGCCGCTCAACTGAGCGCGCGTCACTCTTCACTACCCACCCTCACTTCTGCGAGACGCACATGATGAAAGGCGGCATCGGCAACATGATGAAGCAGGCGCAGGCGCTGCAGGCGAACATGCAGAAGGCGCAGGCGGAGATTGCGGCCATGGAAGTCGTCGGTGAGTCCGGCGGCGGCATGGTCAAGATCACGATGAACGGCAAGCACGAGGCGCGGCGCGTACAGATCGATCCGGGCGTCGCGCTCGACGATCGCGAGATGATCGAAGACCTGGTCGCGGCGGCGATCAACGACGCGGCACAGCGCGTCGAAGCCGCGACGCAGCAGCGCATGTCGAGCGTCATGGGCGGCATGAACCTGCCCCCGGGCTTCAAGATGCCGTTCTGAGCGGCGCACTGCAGTTCCAGTCATGCTCTATCCGCCTTCACTCAGCCGGCTGATCGAAGCTTTCCGCTGCCTGCCGGGCGTCGGCCCCAAGTCGGCGCAGCGGATGGCGTTCCACCTGCTGGAGCGCGACCGCAACGGCGGCAGCGAGATCGCTGCCTCGGTTGCCAATGCCATGGCAAAGCTCGGTCACTGCAAGCGCTGCCGCATGTTCGCTGAAGGCGAACTGTGCCCGGTTTGCGCCTCGACGGGCCGCGATACGTCGCTGCTCTGCGTGGTGGAATCGCCGGCCGACGTGGTCGCGATCGAGCAGACCGCGAGTTTCCGCGGTAGCTATTTCGTGCTGATGGGTCACCTGTCGCCGCTCGATGGCGTCGGCCCGGCCGAGATCGGGATCGGCGATTTCGAGAAACTGCTGGGCGCAGGCGAGGTCAAGGAAGTGATCCTCGCCACGAACCCCACCGTCGAGGGCGAGGCTACGGCGCATTTCCTGGCCGAGGTCGCCGCGCGCTTCGGCTTGCGCGCGTCGCGCATCGCGCACGGCGTGCCGGTGGGTGGTGAGCTGGAATACGTCGACGGCGGCACGCTCGCGCACGCGCTGGCGGGCCGTACACCGGCACTCTGACACGTGGGATGACGATGAAACACGCAGCGACGATTCGAAACGCACTGTTCGCCACGCTCGTGCTCGGAGCGTCACCCGCGGTTTTCGCGGCTGAACCTGCGCCGGCAGCCGCGCCGGCGGCAACGGCCGCTGCAACGCCCACGCCCGAAACGCCGTTCAATACGGCGAGCCGGCTGTACCAGGCAGGCAAGCAGGCCGAGGCGCTGGTCACCCTGCAGCAGCTGGCCGAGGCAGGGGATGCGCGGGCGCAGTACCTGGTCGGTCTCGACCTGCTCGAAGGCAAGTACATCAAGCTCGATAACGCGCAGGGCTTCGCCTACCTGGTGCTCGCGACCGAGGACACGCAGTGGGGTGACCTGGTCGCGCCGCGTGCCCGCGAGGCCCGCGCGGTCGTCGAGCCGCAGCTCTCCGGCCCGGACCTGATCCATGCGGATGCTTTGATCGCTGCTTACAAGCAGCGGAAGAAATAGTCTCAGGCTTTCGCTTCGTTCGCCAGGAACAGCCAGGTTTCGACGACGGTATCGGGATTGAGCGACATGCTCTCGATGCCCTGGTCAAGCAGCCAGCGCGCCAGGTCGGGGTGATCCGAGGGCCCCTGGCCGCAGATGCCGATGTATTTGCCGGCCTTGCGACAGGCCGTGATCGCCATCGAGAGCATGGCCTTCACCGCGTCGTCGCGCTCGTCGAACAGCCGCGCGATGATTGCCGAATCCCGGTCGAGGCCCAGCGTGAGCTGGGTCATGTCGTTCGAGCCGATCGACATGCCATCGAAGAATTCCAGGTAACGATCCGCCAGTACTGCGTTGGTCGGGATCTCGCACATCATGATGACCTTGAGGCCGTTCTCGCCTCGCTTCAGGCCGTTGGCCGCGAGCAGGCCGACGACCTGTTCCGCTTCCTTCAGCGTGCGCACGAAGGGCACCATCACCCAGACGTTCTTGAGTCCCATCTGTTCGCGCACGCGCTTCAGCGCGCGGCATTCGAGTTCGAAGCAGGGGCGGAAGCCTTCGTCGACGTAACGTGCCGCGCCGCGGAACCCGAGCATCGGGTTTTCTTCGACGGGTTCGTACTTGCGGCCGCCAATGAGGTTGGCGTACTCGTTCGACTTGAAGTCCGAGAGGCGCACGATCACGGGCTCGGGCGCAAAGGCGGCAGCGATCGTGCCGATGCCCTCGCAGAGTTTCTCGACGTAGAACTCGACCGGGTCGGTGTAGCCGGCCATCTGCCGGCGGATCGTGTCTTTCAGGTCCGGCTCGAGCTTGTCGAACTCGAGCAGCGCCTTCGGGTGCACGCCGATCATGCGGTTGATGATGAATTCGAGGCGGGCCAGGCCGACGCCCTGGTTCGGGATCGCGGCGAAGTCGAACGCCCGGTCGGGATTGCCGACGTTCATCATGATCTTGACGGGCAGTTCGGGCAGCGAGTCGAGTTCGATCTGCGACTGGCTGAACTCGAGTTGGCCGTCGTAGATGTACCCCGTGTCGCCCTCGGCGCAAGAGACGGTGACGGGCTGGCCTTCCTTGATCTTCTTCGTCGCGTCGCCGCAGCCGACGACGGCGGGGATGCCCAGTTCGCGCGCGATGATCGCGGCGTGACACGTGCGGCCGCCGCGGTTCGTGACGATCGCCGACGCGCGCTTCATCACCGGCTCCCAGTCCGGGTCGGTCATGTCGGCGACGAGCACGTCGCCGGTTTCCACGCGTGCCATCTCGCGAATGTCGCGGATGACGCGGGCCGGACCGGCGCCGATGCGCTGGCCGATGCTGCGCCCCGTCGCGAGCACCGGTCCTTTCTGCTTGAGCGTGTAGCGCTGGATGGTGCGGCCGGCACGACTCTGGACCGTCTCGGGCCGTGCCTGCAGTACGTAAATCCTGCCGGTCTCGCCGTCCTTGCCCCACTCGATGTCCATCGGGCAGCCGTAATGATCCTCGATGATCAGCGCCTGCCTGGAAAGTTCGATGAGGTCGGCGTCGCTGATGCAGAAGCGCATGCGGTCGACCTCGGGCACGTCGACCGTCAGCACCCGTTTCTCGGCCTGCGCCGGCGGCGCATAGATCATCTTGATCGCCTTGGCACCAAGCGTGCGCCGCAGGATCGGCTGGTGGCCGTCGCGCAGCGCCGGCTTGTACACGTAGAACTCGTCCGGGTTGACGGCGCCCTGCACGACGGTTTCGCCAAGGCCGTAGGACGCAGTGACGAACACCACGTCGCGGAAGCCCGAGTCGGTATCGAGCGTGAACATGACGCCGCTCGCGCCGACGTCGCTGCGGACCATGTACTGGATGCCGGCCGAGAGCGCGACCAGCGAGTGATCGAAGCCCTGGTGCACGCGGTAGGAGATCGCACGGTCGTTGAACAGCGACGCGAAGACTTCGTGCACGGCCTGGACGACGTTTCCGGCGCCGCGCACGTTGAGGAAGGTTTCCTGCTGGCCGGCGAACGACGCTTCCGGCAGGTCTTCGGCCGTGGCGGACGAGCGCACTGCGACCGCGACATCGGCGCGGCCATCGCACATGCGGACATAGCCATCGACGATATCCTGCTGCAGTTGCGGCGGGAAGGGCGTGGACAGGATCCAGTCGCGGATACGGGCGCCGGTCTCGGCGAGCTTCGCGACGTCTTCGACGTCGAGCGCAGCGAGTTCCTGCTTGATGCGGGCAGCCAGGCCTTTGTGCGCGAGAAATTCGCGGTAGGCGTCGGCGGTGGTCGCGAAGCCGTCCGGCACGCTGACCCCCAGTTTCGCCAGGTTCGAGATCATCTCACCGAGGGAGGAATTCTTGCCGCCGACTTCAGCCACGTCGTGGCGGCCGAGGCTGGAAAAGGGCAGGGTATAAGGACGCACGAGCGACCCCTTGCTAGGTCAACGGACTAGGTGAAACACTGCGTACAACTCCGTGCCCTGGGAACCGCCGTGCCGATGAATCGCCGAACGGTATTTTTCGTATCTGACCAGACCGGCGTGACAGCCGAGACGATGGGGCACAGCCTGCTCACGCAATTCGAGGGCCAGGAATTCAGGCAGGTGACTCTGCCATTTATAGCCAGTGTTGACAAGGCAGAGGAAGCCGTAAGAAAGATCAACGCGACGGGTCACGAAGATGGCCGGCGGCCCATCGTTTTCAGCACTTTGGTGAAGGAAGACCTGCGCCGAGTCGTCAAGGGCAGCAACGGCCTGTTTCTGGATTTCTTCGACGCGTTTCTCGGTCCGCTCGAGGGCGAACTGATGGTCAAGTCGAGCGAACGGGCCGGTCGCGCGCACGGCATCGCGGACCAGCTCGTCTACAGCACGCGCATCGAGGCCACCAACTTCGCGCTGGCGGCGGATGATGGCGCGATCACGGCGGACTACGAGCGCGCCGACGTGATTCTCATCGGCGTTTCACGCTCGGGCAAGACCCCGACGTGCATCTACATGGCGATGCAGTATGGCGTGTTCGCGGCCAATTATCCTTTCACCGAGGACGATTTTGACGGCAAGCAGTTGCCGGCGTCGGTGCGTGGCTACACGCCCAAGCTGTTCGGGCTCACGATCTCGCCGTTGCGGCTGCAGCAGATCCGCAACGAGCGGCGACCCGGCAGCCGCTATGCCTCGGTCTCGCAGTGCGAGTTCGAGGTGCGTAGCGCCGAAAACCTGTTCCACCGGCACGGCATTCCGGCGATCGACACTACGGAGTGCTCGATCGAAGAGATCGCAAGCCGCATCATCGATCGCAGGGGAATCGAGCGTCGCCTGCGGCCGTGAGGCGACCCTTGCCCGGACGGCTGCTCGGCGAATGGTGCCAACGGCTGGTCGGAAAAATAGTGACCGCCTCGCAGCTGCGCCCGGGCTGCGGCGGGCGATACGGGTTGCCGGGAAACCTCCAGACTGGCCACCACGCTCGCGACGGAAATGCGCACGTCTCAGGGCTGCGAGCCGCTTCACAGGAGCGCAGAAACCCTGTGCTATATTCGGGCTATGTTGCTCGATCACCTCTGCATCACTTCCTGGCGCGCACGGCCGGTGAGCTTCGTGAGCCTCATGTCGCTCTACGAAAGCAACTTCCTGCGCCTGAAGGAACTCGCGGGCGACATCCGCCGCCACCACGGCGTGGCGGTGTCGCGCACGAAAGTGGATTGCGACCTGCATTTGTCGGTCCTCGAGCACACGCCTTACACCTCGGCGGTACGGCTCACGTACCACTTCGAGGAGACCGTTGCCACGGTGGCCGACCCCGATCTCGAGATCCGCGTCTATCACGACGCGCGGCTTGCCGAAGTCAGCGCGTGCGGCCGGTGGTTTCGTCACCAGAGCCTCGAGCACGTGCGGGCCGGCATCCCGGCGCAACTCGGCGAGCGCTGGCTCAAGAACATGATGCTCAACAAGTGGCTCGACTACTGCCTCGAGCGTGGCCACGAATTCACGCCGGCAGCGAAGGTTGCGGCGAATGCGCCTGCCTGAAAAACTGCGCCTGCTGGCCTACCGACTCGCCGGCCGCGAACCCAGCATCGAAGACGAACGGCTGTTCGCGCTGTTCCGCAATCGCGTCGAGCTGAGGAAAGAGCTCACGGCGCTCGACGACGATCGCCACCGGTTGCTCGACCGCCTCAAGCTGCAGGAAGGCGCGACGATGCGCGTCGAGGCCCAGATGGCGTCGCTCGAGCAGTACCTCGGCCGACCCGACGAGGGCTACAAGAGCCTCGCGTATTTCCAGCTGAAGGCGCTCTGGCGCGTCGCGTGCAAGCGGCTCGAGCAGTTTGGCGCCGAACTCGCGCGACAGCAGAAGGATCGCGAGCGCAAGATCCAGCTCGCGGAA
>Ga0315290_10001344_pt1 | contig 16874 bp, 10 predicted proteins | sample YL17G12_0_MG_FD_203627 | JGI IMG/M metagenome (GOLD analysis project Ga0315290, IMG submission 203627) | Sediment microbial communities from Yellowstone Lake, YNP, Wyoming, USA - YL17G12_0 | ecosystem: Environmental > Aquatic > Freshwater > Lake > Sediment | place: USA: Wyoming | collected... | reverse complement strand
AAAATGATGGAAACAATAATTAACATAAAAGTATCCATGTCCAAAGGTTAAGGTAATGATGCCTGTTTCGTGTATGGGTTACGTCATTGGCTTTTAAATCATTGGCCTTAACCCTTATCCCTAAACAAAACGGGCTTCCTAACCTTAACCCTAAAACCAACTGAGCATTTCGTTCTGCACTTTACACTATGCATCCCTATTGATGGCACTCCAAATCTTGAACCATCCATCTCAGGTCTTCCACTCTCGATTTCGCCTTCGGGGCCGCTTCAATTCCTCTTAAATAAAAATACTTTGCCTTTTCTGTATCTTTCATTCTGCTCAAATAAATATTTCCAAGTTCTTCATATGGATTGATGATATGGGGGGCCAATTCCATCGATTTGATCAATTCTGCAATCGCCGCATCATACCGGCCCATCTCTTTATACAGCAATCCTAATCGAAAATAAAGGTTGGCGTTCTTGGGATCTCTTGCTATTAGATGTTCTAAAACCTCTTCGCATTTTTGATATTCTTTCTGCGTTTGGTAGAAAACGGAAAGATTGATTTTGACCGTATCACGCTCAGGGTTCAGCCAAATTGCGGTCATAAACTCCTTTAGAGCCTTTTCAGGTTGTCCCAATCTCCCATAAACAACGCCGAGATTATTCCGCGACTGATAATCATAAGGAACGCTCTCGATGGCTTTCTCAAGATATTTTGCTGCCTTTTCATCCATCCCCAAATCCATATACACCACACCCATTAGGGCATTGGCCGTATTACTGTCAGGATACTTCTCTACCGCATCGGCCCATAATGTATAACTGTTTTCCCAAATTTGGTTTTGATGAATTGTCATAAAAGAGTACGCTATCAAAATGAAAATAAATATTGCGATGGAGAGGAGTTTAAAAAAGCCTTCAGAAAATCTTTTAGCCCTGACTCGATAAAATTTATCAAAAACAATTCCTAAGAGAAAGCAATATGAGAAGGAAGCGATGAATACATATCGATCTGCAAGCAGAGTGCTGATGGGGAAAATATTGAGGTAAGGAAGTAAGGTCACAAAAAAGAAGAAGAGGGTAAAAAAGATGACCTTCGTCCTTTTCAAAGACCAGAGACTCAACCCGAACAGCAAAAAAGTGATACCGACGAAAAGGAAGGTTTGAAAACCCCAAATAGGGTTTGGAATAGAGATCGTGTAGGCGGCTGAGTAGTTTATGGTGCAGACCAGAAGTTTAATATTATAAATGAAAACATAGAAACTGATGAGAAAATTATTCAAAAACGATCCTCCACGGTAAGGTTTGATCCCCCCAGCATCCAACATGACTTTGATCAACACGGAGACAAAGATGAAGGAAATCAATGTTGAGATGGAAAAAAACAGCCAGTGTCTTTTCACAAAATCAACCCATTCGACTCCCCGGTCTGAAGCCCGGGGTATGCTCAGGGTTGATACTGAGCGGCGCTTTTTACCCCGATTTAAAAATCGGGGTTTGGCGCCGTCGAACGTATCAATCCATCTATTTTGGGCCACAGCAATCTCGTAAATGAGAAGAACTGCAGGAAATACGACTGCAGAAGGTTTTGAAAGTATTGCAAAAAGGAGGGATAGAAGGACGAGAACGAGGTAAATAAGCTTCTTTCTGCCCTCCCCTTCCCTGCCCTTGAGGTAGAGATAAAAGGCAAGAAAAAAGAAGAATCCCTGAAGGACCTCCTTGCGGGCTGCGAGCCATGTGACCGCTTCTACATGAACAGGATGTGCCGCGAACAAAAGGGTCCCCAAAAGAGCAACCTGTGCATGGGAATTAGAAGTGACCCTATCTCTCAAATGGGCCGAAAGGCGATATAACGTCAAAAAGACCATAATGCAGGTGAGAATGTAAAAAAAGATATTCGTGATCCGATACCCCATGGGGTTTAGGTTCCAGATGCTGTAGTCAATCGCGTAGCTCAGCATCCGGACGGGCTGATAGGTATTGGCCTTTACATACGTGAATATCCTTTTGATCCCTTCCCAGCTCAGGTCTCGGATGGTGGAGTTCTGACAGATCATACCATCATCCCAATTTGTAAACTGGTTTCCCAGCGAATTGAAGTAGAGGATCCCCACAAAGACTGAGATAAGGGCAGGAATGACCCAGGAGTGAAAGGAGAGTTTCCTTTCTCTCTCTTGAAATTGTTCGGATGAATTCCCTTCCATCGCCGTCGCCCTAGGCATGAAGTGAAACTCCTTCCCCTTCCCTATCGATATAGACCCTGAACCATATTTCCAATATGAGTAGAGCCCATATTTTAGCAGAATGATCATAACGTGAAGCGATGTGTTCATCTAAGAGACGCTCAATGCCTTCTCTCCTGAAATACCCTCGATTTAAAGTCCGGCTATCCATGAGGATCTCATAGACATACTCTTTCAACTCTTTTTTGAACCATCTTGAGATAGGAACACCGAACCCCATTTTCCTCCGTTTTAAAATGGCCTCCGGGAGAAAGTCGGAGAAGGCCTTTTTCAGGATAAACTTGGTCGTTGAACCCTTCAGTTTTAAATGGGAGGGGATCCCGGCGACCTCTTCGATGAACTGATGATCCAGAAAGGGAACCCTTGCCTCCAGAGAATTGGCCATGGTAGCAATATCCATTTTGACGAGCAGGTCTTCAGGAAGGTAGGTTGTCATATCCAGATAAAGCAATTTTTCTAAAGGATCATCCGTGTCCCCTTCCTCATATTTTTTTATCAGATAGTCCAAGGGGTCCGTTCCCTTCACCTGTCTCGAAAAGTCTTCAGAATAAACGTCATCCTTTTCTTTTTGATTGAAAATCTTTATCTGCTCGGCATAATTTCGTCCTTGATGGGAGGACAACATTTCCATGAAATCAGCCAGGCGGTTCAGTGTCTTTCGCCTCCAGGGTGATTGGGAGAGTATCCTCAAGAAGGCTGGCAAGAGGCTTCTTCGCACTTTTTCAGGTAGCCGGGTGAACCACGAAACATATTTACTCCGGAGATAGCGGGGATATCCGGCAAAGTTTTCATCCCCGGCGTCCCCGGTCAGGACGACTTTCACATGATCTCTCGTCATTTTGGAGACGTAATAAGTGGGTATGGCTGAGGAATCTCCAAAGGGTTCATTATAGTGCCAGACCAGCTTGGGCAAAATCTCAATAGCATTTGGCTTGACCACAAACTCATGATGATCGGTTCCAAAATGGTTTGAGACCATTCTGGCGTATGCAAGTTCATCGAAATCCTGCTCTTCAAAACCAATCGAAAAGGTTTTGACAGGTTGTCCCCCAAGCTTCGCCATGATTCCGACGATCAGACTGGAATCCATCCCTCCGCTTAAAAAAGCACCTAATGGAACGTCACTGATGAGTCTCAGTCGGACTGATTCCTCAAGTTTCCCGCGGATCAGATCACACCATTCTGTAAGGCTTCGCGGGTTCTGTTGTTTGGGGATGAAATGGAGCTTCCAGTATCTTTCGATTTGAACTGTCCCGGGTTCTCGAAAGAGCAGGTAGTGGGCTGGAGGGAGTTTCCTGATCCCCTCAAAAATAGTCTCAGAAGAGGGAACATATTGATAGGTCAAATAGTGGTGGAGGGCAGATGTATTGACCTTCCTCTCAATAGTGGAATCTTGAAGCAGGGCTTTGATTTCCGAGGCAAAGATAAAATGGTCCTTTTGATGATAATAGACCAAAGGTTTTTTCCCCAATCGGTCGCGTGCCATAAAGAGCTGCCTTTGCCTGGAATCCCAGAGTGCAAAAGCAAACATTCCTCGGAACCGGTGGAGGCAATCTACTCCCCACTCTTCATAGCCATGAAGGATTACCTCGGTATCGGACCTTGATTTAAAAAGGTGCCCTTTCCTTTCCAGCTCCACCCTTAACTCTTGAAAATTATAAATCTCTCCGTTGAAAACGATCCATATTTTTCCATCTTCATTACACATGGGTTGATGAGCCGCGGCTGAAAGATCAATGATAGAAAGACGCCGATGGCCCATGACCACTTCAATTCCATTTCCTCTTTCAAAAAAAGCCAGTGGTCGCTTCATTTCGACTGATTTTTTACCCTGGATTAACACCATCCCCTCATCATCCGGCCCCCGGTGTGTGAGCACTTCACACATCTGTTTAACCATTTCAGGGCTCACATTCTTATTAAAATCTATCTTTCCACAGATCCCGCACATTTAATCAAACTCCCCAAAACATACTAACATGCATCCAGGCTAAATGGTGGCCGCTTTTCCGCAAGGGTTCTGTAGAGTTTTAAGATTTCAGGAATGTAAAGACTGGAAGCGTACCTTTTGCTCATGCGATTGGAAATCTCTTCCCGATTGAGAACTAATAGTTTTTGAAATTCTGGAGACTTGGGAGCCTCCCTCAATCCCTCCAGCACGATTCCAGCCTTTTCTTTCCGAATGACTTCTGCCGTATCCCCGACCTTATCGGAAACGATACAAGGGAGCCCACAACACATATACTCGCTGAACTTGATGGGGGCCGCCACATGGTTCGTCAGGGTATCCTCTCTCAACAAAACCCCAACATCAGCGGCACATAAATACCCTGCGACTTCGGCATGAGGCACTTGAATAACCCTCACATCATCGGGCTGGATTTGGCCCTTTATAACTTTCATTAACAGGTTTGGTTCATGGGTCAAAAACAGCATAAAGAGATTGTTTACTATCTGCTTCAAGTTGACAAAGAGATTAACGACATTTTCAAGCTTTTGCCATGGTGCAACTCCACCTGAATAAACGAGGACTGTTCGATTTGAAATCCCTATCTTTTTTCTATGGAGATCTCTTAAAGCCTTGTTGAAATTGAATTGAGAGACATCAACGAATGTAGGAATTACAATGACATTCTTAATGCGATAATTGGTTTGGAGATGCGCTTTAAAGGCATTTGATACACATAGAATTGTGTCAGCATTTCGAACCACCTGGTCTTCTATCCTTTGATATAATTTACTTAAATATTGAGCAAATAAATTCCTTGCTACCCCCCTGGACCTGTCCATGACTTCATCTGTCACGGCTCCCCTTAAATCTGCAATGATAGTAATGAGATTTGGGCTCTCCCTTTTTAGAGTTAAACCCCGATAGGCATTGAGGTGTCCACGACAGTGGATCACTACCCTCTCCTTCCCATCCAACCAATTTTTAAAACAAGGATGAATGCGTTTCACATCCATAATCAAAGATCTTTTAAATATCGGAGGGGCTTGTTGAAAGTAATAAGTTTTAATGCCTTTTGATTCCAGCTCCTCCTTTTTCTTCAAATATCGTTCTGTCGTTTTAAAACGGAATGGATTGAAAGCAAAGTGAATTAAATTAAATTGAGATTTCAGGGCGGTCTCGAGGAGAGGAAACACCTGAGAATCAAAGGCGGTGTCCATTATTCCTGTGCTTAAGTAGCAAACTTTAGGTAGAATCATAAGTGCCTTTAAATACGTTAATGGCTAACCAACCCGAAATCAATCCTAACCTGTGTAACGTTTCTGGATCGGTAACATCGAATCAATTGATTCTTTACCCGCTCGCCATAACCTTTACTGAAAAACCCTGCCGAGGTCTCGACTCGGTCAAACCCTTTCAGAAGCATTTGGGGGCGAAGGTCATCGATCCAAGTCTGCAAGCAAAATTCTTCAAAGCCAATTTTGTCAATATGGACGACATCAGCCTCTGGGGCAAGATTAAAATTGAGCTCAAACGGCCCATCCCCGTCGATCCAGTCTTCGATGATAAGGGAACGACCTTCCCGGTTGAATCGACGGCGGTGCCTTTTCCCAAACCCAGAATGTTCCCCTTCAAGACATTCGGTACTCAAATCAAGGAGATAGGCCTTCGCCTCATCTTTCATCGAGAAAAGGCCCTCCAACCCTTCTAACCAGCCATTTTGCTCACACCCCTCTGAGCTAACCGTATTGTGACATCGGGTGGACCGGAAAGCGTTTCTCATTTCAGGAACAGGAGTGTAGAGGTAGCTCCCACCGTCGACGATGAAGTCACGGCCGTTGAGGTTGAGCTCAAAGGATAGATTGTCGTTGTGCGCATGGCCTCCATTGCCGTTTTGACCAATGGGCCCGCAACGTATGACCAAGTAAAGATCTTTTGAACGGTAAACGTACAATCCGAAGTCAGGATAAACGTAAAGTCTGATATTTTCGTCGCCGGTTTGATGTGACGCCGAGTTCCCCCTCTTTCCGACGCCTACTCTCTCTGCAGCAGCCAATCCATCCTTGGGAAGATAAGAAGGCAAATGGATTCCTTTGGCCAGTTGTCGTATGATCTCGGCGTCTGGCCATTCTTCGCCTGCGAATTCCGCAAAGTCACTCCTTTTAAAGAGTCCATTCATGGCAGCCACCACGTGACGATGGTCAAGGTGATCTTCATCCCAGTGTACGTCATGACCGGGCAGGTTTGAATAGCCGTTCAAATAGGTGTAACGCTCCGTCGCTTCAGAGGCGGCCATCGGGTGAAATACCGGCTGAAGCTTCATAAATCGGCCGCTGTCGTTATCCCCAATCTGTGCAATGTGTCGATTCGGCTTGGTGACATGCATTGTGAACTCTGCCATCTTTTCCAATCTCTCGATATACCAAGCCGGAAAGGGAGAAAAGCGGCTACTCCCTGCCAGTGGGTAAAGCGGAATTGGGCCAGGTTTTGGCCGAGGGAACCTTCCAGCAGAACGATGGCCATCATTTTTCAATGCGTCCTGTTTATCTTCTGACAGTCCCAAGATGAGTGCCGAAGCATACACAACCATTTCTGCCGACAAACGATGATAACTGGTGGAAGCCTCAAAGTTGGCTCCGTCGGGCGTGAATTCGCCTTCTACCTCCCACACCAACTCCTGGACCGAAAAGGCCAGCCACGCGTCTGTCTCCGGTGTGCAAGGAAGATAGGCGGCGACGAAAAGCAACCCGACGACATTCGAAAGATAGTGATTCCCCCTGAGATCCCTGCTCCATTCAAGATTATTCACAATATGTCGACCGTGCGTGTAGATGCTAAGGAAAAGCTCTCTCTCAAATATCTGGTCAAACTCCGCGCCATTAGCCTTGAACAAATCATAGGTCATTAGCCAGTTTGAAACCCGAATGGTGACATCCATTGTACTACGCCAATTCACTCCAAACCGTGGAGGATTGGTAGCGATAAAATCGAGCACCTGATTACGAAATTCACGTTCATACACTCCGGGTTCTTCAAAACCTGCATGCCTATGTCTTGTCAATCCGTAGGCTAAGGCCAATTGGGGTAAGTGTTGCATCCGTGCCAGTTCCCATGGCACTTTGACATCCACACCCCGTTTATGACCATAAGGGATATCGAGATACCAGGTATCTTCGGCCCAACGGTATCCAGATTTAAAATCCAAATGCCAGTCGATAGGAATATAACCCTTATCCACTAAACGCCAGATCCGTTGAGACGTTGCCAAATTCGACCGATTAATCCGACCTTCCAACCATCGGCCTTCACTGTCTGCATGTACCTCTGATCCCATCTCATAGTGATGGCCTTCAACCCCCCTGCAAGATTTCCCATGCCTAACTTCCAACCAACCCGATCCGAGAAGGCTGAACCGATGTACAAGGTAATGCTCGGTCACTGCTGCAATCGTCCGGATGTTTACACCGATAGAATTGTCAGATGAGGGAAGAAGATAACTGTGAAGTTCACCATGGGGAGAGACCAAGAAATCCTTGTAAGTCGAGTTTCTGTGATCCCATTGCCGCCTCCATGTCAATCTTAAACTCCGGAGACCCCGCTCTACTGATTTCATGATTAAGACATGCGCGGGAAGCGAAAGAGCACGCCTAAGATAATGTTTCAATTTCATCCACAGCACTCCTTTAGCTTCTCAATAATCTTTCTTGTGTGCTCTCTCCAAGTATATTTTGCAATAACTTCCTCACGAGCAGCTTTTCCGAGCTTCACCCTTCTCGGTTCATCATCGATTAATGTTTTTAAACCGATCATCAGTGAATCAATATCTCCTGGCTTAACCAACCAGGCAGTATAGTCATGTTTAAGAACTTCTCCAATTTGGTTTAGGTCGGATGCAACAATGCCCTTCCCCATCGCCATGTATTCAAATAACTTCGTAGGGGAACCAAAGAAAGGGGTGCCATCGCGATTAGGAACATGGGAAGCTACAAAAATATCACAGGCTGCCAAATGGCTTGGTCCCTCTTCTTGGGGAATCAGGCCTGTCAGAGTAGCTGACTCTCCAACTTCTAACTTTTTTAATCGTGCTTTTACCTCAGGCATCATGATACCGTCACCGATCATCAGAAGGCGGACCTTATTCCGGTAGTCTGGGTACTCTTGAAGGAGTCGGCCAAAGGCTTCGGCCAATACTTCTGCACCATGCCACTTCCCAAAAGTACCGATAAATCCAATGACTGTCTTCCCGTCCAGGTTATGCTGACGGCGGATACCCGAACCATCAATGTCGGGCGAATATCGTTCCGGGTCCACCCCATTAGGGTTCACAAAAATCTTTTCGGACTCAATCCCTCTCTTCACCAATTCATCCTTCATCGGTTGGCTGCCGACCGTAACCAAATCAGCTGTATTTAAATTCAGAAGCTCAATCCGATTGATTAGTTTTTCGTGTAAGAGTTTACCCTTCCCCCAGTGCCGCCCCATCCACAAAAAAGAACCGTTATATTCGCAAATGTAAGGAACCGCATACTTCTTTTTTAGTACCGCCCCTGTGTAATTCCCCAAGCTGTAACGTTGGTAAATGATAGACGGAACCCACACTGGCCAATGCTCATCTATGAATGAAAGAAGTTGGTCATTATAAAGGATCTCCGAAATGTTTGGTATGTTTCTGCAAAGCTTGTAAGTAGGTTCACAGAGATGAAATTGCTCGTCTTCTTCTATTCCTCTAATTTGATCCGTGCTGACAACATGGGTCTCATAACCAAAAGCTCTGAGCCCACAAATCACTCCGCTCAAGTGAGCTATCGACCCACCACTTTTAACGCTAAACCAGTGATCAGTTCGTAGGAATAGAACAGAGAGTTTTTTCTTAACTACCCCATGAAATTGTGCCGTTACACTGAGTTTCGTTACAACTTTTGATGTATTCCAATAGAAAAATGGCCACTTTAATAGATCACGAAACAAATTCCACATGACATCTGTCAAAGAACTCCTTTTTAAAACATTACCTTTGCCGTCAACCCACTCCCAGTACTTAACCCGGCGCCAATATAACCAAAGCTCAAGCAAATCTTTTTTCGCTATGGCTTTAATATTCTCACATTCAATATCAAAGCGTCGCCCCATCATCAATTTCTCAGATTCCAAAATCTTTGGAAGGTTGTGTAAACTTATTTTTTCAATATTGTCGCTGGTCTTCTTTCTTGCTGTAAAATACCACGTGGACACCGCCCAATAGGGCAAGAAGTCTCCTATTTTTGAATTCATGTTCTGAATCCACGCGCCCCGCAGGACTCGCTCGCTCAACGGCCCACCTAAAAATCCTCCTTTCCCAAAGCATTCAATCTCGAACCCACCTTGATTCAATGTTGAGAACAAAGATCTCCTGCTAAAAAGCTGGGCATGTCCAGAATCAGAATTGTAAGGAATGATCTCGGTGCGCAATGGTCGAGGCCTTATCAGCCTTTTCTTTACGTCGGTGGCTAAACGGATCCCTGCAGAAAGAGCGAGCAATTTGTCGACTCTCTTTTCTTTCTCAAAAGGACCCATTCCGTTCGGTACCGACCCAATGATCATCCCGCCCTCTTTAAGCATGTTGGAATGTTCTTGCAGCACGGCCAGAGGGTTTTCCAAGTGTTCTAAAATATCTGCGTAAACAATGACGTCAAAGAGAATCCCTTCAGGAGTATGATTTAGAAACTTCGCATTTTCGTGCTGGTAATGTTTCCTCGCGTAGCTGAGAGAAGGTTCGTGGCAGTCAACTCCGTAATATCTCACTCCCTCTTGGATCAAGTATTGAGAAACGGCGGTTCCATTGCCACAGCCAAAATCAAGGACAGAAATGGGCTCACCATGCAAATTCATATAGCCATTGAGATGCTCCAAAATGAATGTGAGCTTTTTCGTGTGGCCATAAATATTTTCTTCCGGCAAACTTCTCATTCCTTTTGATCCTTCAATCTGCAGAAAACCGCCAAACACTCCCGACTGTCAGCCAAAAGTAACCATGATAGAAACTGAATCGGATCACAAAGGAGCATTCTCAGCCCAGGCAGAGACCCCGGGGAATAGTTGTAGAAAAACTCTCTGATCACTACCAATCCACTGAGATGGACAAGCTCTCTTAACTCTGAGATGGTAAATTCATGATGGTGACCGATGAAGGGCACTTGAGATTGAAAAACCTGATTTAATGGAACGAGGGGAGTCCGACCGATTAACAGCTTTACCCTCTTCGGCCAGTAAGCAATATTTTGAACTTCAGCATAAAGGTTCCCACCCGGATTGATGAGGGAGACGATGTTTCTCATAAGCGTTTTAAGTGAATGTGGGTAATGTTCCAAGATAGCCATCAAGGTGACCACATCGAATCGTCCTGGCGGCGAAACCTCTGGCTGAAACGGATCATAGTCAAGAACAGCCACTCCCATATCGGCAATATACTTGAATAATCGTGTAAATGAATTGCCGTAGTACTGGAGTGACTCCGTCATGGTTGCATCGTAACCCAACCTCTTCAGCGTGATAGGAAAAACACCCCAAAAACCTCCTACATCACATACCGTCAGTTTGCCTTCTCTCTCCGCTAAGGAGCAATAAGCCTTGTAAAAGCGGATGGAAGAAGCTCGCAAATAGGTTCCAAAATCGAAGAGGTCTTGGTTCCACCCTTGATTGTGTGCCGCCAGTTCCAGTTGCATCTGTGGTGTCCAGTATCTATAGACAGCTTCTACCACATCCTGATATACCTCGTTGAACCTTTGAAACGGAAGGGTCTTCATCATGATGGATTTTCTCTAAAATAGGATACATAAATGATGCTCGCCACAAGCATCAGCCCATAAGACAGCACAGAAGTAATGGATGCGCCAACAATACCCCACCAGGGTATCAACTTCAGGTTGACTGCAATATTTACGATGGCGGCCAACCCTGGGGAGACCACCGTGATGAGGGGCATGCCGATCGACGCGAAATAATTCATATAACAGGTGTTGATTGACAAGAAAACGATCCCTGGCAACAACCATATGAAAGCCGGGACGGCAGGCACAAACAGTTCTCCGAAAAGGATTCGGACCACCGGCCCTGCCAGTAAGCCTGCAAAAGTTGCTAAAACCACCGTCACCACTCCAACGGAAACGGCCATCTTTCTTGTGAATGCCCATTTTTCTTGATCGTGAGTCATCGCTGACAACTTAGGAAAAAGAATGGTTCCAATAACGACGGGGAGCATATAGACCGTGTCAGCCATCGTTGCGGCAATGGAATAATATCCAGCTTCCTCCGCGCCAAGGATATACTTAACCATTAATAAGTTCACACGCAGTACCAGGAATGCAAAAAAGGCCGCTAGATAAGCTTTGCTCCCATAACGGATAGTTTCTTTAAATAAAGTCAGGGAGGGGAGAGGGAGGGTGAAGATATGGGTTCGAAGCCGCAACAGGGCCCAGAAAAGGCCAATAATCAAAACAATCAGGGCTACCAAAAAGAGTGTCTCCACTCCAACGGCGCCCGTAATGATTAGTACACCGATGAGACCCAACCCTAGGGCTTTCGTTAGCAGTTCAATCTTATTATAGGTACGCACATCCTGGATGCCGATCAGGAGATTTTGCAATAACATATAAGCCAGACCGAAAGGAATCCATAGGAGGGATAGTATCAACAATAGACCGCGCACCGGTGCCATTTGTGGCCATAGCTGGAAGATCATCCAGATCAACACCGTGCCCACACCTCCGACAGCAAAGCTCACGATGATCGTGTTTGCCGCGAGCGCAGGAAGGAGCCCCCGATCACCCGCTACATAGTAGGTATTGGATGTATGGAGGCCCAGATTGCCGAACTGAACGCCAATGGCGCCAATTGTTATTGCGACGGCATAAAAGCCTCGCCCTTCCGGTCCCAGAATTCGGGCGACAATCACGCTTGTGACAAGGCCTATCCCGATCAACAAGACCCGGGTTACAAACGTTTCTCCAACCTTCCGGATGAAGTCAGAGGAATGGACTCTGTGATAGATGGCACGCAACATTTCCTCACCAAAACCATCAGAAACAGCTAGAAGGGCATTGAAATATTTCAAATCAAACTTTCCCATGAGCAATCATCACTTCGTCGCAAAAGCAATCACATACCATCCGAGATAGGGTTCTAATCCCTCTTCTAAACATCGAGGCAACAGTCTTCCAACGTTAGGAATGTGTTCACGTTTGAAATGGGCTATTTTAAATTCCACTCTTGAAAAATCAGAAAGAAGATGTCGCAACTTACGCTTCGTGTATGTCTTAACCAGCGGCTTGATCGACATCCCATCTGCCCCATACTCCACAGTGGACATCAATCCTCTATACCCCAGTTTGAATAGTTTGCCTTTAATGAAACCGTTGCCAATGACCATCGAGAAGATATGGAACGCACTATAGGTATGGTAGAGACTGAGAATAAACTTCCCTCCAGGTTTTAACACCCTGTATGCTTCTGATATACATCGGACCGTGTCCGGTGTATGATGAAGAACACCATGTGAGTATACGTAGTCAAAATAGTTGGAGGGAAAATCTATTTCAGCACCATCGCATAGCTTGAGCACACACGTTTTACCGTGGAGGGTAAAGTTGCGTTGGGCAAGTTTGTGATGCTCTTCTGCTATATCGATTCCGAATACCGCAGCTCCTCCTTCACAAAAAGTTAGCAAATCTGTTCCAATTCCGTGTCCTATCTCGAGTAGTTGCTTATTCCTTGAAATACTAAAGTCAATTATCTTTTTCATCCATTTGTCTGTAACTTCATAACGGTGGTCCCTTATTGCATCAAAAAACTCAAGTGAACCGTATTCAATTCCATGCAGGTACTCCCCAGTGCCACAAGGATTATTATTCCACTGCTTTTGCGCCTCAAATTTATCTCTATTCATCTTATATATTCCTTCCACCACAATGCAAAATTCAACAAATACCAAACCTCTGTACCTCGCCTCTGATCGAAAAGGCGCGTAACTTCAGAAGTGTCAAAAAAATCGGTCTGACGACAGAAGTCGCTGATTTCCTTTTTACTCTTCTCACCAAGCCGATCAAAGAACCATTCATACACAGGCACGCCGAATCCCTGCTTCTTGCGGTCAATCAACTCATCTGGAATCAAGCCTCGCACTGCTTTCTTTAGGATATATTTTAAAGTACCATTCTTTGTCTTAACCGACTCTGGAATACTCATGGCCAATTCCACAAACTTGTGGTCAAGAAAAGGGACACGGGCTTCCAGGCTTACGCCCATACTCATCTTATCCACCCGCATTAGCAACAATTCGGGAAGTCGCAGATTGAGGTCGAGGTAGGTCATCCAATTGAGATGAGACTTTTCCCAAGCCTTATCCACAAAACGCTGGCGAATGGGCTTCAGAACATCCCAGGAGCTTAGACCTGATAGCTCCTTACGCAACCGAGGTGAGAGCAAGCGCTGCTTTTGAGCCTCGGTGAATGCCTCGGCTCCGCCCCAAAAGATGGGTTGGCCAAGGGACCCCCGTCGCAGCCACTCATAGTAGACTGTTTGTTCTTTCCCTAAGAGCCGCAAGCTTCTAAGACCCAATTTTTTCAATCCGTGCGGTACCGGCAGATGATCATAATGTTGAAGCCAAAGTGCCCTTTTCCAGCCAGGATACCCCCAAAAAAGCTCATCAGCCCCTTCCCCAACCTGACAAACGATCACTCCGTTTTCCCGAGCCAATTTGGAGACATAATAAACCGGAACGCAAACCGGGTCGGCAATAGGCTCATCCTGCAGGTGAACCATTTGGGGGAGGAAATCAAGCAGATCATTTTGGGTCAAGAGTTGCTCATGGTATTCCGCCCCTATCAACGATGCCACTTTTCGGGCATAAGGCAATTCGTTAGGATAGGATTGGTATTCACCTTTGTATCCAATGGTGAAGGTTTTAATGGGTTTCTCCTCCCCTTCGGAGAACAAAACAGCATTTGTGCTGGAATCAATCCCCCCGGAGAGAAAAACTCCCACGGGGACATCGCTTACTTTCCGTAACTTTACTGCAATTCGAAGTTCAGCCAAGAGGCGCTCTGCGATCTCTTCCTCAGGAACCTGAGCCATAGGAACCGTGTGGTCCCAGACATCCCAGTAACGATGTTCATAGAGTTGGCCGTTTTCTTTGACCCTAAGCCACGTCCCGCTGGGAAGTTTTTGAATCCCTTCAAAAAGAGTCTGAGGGGCGGGTGTGGTCAGAAAAGACAGATAATGATAGAGGGCCTCTTCGTGAACAGAACGTTTTTGATCAGGGTCTTGAAGAAGTGCCTTGATTTCGGAACCAAAAGTAAGACGACCGTGATGGAGACTGTAATAGAGAGGCTTAATCCCTATCCTATCCCGGATCAACCATAGCTCCTTTTTCTTTTCATCCCATAAAGCTATCGCAAACATACCTCGAAATCGTTCGAGGCAGTCGATTCCCCACTGCTCGAAAGCATGGAGGATGACCTCCGTGTCAGAATGGTCTGTTCTCCAACGATGGACTCCGATTCTCTCCAATTCCGCTCGGATTTCCGCGTGATTATAAATCTCCCCGTTAAAAGAGACCCAGAGTGAACCATCCTCATTGCTCATGGGCTGCGAGGCCGAATCGGAGAGATCGATGATGGATAAGCGCCGGTGACCTAAACCAACTCTCTTATCCTTCGAAATCCATGTCCCTGCGCCATCGGGTCCACGGTGTTTCATCGTATCCCGCATGCACGTAATATAGGAATCGGTAATGGTGAAGGCACAGTCTTTGAACGTAAGAGCCCCAACGATGCCACACATCAGGATTCTTCCCCGCTACGCTTCAATAATGCTCTCATACGTCTGAAACCTCCTTGCTCGACGGTTTGCTCCACGCTCATGATCCCATATAGAGCTGCAAACGCTAAAAAACCCATCAAATAACGGTAATCAGGCACTACCAGGATTCCGAATAACGAGTTAAACATCATCGCACTCCAGAAAGCAACCTCTAATCCCCAGCTTTTCACATGAAAAGCCACAGCAATTAGGCCAACATTGGCGAAAGCAAAAAGATATAAACAGATAACCCCCAGTTTAGCGAAAATAGTTGTAGCTGTAAACAATGGGTGCGCCTTAATTAGCTTATAAACTTCTTTCTTTAATATCATCTCATATTCTTCGGAAAGATAAGCAGCTTTAGGTGAAACCGATCTTACTTTCTTAATGGCAACTTCATCCTTGTACCTAATCCCATATTCATTACCCAGAAAGCCAAAACCGATATAGACAGAATGCCAAAAGACATGTTGTCTTGGGGGCCGCTCAAAGGTTGAGTAGGTCTTTTTAAGGTAAGCATCGCGCTGTTCTAAAAGTCTATCAAAGTAGATCGCGGGGATCGAAACACCAATTACAATTAGCATTAGAAGAATCGCCTTCCGTTTCCAATGAATTTGAAGGTACAACAGAACGATCACCATGAAGATTATTACACCGGTTCCAGAATGGATCCTGACATGATGTGCTAAACCTAACCCGATCCCTGTGATTAAATTGAACAACATAAACATTCTGTCAGGTTTTCCACGTTTAACAAAATAAAGAAATAGAGGAACAACTGCAATTGTTGCAGATGAGAGGGCAATGTATATCCCCCCAGCCATGAAGGAAACAAAGGCCAAAAACATGAGGTTGGCCAGCGCCAGTATCCGGACATTCCACTTTTTAAGAAGTAGAAACAATCCGATTATTCCCAAACAGAATGAAACTGTAAACATTCCGCCAAGAAAAAGATTAATACTTTGGTCTATGGAAATGCCCATGCCATGTGCAAGCTTCGGAAGAAAGTCGTAAATACCGACATCGTCTCCTAACCCCGCAGGCTTGAATACTTTGCCATCATAAGCGATCAATGAGATTCCCGTTTTCTCATAACCATGCAAAGCCTCTTGCAGAAATTGGTATTGACATGCCATGATTTCCATTATCAACCCTCACTGATTCATCGTTCGATATCACGAATATGTAATTAGTGTCTGTTTATAAATTCAGTTTGTTCGTCATACCCGCGAAGGCGGGTATCCAGAACGTATTGAAAACACTGGATTCCCGTTTTCACGCCTGCGTACCGAAACGCCTGTACTTCGGCGTGCAGGCACGGGAATGACAAAAAAGGCGATTACAACATTTATGGACAGACTCTAATTAGAGTGATGTGCCGCCGATCAAATAATCTCCTATTTTTTTGCACTTACATTACTTATAGCAAAGGTCAATGCGGTCGTTTGCAGGAAATCCCATAACTCAATAGGCCATCTATCCCTTGTCCCATGCAAAACTTCGTACGCAACTTCCAATTCCTTTAAATGCCCTTTCTCAGAAACTTCCCCTTTCATCTCTTCAACCTTTACTCCATACCCCTTTATCGATTTATAATCATCGATCACGATTGTCTTTTCATCAAAATGAATCTCAATGTACTCTTTTCCAAACTCTTTAGAGCCAGTGGCAAAGTATTCGAGGGTGGCCACGGATCCGTCCTCATAATTTAAGACGATGACTCGATTATCCTCTGAAGATAGGCTTCCCGTCTTAGGCGTTAATGTCGAGGTATAGATCTCCCTCATCTTGCATCCGATAAGGAAGGTGAAGAAATCGATGAAATGGCAGGCTTCGCCGATAATCCTTCCCCCACCTTCTTCC
>Ga0315290_10001340_pt1 | contig 16895 bp, 15 predicted proteins | sample YL17G12_0_MG_FD_203627 | JGI IMG/M metagenome (GOLD analysis project Ga0315290, IMG submission 203627) | Sediment microbial communities from Yellowstone Lake, YNP, Wyoming, USA - YL17G12_0 | ecosystem: Environmental > Aquatic > Freshwater > Lake > Sediment | place: USA: Wyoming | collected... | reverse complement strand
TAGTGGATAGTGGATAGTGGATAGTGGATAGTGGATAGTGGATAGTGGATAGTGGATGGTGGATAGTGGATGGTGGATAGTGGATGGTGGATAGTGGATGGTGGATAGTGGATGGTGAACGTGGGCAAAGCCGCTTGCGGCTTAGCCCGGAGTCTTTTCACGGCCGGCCCGCGCCCATCCCGCGCCGCCGGCATAACGTCTCCCCTTGGATCAATGCCGACGGCGCCCAAGCCGCTGCTGCAGGTCGTTGTAGAGCTCCGGCGTTTCGAGGGCGTCGGCGAAGGCCCGCACCCAGCGGCGCACCCGGCGCACGTCGAGGTCCGGATGGGCGGCCACTAGTCCCTCGATATCCAACAGGTCCCGCTCCCGGTGGGCGACCGCTTTCATGATGACCAGGTCCTCCGGCGTCGGCAGCGGGACGGACACCCCCGCGACCTGCACGACCGTGGCCCGGGCCACCGCCTCTTCTTCAAAAGGCAGGCAGCCCAGAGCGACGTCCACGTCGATGCCGGTCGGTTGATGGCGAACGAGCAAGACCCGGGCCTCCCGCGCGAATGCCAGGGCGTCGGGCTGGCGCGGCAGGAAGCCGAACGCCCTGCCGGCGTCCAGAAAAGCCGCCCAGCGATCCTCCGCCAGCCAGACCAGCGCATCCACGTCGCGCGTCACGCGCGGCCGTCCCAACAGGGCTACGGCAAGCCCCCCAATGACAAGCCCGCGAACGTCCTGAGATTGCCACCACCCGACCAGATCGGGCAACGGGGCGACGGGCAACACCAGCTTGGCCTTCTTACCCACGGTACTCCCTTCGCAATCGCGCCCAGCGCTGGCGCACTTCGGCCTCGCCTTCGCCGAGGACCGCCGTCCACCCAAGCTGGTGGGCCCAACCCAAGAGCGTGTTGAATTGCTGCCATCTCACTTCCACGCTGGTAGAGCGCAGTTCTTCCTCCTCGCGGGCATTGACGCGCTGCCAGCGCATGCGAAACGCGCGTGCCTCGGCCTTGGTGATCGGGCGAGTCATGAGTCGATCCTTGAACTAGCCGCATGATGATCGAAACGGTCCGCCGGTACAAGAGGGACCACGCCCGACTCCCGACTTCCGAGCAGGGGCACCCGGGCGGTGGATGGTGGATAGTGGATGGTGGACAGGGGATGGTGATTCGTGGGCAAAGCCGCTTGCGGCTTAGCCCGGGGACTCTTGCCGCTCCCGGCCCGCCCCCATCCCGCGCCGCGGGTAGGACGCCTTGCCAAGTTTCTGGGGCCCGTTCGGCATGCCCACGCGAGCGTGGGCGTGGCACCCCGCGACCCTTCCGGGATCGCGCACGGTCATTCAGGCGGTGAACGATTCCTCGACTTCCGCCGAGGGGGCGCCGTCGGAGTCCCAGCCGCGCTTCTGGTAGTAGAGGTCCAAGAGGCGGTCGAACGTGGCCTGATCGACGACCTTGCCCGCCGTGGGGCCGGTGCGGATCGGGCAGGCGCGGACCTTGTAGGGCAGCGTGTCGTCCTTGCGGGAGGCGCCCAGCCGGGTGTTGATCAGCCGCGTCAGATCGTAGACGTCGCGGGATTTCGCCAAGAGCTCGGCCAGCGTGGCCTGCTTCCCCGTGACCAGCGAGTAGAACCGGGCGTAGTGCTCTTCGTTCAGCCCCAGCTCGATCCAGGGCAGCCGGCACACGCCGAGCATGTCGAACAGCGGGCGGAGCGACTGGTGGTAGATCACCAGGTCGACCTTCTCCTCGTCGGTCCAGTTCTTGCCCTGCTCGATCTCCTTGGCGATGGTCCACGCCCGGGCGTGGTGGGCGCCGATGTCGCTGGTGGCGTAGGCCAACGCCATGCTCGATGCCGCCCGGCTGTCGTAGGCGCTTTGCTCCAGGCCCTTGACCTGGACGAGGACCTTCTCCATCTCCGGCCAGCGGCGGATGACGCCCTTCGAGCCGTCGGCCAGGGTGTTGCCGATGCCCTCGCGCCGGGCGATCTTGTAGAGCAATTGCATCACGGCGGCATCGTCGCCCCAGGCGATGGGCTGGCCGTCGAGGTCCTCCAGCGTGAGGAGGCCCTGCTCGTAGCCCTCGATCACCGCGCCGACCAGTCCGCCGGCGGAGATGGTGTCGATGCCCAGCTCGTCGCACAGTGCGGTGGCGTGGAGGATGGCGGCGTAGCTGTCGACGCCGAGGTTCGAGCCGAGCATGGCGCAGGACTCGTACTCCGGGCCCTCCGTGACCGTGCCCACGTAGCGGCCGGTCTTGACCAGGCAGATGTTGCCGCAGCTCATCGAGCAGGCCAGGCAGGCGGCGTCGCCGATCTTGTAGCCGCCGAGCATCGTGTCGCCGTTGATCTGGTGGACGCGGGGGAAGGTGGCGTCCTTGAAGTTGTGCGTGGGGAGGATCCCGGCGGCACTGGCGTAGTCCATCACCATCATCAGGCCCTCGCGCTGCCACATGCGGAAGTACTTGTGGCCGCGCATGTAGGCGAAGGCTTTTTCCGACTCCTGGACCAGGCCGGCAAGGTCGTCCACGGGCAGGTCCTTGCTGCCGCGCACGACGATGGCCTTGAGGTTCTTCGAGCCCAGCACGGCGCCCATGCCGCAGCGGCCGGCGTTGCGGGACCAATCGGTATTGACGCAGGCGATGCGGACGAGGTTCTCGCCCGCCGGCCCGATCACCGCCACCTTGACCTCGTGGGTGCCGAAGCGCTCCTTCAAGAGGCCCTCGGCCTCCAGGCACGTGGTGCCGGCCAGCTCGGGTACGGGGAGAATCGAGGCCTCGTCTTCGTCGAGGAAGAGGGCCGAAAGCTGGGGGGCCCGGCCGTCGATCGTGAGCACGTCGACGCCCGTCTGCCGCAGCTCCAGGCCGAAAGAACCGCCCGCCGAGGAATCGCCGTAGAGCCCGGTGGCCGGCGAGACGGCAACGAACGACACCTTGCCCGACGAGGGCACGTAGGTGCCCGTCAACGGCCCGGGGGCGACGACGATGAGGTTCTCGGGCCCCAGGGGGTCGAGCTGGAAACGGTGCTTGACCAGGTTGTCCCAGACGAGCTTGGCCCCGAAACCCCGGCCGCCGATGAACCGCTCGATCAGCTCCTCGGGAATCGGCGTGCGCTGGCAGCGGCCCTCGGTCAGGTCGACGTGTAATCGTTTCTTGAAGTAGCCGGATTTGGTGGACATGGCAGCAAGTTCCCTACAACTCTTCCTTCCCGATCTCCGCGTAGCGGATCGTCTTCTTTTCGCCTTTCTCGGTGAACTCGATTTCCTTCATGTGGGCGTAGCTCAGGACGTTGTTCATCCGCCTGGCCTCGCCCAGGGATTGCTCGGGAATGAAGCGGATGGCCCCCTTGGGGCATTTCTCGACGCACTGCGGCTGGCCGTCGCAGAGGTCGCACTTGATGGGGTACTCGAGGTCGCTGTGGGCGAACATCGCGCCGAACGGGCATGCCTCCACGCACTTCATGCAGGAGATGCAGCCGCTGGTGTCGAGCCGCACCACGCCGTTGGTCCGCTTCAGCGCCCCGACCGGGCAGGCGTCGGCGCACAGCGGCACCTTGCACTGGCTGCACACGATCGGCAGTCGCATCACTGGGTGGGGATAGGTGACCAGCACGCGGACCGCACTCTTCTTGGGATTGGCCGCCGCGAAGTGCTTGATCGCACAGACCAGCTCGCAAATCCGGCAGCCGGAGCAGAGCTCCGGGACGACCGCCAACTTCTTGGCCATCAGGAACCTCCCAGCCCCGGACGACAATCCGACCCCGGCCTGGCGAGTAGCCCCGGGGGAGTCCGCTGCGCCCGCGGGCGTCAAGAACCCGATTCTGACCTGTCCCGGGCCGGCCGTCAAGCGGAGTTTTCCACAACCGGTGGCCGGGGTGGGCAAAGCCGCTTGCGGCTTAGCCCGGCGTCTTTTGACGCTCCCGGCCTGCGCCCGTCCCACACCGCGGGCAGGACGCCCTGCCAAAGCGTCCTACGGCCCCGGGGATGGCGGCCGATGGTGTCAAAGCATCCGGCGACGAAGGCGGCGCGGAAGGACCGGCCGACTTGGAGGCGCCAGCCGCCCGGGCTCAGGTCGCCGCCGGATGAAGATAGAGAAGGTCGCACAGCTTCGCACGGATGAGTCGGAGCTCCTCACCGGGATTGGCTCGCGGCATCCTCGGCCTCCATGGCATCGAGCACCTGAAAGGCTTCGTCAGCCATGCGGCGAATTGCCTCCACCGCCCCGGCGTCGTCCTCCATTTGCAGAATCCGCTCCAGGATCCGCCGACGATCCTCCCGGGACAGCTTGGGAAGTTCCGCCAGGATCTCTGCGGTACTCATGAGAAGACCTCCCTCCCACACCAGTTCTTCCGGTCCACGATTGAGTATACCACGGAGGTTGCCGAGGGACAAGCCGGGTGCCATGGCGAAGCCTGCTTGGCCATGTCTCTGGGCCGCGTTCGGCATGCCCACGCGAGCGTGGGCATGGCACCCGGCACCCAGAGACCTGCCACGGCGCATCTTGCGGTTTCCTGGGTCAGTGCCGAGAATAGCGGGGCGAGGAAACGCTCATGCGAGTTGCCGCGTGCAAGCCCGTCGAGTCGTTCCGTGGGACAACGGCACGTTGGATCGCGGCGCGATTCTCGCTCTTGCTTGTGATCCTCGCAAGCACGGCCCGGGGCGAGGATCGGATCATTGCGCCGCCCGTGCCCACCGGTGTGCCCGCCCCCTTGCGGCAAGGGGTTTTCCTGGCGCCCCAGGGCATCGCGGCTTTGGAGATCAGCCCGGATGGCCGGCAACTGGCCGTCGTGACCATGGGCTTCCGCCACGACAAGAACTTCTGGCTCCTGGACGCCGACGGCCGCGTCCTCTGGGGGCGATACCTCGACCCTTGGGCGCCGTGGCAGGTCGCCTTCTCGCCCAAGGGGAAGCGCTTCGCGGTGGGGTTGGCGTATTCGCGCTTCACCATGCCGAATCCGAGCCTGGCCTTCTTCGACGGCGAGCACGACGCCCCGATCCTCGGGTGCGATGCGGCCTGGGAGCTGGCCTGGATGCGATACGGCGCCGGCGATTGGCGCTCCGGATGGACGGCCAGCCTGCTGGGCGACCTGCTCGCGCCGGCGGCCGGGGGGGTGTTCACCGCGCCGTTTTCCGCCACCGAGGAATCGAAGGAAAAATCGGGGCCGTGGCGGCGCGATCCGCCGCTCGGCCAGCGGGCGTGGCGCATGGCGGCAAGCGCCGACGGCCGGGTGCTCTTCTGCGGCTTTCTCGCCGCGGACAACCGGAAGGCCCAGGTGCGGGGCGTTCCCGGCCTGGAATCGCCCGGGGTTACGCTGGCGGCGACCGACGCGGCCACCGGAACGGTGCGGTGGAAGGCGGAGCCGATCTCTCCTTGGCCGGCGCTTCCCCTCCCGCCGGAGCCCACCGACGAGTTCCTTGCCCTGGCCGAGGATTTCCGGTTCCGTCCGGCCGCGATGGTGCCGTTTCGGGCCGCGATGTCGGTTGGCGCGAGCCGCGACGGCAGCCGAGTGGCGTGCACGGAGTACGGCGGATACGCGCGGATCGGCCAGGAGCGGATCCACCCTAATTGGAGCCCGCGCCATCCCGTGTGGCTCTGCCCGCGCCAGCAGGGCTGGCTGCGGGTGTTCACGGCCGGCGGCGATGAGCTGGCCCGATCGGTGCTGCCGCGGCCGGGTCTGTTCGACGCTCGGCTGTCGCCCGACGGCAGAGTGGTCTGGTGCGTCCCGATGAGCTTCTTCGCCCGCGGGCTGGCCGGCGCTCCCTGGCTCCCGACGGACGAGCAGGCCCACACGGTCCACCTGTTCGACGTGGCGAGCAGGCAGTGGACTTCGACGTGGCGATTCCCGGACGCCTTGTCGGATTTCGCCGTGCACCCCGAGGGCCAGACCGCGCTGGCCTCCTGCTGGGACGGCCGGGTGTACCTCGTCCACCGCGACGGCACGGTGCGAGCCACCGTCGACGTCGGCGGTCCGGCCCGGCTTGGCTGGAGCGCGGACGGCCGCTTCGCCGCGATGGGGACCCAGCAGGGGGAAGTGTGGCGGGCCGACGCCGACGGCAAGGTCGCGTGGCACACGGCAATCCCCGTGCGCGAGCCCGCGCCGCTGGCCGGGCCTTTTAGGCCGGTGTTCGAGGACGTGCCGATCTACCGCGTGGGGCGCGTCGGGCCGGAGCACGCCTACGTGGGCGACATCTGGCTGATCAAGACATCCCGGGGCGGGATCCTCGTGGACACGGCCGGCACCTCGGCGATTCCCGCCACCTGGCAGCGGCTCAGGTCGGCAGGCGTCGATCCCAAGGAAATCCACTACCTGCTCCTGACCCACACCCACGGGGACCACGCGGGCGCGGCGTACTTGTGGCGAAGCCTGGGGGTCAGGGTGGTGGCTCCCGCCCCGGCCGCTTTTCCGGCCACCTGGATGGTGCCGGCCCTGAACCACTACAGCCTCTGGGCCCCCTCGGCCATCGACAAGCCCTTGCCGCTGGCCCGGCCGGGAGACACCACCCGCTTCACGCTCGACGGGATCGAGATCCAGGCGATCTTCGTGCCGGGACACAGTTTCGACAGTGTGATTTACGCGATGGAGCTGGCCGGCAAGCGGGTGATCTTCACCGGCGACGTCGCCTTCCACGGGACCGGCAACGTACTGGATCGCTGCTGGGGCGACCTGCCCAAGGCCCGAACGGTCATCAAGATCCTCCGCGAGCAGGTGCTGCCGTTGCGCCCGGAGATCATGATCGGCGGCCATCACGCCGATCGCAACGCCGGGGAGTACTGGCAGGCCATCCTTCGGGCCAGCGAAGAGGCCGTGCGAGGGGCGGAAGCCAGGCGATGAGCCTTTTCTTTCCGCACCCGGCCGCTATACTGAGTTGCCGGGGGGCCCTGCCCCTGAGGGTACCATGCCCTTCAAGCCCGGGGGTTGCAGCCCCCGGGCAGTTGGCGCGTGCCGGGGCGAGGAGTTGCTTGTCGGCCCGCGGGAAAGCACGGGAGAGAACGAAACCATGCGCGGCGCCATCGTCACCGGAGGATCGCGTGGGATCGGGCGGGCCATTGCCCTGGAGCTGGGCCGCCTGGGCTACGCCGTGGTCGTCAACTTTGTCAGGCAGGCCGACGCCGGCCACGACGTGGCCGACCAGATCAACGCCGCCGGCGGCATGGCCCTGGCCGTTCAGGGCGACGTCGGCGCGGCGGACGACCGCACGCGGCTCGTCCGGGCCGCCCTGGAGCGCTTCGGCCGGCTCGACCTGTTGGTCAACAACGCCGGCATCACCTCCCTGGGACGCAAGGACCTGCTGGAAGCCACCGAAGAGGGCTGGGACCGGGTGTTCGCCACCAATCTCAAGGGCCCGTTCTTCCTTGCGCAGCTCGCGGCCAACGAGATGATCCGTTTGATCCGGGCCAAAACCATCCCCAACGGAAAGATCATCAACGTCTCGTCGATCTCGGGCTACGCGGTCTCGACCAATCGGGCCGACTACTGCATGACCAAGGCGGCCATGGGAACCATGACCGTGCTCTTGGCCCAGCGCCTGGCGGAGGAGGGGATCGGGGTGTTCGAGGTCTGCCCGGGCGTCATCGAGAGCGACATGACCGCCCCGGTCAAGGAGAAGTACGACCGGCTGATTGCCGAAGGGCTCTGGCCGATCCGCCGCTGGGGGCAGCCGGAGGACGTGGCCCGGGCCGTCGCCGCCATCGTGCTGGACTACTTCCCGTTCAGCACCGGCCAGCGGATCGACGTCGACGGCGGGTTCCACATCCGCACGCTGTGACGCGGGCGTCTGCTGCCTTGGGCCCCTTCCGAATCACCGCGCGCGATCTCGGGAGGACGGTTCGTAGGGACACCCACGAGCCAAGGGGAAGGCGACAAGGGGGTCGCAAAAGCCGCCTTGCAGCACCCCCGCTGAGGGCGATAGAATCAGAGCACGGGGAAAGGGTGGCGGGCCGCTGGGCGCAAGGCGATCCACGCCCGCAACCCCACTTGACGACAGCGTGTGCGGCCAGAAAGTCGTTCGCCGAGCCGGTTAGCCGATGGAACCATCATCACGCACACCCGAAGGCGAGCCCAACCGTTGTCCCGTTTGTGGAAAGGACATGAGGATCGAGCCTTCCCGTCCACCAGGTGACGCGACATGCCCCCACTGCGGCGCGTTAGTGTGGTTCGGACCCTCCAAGTTCCGCCGAGTATCTCCAATGCCACTGGACGACGGCGAACTGCTCCACCTGAAGGCCGCCTACGAGGCCAGTCCGAAGGATGCCGACATCTGCCGACAAGTAGCCATTGCCCTGGGCCAGCGGCAGCGGTTCGACGAGGCCATCGCCTTCTGGCACAAGGTCGAGCAGTTGCGACCTGGCGAGGAGGAAACGGTGCGGGCCGTTGCCGCACTGGCTGTACGCAAGGTGCTCCACGACTACAACGCCACGTGACGACAACGGACCGATGCGCTTCGGGGCGGCTGGCCACGTGGAGGATCGATCGCCCCCTTTTTTCCCTAGCCCAGGCGTTTACGCCTGGGTTTGCGCGCGGAATCATCCCCCACCGCTTTTCGCCCCCTTGAGGGGGCGGAGAGAGAGTGGAGTCTCTAGATCGCCATGCCCCCAGGCGTGAACGCCTGGGCTAGGGAAAAGGCGCATTGCCTCCGAAAGCCCGACCCCTCGGCCCTCCCCTTGACGCGGTTTGGCAAGACCGTGTATAAGCCTGGAGGCCTCCGGATTCGAGGGGCCGCCAGGGGAGGCGTCATGCAGGATGCCATGGAGCCCGTCGGGATGAAGTTCAGCAGTGCCTGGCTGTGGCTGGCGTGCCTGGTCCCGTTCTTCCTGTTGGCCTGGTTCAGCCATCCGGCGGCCGACGATTTCTTCTACGCGGTCCAGGCCCGGGACCTGGGGTTTATCGAGGCCCAGAAGTTCTGGTATATGAACTGGACCGGCCGGTACTTTGCCACGGCACTTCAGAGCGGGTTTCCCCTGGCCATGGACATGCTCACCGCGTACCCGCTGGTCCCGTTGGTCATGCTGGGGGCTTTTCCGGTCTCCCTGGCGATCCTGGCCAGGACCCTCAATGGATACTTGCGAGAGCCGTTTGAAGGGGGGGCTCTTGCCCTCGGCGTTCTCGCGTTCGCGGCACTGTACGTCACCCAGATGCCCAGCCTCGTGGAGGGATTCTATTGGTGGACCGGCGTGGCCACGTACGAGCTGCCCATGACGCTGGCGATGCTCCTGGCCGCGTGCCTGCTGTCGATCCGGGCGGGGAGTTCCGCTTGGGCCATTGCGGCGCGGGGCGCGGCTGCCGTGGTCTTGGCCCTGGCGCTCGCCGGGAGCAGCGAGACGATGCTCCCGCCCTTGAACCTTTTCCTGTTGGCCGGGAGCGTGCTGGCCTTGCGGCAAAAACACCCCAGCCGCTGGGTTTGGATCGCGGCGTTGGCGGCCTGCGTGGCGGGCTCGCTGGCCGTGGCGGTGGCGCCGGGCAATGCCCTGCGGGCCGCCCAGTTCCCTGACCGGCCGCCGCCGGCCAAACGCCTGGCGCTTTGGGTCTGGGGCACGATCCGCCACACGCTCAGGTTTTCGATCCGGCCGATGCTCCTGGGCATGACGATCCTCGGCGTGCCCGTGGCCGCCCAGATCGTCCGACGCGCCGGCTGGACCCGGCCGGTCACCGGCCGGCACGTCCGCCTTGCCGCGGCCTCGATCTTCGTTGTGGTGGCCATCTGTTGTGCGCCGGCGTACCTGAGCATCGGGCGCGGGCCGCCGCGGCGGGCGATGAACCTCGCCTACCTGCCGTTCCTGGCCGCCTGGCTCGCCACCCTGGTGACGGCCGTGGCCTGGCTGTGCCACCGGCGCGGGCGGGAGCCGAGCCTGTCGGCCCGGGCGAAGGCGCTGGGCCGAATCGCGCTGGTCGCCGGGGCCCTCGTGGTGGGCAACCTGCCCCGAGCCGTGTACGATCTCGTGTTCCTCGCCCCGAGCTTCGATCGCCAGGTCCGGGCCCGCTACGCCATGCTCCGGGAGAAGGCGGAGGCGGGCGAGTCGGCGATCGCCCTCGACCGCCTCACGGTCCGGCCCAGGTCGCTTCTGGTCGAGGACGTCGGCGACGATCCCAGCCAGCTCGACCCGATCGCCCGGTACTTCGGCCTGGCCTCCCTGACCGTGACCGAGCCGGACACGCGAATGGGAGAAAGCGAGGTCCGATAGTGATACAATGGGGAGGTCTCGCACTGCCGAGTGACCGTCCAACAAGGAGACTGACGTGACGATCAAGCTTCGCGACCAGTGCACGTACTCGCTGCTTGTGCCTACCAGCATGGGGGTGCGCATCACTCCGACGGGCGGCCAGCCCGTGCACTCCAGCGACACCTTCGTCATGCAGGCGACCAGTGCGGAGACGAACGTCGCCAGCGTGGCGTCGTGTCTTGGCCTTCGCGTCAAGGTGCTGACCACGTTTGTCAAGGGGAGCCCCATCGCCCGGCGCATCCAGGACGACCTGGCGGGCCGGCACATGGACTACGAAGGCAAGGAGGTGGAGCAGGGCGGGCCGTGGGGCTATCGGCACCAGTTCAACATCGCCGACAGCGGCTTCGGCTCGCGCGGACCGCGCGTGCACAACGATCGGGCGGGCGAGGTGGGGCGAACCTTGAGCGTGAACGACTTCGACCTGGAGCGGATCTTCGGCCGCGAGGGCGTCGAGATCGTGCACCTCTCGGGACTGATCGCCGCGCTGTCGCCCGAGACGGGCACCTTCTGCCTCGAGCTCGCCCGGGCCGCCCGAAAACACGGCACCCGCATCTCGTTCGACCTGAACCATCGCGCCTCCTTCTGGAAGGGCCGCGAGGAAGAGCTGCGGCGGATCTTCCTGGAGATTGCCGCGGCCTCCGACGTGCTGGTGGGGAACGAGGAGGACTTCCAGCTCTGCCTGGGGCTGGAAGGCCCGGAAGCGGGCGGGGAAGGTCTGGCGGCCAAGATCGACGCCTTCAAGGGGATGATCGGTCGGGCGAGGCAGGCGTTTCCCAACGCCTCGGTCTTCGCCACCACGCTGCGCGAGGTCATGAGCACGAACTGCCACCTGTGGGGCGCCATCCTCTGGGACGGCGGCGATTGGCACGTCGTGGAGCCTCGCGAGATCACGGTGCTCGACCGGATCGGCGGCGGCGATGCCTTTGTCGGCGGCCTGCTCTACGCCATCCTGCGCGCCTGGGAGCCGAAGAAGTGGATTCAGTTCGCCTGGGCCACCGGGGCGCTGGCCACGACCCTGCTGACCGACTACGCCCAGCCCGCCGACGAGCAGCAGGTCTGGAGCATCTGGGAAGGCAACGCCCGCGTGCGGCGCTGACCCGCGTTTCTCACCGGCCGGCGAGCAGCTCCAGGATCGCCTCGTCGGAGACGCCGCTGACGACCGACAACCGGCGGACGAACCGGTCGGTCACGGGTTTCAGAGCGTCTTGCCGGGATTCTTCGGCGGAGCGCATGGCGTCGAGCTCGCGCGGGCGGAGCTTGCGGCCCAGAAGCTCCTCGAGCTTGGCAAGCGTCTTGGGCTCCAGCGGCCGGACGCTCAGCTCGCCGGGAGGGAAGACCGGGGCGAAGCGCTCGGGCTCCAGGCCGAGGGCGTCGCCAAGGGATTCCACGAGCCGGCGGTTCAGCGCGTCCACCTTCTCGGTCAGCTCGAGGGCCGCGCCCAACACCTGCTTGCGCTGCCAGGGCGACATGGGCCGGCCACGCCGCTCCTCCAGCGGAGGCAGCAGGGCCTCGACCATGGCCTGGGCCCGGCGGGCCGTCTCCTCCGTGATGGAGTCCGGCCGGGGGAGCATGTCCATCGCTTCCCGGATGTTCTCGGCCACCTTCCCCCCCTTCGGCTGCCGGGGGGCGTTGCGCTGCTGCGCCTCGAGGGTCCGAAGCACCCGTTCCGGGATCTGCTTCGGCTGGGCGGCTTGGGCCGCTGGGGAGGCGGCCAGCAACATGGCTGCCAGCAGCGTGGCCGCCGGCACTGCGGCCAGGCACAGGGAACGTCTTGCTGGGGAAGTCATGGTGCGGTCCTTTCCCGGCCGGGCTGGCGATCCGCCGCGGTCCTCTATTGAAAGACTACTTTCTCCAGTCGGCGTGCGGCGGGGGTGTTCGACGGGAAAAAGCGCCAGACGCTCTCTTGGCGGGGAGGCTGCGGCACGCAAAGTCGGATGTGGGCTGTGCCGGTTGCGCAAGCGGCGCAAACCGCACCGGGCGTGCTGGTAGGGTGGGACGAAGTCCCACCGCTGTCGGCTATCGGCTATCAGCCGCCCATTGCGAGCAGCTTCCTTGGTGGGACTTCGTCCCACCCTACGGGCGTCCTTCCCCGTGAGACCTACTTCAGCACCGAAAGGACCTTGGGCAGCACGGCCGCGTCGATGCTGGCGTCCGTATCTTCGGCCGTAACCTCGTCGAACAGGTACCAGTCTTCCCGGTGCGCGACCGTGCCTCCCGGCGGCAGCTTGACCATCGGGCCCAGGCTTTCCAGCTCCAGCATGTCGGGATTGGTGAACGTCTCGAAGTTGCAGCCGTGGTCCGGGTAGGTGGCCCCCTCCTGGTAACGGACCTTCTTGACGAACAGGTGTCCGCCGCGCAGGTAGGCCCCCCAGTTCTGCCGGTTGCTCATTCCGATCTTCAGCGGCTTCGTGGCGGCCGGGTCCTGCTTGAGAATAAGGTACTTGCTCGTAAACGCCCAGCGCGGATCGCCCAGGTTCGTGTACGACCACAGCACCAGGCCCCGCACCGGGAGATAGAAACGCTTGTCGATGACCTGGCCCGGGGTGTCCGGGATGTCGGGATGCGGGCTGTACGGCTCCTGGGGAAAGATCGCCTTGCCCTTCGCGGCCATCACCGTGAGGGTCCAGGGGGCCAATTCCACGTCCCAGAGATTGTGGTTCTTCAGCCGGTGGACCACGGTCACGTGCGCCCCCTTGGACGCCAGGGAAACCTCGATCTCCTTCTCGATCCCGTTGGTCGTCTCGACCGGCTGGATCAGGCGCAGGGCGCCGCCCTGCGGAACCGCCTTGATCGGCTGGCTGTCCGGGAAATAGGACCGGGGCGTGGCCTCCGGGGCCAGCCACAGCCGGTGTCCGCCGAAGGCGAGCCACTCGGCGGAGTCGGTCTTGCCCAATTGCTTCGGGTCCTCGAAGAACTCATTCTCCTTCCCGACGAAGCCGAACCGGATGATCCGCGGCCCGACGTCGGTCGTCGCGATCACCTCCACCGTGCCGTTCGACAGACGGATGCAATTCGGCCAGCCCCCGTAAGCGACTTTCTCCATTTTCGTCCCCCGTTCTGCGGCAAAGAGATGTGAGGCGCAGGATACCGCCAGAAGAACCGCCAGCCACCAGGCCGCCCATCCTCTCACTCGATTGCGCATGTGCATGACCCTCCCATGTCGCAAGCAGGTCCACGTGGATTCTGAAGCCATCAAGATAATCGCCCCGCCGCGGGAAGTCCACTCCGGGCCGAGCCGCCGTGCGGAGCCTAGCCAGACGGGCAAAACACCCCCAGGTTAAGGGACTTCCGGCCCGCACCGCCCTCGCGTGTCCTTCGTGCGATGGAATCAGAGAAGCCTGGAATACCCTGCACTACGCCTCGGCTCGGCCCTCCGATGGCTTCTTCTTCGCCTTGGCACGCGGTTTGGCCGCGCCCCCTGGGCGGTCCTTTTCCGGATCGTACTGGGGGTTGGGCGTGGGCATTTGGGCCCCGACTGAGGCCCGCCACGCCTGGAGCCTCGCACGGAGGTCCTTGGCCTTCTCGGGCATGGTCGCGGCCAGGTCGGTCTTCTCGCCGACGTCGTCCTTCAGGTGGTACAGCTCGACGTGCTGGTCCTCGTAGAACTCGATGAGCTTCCAATCGCGGGCACGGATCGCGCCGTAAGGGGTGGCCCCGCCGGGATGGTAATGCGGATAGTGCCAGTAGATCGCCTCCCGGGCGAGCGTGGCCTGGGGGTCCCTCAAGAGCGGGACCAGGCTCTTGCCGTCGACCTGGGCCTTGGGCGCTGCGTCGCCCGGGGCGCCGGTCAGATCGAGGCCGGCCAGATCGAGGATCGTCGGGTAGTAGTCGATGCTCAGGACCGGCTCGGGGCAGATCGAGCCGGGCGTGGCGATGCCGGGCCAGCGCACGATCAGCGGCACGCGCACGCCCCCTTCGTAGGCCGAGCCCTTGCCCGCACGAAGGGGAGAATTGTCGGTCGGGCCGCGTTTCACCCCATCGAGGTGCGAAAGCCCCCCGTTGTCGCTCGTGAAGAAGACCACCGTGCGGTCGGCAATGCCCAGCTCGTCGAGCGTCCCCAGGACCTTGCCCACCAGGTCGTCCATGCCCTGGACCAGGGCCGCGTACTGGGGATTGTCGTGCTTCAGCCCCGGCCGGAGCCGCTCGCGATACGCCGGCACGTAGTCCTTCTTCGGCTCGATCGGCGTGTGGACCTCGTACGTCGGCAAATAGAGCAGGAACGGCCGGTCCTTGTGGGCCCGGATCAGCCGGCTAGCCTCCAGGGCGAGGCGATCGGACAGGTGCAGGCCCTCGGTTTCCCCGGTGAGCTCGAGGGTGGGGATGCCGCTCGCGCCGCGCCGGTAGGGCCAGTAGTAGCTGGGGGGCTGGCCGGCCTCGTAGCCGGCGACGTTGACGTCGAACCCCTGATCGGTCGGCCACCGGCCGCGGCTGCCCAGGTGCCACTTGCCCACGTGGCCCGCAAAGTAGCCGGCCGGCTTCAGCGCCTCGGCCACCGTGGTCTCTTCCAGCGGGAGGTACTTGGTCCAGTCGGGGATGCGGAGCTTCGCCCAGGGGCGCTCGTGCCCGGCGATCCAGTCGGTGACGTGGAGCCGCGCCGGGTACTTGCCGGTCATCACGGCGGCCCGGGTCGGCGAGCAGACGGTGCACGCCGAATAGGCGTTGGTGAACCGCATTCCTTCTCGGGCCAGCCGGTCGACGTTGGGGGTACGGTACAGGTCGCTGCCGAAGCAGCCCAGGTCGGTCCAGCCCAGGTCGTCGACCAGGATGAGCACGACGTTGAGCTTCGGCTCGTTCGGCGCGGCGGCGGCGATCCCGGGAAGGATCGCCGCGGCCGCAAGGGCCACCATGGCGCGAAACCACCCGACTCGGAGTAGAAAACTCATGCTTCCCTCCGCGGTTGCTGCGCACCGCAAGGCCCAGTGCAGCGAGCCTCCCGCGAGCCGCTTGCGGCTTAGCGGTAGTCGTAGGGTGGGACGAAGTCCCACCAAGGATGCCCCGAACGCCCGCTCGAAGGTGGGACTTCGTCCCACCCTACGGGAGTCCACGGGACGCTATTTCCCCCGCTTTCGCAGGTTGTCGATGCACTGCTTGACGGAATCCAGCGGGGCTCCGGCGTAGGACTCCTGCTCGACGATGTACCACTCGGTCCCGCCGGTGGTCTCGCACAGCCGGAAGACCTCGTCCCACTTGACGTCCCCCTCGCCGACCGGCGCCCCCGGCTTGCCGCCGTGCTCCTTCAGATGGATGGTGGCCGAGCGGCCGGGAAACTTCTTGAGCGTGGCGTAGGGATCCCCGCCGCCGCCGAGGCAATTGCCCATGTCCTGTTGCATGGTCACGTCGGGCCCGGCCGCGGTGAAGAAGCGGTCCCAGGCGGTTTCGCCGTCGACTTTCTTGAAGTCGCCGCCGTGGGCGTGGTAGCCCACGCGCATCCCGTCCGGCTTGACTTTCGCCGCGATCTCGGTCATCAGCTTCGCGGTCTCGCCGATCTTCTCGACGGTGCCCAGGCGGTCTTCGCCCATGTAGGAGACGATGAGGAACCGGTTGCCGATCGTGCGGTTGAACTCGACGGTCTTCTTGAGCTCGTCGCCCAGCAGGGTGTTCAGTCCGATGTGGGTGCCGCAGCACTTCAGGCCGTTTTCGCCGAGCAGCTTCTTGAGCTCGTCGGCCTTGCGGTTGTAGTAGCCGGCGAACTCGACCCCCTGGTAGCCCATCTTGGCCACGGCCTTGAGCACGGCCGGGAGGTCTTTTTCGCAATCCTGGCGCACGGAGTAGAGCTGCAGGCCGATGGGGATCTGCCTGACGGCCCTCTTGCCCCCTTTCTTTCGCTTGGGGATCACTTGGGCTTCCAGTTCCGGGGCCAGGGCTCCGGCCGCCACGGCGGCGGCCGCGCCGGCGCCCCACTTCAACAGATCGCGTCGTGATAGGTTCATGGTTCCTCCTGAGTTCTCGGTACTAAGGCACGGCACGGCAACCCCGCCCGGGCTGCCCACCCCGATATCGTGTCCGACGCCACGGGGCCCGTCAAGGGCCGCGCGGCCGGCCGAAGGGGACTGGCTCCGAGCGAAGCGAGGTGCCTGTCCCCGTTCTCGCGGGATCGGTTGAACCCACCCCTCACAATGGGTTAGAATGGCTGGGTGGCGTACGGATCGGTTGTCCCCCCGGCGAAGCCCCCGATGACGGTTGAGCCTGACGGCGTGGAAGTCCTCGTTTCGCTGGCCGACGAGTTCGAGGCGGCGGCGATCGTCGGCGACCTGGAAGCGCATGGCGTCGCGGCCAGGGCGGTCGGAGGTTTCACCGCCGGCTTCCCGCCCGGGGAGGTCCGCGTCGTGGTCGCCCGAGGGGACCTCCGCCGGGCCCAGCAGGTGCTGGCGGAACTCCGCCAGCAGCAGGCCGGCGTCGACTGGTCCGAGGCCGAATCCGGCGGTCCCGGGGAGGATGCCGACGAAGAGGACGACCGGGCGAGCCGGTCCGCCGATCCGACCTTGGCCACCCCGGACCCGCCCTACCGCCTGAACCGCCGCTGGCTTCAGTAGATGCTCCCCAGCTTGCTCTTCGCGCAGGCCGCCGTGAGCGTGGCCCTGGTCGTCATCCTAAACGGCACCTCAGCACTGCTTCTGCGACAGGTAAGCAGTCACCAGGATGGCGAATTGGTGTAGGTGATTTTGGGAGTTGTGCTTATGCTGTTCAGGCATGGGGACA
>Ga0315290_10001339_pt1 | contig 16909 bp, 17 predicted proteins | sample YL17G12_0_MG_FD_203627 | JGI IMG/M metagenome (GOLD analysis project Ga0315290, IMG submission 203627) | Sediment microbial communities from Yellowstone Lake, YNP, Wyoming, USA - YL17G12_0 | ecosystem: Environmental > Aquatic > Freshwater > Lake > Sediment | place: USA: Wyoming | collected... | reverse complement strand
CGACGCTTTCGCTGTTCTCTTATGTGGCTGTCGTGTTTGTCGCCGATGTCCCTTGGGGCGCCGCGCTGAAGTCATTATTCGTTCCCAGCATCGAGCCGACCGGCGCGTACGCGATGGCGATGGTGGCGATCCTTGGTACAACCATTAGCCCGTATCTGTTCTTCTGGCAGGCAGGGCAGGAAGTCGAGGAGCAACACCGCCACCACACCAAGCCGCTGTGCGTGTCGCCGAAGCAGGCGGGCCCGGAGCTTGCCCGGATCCGCATCGATACGATTGTCGGCATGGCGTTCAGTTCGCTGGTGTCGCTGGCGATCGTTTTCGCAACCGCGGCGACCCTGCACGCGCATGGCATTACTGACATCGAAACCTCGGCGCAGGCCGCGGAGGCGTTGCGGCCCATCGCCGGTCAGTTCGCGTTTGCGCTATTCGCCGCCGGGATCATCGGCACGGGGCTGTTGGCAGTCCCGGTGCTGGCAGGATCGGCGGCCTATGCGGTGAGCGAGATGTTCGGCTGGGCTGGTAGCCTCGACGCCCGACCCAACGATGCACGTGCCTTCTATGCGACGATAGCGGTCGCCACGCTGCTCGGCGCGGCTCTTAGCTTGGTTGGACTTGATCCGGTGCGCGCGCTTTATTGGGCCGCGGTGGTCAACGGGGTGCTCGCAGCCCCGCTCATGGCCGTGATGATGCTGATCGTCCGCAATCCGAGGGTCATGGGGCGACTGACGCTGTCACGGTCGATGACGATCTGGGGCTGGGCGGCAACGGCCGTAATGACTGCGGCATCTCTTGCGTTTTTCATTCTGCTGTAGGATTTGTGCTTTTCGGCGCGCCCACCCCCTTCGGGGGAACCCCGTTCGGGGGCCCACTTAGTGGGAGGATTTGAGCAAAGCCCGGATGCGTCGCGCATTGCGGCAATGAGAGGCATGCCTTCCGGGGACGACAACGCTAGCGCACACCGCCTTTTTTGCTAGTGTTGACAAAAGTCATGGGGAGCGGGGAGCAATGGGTTGGCCATCCTTTGGCATCGAGGGCGCCACAAATCACATCGTTAGGTTCGCAAGCATAGCCTCGGCTGTGCTGCTCGCTTGCAGCTCGGCATCTCGCACGGAGGAGGGTAAGACCATCCCCCCTTGCCATGAGGATGCGATGGTTGTGTTTGATGCGTCGGGGTCCATGTCCGGCAACGAAATCCTCGGCATCCCGAACTCGAGAGCCCGGATCGACGAAGCGCGGTCAGCGCTTGCTCGGGTGTTGCCAAACGCCACCAAATTTCGTCGCGTGGGTCTCGTGAGTTACGGTCCGGGGCCGTGGAACCAGTGCAACGTCAAACTCGATCTCAAGCCCATGGCCAATGCCGCGGGCCCCATCATGAGCGCCGTGAATGCCATCGTCCCGGCCGGAAGGACGCCTCTGACATCGGGCATTGAGGCGGCGGCCGAGGCGCTTGATTTCCGCGCCAAGCCAGGTGTCGTCGTTGTCATCACCGACGGGGAGGAGACATGCGGGAGGGCTCCTTGCGAAATTGCCAAGGAGCTGCATGCGGCTGGCTATAAGCTTACCGTCCACGTCGTTGCGTTTAAATATGAGAGCTATTCGTACGGGATGAGCGTCTTGGACCTTATGTGCGTGGCCGAAGAGAATGGCGGCCTCTATGTCAGGGCCAACAGCGAGGAAGAGCTGGTGGAGGCGCTGGAGAAGACGCTCGACTGCCCGATGATCTCCCAAGCACCGCTCTCATTTCGGGCGATGTCATCGCAGGCGGAATAAGAGGGGCTTCAGTTTTGTTTGGGAGCGGCGGGCATCGAGCCGCAGGGCACGGCAGAGATCGTGCAGTTGCTGTACAGCCCCTGATTGACACAACTGATTTGGGCGTCCTTGGCCGACTCCAATTTTGCGTCGCTATAGATGGCGAGCGCCTTCTTGAGCCATTCCGTCTTGGCCGCTTCGGCGGATTGCTCGGGCGACGGGGAGAATCCGTTACCGTGCGCCGTCACCGCCGTGTCGGAGCACTCAAGCTCGGCCGCTGGCACGGCCAGCGGGGCGGCCACCAGCAACGCGGCGACGCCCAACGCCGATCGAAAGATGGATGCGAAACTCGACATCAGGTGTTTCCCTGCCAGATGAAGGCCAGAACATGATCCCGAAAAGTTGCAGACTTTTCGGGCAAGATCATGCGTCAAAAACAAACATGCCTAGCATGGAACCGCGCGTGCCCGCCATGGGTGCGCCCGCCGGTAGGCTGCGTCGACAAGTTCGGCTATGATCGAGCTCCCTAACCTCTAGGAGTACGATTCATGAGCGTTTTCGGAGACATCAAGTCGGCCATCTTCGGCCGTTCTGCTTCGGCGGCCCCGGCATCCTCGACGGCCCCGTCAACTTCGACGCCGCCACCAGCCTCGGCAGCGCCGCAAGCGCAGGCCGCGCCAAGCGGCACGCCTGCCGCCAAGCCTAGTGTCGATGTCGCCGCGGTGTTGGACGGGCTCGCCAAGCAAAACAAGCAGAAGCTCAATTGGCGGACCTCCATCGTCGATTTGATGAAGCTGCTCGGTCTCGACAGCAACTCCGCCGCGCGCCACCATCTGGCCGACGAGCTGCACTATCCGGGCGACAAGAAGAACTCCGCCAAGATGAACGTCTGGCTGCACAAGCAGGTCATGATCAAGCTCGCCGCGAATGGCGGCAAGGTCCCCGAAGAGCTGAAGCACTAGCGGTTACGCTTGGGCCATGGGGGCCGTGGGCGACACGGCGCCATGGTCCAAGCGTTATCCTTTGGACTGCAGAGTGCGCAAGGCATCCGCCATCAGCCAGCTGAGCTGCTGGGCCTGAATCCCGAAGGTCTGCATCTGCATTTGCGCGTAGCGGCTCTGGAGGGTGATCACCTCCTGGACGGTCTTGGCGCGGGCGAGTTCGCTCGCCAGGGCGAAGGAGCGCTCGGCGTTCTCCTTGGCGAAGCCGACGGCGCGCTCTTGGATGGCCCCAAAGCCGCCCATATCCGCACCCGATGGCGACTTCGACCAGTCGCCCATGGCTTGGCTCAGGAAATCCATGAACTGGCCGTAGGCCGCGCGCGCCTGCTCGACATTCTTCTCCGCCATGTCGCGCAGCTCCGGGGGTATCTCAAACGAGGGGGTGTCTGCCAAAGGATCCTCCTAGTCGGCGTGATGCGAGGCGAGCGGAAGCCCGCTCCGGTAATGGCCCTAGCCTAAAGCATTTTTTGAGCAAGGGGAGGCACGTTCGGCAGCCCCGAGGCTCACGCTTACGTCCGCGTTCCCGCCCGCTCGATGCCCGCGCGAATGAGGTCGATGGCCTCAGCGGGCTCCACCCAGCGCAGCACCTTCACCCATTTGCCCCTTTCGAGATCCTTGTAGTGCTGGAAGAAATGGCCGATCTGCTCGACCAGGATCTCGGGCAGGTCGCGATAGCTTGTCACCCGCTTGTAGTAGGGATGCAGCCTGTCGATCGGCACGGCGATGATCTTCTCGTCGACGCCCTTCTCATCCTCCATCAGCAAAGCGCCTATTGCGCGCGCACGGACGACCGCCCCCGTCGCCACGGGCGTCGGCGCGATCACCAGGCAATCGAGCGGATCGCCGTCCTCGGACAGTGTATGGGGGATGAAGCCGTAATTCGCCGGATAGAACATCGCCGTGTGCAGGAAGCGATCGACGAACATGGCGCCCGAGGCCTTGTCGACCTCGTATTTGACGGGCGCGCCGCCTTGGGGGATCTCGATGATGACATTGACCTCGTGGGGCGGATTTTCACCGACCGGAATGCGTGATAGGTCCATACAGCGTTATCCTTGCAGGCTGGCGACAGCGCCGGCGATCAGACCCTAGCACCTAATTTCCCGCGCGCGGATGCGCCTGCCGCCATTCGGACGGCTGCTGAAACGTCCCGCGCCAGACCCCGCGCTTGGCGGCTTGTGCTTCTGCCTCGGCGGCGGCGTAGGGGGTTTGGGGGTCACGGCCGAAATTGACCGCGAGCCCCTCGCGCACCAGCGCCTCGCCGAGATCCGGCACGGCGCTCGTGCGGCAGGTGGCGACGATGCGATTGAATTGGTCGCGGGAATGCGGCGTGCAATCCGCGGCCCTGCGGGCGACCAGCGCCTTGAGGCGCGCTTGCGCTGTGCGGCCGCAAGGCCAGTCCTTGCCGTCAGAATCGGTGCAGGTCTGATCGAGCTCGGGCGCGTCGATGCCGTAAATCCGGACCTCGGCGTCGGTGGATTTCAGCGTGTCGCCGTCGATTGCTGCGACCCGGTCGTTGATCTTGAAGTGCACGTCGTTTTCGAAACCGCAATAATGCGCGATCGCCGCGACGATGAGTATGGCGATGATGACCCCGAGCGCGCGCGCAAGCTGCTGCATCGGGGATTGCGGAGCTTTGGTGCGGGGAGACTTGGCTTGTGGGGCGGGCGGTTGGCTCATGCCCTTGTTTAATTCGGAAAAGCGGGTCTGTCTCGGCCCCCTGAAGAGGATAAGCGTGCCCTCTTACTAGGAAGCGGCTTAAGAATTGGCTCGCCGCCTACTCCGCGGCCTCGTGCAGCTGATCGAGGCCGGCGAGGTACTTCTCCACATCGAGCGCGGCCATGCAGCCGAGCCCTGCGGCCGTCACCGCCTGGCGATAGACGTCGTCGGCGACGTCGCCCGCGGCGTAGACGCCCGGCACGTTGGTCGCGGTCGAGCGCGGCGCGGTGGTGATGTAGCCGGACGGCTTCATGTCGATTTGGCCTTTGAACAGATCGGTCTGCGGCGTATGGCCGATGGCGATGAAAATGCCGTCAATGGGCAAGTCGACGCTCTCGCCGGTGAGGGTGCTTTTCAGCCTGGCGCCGGTGACGCCAAGCGGCTCGTCGGCCCCCAGCACCTCCTCGAGCTCGGTGTTCCACAGGACATCGATCTTCGGATTGGCGAACAGGCGCTCTTGCAGGATCTTCTCGGCGCGGAGGGTGCCGCGGCGATGCACCAGCAGCACTTGGCCGGCGATATTGGCGAGGAACAGCGCCTCCTCCGCCGCGGTGTTGCCGCCGCCGATCACGATCACATTCTTGCCGCGATAGAAGAAGCCGTCGCAGGTGGCGCAGGCCGAGACGCCATAGCCCTTGAACCGGCTCTCCGACGGCAGCCCAAGCCAGCGCGCCTGGGCACCGGTGGCGATGATCAGGCTGTCCGCCGTGTATTCGGTGCCGCTGTCGCCTTTGAGCCAGAAGGGCTGGCGCTTCAGATCGACCGCCTCGATATAGTCGTTGATGATCTCGGTGCCGACGTGCTCGGCTTGCGCGCGCATCTGGTCCATCAGCCAGGGACCCTGGATGACTCCGGCGAAGCCCGGATAATTCTCGACATCGGTGGTGATGGTCATCTGGCCGCCGGGCTGGATGCCCTGGATCAGCAGCGGCTTCCGCATGGCGCGGGCGGCATAGATCCCGGCCGTGTAGCCGGCGGGGCCCGAGCCGATGATGATCACCTTGGCGTGGCGTGTTTTCATGCGTGTGGCCTTGAGGCGTGAAGTGGAGCCAAGAGGTAAGCACAACGGACTTCTTGCGCAAGCAAGCCGCGGCGTGCAGCCGATTTATCCCGTGGTTTCAACGGCCAGTGCGCGCCGGATGACGCTCGCCACCGCCTCAGTGTCGTTGATCGGCGTGTACGACCAGGATTCGAGCTTGCCTGCGAAGGGGCGGGTGGCGCCTCGCTCCCGCATCAGCTCGTGGAAGTGCTTGAGGCGCCGCGAATTGCCTTTGAGGTGCTGCACATAGACCGGCTTGCCGGTGCCGGTGGCCTCGGTGACCATGTTGACCGAATCCTCGGTGGTGACGATGGCGTCGGCCATGGCGAGGAAGGCGTAATAAGGGTTCTCGCCGGTGCCGTCCCAGACGAAATTGGGAACATCGGCGATGGCTGAGGTGAGGGCACGAAGTACCTCGGGCGAGGTCCGCCGCGAGGGGGTGACGAGCAGCGATCCGCCGCTGTCGCGTGCGACCTGCGCCAGCGACGCGCCGAAGGCTGCGGCGTGATCCGGGGGGAAGCTGAAGGCTTGGCTCTCGCCGCCGAGCAGCACCGCGAGGCGCGGCCGCGGGAGGGCCTCGATGTGCGGAGCGAAGCTATTCGCCGCGTCGGTGAGCCGCGCTTGCGTGACGCTATGCACGGCGCCGAAGGTGGTGATTACATTGGCGCCGCTGAAGCCGTCATGGAGCGGCGCCGCGATCAGGTCGAAGAGCTGCGCCGGCACTTTCGGGTTCTGGATATGCAGGGCGAAAGCGTGGGCTAGGTGCTTGATGGCAAGGGCGATGGGCACGCTCCTCCGCCCAATGGAGATGATGAGGCGCGGCCAAGGCTCCGCCAGCGGCTCATTGGCGGCGACGAAGCCGAGGAGTCGCGCGGGCGGCACGTAGATTTGCAGCCGCGCCGGCAGAAAGCGCATGGCGCCGGTCACGCGCACGCGCTTCAATGTGTAAGGCAGGCCCACGGCTTCAGCCACGGCAATGCCTTGAGCTTCCATGCCGACCGAGCCGTCGGTGACGATCCACGTCGTGCCTGGCCGTGGGGGCTCCCCGGCATTAGCGGAACTTCCGGAAACTTGGAGGTTCAATTTCTTTTCGATTCTTTTCGCAAGAGGACTTAAAATTGCGCGAAATCGAATACGGTCCGTTTCGGCGTTAACGCTTCTAACGCGCGCGCGCCGTCATCGTCCAGGGAGCAAAGCCATGCGTTCAGCCCGTCTTGACGCGACCGATTGGCGGATCTTGCGCGAGCTGCAAGCCAATGGACGCATCACCAATGTCGAGCTTGCGAGCAAGGTCGGCATCTCGGCGCCCCCTTGCTTGCGCCGCGTACGGGCGCTGGAGGAGGCCAGAATCATCCGCGGCTATGTGGCGCTGCTGGACGACAGGGCGCTTGGCTTCGATGTCACGGCCTTCGCCATGGTCGGGCTGCACAGCCAGGCCGAGGCCGATCTGATCGCCTTCGAAGAGCGCGTGCGCGGATCTCCCATCGTGCGCGACTGCTACATGCTCTCCGGCGAGATCGACTTCATGCTGAAATGCGTGGCCCCCGATCTAAGCGCCTTCCAGGAGTTCATCATTCATGAGCTGACCGCCGCGCCGAACGTCGCCAGCGTCAAAACCTCGCTCGTCATCCGCGCGTCGAAGCACGATCCGGGCGTACCGATCGACGTTCAGGCGGTGAGGCCATAGATTTCGCGCGGGCCATGACCGAAGTGATGCACGACAATCCGATCCTCATCGAAATGACGCGCGGGAGCCTCGTCGAGAGCAGCCATTGCGGCGCCATCGCCGTCGCCGCCGCCGATGGGCGTCTCTTGCTCGCGCTGGGCGATGTGGCGCGCCCCATCTTTCCGCGCTCTGCCGTCAAGGCCTTGCAGGCCATTCCGCTGATCGAGAGCGGCGCGGCCGACGCGTTCGGTCTCGGCCGGCCGGAACTCGCTATCGCCTGCGCCTCGCACAGCGGAGACGCGGTTCACCTCACCGCGGTGCGCGAGCTGCTCGCCAAGGCGGGTCTGAACGAAAGTCAACTCGCCTGCGGGGTCCATTGGCCGATGAGCGAGCGGGCCTCGCGGGAGCTGACGCGCGCGGGCCAAAGCCCAACGGCGATCCACAATAATTGCTCCGGCAAGCATGCCGGAATGCTTGCCACGGCACTCCATCGCGGGCTCGATCCAAGCGACTATGAGCGGCCCGAGCATGGGGTGCAGGAGGAGATCAGGCGAATCATTTCAGAGATTTGCGGCGTCGAATTGGAGCGGGAAGAGATGGGGATCGACGGTTGCTCGGTGCCAACCTTTGCGTTTCCCCTCGCGGCGCTTGCCCGAGGCTTCGCGCGGCTGGCAAGCGGCAAAGGGCTTTCCCCAACGCGGGCAGCGGCGGCGCGGCGGCTCATGGCTGCCTGCTTCGCAAACCCGGTCCTGGTGGCGGGTGAGGGGCGTTTCGACACCATCGTCATGCGTGGGCTGGCCGGGTCCGTCTTCGTCAAGGGAGGCGCCGAAGGCGTCCATTGTGCCGCCTTGCCCGAGCTTGGGATCGGTATCGCGGTGAAGATCGACGATGGCACCAAGCGGGCCGCGGAAACGGTTTTCGCCTTGCTGCTCGCCAAGCTCGTCGTCGGCGCCGACCAGGTTCTTGCCGGGGAGCTTCAGGGCGAGATCCGCAACTGGCGCGGTTTTAAGGTGGCGGAGCTGCGCGCAAGCCCGGCGCTCAACGCGGCGCTCGCGGCATTGTCCCGCCCAAATGCAGCCTCCGCCGCGCCAGCGCCACGTTGATCGGATATGACGAAACAAAGCGATCCAAAGTTCCTTGCGGAGAGGAGTCAGGCTCATGATCTCATCTAATGATCTGCGTCAGTGGGCGGTGAAATCGGTCGGGCTCGCGCTATTGATTTTCGGAGCCATCCCGTCACTGCCGGCCGTGGCGCAAAGCTCCCCGGGCGGACAGCTCAGTTGCGACGTCAGGGGCGGCGTGGGCTTTATCATCGGCTCCTCCAAGGCTCTTGACTGCGTCTTTTCGCCGAATAGCGGTGGACGGGAATATTACGCAGGTACCATCAACAAATTCGGCCTGGACATCGGCTTCCAGCGCCGCGGCACCATCCTCTGGGCCGTGCTTTCGCCCAAGCTCACGCTCGGGCCCGGCACGCTTCAGGGCAAATATGTGGGAGGCACGGCGCAGGTGGTGGCGGGCGTCGGCGCGAGCGCCAACGCGCTCGTCGGCACCAATAAGGTCGTGCTAAACCCGCTCAGCGGCGGCGGCGCCACGGGTTTGAATATCGCCGCAGGAATCGCCGGCCTCGAGCTTGTCTATATCCGTGGGCGGTGAGGACAGGATCGATCGAGGGAGGAAAAGGATCATGGGTCTGATTGAGTGCTGGCGGCGCAAGTCCATAGCCATCTCCGCCGCCGCTATCCTATTGGCGTCGCTGGCAGGGACCGCGTCCCTCGCGCAGCCGATCACCCCGCCGGGGGGCCAGCTCAAATGCGACGTCTCAGGCGGCCTGAGCTACATCGTGGGCTCGAGCCGGGCGCTTGATTGCGTCTACACGCCAAACGGCTTTCCCCCCGAATTCTACAGGGGGAGCATCAACAAGATCGGCATCGACATCGGCTTTCAAAGGTCCGGTGTGATCGTTTGGGCGGTGCTGTCGCCCGGCCTGACCAATGGCCCTGGCTCGCTGTCCGGCAACTATGTGGGTCTCTCGGCCGAGGTGGCTGCCGGGCTCGGCGCCGGCGCCAACGCGCTGATCGGCGGCAACAAGGTCGTGCTCCAACCGGTCAGCGTCAGCGGCAATATCGGCATCAACCTTGCCGCTGGGATCGGCAATATCAGCCTGACTTATGTGGGGGGCGCCGTTCCGGTGATCCGCGAATACGTTCCGTTCGTGCCGCAATAACGCGGGCTCAGCGCGCGACGTTCGAATAGACGGCGAGATTGGGGAACGCCTCCGCGCTCTCGCGGGCGAGGTCGGGGCCGGTCGGCGTCGGTCCGTTCATGGCGCGGATGGCGCCATCCTTCGTCCCGCTGATCAAATTGTCGGTGATCAGCGCGGTGCCCGCGGAGCGAGCGATGGAGACACCGATGCCGATATGCGCGTTGCGGATGAGATTGTCCGTGACGCTTACGTCGCGGAGATAACTGCCCCAGCCGACGGAGATTCCGAAGCCAGGAGCATTCTCGATGACGTTGCCGCTGACCACGGTGTCGGCCTCGATGGAAATGCCGTTGCCGCGGGAATCGGCATCCTTGCGGAAAAACAGGTTGCGAATGAGGTTGCCCTGAACGACGGCAAGGCTGCCGCCCTCATTGAAGTTCTTCACCGAGATGCCGGTCGCCGCCTTGTCGATGAGATTGCTGGCGATCACCGCCCCCTCGAAGGCGAACTCGGTATAAAGCGCGACCTCGCCAGACCTCGCGCAAGAGTTGCCGATTATCTGGCAGTTGGAGCCGGAATTGGAGCGGATCGCCGAGAAGGCGCAATCGGCGATGCGGTTGGCGCTGACCAGCACCGAGCCCGCGCGGTAAACATTCACCCCATTGCCGTTCTGGCCGCTGCCGCCGCTCTTGGCGGCAATCCGCTCGATGCGGTTGGCGGTGACGAGGGTGCCGTCCTCGCCGGGCTCGGAGCGCCAGACGAGGATGCCGTTGTCGCCGCAGTCGTGCACATGGTTATGGGAGAGCTCGAGCCCTCTTGCGTCCACGCTCAAGAGTGCCGCTTTTCGGATGTCGCCGAACTCGCAATCGCTGACGCGCCCGGACATGCGCCGAAGCACGACGCCATCCTCGGTCGAGCCGATGAACCGGCAATTCGAGATCGCAAGATGATCCACTTCGGTGGCCCCAAGAAGCGCGCCGTCTTGGCCGAGGGGCTTTTCCGTGCCATCGAGCACCAGGCCCTCGAGGCGCACTTCCTTGGCGTGGTCGATGCCGAGCAAGGTGCCGCCGCCGCGATAGCGCAACACCGATCGGCCCGGCACGCCCTGGATTTGGGTGCCGGACTTAAGCCCAAGCCGGCTCGTCGAGTAGACCCCAGCGGGCAGGAACAGAGGGGTGCCGGACTGCGCCGCCGCGTCGGCAGCCTCTTGCAGGATCGCCGTCTGGTCGATGGCGCCGCCGCCCGGCACTACGCCGAAGGTGCTGACGGGTTGGGGGATATCCGTCTCCCCGGCATCGCCGGCGCGGGGGCCGGCGACAAGGCCAACCCCAAGGCCTAGCCCCGCGAGCATCATTTCTCGACGGCCAACCTCCATGGATCATTCTCTCCCAGCATAGGATCGGTGCTTCGAGCGCGAGATAGGAGCCAATCTAGCCGATGGCCTCGTTCCGTCGCGCGTCTCCACGACCGCAAGGAGGTAGCGCAGGATTGCGTCGGCGCCGCGCAAAAGCTCTGCTTCACCTAATGGACCGCCTTGGTGAGGCCCTGGCGGAACGTGCACGAACACGACGTCGCAGCGCTTTGCTTGGCGCCCCGCCCATTCAAGCGAGAGATAGTAAAGAAAATTGCAGAGATAGGTGCCGGCGGAACGGGAGGTGGCGGCGGGGAGGCCATGCTTACGCAGGTGCTTGGCGAGGCTCGCCGAGGAAAGCGCCGTGTCGAGACGCTCTTGCCCATGCTCGAGGATGATGCGCGACATGAGCCGGACCCCTCGTGCATCGTCCTTGGCTCCAACCCGGTTGTGAGCGGAGCGCTCGATGCGGAAACCGCGGGCCCGGTTGCTCAAGCCGAAATGCAAGATCAAGCGAGGCTCATATTGGTTGAGGAGATTGGGGCCCAGCGCCCCAACCGCTGCCCATTCGGTGGGTAACACCTGCGCATGGAGCTTGCAGCCAAGACGCGACGAGGGAGAGGCCGCCGCGAGGCTCTCGACGAGCCACGCCGACACATTCTCGGTAACGCCGGGAAAAGGACCGAACCCCGTGATGAGCAAGCTAAGCGGGTGCATGGCAACCGATTGAACGACGGCCGATTGACGGAAACGGCGTCTGGATGGACCCCGATATGAACAAATGCGCGGAATATGTAGCAGTCTCACCTCTAGCTAGGTCTAGGTTGGGGACTCATTCAAATCCACTGACACATGATGGCGGCGAGTGCGAGTGCTGAGAGGTAGTTTTGGGCGTGGCGATCATATCGGGTTGCGATGCGTCGCCAGTTTTTCATCCCCGAGATCGTGGCTTAAGCGATTAGATATAACATCTGAACCTCGTTCGATGCGCTTTGAAAGCTAGTCCATAAGCGAATGCTATACGGCCCCCTTTGACGACCGCGTAGATCGCCGGGATCACCACAAGCGTGAGTACGGTCGAAGAGACCATGCCCCCAATCATGGGCACGGCGATGCGCTGCATCACCTCAGCGCCCGTTCCGTGGCTCCACATGATGGGCAGCAGGCCAGCCATGATAGCGGCCACGGTCATCATCTTCGGCCGCACACGCTCCACCGCACCAGACATGATGGCGGCGTAGAGGTCGTCGCGAGTAAAGACGCGTCCTTCAGCCTCGCGTTTGGCCTTGAGCTCCGTCAACGCATTGTCGAGATAGATTAGCATGACCACGCCGGTCTCTGCGGCGACGCCGGCAAGGGCGATGAAGCCGACCGCGACCGCGACTGAGAGATTGTATCCGAGCCACCACATGAGCCAAAAGCCGCCGGCCAGCGCGAACGGAACCGAGAGCATAACGATCAGTGTCTCCGTGATGCGCCGGAAGTTCAAATAGAGCAGCAGAAAGATGATCAGGAGCGTCACGGGAACGACGATCTTGAGCCGCGCCTTGGCGCGCTCCAGATATTCGAACTGTCCGCTCCAAATTGCGTAAGTGCCTGGTGGAAAAGTCACTTCGGCAGCGACGGCCTTCTGCGCGTCGGCAACGTAGCTGCCGATGTCACGGTCGCGAAGATCGACATAGATGTAGGTAGCGAGCTGCGCGTTCTCGGTGCGGATGCTGGACGGCCCTTGGTCCAGACTCACTTTGGCGACCTCGCGGAGGGGAATTGTGCCCCCATCTGAGGTTGGGATCAGCACTTGATCCGCAATGGCTTGCGGGTCGCTGCGATAGTCGCGCGGATAGCGGATGCTGACGGTATAACGCTCGCGCCCCTCCACGGTCGTGGTCACGGGCTCGGCGCCGAGCGCCATGGCGATCACGCTCTGCACGTCTCCAACCATCAACCCATAACGGGCGAGTTGCGCCCGGTCCGGGTCGACATTCAGGTAGTAGCCGCCGATGGCGCGTTCGGCATAGGCGCTTGAGGTTCCCGGCACTTTGCGGATCACAGCCTCGATCTGACGCGCGACCTTGTCGATCTCGGCCAGATCCTTGCCCAGCACCTTGACGCCAACCGGTGTGCGGATACCGGTCGACAGCATGTCGATGCGCGCCTTGATGGGCATGGTCCAGGCATTGGAGACGCCGGGGAATTGCAGCGATTTGTCCATCTCGGCCGTGAGCTTGTCCACGGTCATGCCCGGACGCCACTCGCTCTCCGGCTTCAGATTGATCACGGTCTCGACCATTTCGGTTGGGGCTGGGTCTGTCGCCGTCGAGGCGCGGCCTGCTTTTCCCCAGACGGATGCGACCTCGGGGAAGGATTTGATGATCTTGTCCTGGGTCTGTAGCAGCGCGGCGGCCTTGGTGACCGAGATGCCAGGTAGCGTGACCGGCATGTAGAACAGCGTTCCCTCGTTGAGGGATGGCATGAACTCGCTGCCGAGCTTGGAGGCTGGCCACAAGCTGATGCCCAGCACGACGACAGCGACCAGAATAGTTGCCGCCTTGAAGCGCAAAGCGAGCCTGATAATGGGGCGGTATGCCCAGATGAGGAATCGGTTCACCGGGTTCTTATGCTCGGGGATGATGCGGCCGCGCACGAACACCATCATCAGCGCGGGCACGAGCAGGACCGAAAGCAGCGCCCCCGCCGCCATGGTAAAAGTCTTCGTGAAGGCAAGCGGCTTGAACAGCCTGCCCTCCTGCGCCTCCAGCGTGAAGATCGGCAGGAAAGAGACGGTGATGATGAGCAGGCTGAAAAACAGCGCCGGCCCAACTTCGACGGCGGCCTCGATCAGCACCTCGCTGCGAGGCTTGCCCGGGGGCGCGCGTTCAAGCCGCTTATGCGCGTTCTCGATCATGACGATGGCGGCATCGACCATGGCGCCGATGGCAATGGCGATGCCGCCAAGGCTCATGATGTTCGAGCTTAGGCCCAACAGCCACATGCAGATATAGGCGATGAGCACGCCAAGGGGCAGAGTGATGATGGCGACGAACGCGCTGCGGGCGTGCAGGAGGAAGATCATGCAGACCAGCGCCACGATGCCGCTTTCCTCGAGCAAGGTCCGCTTCAGCGTGTCGATGGCGCGGTTGATCAGATCGGAACGGTCGTAGACGGGCTCGATAATGACACCTTTAGGGAGGCTCGGAGCGACCTCGGCGAGGCGATCCTTCACATGCTGGATCACCGACAGCGCGTTCTCGCCGAAACGCTGCAACGCGATACCGGAGACTACCTCGCCCTCGCCGTTCAACTCGGTGATGCCACGCCGCTCATCTGGCGTAAGCTCGACGCGGGCGACGTCTTTGAGCAACACAGGAACACCCTTGTCCGATTTGACCACGATCTGCTCGAGATCGGAGAGGCTCTTGATGTAGCCGCGCCCGCGGACGGCGAACTCGGTCTCGGAGACCTCGATAGTGCGGCCGCCGACATCCATGTTACTCTCCCGGATGACGTCTCTGATCCTGGACAGCGGGATGCCGAGAGCTTGCAGGCGCCGCGGGTCGATAACGACGCTGTATTGCTTGACGAATCCGCCGACGCTCGCGACCTCAGCCACGCCCTCCGCCTTGGCGAGCCCGAAACGGATGGACCAGTCCTGAAGCGTGCGCAGCTCGGCGAGGCTCTTCTGCGAACCGCGAACGACGTATTGGTAGACCCAGCCGACCCCGGTCGCATCGGGCCCGAGGCTCGGTGTCACGCCCGCCGGCAACCGGCGCGCGGCGGAACTCAGATATTCAAGCACACGGGAGCGCGCCCAATAGAGATCGGTACCGTCCTCGAAGATCACATAGACGAAGGAGACGCCGAAGAAGGAGAAGCCTCGTACCACCTTCGATTTTGGCACGGTCAGCATTGCCGTGGTCAGCGGGTAGGTGACCTGGTCCTCGACGACTTGCGGCGCCTGGCCGGGATATTCGGTGTAGACGATCACTTGCACGTCGGAGAGGTCCGGAATCGCATCGAGCGGCACGCGAGAGACGGCGTAGATGCCCGTAAGGGTCACGAAGATCGCCGCCAGCACGACCAGGAAGACGTTGCGGGCCGACCAGCGAATGACGGAGGCAATCATGGTTGAGACCCCTGCTGGCCGAAGGTCTGCAGCGCGGCTTTCAGATTGCTCTCGGCATCGATCAAGAAGTTCGCCGAGGTCACGACTTCGTCGTCCGGTTTCAGACCATCCATGATCTCGACATAGCCTCCGCCGCGACGACCGAGCTTCACCGCGCGGGGCTCGAAGCGGCCATCACCTTTTGCCACCAGAACGATTTGTCTGGTGCCGCTGTCGATCACAGCATCGTCGGGAACGGCGGTGACCGCCCCGCCCTCGCTACTGGCCTGGATGGTGACGTCCGCATACATCGACGTCTTCAACCGCCCCTCCGGGTTTGGCAGCTCGATGCGCACAGGCACGGTGCGCGTTTCGGGCTTGAGCTCCGGGTAGATGAAAGTCACCTGCCCTTCGATGGGCTCGGCTAGGTCAGCGCGTAAGGTGACCTTTGCGGCGGTGCCTACCTTGATCGCCCCGATGTCGGACTCGGCGACATCGGCAATGATCCAAACCCGCGAATGGTCGGCGATTCGATAGAGCTCGTCTCCCGCCATCACGCGCTGGCCCTTGATGATCTTCTTTTCGATCACATCGCCGGTTGCTGGCGAAGGCCAGTCGATGGTCCTCGGATTGGTGTTGGTCTTGCGAACCTCGTCAATGCGGCTCTGAGGGACATCGAGGTTCCGCAACCGCTGCATCGCGCCTTCGAGATTCTTGTCTGGGTCAGTTCCAACCATCCGACCTTGTGCGTGCATCGCCACGATGAGGTCGGATTGAGCCAATTGAATCTGCGAGCTGTAGAGCCGGAACAGCGGCTCGCCTTTATTGACGTGCTGGCCGGTCTTGTTGACGAACAGATCTTCGATAAATCCGTCCGTGCGGAGCGCGACGATGGTCAGGAGAGTCTCGTCATGCTCCACCCTGCCGACTGCACGCACTGTTTGCGCGATGGATCGTGCCTTGACCTTCTCAGTCCTCACCCCAATGCGCTGGATCTTGTCGAGGCTCACCTTCACGGTGGTGCCGTCATCCTGCTCGTCCGCGTAAACGGGAATGTAATCCATCCTCATAGGATCTTTCTTCGGCACCGGCGAGGTGTCCGGCAGGCCCATCGGGTTGCGGTAGTAGAGAACCTTGCGTTCGCCGGTGGATGCCGCAGACGCGGATGGCTTCGCTGGCGAACAATCGAAAGACGGTTCTTGGTCGTCATAGACGGGAAGGAAGTCGCGGCCGCCTGCATCCTTCCTGGGCACTGCGGACCAATAGGGCGCGCCGCTCGGGTCGCGGTAATAGAGGACCTTACGTTCGGCAGCGGGGACTGTGCCGTGCCAAGCGGATAAGAGACTCATCACCTCAAGCGGCGGGTGGGCATACAGGTAATGACCTGCTGCCCCCACCGTGAGCCCTAGCCCGAGGATCGCAAGGGCGCGTGGCCGGCCCACGGCGGTCTACGGCGTGACCGTGTAGGGGATCTGGCCTACGACAGTTTCGGGTTCGCCCTGTACCTTCGCTGCTAAGCTGAGCTGCCAATGCCCCGCCATCGGCAAGTTCGTCTTGAAGCTATAGACGCCGGGCTCGCTCCTTGGCTCGGGCGCGAGCGGCGACTCCATCGTGGGCATGCCGTCAGGCCCCATGTCGATACGGCTGCGCACGATCACAGCGTCGGCAATGGACTTCTTCGTCGACTTCTGCACCAGTCGTACAGCGAGGGTGGCATCGCCCTTTTGAAGCTCAGGCTTAACCGGCTCAAAGGTGTAGTCGTCGGCACCGGCTCTAGCCTGCATGGCGAAACTAGCAGCGGCCGCAATGCCTGCCGCAATCAAGATTGCTCTTGAAAACATGGTCTAATCTCCTCTCGGGTTGGCCAAGTCCCACGCCAACAGGCGCGCGGACGTGGCATGCGCGAGCACGGCTCACGCGAGTCACTCTTCAATTTGAGAGGATCAGACCCGAGGCGGAGGGAGGGGAGGCGCCGTTAGGTTCGAGTGCGGGGTCAAGCCGGCGAGGGCTGGGCTGACCACAGCCTCGGCGTTGGGCTTGGAAACCACGCCCGAAACAGTGATGCCGGCAAAGTTG
>Ga0315290_10001338_pt1 | contig 16923 bp, 27 predicted proteins | sample YL17G12_0_MG_FD_203627 | JGI IMG/M metagenome (GOLD analysis project Ga0315290, IMG submission 203627) | Sediment microbial communities from Yellowstone Lake, YNP, Wyoming, USA - YL17G12_0 | ecosystem: Environmental > Aquatic > Freshwater > Lake > Sediment | place: USA: Wyoming | collected... | reverse complement strand
CTTGACAGGCTTCTCTTTCTTCTTGCGCGCCTTCTTAGGCCTCTCTGTCTTGTCCTTCGAAGCAGCTGCTTTAGTCTTAGGCTTCTTCTCTTCAACAATTGTTAAACTCTTTTAGAACTCTAACGACTTCTAGCAAAGGAGCATTTTGAGTGATTTGAACAACCTGAGCAAGTGGCTCAAGGTGTTTGATGTTGCATTTTCTCCTTCTTGTCTGCCCATCTATCATTACATAGTGCTCGTCAATCACATCCACTATAACGCACTTCATGCCAGCGTCCCTGCCTGCTATTTTCATGCATACTCTTCCAATATTAAACATTTTCAAAGCCTCCAGTTTTTTTATTTTGAATTATTTATAACAATTCTAATGTATGTATTGTTTGTATCCTCAGATATTGCTGGTTTTTGTCGCCAAAAACCCTTAGATACCTTGTTTATGCTTAGTTATGTTGATGATTTTAATTAGGCAGCCTAATTTTGCCTTGCTTCTTGTTTGAGTTTTGCTTTAAGGCAGTTTGCGCACATGAAGCCGCCATATGCTCTCTCATTTGTTTTTTGAGTCTTGGGAGCATTTTTTGCCTTGAAAGGCCTTAACCTGGGAATGCCTTTTAGCTCTATTTTGCAGATGGCGCATCTTGCCACCCCGGGTTTTCTTTTATCATAAATCAACCTGGTAGTACCTCCAGGCATCTTCTTATGAACCCTTCTCAGGCTTCTTGACCTTCTGCTCATTCTAGGCATATTAAAACCTCTAATCTATTGTTTCTCCTCGAGAACAAACCTCTATTTATAAAGGTTGCGGATAAAAAATAGCTTATCTTTAATTTGCTTTTAACTTGCTGTTAGTATGCTAGTACACCTTAAGAAATTTTCTTATGCCTATGCTTAGGAGAATGCTTAGGATTATGTAGGTCCACAGCCAATTGGGTTTCCAGCCGAATAAGTCAACATTGCCAAACGGATAAACTTTTTGGTTCCCAACAACAATTTTCTTTAGCTTGGAATTGGTTATAACTTTTTCAGGCAGTTCATATCTGCGTTCAGAACTGATTATTAGTGGTTTGTCATATTTTTCATTATTATAGTCAATCTCTAATTTATATTCTCCTTCCGCTCCTTTTAATTCCCACTCTGCCTTGCCATTAACAATGGATTGGGTTGCATTACTTAGAAGCTCTAGCTCGGGAATGCTGGTTATGCTAACTGCTTCTGCATGGCCTTCTGCAAAATAAGCAGTCACGATGAAGGGCTGGTTTGGCATAAGGGAATAATAACCCATGTGAGCATTAAGCCAGCCGAAAATTATTATTATGGGTATAAAAGTGTAGATTGTTGATTTGAAGCTATGCTTCATGTATTCCATGTTCTGCTTCATGGCTTCCTGCTGTATTGACATTGCTTTCTGAGGATCTGACTTGCTTAGCGCCTTGATTTTCTTCTGATATTCTTTCATATCCTCTTTTAGCTTTTTCATCTTCTTCTGGTCTGTTGTAAACTTGTAAACCAGGGTTGTAAGTAAAGTGATTGCAAAAGAGATTATTAGGATAGCCCAGAAAGGAGGCATTTTTAGAAGAAAAATGTTTTCAAGCACCATTTATTAACCCCACCTCGAACTTTTGTTAAACTTAAAATAACTCTAATGCCTTAATCTCTAACTCGAAGCCCATGCCTTTAATTTAGCTCCCGCTCATGAATTTTCTCATTGCGGGGTTCATGTCCATCATGTGCTGCTGGGCAATATCCTCATAGAGACGATAGACTATCATAACTGTAAGCAAGAGTCCTGTGCCGTTCACAAGAGCTCCTGAAATATCTGCAACTGCTGCAAGGAGGCCGACTGCGAGTCCTCCAACAACAGTTAATGGCCAGATGTATCTGCTAAGCATCCTCTCAAGTACGCGAACATCTTTTCTAAAGCCTGGGATTTGGAGGCCAGAGCTTATCATCTGCTTAGCCTGGCTTCTTGCATCAAGCCCTGATGTCTGCACCCAGAAGATCCCAAAAATCATGGCTCCAATCATCATGAACAAGACATATACTATGGCATGCCATACATCGCCCATGGTAAGAGAGTGCTTGATTATCTTCTCAACAACTTTTGGGCCATAAAGCCACAAAGCCATGCCAGAGACAGGGGAGTTTCCTGAAAACCTGCCAAGTATGGGATGCCCCCAATTAGCCAGTAATTGTGCAAAGAGCTGCACATTAGCAATAAGAGCAGACACAAGGATTACAGGAATGTTGCTTGTGTAAAAGAAATGTAAAGGCCATCTTACACCATAGCCTCGCACTCTTCCAAAGCTAAGAGGAACCTCTACTTTCATGGCCTGTGCATAAACCACTATAAGGAATATTACTATTGTCGCTGCTATCCCTGCAAACATTAGCGCAGCAGTTGTGGCATCACCTGCGCTCAGGGATTGTATAAATGCGAGTACTGCTCCTGAAGCGATTCCTGGCGTATTATTAAGCGAGAATGGGTTAAATGCTTTTACAAAAAGGCTCTGGGCAACGCCCGCTGCTATAAAAAGGCTTATTCCTGAGCCAAAGCCCCATTTGGTAACAACTTCATCCATAAACATAATCATTAACCCGCCAAGGAATAACTGGAAAATCAGGATTAGAGGAGAAATTCCCTGCGCAGGACTTAACCCTCCCATTTGTACGTATATAAACCCTTCAAATAGGATGAAAAATATGGATAACAACTTTTGTATTCCTTGGAATTTCTTCTTTCCTTCGTGGCTGGTTAAGTCAAACTTCACAAGCCCAGAGCCATTTAGTAGCTGAAGAACAATAGATGCTGTGACAATAGGCCCAATACCCAAACTTATGATACTTCCCATGCTTGCACCAAGGATAACAGAAAAGAATTCAAAACGCTGAAGAGCATTCTGCCCCAAGCCATACAAAGGAATTAATCCGAGAATAAAGAATAACACAAGAATGATTAGGGTCCATTTCAGCTTTTCCTTAAAAGCCAGTTTTTTCTGGGTTGGAGACTGTACTTCAGGAAGGTTGTAAAGTATGTTTTCAAAAACACTCATTTTTCAGCCCCATCAAACCAATAATTTAAAATAGGATAATATAATCATAAACTAATATTTTATAATAGGATACTATAATATGATATTTAGTATTTCGAAATTTAAAATCGAAATTGAAAAAACAGTCTAGGCAGTTTCTTCATCAGCAGTTTCGTCTTCGCTTTCCTCAACTTCTGCTGCTTTTTTTGGTTTTTCAGCCTTCTTTTTCTCTTTCTTAATAATTGTCTTTAAAACTTTTACTTCTCCGCCAGCTGCTTTGACCTTTTCAACAGCGTTCTTTGAAGCAAAATCTGTTGTTATGATAAGTTTTTCCTTTACTTCGCCAGTTCCGAGCAGCTTGTCATAGCCTGCTTTTTTAGTATCAATCTGATAGCCTCCCTGGATTTTGGTTGCAAAGCCTTTTTCAAGCCAAATAGCAATATTGGCTTTGACTTCTACAAGATTAATAGCGAGTATTTTCTTTCGGCTCTTGGATGTGAAGCCTATCTTGCCCGTGGGCTCTTTCCAGAAACTTGGTTTCTTAGCATCAGCTCTTTTACCAGATCCTGCTCTTCCTCTTCCGCCACGGTTGCCTGCTCCTTTGTGATGAGCCTGGCCTCTACCCCAGCCATGGTAAGTGCTTCCTCTTTGTTTTCTTACTTTTTTCTTTTTAAAGTTCATTTAAATTAGCCTCATCATGAAATTTAATAATCAATCATAACATTTTCTTTATCAAATCATTAATCTTGGCTCCCCTATAACCCAGGGCTCCTCCAGTAGTAAAAGGATTTTTTATACCTTTTCTCTCAAATCCTCCTCTTGGCGGGTGAAGCAGGAAATATTTTTTTAATTTCCCGTCTTTGTCTTTTTTCCCTCTCTTCTCAACAAGCAGCCTGTATGTCTCGTCGTTTATCTCGCCATAGGTAAGGTAATCCTTGCACTTCACAGCAGCTGCCCTGTTGCTAGGGGTGTCATCAATGACAACGCAGGCATGGCTTTGTCTTAATCTTAAAGTATAAAGAGTAGCTACAATATTTGTTTTTATTCTTACAAGCCCTCTTACCATTATGAGCGCGAGTTTTTCTTTTGAGTCTTTTGATTCCTTCAATGCTTTTGGCTCCTTTTTCTTTTCAGAAAGGCCAACCTTTTCCACGTTAGCAAGCTTTTTCTTGCTTGTTTCAACAATAGCTCTTTGCTTTAGTGCTGTTGGGACAGCAGGTAATGCTGATGTTTTTGTATTATCCATTTTTTCTATGCTTCCTCATTAGCTTTTGTTTTTTGGTTGCTTGTTTCTTGTTCAGGCTGCTTTTGCTCTCTTTCCTGTTCAATACTTCCTTCTACCAAGGCAACTGTTTTGAAATGCTCGGGTTGCACCTTGGTCTTGACCAGTTGTTTAAGTGCATCTTCGCAAGCATAAATAAAATTAAGCCTGTTTCTGGTTTGGCCTCTTGTCTTGGTCCATATGTCGCTTATGCCGGCGAGCGCCAATATTTTTGCAATATCAGGTGCAGAGCAAAGGCCTTTCCCTTTGGGAGCGGGCATGAACTTGATTTCTACAGAGCCGCACTTGCCTGTTACCGTAAATGGTATTGAGTGTGGTTTTCCGCAGCCGCATTGCCAGGAGCCACAACCTCTTCGTATCCTGAATATGTTGAGCTTGGCTTTTCTTAAGGATTTTTCTCTTGCAGGGACAGTTTCTTTTGCGCTTCCATAACCTATGCCTATATGGCCGTTCTTGTCGCCCACTATTGCAGTTGTTGAAAACTTGGGCTTATTGCCCTCCTTTGTTTTCTTCTGAGTCTGTCTGAAAATCCTTCTTGCGCCCCCTCCGAACTTACCCTTGGACTGCCCTATTAGCAGCAAATCATTTTCCAAAGTTATGAGGGTATCTACTATTTCCGGCTCTAGTATTCTTACTGAGTTATCCAGGATTTCATCAATTCCCATGATTTCTCTGTTTTTTACTTTCCTGCCCAATTCAGTTTTCGGCTTCCACCCCGAGATATCCGTTGGTTTTTGAGCACGTTTTTCTGTTTTATCAGGTGATCCTCCCGGCGCGGGGATTAACACTGCCGCAGCCTCGGGTCTTTTGGATTCTCTTTTTTCTTCTGGTATTTTTTTTCTTGCCATAAACATCAACCGCACATTATTTTATGATTTTATTTTTTATTCATCCTTTATTTTTCACTCATTATTTTCTTCTTGCAGGCTTCAAAATCCTGAACTATCTTTTTACCATCCATGTTCTTTTTCTTGTATGCTGAAAACTGGGTTTGATTCTTGTTTGATGCTATAAATGCCGCGATGTCTTTTCCGCTTAGTCTATCTGGTGAAGGGAAAACTTCTTCTGATGCGGGTATGTTCATGCCTGCGTCAATTGCTCCTTTTACAGCAGCATAAATCCTTGAGCCTGCGACAGGCGTTTGCAAGCCAACATCGACTATAGCCATCTTTATTTTTTTAGCCAATGCTTTCTTGCCAAGAAGCAATCCTGCCAAGTAGCAGGCGGGCAAGTTATTGCATGAATAATCCCAGCCGATTTTCTTTAGCGCTATAGAATTCGCGCCACAAATGATATGATCTCCTTCATTTATGTATTCTGCGATTTGGAGTATGATTTGTTTGTTGGTCTTCCTGATGATAAGCCTTGGTTTTCTGCTTTGAAGAAGCAGAAGCCTCTTCTTATAATTAGTTCTGCCTTCTCTTTTCCTTCTGTAGGTAACTACTTTTGTTTCTTTCATTTCTCAACTACACCTTTTTGGATGGTTGCTTGCTCTTTGCTTTACCCGGCTTCTCCTGTTTTTCCTGCATTTCCTGCGTTTTTTGCCCTATGTTTTGCCCTATGCTCATTGATGCTTCTCTTTTGTCTTTTGAAGAGCTTAACATGAGATCGTGCTCGTGAATATGAAGCTTGATGTGTTTTATACTCCTGAAAAAGCCTCCTTTTGATTTAACATACAACTCTTTGAAAGCGCCTGGTTTTAGCAGGTTATTCTTCTTCAGGTATTTAAGGAAATTTCTCTGAGCCCTGATACGGTTCATCCATGCCTCTTTCTTAGGCCTGTGAGCAGTTGCCTTTCCTTTTCTGCTTCCTTCGCCTCTTCTGAGCCCCTTGCTTTTCTGGCGCTTCCTCTTATTTGCTCTGAATCGTGAAACTCCTTTTTCAGGGCGCTCGCTTATTGCACCTTCACCCAAAAGCAATCTTATATCTGTCTTGGTTATGGCTTCTTTGATATCCTCTAGTCTCGCAGGGTCAAAAACCACTCTTTTTGGAGAGCAGTTAAGCACGCTTGCTGCAAGCCTTTTCTGGAGTTTAAGTATCATTTTTTATCCCTCAAATAAGCATATAAGCACGTTAAATCATTCCCTCTTGGTCAGGAGCTTGTCTTTATTTTCTTTCTCAAGCTTCTTTTTCTCCTCATCAGATAGTTGAGGCTCTTCTTTCTTACCTTCTTCTTTCTTTATTTCAGAAAAGTTAAGCTTTTCTGGAACAGCAAGCTTTTGCTTGCTTGTTTCTTCTTTAGGCTCTGCCTTCTTTACTTTTTCCTCTATGCTCTTCTTTTTCTCCTTGTCTGTTTCCAGAGCCTTTTTTCGTGATTCCTGCCTTTGTTTTAATTCTACCTGAATTTTTTCAAGAGTTTTGTCAGCATCAAGGTTAAGCAAGGCCAGGTCTTTTTTCTTTGCCTCAATTATGAGCATCTGCCTTTTCTTGTTACCTATTTTTGCAGACAGGATCACTCCTTGTTCTTTAGTTATTGAATTTAATTGCGAAATATTAGATACTATAATGGGCATTAATCCCGATTTGTGAAATCCCCTTATTTCTTTTGGAGCCCTGTAGCCATTGCTAATCTTCTTGGCGGGCCCTCTTTTGCATAGTCTCTGCTTGTTATCCAGCCCTCTGGGTTTTCTCCAGGACTTCCCTATCCTGGCCTTTTTATAAATATCCTTGCGAATAAACAAAGGCTTTTTTCTCTTTGTTTCCTTTCTCTTTTCCAACAAAGCTTTTATGTTGCTCATTTTTGATTTGTTTTTTAACTGTATTTCATTTACTTAATTACCGGCTTCCCGTCCTTTTCAATTATGTATATGCCATCCTGGAACACTCTTTTGTCAAAAGCTGCTCTTCTCGTGAGTTTTTCTATAAGCGCAGCTGTTTGGCCTGCTTTTTCCTTATTCACACCCTCTACAATTACGAAGTGCCCATCAACACTGACTTTCACTCCTTCAGGCAGAGCGAGGATTCTGGGTATTGTTTCACCGACAAAATTCTTTATCTCAAAAACATTGCCTTTTACGCTCGCAGTCATTGGAAAATGGCTTGAACAGATTCTTAGCTTATAATTGTGAGCCTGATTAACTCCCTTAATCATGTTCTTTAAGTGGGCTATGTGCGCTTTGATAAGTCTTTTTTCCCTCTGGGTGCCTTTTTTTGCTTCAAACACGACCATGATGTTTGTAACGCTGACTTTTATTTTTGGATTGTAAAGTTTCTTCTGGATTTCTCCTTTCGGCCCGCGAACTGTGAATACCCCACCATCTACGTTTATGCTTGTTCCCTGCAGTATTCCCAGTTCCTCGTGAATCTCTTGCTTCATAACTGATGCCTCGTTATTTTTTTAATAGCAGTAACTAATTAGCCTGCCCCCAAGTGCTTTTTTCTTTGCTTCAGTGTGAACCATCATTCCCTCTGATGTGCTTATAATGAGTATCCCGAAGTCCTTTGCAGGCAGGAATCTTTTTTCGAATTTTTCATAGGTTTCTTTTTTTACACTGAATCTTGGCTTAATAACTCCTGTTTTGTTTATGCTGCCCAGGAGGTAAATTTTAAGCGAATCTCCTTTTGAATCTTTTATCTCCTCAAATCCCCCCAGGTATTTGTGCTCTTGCATTATGGCAAGCACGTTCCTTATCATCTTTGAATTGCTTCGAGTAATTAACTCCTTTTTACCTACGTTATCATAGGATTTTATTTGTGAAAGCACATTTGATAAAGGGTCATTGAGACTCATTTTGTTACCTCAATCATTTTTGTTTTAGCTATTTTCAAGTATATTTCTTAAATCCTATCTTGGGTGCCACTTCTCTGAAGCATTGCCTGCAAAAATGCAAACCGTATTTACTAATATGGGCTGCAGTTTGCCCGCATCGCCTGCATCTTTTTATGCTTCTCCCAAATTTTCTTTGTCTTGGGACATTGTATTTAAGGAATTTTGCGTATTTTGCTGGCTTATTCCTTATCTGGTTTAATACTTTGGTATGATGAGTAGTGGTAATTTTTCTTCGCCTCCTTAAGCTTCTTGCATTTCTTCCTCTTTAATCTTAATTTCGAAATTATCTTTCATGAATTGAATTGCTTCTGCCCTGGCAATAGAATGATTTCTAGGAAGGGTTCTCTTCATAATCTTTCTTCTCTTAATCCTGAACCCCGGCCTTTGCAAGGTGATTGATGCCTGCAATCCCATTATGCCGATTTTAGGGTCATATTTAACATCAGGTATGTCAATGTACTCGTGAATCCCAAAAGACACGTTCCCATAATCATCAAAATTATTTTTGGACAAGGAGTTATTCTTAGCTAAAAGAAGCCTCTTGGCCAGCTCCTTAGCTTTTTCTTTTCTAAAAGTGATTTTGCAACCAATGGGTAAGCCAGGTCTGAGCCCCCAATTAGCTATTCTTTTTTGCGTGATAGTCTTGACAGGAGACAAACCAGTTATGTTTTTTAATAGGGTAACTCCTTTTTCAAGGATAGCTTGCTCTTTACCGGCACCTATGTTCAAGGTGAGTTTCTCTACTCTTATTTGTCTCATGGTTGAATTCATGGTGTTTAAGCCTTGTCGGTTTTAACTTCTATTTTTGTTTCTTTTGATGGCTTTTCACTAAAGCTTTTTTTTTCATTAAGAGAGATTAATGGTTTTTCTTTGCCAACAGCAAAAGCATAAACCTTTTTTGTTTCAAAAGTCTCATTGTCTAACTTGAAAAGAATATTTTCTTTCTTGAAATCATCAACAGTGACTATATCCCCTATGTGCTTCCCTTTGTAAAGGTAAACAATTGTTCCTTTCTCCAGCTTAATCACTTGTTTTATTTTGTGGTCCGGGATAGTATAAAGTATGGAATCGTTTATGCTGATTTCCTTAAGCAAAGGCTCATTTGATTTCATCACAAAATTCCTTCCGTCACTGCAATTAATTTGAACAGCTCCTTTCGGCAGGTTTTTCTTGTCCCAAACCTTTGAAAGCTTGAGCTTCGCCTCATCATCTTTTATTTTTAAAAGGAATAATTTATTTTTCTCATTAACCAGCAATCTGTAGTTCTCTCCTGTTGTAGGGAAGCTTACAACATCAAAAAAGCCCACAGGATATTTTTCGTCGTAAACAGGCTTGCCATTTACAAGCACCCCTTTATTTTTAATCAAATATTTTGACTCTTTGGTTGTCTGTGTCTTATTCAGCAACTCCTTTAAAATAGGGTTAAGTGCAATGCAGAGAGAAAAGTCTCTTCCTGCATTCGGCCTTGTTATGAATGTATGGTCCTTTCTAAGTATATCCCATCTTTTGGGTGCATTTATTCTTTTGATGTGGTCTTTAACCATTTTTTTATCCTTCCTTATTGTTATTTTTTCTTTTCAATTATTGATTATTTTCTGCCGATTGTTTCTTTGATTTCTCTAATCGCTTTTTATCATCCGTATTTAGTTCTGTTATTAACAGGTTAGAGGCGTGAATAAGAGGCCTGCTTTTTGAGCCGTCTTTTTTAGCTATTTCCACTCCTACAATCATCACTTTACTTTTTTTCAAGTTGATCATATCGACTTTGTTTTCTTTTCCTTTGAACTTGCCTCTCATTATTTTTACTTTGTCACCAGTCCTGACTCTTATTCTTTTTATTCCGTGCTTCTTGGCAAGCTCTTTGCTTAAATGAGCATTAAGGAAGCTTCCTCTTATATGCGAAGGAGCATTGTACCGGTATTTTCTTTGTTTTCTCGGCTGCTTGCTTCCCTTCCATGCACTTGAAAATTTTTTATTCATGAAACATCATCTCCTTAGCCTAAAGTACGAGTTTGGCTACTTTTGCTATTCCAGGCCATAGCTCTGTGACTTCTTTGGCTATTGGTCCTTTGAAAATAGTCCCTTTGGGGGTTCCCTTATCGTCCTTAAGCACGACTGCAGCATTATCCTCAAACTTCACTCTTACCCCGCTCGGCCTTCTAAATTCTCTTCTCTGGCGCACAATAACTGCTAAAACCACTTGTTTTCTCATATCAGGCCTTCCTTTCCTAACTGAAGCAAGGATTAGGTTTCCTATTCCTGCACTCGGATTTCTGCCGTAAACAGTCTTCGCACCTTTTACAGAGATTATCTTCAGGATTTTTGCTCCCGAATTATCGCAGGTGTCTAGGAATGATCCTTTCTGGAGTCCTTTTGTTATTTTTGCTTTGGTTGCTTTCATTATTCTTCACTTTCAATTTTCTTTCTTTTCTCATTCTCAGAAACTGCAGAAGCAGCTTCAACAGATGATTCTTGCAATAGCTCTTCTTTGACTGCTTGTTCTTTGGATTGCTTCCCAAGGATTTCTATGACTACGAAGTGTTTTGTTTTTGACAAAGGCCTGGTCTCTGAAATTCTGACAGAGTCCCCTTTCTTTGCATTAATACAATCCGGATTATGGGCTTTGACACTGCTTCTTCTTTTCTCATATCGCTCATATTTAGGAACATACAGCCTTCTCGTCCAACCGACAACTACGGTTTTATACATCTTGTCGCTGGTTACAATTCCATTCAATATTCGCCCGCGTGCAGTTAGGTTTCCGTGGAAAGGGCAATTTTTATCAGAGCAAACTTTGTCTGTTTTGGCTCCTTCCAATCCAATTCCTTTCTTTTTCATTTTTTTAATCTCCGCGAATGTTTTTGTTTATTTTATTCTTAGTTGAATTCATTTTTTGTTTTATTTTTTAAGCTTAATCCTTTCCTCTGGCCTTTTAATGATTTCATCGCCTTTGATCGTGTCGTTGTTAATCATGAACACCGCGCCTTTTTTTAGCACGGTTTTTTCTTCTTGTTTGCTATTTTTTATCTTGAATGAGTTTTTGGTTTCGTCAATTATGCTTCCTTCAAGGCCTTGAAGGCTTTTGTTGGTTGCATTCATGACTTTTATTTTTGCTCCTATAAATTCTGCTGCGTAAATCATATGCGCATCCTGTTCTTGGTTCGTTCTCCTTATTTTATATCTATCGTGTCTGGACTAAAGCCAAGCTTTACGAGCTCTGCCTTAACCTCCTTCAAATGGTCACCCTGGAGCTCAATAATGCCTTCTTTTGCTGTGCCCCCGCAGGCAAACCTGGATTTCAGTTTACTGGCCAGCTCCTTGAGGTTGATTTCGTTCTGGTTAAGCCCCCTGATGATCGTGCTTATTTTCCTGAACTTCTTTTTTACAATGACAACCTCGATTTTCTGGCTCTCCTTTGCGATTGTTTCACAAACGCAAAGCTCTTTTGGCAGTCCACACGTTCCGCATGTTTCACTCATTTTTGTTTTTTCGGTTTTTTCTCTCTATTATATATTACTACAATCAATATTATTTAGGGCTTTCATTATTTTTAACCCTTTGTGTCTCGGATTTTTTCTTAATTAATCCTTTTTTGTCTGCCTTTGTCTCTAATTTTTTATCAGTACGCTTAGTACTCTTTAGGAGCATGATTCGTGCAATGTCTTTTTTTAATCTCCTTAGCTGGCCCGCATTTTTAGGGGGGGTTCCTGTAGCCACTTGCGCATTTAACTTCATCAGTTCTAGCTCCAGCTCACTCAACTTCATCCCCTGTTCTTCAACAGTCATTTGAGCTAATTCTTTGAACTTCATTATCATTCCTCACTCTTGGTTGAGTTTTCAGCAAGGTCAATTTCTTTATTCTCTTCTCTCACAGGCTCAGCCTGCTTCATTTGCTGTTCCTTGGCAGCAGATTCGGGCTTTTTGTGAAGCTCTTTTTTTTGCTTTTTTTGCCCCCTCATCTTCTCTTCTTTTTTAACATCACTCCTTTTGCTTTCTAATTCCTTTGCCTTTTCTTCCAGTTCTTTTTTAACAGCAGCGTTCTTGACTTCTTCTAGTTTGCCTGGTGTTACTTCAGCCTCTTCTTTGATTAAGTACATCCTGTCAGGCAACTCAGTATCTGGTGTCATTATGCTAACTTTTATGCCAATTGTCCCGCTCTTGAGCTGAGCTGATGCATAGGCGACTTTTACTTTTGAAACTGCAATATCACCGCATTTTTTTAAGTAGCCTTGATAAAATCTCCATGTCTTGGCTCTTGTGCTTGGAACCTTTCCCCCTATAAGGATTTCTACGCCAAAGGCTCCTGCGTTCATGACATCAGCCATTGCCTTGTGCCCTATTCCTTTGAATCTGGCTATGCCAAATTTTTCAAGTGAGTTTGCTATCATCTCTGCGATTATATTGGGGTCAAGCCCTATGCTTGTGACCTCTTCAATTTCTATTTGAGGGTTCTCTAGCTTGAAAACCTGTTTTAAATCATAGGTTAACTTGGTGATGTTGGTTCCTGACCTGCCGACAACAAGCCCGGGCCTGCTGGTGCTTATCACTATTTTCTCTCCGAGCGGAGTTCTTTGAAGCTTAACATCGCTCAACCCGACTCTGCTAAGGTTTTTTCTAATATATTCCTTGATTTCAAATTCCTTTATGTTCTGGTTAACGAATTTTCTTTCAATCATATTTATTCCGCCGGTGATTTTTCAGTTTTTTCAGCTGGTTTTTCTGCAGGTTTTTCTTTTTGCTCTTTTTTGCCTTTCTTGGCTTCAGAAAAGTTTATCTTTTCCGAGGCAGCAAGCTTTCGCTTGCTTGCTTCTATTTCTTCTGCAGCAATTTCAACATGAGTTCTTTTCATCTTTATTCTTCTCTTTCTGCCATAATGAAGCGGCTCTGCTGCTTTTTGAGCACATGCATGAATAATCTTGAGTTCTGAACTTAGGCCTTTGTTCTGAGCATTGGCTTCAAGTGCCTTTAGCAAAAAAAGGAACTGCTGTGAAGCTCTTAAAGGATATTTTGCTGAGCCCATTCCTTTCTTGTGGCCCGCCCCTTCTGTGAATCTCTTGAACGGGATTGCTGCTTCTTGCTTTATTACTTTTTCAAGCAAATTCCTTGCTTTTTTAACTTCCATGCCTTTGATATGCGAGCATATTTCTATTGAGTTACGAGTTGATATGCCGAGGTCTCTTCCAACTACCTTGACAACATTTTCTTTGTCTGATTTGAAAGCGTATTTGTATTTCATTTTTGTTTTCAAAACTGTTTATGTTTATTTGACAGATAGGCTGGCACTTGACTTGGTAGCTCCAATTCCAGGGGCGTTGTGCTGCACCTTCTTTCTTGTCAAGGCATACTCCCCGAGCCTGTGACCTATCATTTCTCCAATTATGCCGACTGGCTGGAAGGTCTTGCCATCATAAACCATTATTATTTTTCCTACCATGAAAGGAAGTATCATCATGCTTCTTAGGTGCGTCTTTACAGGCTTCTTGCTGGCCTGAACTTTGTCAATGAATTTTTTCTCATCATCATTAAGCCGGTTGATTTTTCTGCGTTCATTACTTGGCATGAGGCGGGCTAGCTCTGTAATGCTCATTCTTTGAAGCTCTTCAATGGTTTTTCCGTGATAAGCAAATTCTTGTCTAGCCATTCATAATCACCTTAGTCTGCCTTGCCTTCATCTTATCTCCTTACCTTGCTTCTGCCACTGCTTCTTGGCCTGATCATCCCTACTTTTCTTCCCGGAGGAGCATTTCTAGGAGCGGTAGTGGGTTTTCCCTTATGGTGGCTTTTATGCCCTCCAAATGGATGGTCAACTGCATTCATGCTTGTTCCTGAGACGCTGGGCCAGTATGTATTCTTGGCTTTCATCTCAAAGTATTTTCTGCCTGCCTTGTAAAACGGCTTTTCAGGTCTGCCGCCACCAGCAGCAATTCCTATACATGCTCTGCAATCAGGATTAAAATCCTTGGATTTTTTTGAAGGCAACAGGACAGTTACTTTTGATGCTGTTTTCGCAACTACTCTTGCGCTTGTGCCCGATGCCTTTACAAATTTGCCACCGTCTCCGGGTTCGTTCTCAATATTAAAAATCGTGGTTCCTTCAGGTATGCTTTTTAGCTCAGTGATATTACCAAAGAGGATTTCTTTTCCGCCAATAGTTAAGGTTTGCCCGACTCTCACTCCCTCGGGAGCAATAATCAGGGTGGTGGAATTATCATCATGTTTAATTCTTGCGAGTGGTGCAGAATGAGCAGGGTCACTTAACAGCTCTGTAATTATGACAGTGCCATTTTTTCCAATCCTGTTTTCTCCTTCAAAGCGAAAGCCGGGCCTTCTGTAAACTGGGCTTCCCCTTCCTCTTTTCTGCTGTGTTAGGTTTTTTCCCATTTAAAATCTCCTTGTGATCATACCCTTACATTAATCCTAGTTTTGTTGCCAAGTCAATGGCTGGTGTTTCTGATGAAAACTTAATGTAAGCTCGTTTTCTTCCTTTTGAATCATTCAAGGTTCTTACCTGCTCTACCTTGACGCTGAACATTTGCTCAATTGCCTGCTTTATCTCTTGCTTATTTGCTTTTTCGTCAACTATGAATATGAGCTTATTCTCAGACTCCATGAGCCTGATTGACTTCTCTGTTGATAAAGGATATTTGATAATCATTTTTCTCTAAACCTCAATTATTTTCCAATCCCTTTATTGGTAAACAAGCCCTTTTTTATCTCCTCAAGAGCCTTGGTTGTGAATAAAGTCGCTCTGCCAACATGACCTCCTGGCGCAAGAGCCTCTGCATTCAGCTTCTTGACATTAATAACATCAATTCCAAGGAGGTTGCTTGCTGCTTTGCTTATTTCTTTTACATCCGATACTGCAAGCAAGAGGCTTTTCTTTGTAATTTTTCTTCTTCCTCTTAGCTTGCCCTTGCCTGCTCTTGCTCTTGGCTCAAATGCCCTGATAAGTTCATTCTCAAAGCCTAGCTTAGTCAACGCCTCGAGTAGTTGTTTTGTCTTGTTAATTTTTTCAAAATCATCGGCCATAATAAAAGGATAATTCTCAGGAACAAAATGACCTCTCTTTAAAACAGCTTCTTTTATCATTACTGCGCTTAATGCTGAGCAGATGGCTTTTCTTCGTTCCTTGGTATTAAGTTTCCAGCCTCGCACAATTTCTGTCTTTGGCGGGTGAGCTCTTCTTCCGCCGACCATACCAGGGGCGTTGGCTCCCACCCAGAAGAATTGGCTTCCCCTGTGGGACATGGTCTTTCTAGGCACTCTGCTGATTCCCTTGCCGTAGCATCCTTTGAAGTCTCTTCTTCGCTTGGAAATCCTTACTGCGTGAATCATGCCCGCTTTTTCACGAGGGCCATAAGCCTGCCTCCTATTGTTCTGAATCGCAAGCACTGCTTTTTTAATAAGGTCTACTCTGACAGGCTCATTGAACTGGCTAGGAAGGTCTGCTTCTCCAGTTTGTGCTCCTGTTGTATTGAAAATCTTAAGTTTCATCTTAATCTTGCCTTTAATTCATTATTTATCTTCCTTGTTTTGATTGTAAGCTAATGTGAGTGATGGTTGGTAAGGGCGCCTCCTTTTTAGGCGGTCTTACTGGCTGGGTCATAATAATAAGTCTTTTCTTAGTCCCATGGGCAGAGCCTTTGATCAGAACATATGTTGTTTTTACTTTACCATAATGCACAAAGCCATCCTTGGGATTTATTTCCTCTGCCTTTGTCCCTATCTTGATTATTTGCTTATTAAGTTCTGTTCTCTGATGATAGCCCATCTGGCCAGAATATGCTGTCCTGTACATTGTGTGCTGCTGAGCACACCACGCTCCTCTGCTTCCAGGCTGCCTTCTGCCTTTCTCTGTTTTGGCTTGTTTGAGTGAAATGCCAAATCTTCTCACGGGGCCTTGTATTCCCTTGCCTTTTGTAATTCCGTGCACATCCACATTTTGTGCTTCTCTGAAAACCTGGTCAAAAGAAATTTCTTTGTCAGCATGCGCCTTGATGAATTCTAACTTGTCTCTATTAGCCCCGCCAAGCTTTATCTCGAAGATTTCTGGTTTTTTCTTTCCAATGCCCGCAAGCCTTGGCTGGGTATAAACAACAACTGTGATTTCCGCATAATCATCAGGATTGATTTGCTCAAGCTCTTTGGCATCCTGGGTTTTTTTAGGAACTGATACGGTGCGCATGACATCCTTAGAAAGTTTGAATATTATATCCTTAGCAACAAAGGAACCATAGGCATTTTTTTTGTAAAAACGAGCAGAAAAAATTTTGAGAGGGGGGCACTCAACCACTGTAACTGGCATGCTAATCTCCTCTTCCTTTGTGGGTGAGGTTTTTCTATTGTCAATGCCCATGAGATGAGTCATGCCTACTTTATAGCCGGCAAACCCTAAAAGATTGGCCTTGTCAAAATGTTGGTTTGACCATTGCCTAATGCGAGGATAGCTTCTGCTAGCTCGTTTTCTTGGCCAGTAGGCCATGCTTCCTTTTCTCGGCTTTCTTACATTGGACATTTTATTCCTCGTAGGTAAATTTTGCGCCAGGATAAACCCGCGGATAACCGGGCGTAATGTATTAGGTGTATGATAAAAGCCTTTTGCGAAATGCCCCTTATAGAAAACACTAATTATCCAGTGTACTGAAAAGGGCTTTCTTTTCAGGCGTTTTTACTTGTTTGAGTTCATTTACCACTCAAACAGCACAGAAAAATAACGGCTTATTTATAAAGCTTATGCTTAACGCGAGTTTGTCGCAAAATAAATAAAGGGTTCTTCCAATTATTGGTTTAGGAGGGTGGAGGAGGTCCTCCACGATGCCTAAACCACTAAGTTATTGGCAGAAATA
>Ga0315290_10001337_pt1 | contig 16925 bp, 13 predicted proteins | sample YL17G12_0_MG_FD_203627 | JGI IMG/M metagenome (GOLD analysis project Ga0315290, IMG submission 203627) | Sediment microbial communities from Yellowstone Lake, YNP, Wyoming, USA - YL17G12_0 | ecosystem: Environmental > Aquatic > Freshwater > Lake > Sediment | place: USA: Wyoming | collected... | reverse complement strand
ACGCGCCGCGCAAGCCGTACACGGTCACCGACATCGAGCCGCGGCCGATCGTCATGCGCGTGTGTGCCGAGGTGCCCGGGGCCTGCGAGGAGCCGCTGCGCCCGCTGGCCGAGCGCCTGCGCACGGCAATCGCGCGGACGCTCGAGCGCAGGTCGCTGGAACTGCCGATCGCGGTGGTGGCCGATTACTCCACCTGTCCCGATTTCGACGGCGCCCGCGAAGTGACGGCGACGGTCTACGCCGAGCGCACCGTGCTCGCGCTGCGGCCGGGGCGCGCGTCCGGGCTGTATGGCGTCGCCATCGACATCGGCACGACGTCGATCGTCGTCTTTCTCTGCGATCTCGCCCACGGCCGGATCGCCGCCATGCGCACCGCCGGCAATCCGCAGGCCATCTACGGGGAGGACGTCATCTCGCGGATGACCCACATCCAGCAGGACATCGGCGCGCTGGCCGACATGCGCCGCCTGCTGGTCGACGAGATCAACCGGCTGATCGACGAGGCCGCGAGCGAAGCGGGTGTTGCGCTCGGCGACATCGTCGACGCGGTGGTCGTGGGCAACCCGACGATGCAGCACATCCTGCTGGGCGTCAATCCGGAGCCGCTCGGCCGCGGACCGTACCTGCCGGTGTGGGCGGACGGCGTGGAGATCGACGCGGCCGAGATCGCGCTGCACGCGCTGCCGCGCGCGCGGGTGTTCGTGTTTCCGTCGATCGCCGGTTATATCGGCGGCGACACGCTCGCCGCGCTGCTCACGCGCGGACCGGAGTTCTATCGCGGCACCCAGCTGCTGATCGACATCGGCACCAACGGCGAAGTCGTGCTGGCGCACCACGGGAAACTGGTCGCCACGTCGTGCGCCACGGGTCCGGTGTACGAAGGCGCGCACATCCGCTGCGGCATGCGCGCGGTGCCCGGCGCCATCGAGCGGGTGTGGGTCGATGCCAAGGGCAGGATCCGCTGCGCGGCGATCAAGGACGGCGACGGCAAGGGCGATCCTCGTCCGGTGGGCCTGTGCGGCTCGGGCGTGATCTCCAGCGTCGCGGCGTTCGTCGGCGCCGGCCTCATCGGCGAGGACGGCGGGCTCGCGCCGCCGGGAAGCCACCCGGCGCTGCGCGGCAGCGCGTTCGGCCGCGCCGAGGAAATCACGCTGGTCGCCGGCCCGTACTCGCGCACCGGCCGCGACATCGTCCTCACCCAGCACGACGTGCGCAGCGTGCAGCTCGGGAAGTCGGCGCTGCGCGCCGGGATCGAGATTCTGCTCGCGGACTGCGGCATCACCGCGGTCGATCGCATCCATCTGGCCGGTACGTTCGGCAATCACCTCGAACCCGAAGACATCCTCAAGATCGGCCTGGTGCCGCCGGTGCCGGTCGAGCACGTCCGCTCGATCGGCAACGCCGCCGGCGACGGCGCGCGCATGGCGCTGTTCAACCGCAACCATCGGCGGCGCGCGACACAGCTCGCGCGGCGCCTGCGGGTGCTGGAGCTCTCGCTGCGCGCCGACTTCCAGGACCTGTTCGTCACTCACACCGCGCTGGCGCCCGTGGCGCAGGCGTTCGAGTCCGCCTGACCCGGAGCGAATCCATGAATGCCGCCGCGCCTTCCCGTCCGACCGTGGTGATCTCCTGCAAGGTGCTCGAGGATCTGCTCGGCAAGCGCCTGCCCGCCGGCGTGCCGGCCGTCTGGCTGGACGTCATGCTGCACAATTCGCCCAAGAAGCTCGGCGCCGCGCTGCAGGAGCAGATCGATGCGGTCGCCCTGCCCTCCTTCATCATCATCGGCTACGGCCTGTGCGGCAACGGCCTGGTCGGCGTGCAGGCGCGCGAGCACACGCTCGTCATTCCGCGCACCCACGATTGCGTGGCGATCTTCCTCGGCTCGCATCAGCGCTACGTGCAGCGTTTTTTCGCGAACCCCGGCACCTACTACCTCACCAAGGGCTGGATCGACGCGCGCGACGAGCCGCTGTCGGACTACCACGACTACGTGAAGGAATTCGACGAGGAAACCGCCGACTACCTGTTCGAGATGAAGTACAAGCACTACCGCCGGATCTGCCTCGTCGGCTTCTCGCAGCAGGAGCTCGACGATTACCGCGCGCAGGCGAGCGCCGTGGCCGGGTTCATGGACAAACGCTTCGGCGGCGTGGTCTACGAGGAGACGCTGGGCTCGACCGGACTGATCGAGACGCTGGTGCAGATGGGCGCGCGCCCCGGCGATGCGGACGAGGAGTTCGTGGTGGTAAAGCCCGGCGGCGAGATCACGCAGGAGATGTTCATGCGCAGCGGCGAGCAGGCACCCCAGCCGATGGGGCGCGGCGAAACGGCGGCGTGACGCCTGTGCGCAGTGCGGCGCCGGCGCGGACCGCGCCGTCCCGAAATCGCATGCAGCATCGCCGGAACGCCGCTATCATTCGGGCGTACGGCGCCACGCCAGGAGACCGACGATGACCCCCGAACAAGTGCTTTCGCAACCACCTCGCGTATTGACCCAGGCGCAGCGCGAGTTCTACTTCAGCGAAGGCTACCTGCTGCTGCCGAAGATCCTTCCCGCCGAGTGGATACAGCGCCTGCGCGCCGCGACCGACGAGCTGATCGAGCGCAGCCGCAAGGTCGCCAAGTCCGATGCCGTCTGGGATCTGGAGCCCGGCCACAGCGCCGATGCGCCGCGCCTGCGCCGGGTGTCCGCGCCGGTGGACCAGCATCCGGCCTACTGGGACTACGTCTCGCAATCGCTGGTGGGGGACGTCGTCGCCGACCTTGTCGGTCCCGACGTCAAATTCCACCATTCCAAGCTCAACTTCAAGTGGGCGAAGGGCGGCGAGGAGGTGAAATGGCACTACGACATCTCGTTCTGGCCGCACACCAACTACTCGCCGCTCACCGTCGGCACCTATATCCATGATTGCGCGATGGACCAGGGCCCGCTGCAGGTGCTGCCGAAGAGCCACCTCATCGACCCGATGTTCAGCCAGTACGACGAAGAGGGGCGCTGGGTCGGCTGCCTGCGCGAGTCCGATGCGGCGAAGCTCGACCTGTCCAAGGCCGTTGCGCTGCCCGGCCCCGCGGGCTCGCTTACCCTCCACAACTGCCGCACGCTGCATTACTCGGCGAAGAACCTGTCCGACCTCGGCCGGCCGCTGTTGCTGTACGCGCTGTCGTCCGCGGATGCCTTCCCGTACACCGGGAATCCGATCCTCTCGAGCAAGGACCAGTCGATCATCCGCGGCCAGCGCGCGCAATGGGCGCACCACGATCCGCGGCCGTGCCTCATGCCCCCGGACTGGTCGCGCGGCTATACCTCCATCTTCGCGCTGCAGCAGCAGGAAGAACGCGTCGCGATGTGACGTGCCGCGGACGAAGCTCCCCTCCTCGCGCGCTACCCGCGCCGCCGGTCGGGAGGGAATGACGATCTGACCTTTGCCGGTCATGCAGGCTTCCATGAGAGTAGCCTTGATCGCGCCGCAGAACCGCGATGCGGTCGATTGGCACCGTACGCTGCGTAGTACAATTCCTGCCGGCATGATTTTCCACCCGGAGGTGTCCCCATGATCAAGCTGCGCCACATGGCGGCGTTCGCCGCAGCCGTCGCCATCACCTTGCCGTCGTTTTCCGCCTGCGCCCAGGATGCCCTCGACACGATCAGGAAGCGCGGCACGCTGATCGTCGGCGTCAAGGCCGATTACAAACCGTACGGCTTCCGCGACCCGAGCGGCAAGATCATCGGCATCGAGCCCGATCTCGCGCAGGATGTCGCGACCAGACTCGGCGTCAAGCTGGAACTGGTGCCGGTCGTGTCGTCCAACCGGATGCAGTTCCTGGAACAGGGCAAGATCGACCTGATGATCGCGACGATGAACGACAAGCCGGACCGGCGCAAGGTCGTCTACATCGTCGAGCCCAGCTATTACGCGTCCAGCGTGAACCTCCTCGCGCCGAAATCGGCGAAGCTCAAGGAATGGACCGAGCTCAAGGGCAAGAACGTCTGCATGATCCAGGGCGCGTGGTACAACAAGCAGCTCCAGCAGGATTACGGCATGGAGGCGGTGGCGTTCAAGGGAACGGCGGAAGCGTTTTCGGCGCTGAAGAGCAACAACTGCGTGGGCTTTGCGTACGACGACACGCTGATCCTCGCCAGCCTGCTCGAGCCCGAGTGGAAGGACTACGAAATGCCGCTGAAGTCCGTGCTCGAGGACCCGTGGGGCCTCGCGGTCAAGCTCGGCGAGGAGCCGTTCTACAAGCTGATGTCCGGGATGATCGTCGACTGGCACCGCACGGGGCGCATCGTCGAGCTCGAAAAGAAGTACGGGATGGGCAATACCTCCTACGCGTTGCAGATGCAGGTGAAGTACAAGAAATGAACCCGGCCGCGGGCGCCCAGGTCCCGCGAGCCTGAACTGCAGGCCGGGCGGACCCTCTCCGCCCGGTTGCCTGGTCGGAGGCACGGCGGAGCGTGGACGCGTTCTTCGAATGGTTCCGCTGGTTGTACGACACGACCGGCATCAACCTCACCATCCTCTACGACGCGTTCGACCGCAAGCGTTTCGTCGGCGGCTTCTTCACCACGATCCAGCTGGCGGCCAGCTGCATCGTGCTGTCGGTCGTGATCGGCGTCGCCGGCGCGTGGCTGCAAGGCTCGCGGCTCCGGCTCACGCGCCACGTGGTGTACTGGTATATCCAGTTCTTTCGCAATACGCCGCCGCTGGTCCAGCTCTACTTCTTCTACTTCGGCGTCGGCGCCTACCTCAGAACCCCCGGCGGCGCGCCGCTGGTGTCCAACGTCGCGTGGGCGATCCTGGGACTGTCGATGTACGCCGGGGCGTTCAACGTCGAGATCTTCCGCTCCGGCATCGAGTCGGTGCCCAGGGCCACGGTCGAGGCCGCCGAGTCGTTCGGATTCTCGCGGCTCTCGGCCTACCGGCACATCGTCCTGCCGCTGGCCTTCCGCGTTTGCCTGCCGGCGCTCAACAACAACCTCGTCAACCTGGTCAAGACCACCAGCATCTCGTTCGCGATCGCGGTGCCCGAGATGCTGTACGTGTCGGCGCAGATCTGGTCGGACTCGACCAACGTCAAGGAGATGATGAACGTGCTGCTCATCTGCTACGTCGGGCTGGTCGGCCTGTTCGTGTACGCGATGCATCGCTGGGAGCGCGCGATGCGCGTGCCGGGGTACAGCGGATGAGCGCGCCGGGCGAAGCCAAGGCCCGCAGGGCGCGTCGGCGCGCGAGTCCGCGCGGCCGACACTCCGGCGCGTGCATCGCGCAGGCCGCGCAAGGAGGCCGCAGATGAGCGCGCCGGGCGAAGCCAAGGCCCGCAGGGCGCGTCGGCGCGCGAGTCCGCGCGGCCGACACTCCGGCGCGTGCATCGCGCAGGCCGCGCAAGGAGGCCGCAGATGAGCGCGCCGCCATTTCTGCGCCCATTGCCGCGCGGCACCGACCTGCCGGTGCTGCTGCCGCCGGCCGCGCGGCTCGCCCGGCGGGTCGCGCAGGAGCGGCTGCAGGGCAACCCGCTCGCCCGGCTGGAGGCGCGGCACGGCTGGTTCCTGCTCGTCGTTTTTCTTTGCGCCGCGGGCTACGCGCAGGCCCAGGCGCCCGCCGGCCACCCGGGGATCGCCGCCACGGTCTGGAAGTGGACGCCGCTTCTCGCCAAGGGCTTTGTTTTCAACATCGCGATCAGCGCGCTGGCGATGGCGGTCGGCACGTTGTTCGGCGTTTTTCTCGGGCTCGCGCAACTGTCGCCCGCGACGCCGGTGCGCAAGTCGGCGTGGTTCGTCACGCACTTTTTTCGCAACGCGCCGTGGCTGGTGCTGCTGTTCTACTGCATGTTCCTGCTGCCGTTCAAGATCACGGTGTTCGGCGTGACCGTCCCGCTGCCGGATTGGGTGAAGGCGACGTTCGGCTTGTCGCTGCCGGTGATGGCGAACATGTCGGAGATCGTGCGCGGCGCCGTCCAGTCGATCCCGACGGGGCAGTGGGAATCGGCCACCGCGTTCGCCTTCACGCGCCGGCAGACGCTGTGGATGATCATCCTGCCGCAGTGCGTCAAGCGAATGCTGCCGCCGTGGATGAACCTCTATTCGATCCTGACCGTCGGCACCGTGCTGGTGTCGGTCGTCGGCGTATCCGAAGTGATGACGCTTGCCGGCGATGCGCTCGGCTCCGAGAACCGGGCCGACCTGCTGATGCCGTTCTACCTCTACATCCTGGTCTGGTTCTTCCTCTACTGTTACCCGATCGCGCGGTGGACGGTGTACCTGGAGCGCCGGTATGCGGTCAACTTCTGAAGCGGCGACCTCGATCCCGGAGCGCGGTCCATGCCCGAGCAGCCGTTAGTCAGCGTGCGCGACATCCACAAGTCGTTCGGCACCGTCGCGGTGCTGAAGGGGCTGTCGTTCGACGTCGCCAAGGGCGAGGTCGTGTGCATCATCGGACCGTCGGGCTCGGGCAAGTCGACGATCCTGCGCTGCATCAACCGCCTCATTCCGATCGACCGCGGCTCGATCCGGGTCGCCAGCTTCGAGGTCGAGAAATTGAAGTCCGACCGCGACATCATCGCGCTGCGCAAGGAAGTGTCGATCGTGTTCCAGCAGTACAACCTGTATCCGCACAAGACCGCGCTGGCCAACATCATGATGGCGCCGATCCACGTGCTGAAAGAGGACCCGAAGGAGGTCGAGGCGCGCGCCGTCAGCCTGCTCGCCAAGGTGCGGTTGCAGGACAAGGCGGCGAGCTACCCGGGAGAGCTGTCGGGCGGGCAGCAGCAGCGCGTCGCGATCGCCCGCGCTCTTGCGATGCGGCCGGAAATCATTCTGTTCGACGAGGTGACCGCGGCGCTCGATCCGGAAACCGTCAAGGAGGTGCTGGTGACGATCCGGGAGCTGGCCGACGAGGGACTGACCTGCATCCTGGTCACGCACGAGATGGGCTTCGCGCGCGAGGTCGCCGATCACATGTATTTCACCGACGGCGGCGTGATCGTCGAAGACGGCCCGCCGGCGGAATTCTTTGCCAACCCGAAACACGAGCGGACGAAGGCGTTCCTGTCGCAGATCCTGTGACCGTCCGGCGGCGCGTGGCCCGGGGTTACGAGACGGCGCTACGCCGACCAGCCATTTGCCGCCAACAACCGGCGGGGTGATCCGGGCCGTGGGGCCAGGAGTCCGTCGCCTCGCGAGTCCTGCTTCAGCGAGGGCCACCTGCTGCTGCCGAAGAGCCACCGCATCGACCCGACGTTGCGCCAATACGACGAGCAGCGGCGCCAGGTCGGCTGCCCGCGCGAGTCCGATGCGCCGAAGCTCGATTCCTCAGCATCCGGCCCCGGCGCAACGAACCCCGGCGCGGCGTACGCCTTGACTTGCGCATCGCCCAACCTTTTCCCCATGGCCGCGTGCCATAGGGTGCCGATAGGTCAGTGCTTGGGTGATCATTTCGCGGTAGTCGCGTCAAGCCGGCAGCGCCACGAAATCGGAATGCCAATCCTCGTTTTGCGCGCGATAGCCGATCCGCGCGTAGATCGCGTTCGACGGCGGATTCGCGGCGTCGGTGGTGAGGAACAGCTGGCGCTTGCCGCGCGCGAGCAATTGGCGCGACAGCGCGGCCACGAGTGCGGTGGCGTAGCCCTTGCCGCGGCGATCGGGCAACGTGTAGACCGGCGCAACGCGCGCGAAGTCGGGTGCGGCGTCGCTGAAACCGGCGTAGGCCACCGGCGTCGGGTCGTCCCAGATCCAGAAATGGCCGAGCGCGACGCGTCTGGGCATCATTGCGCGCACGCGCTCCGGCGAGTCGGTGATGCCCAGCTCGGCAATGAATGCGGCCTGGCCAGCCGCGAGCCAGGCGACGTCCGCGTCGGTCGCGACGCGCGGCGCACCCGGCGCCGCCGGCACGTCCTCCACCGCGGTGAGCATGTGTTGGCGCAGGCGAACCCGGAGCGAGTGCATGCGCCCGGTCAGGCCGTGCCAGCGCCGCACGAACGCCGCGCAGCCTGCCTCGGCGCCGACGACGCCCTGCAGCTGCGGCCAGTCGCGTGCGAGATCGTCGGCGAACGCGGTCGCGGCCGCGGCGTCGCTTGCACCGACGATCACCGGGCCGGCGTCGCGCTGAATGGCCGCGCCCAGCACGCCTTCGCCGATGCACGTCGCGAGATATACGCGCTCGTCGGGAGGCGGCGGCGTTATCTTCATCATGTGCGCCCAGCCCGAGAAGAAGCTGGCGGAGGCTTCGCCGCGCCCAGCCATCGGCGCGACGGCCGCCAGAAAAGTGTCGGGATCGGTATGTCGAATCACGGGCATCGAGCGTTTCCCATCGCAAAATGCTAGGATTTTGGCACAGTCGAGCGAACAGCCCCCCGCGAGGAAACCATGGCCAGCACGACGACGCCACCCGCCTCACCCCATATGCCTGCCGCACCCTTCGAGCTTCCCGGCGTCGACGGCAGGCTCCATACGCTCGCCTCCGCCCGCGGGCCGAACGGCATCGTCGTGATGTTCATCTGCAACCACTGCCCGTACGTCAAGGCGGTGATCGACAAGACCGTCCGCGACATGAACGAGTTGCGGCAGCACGGCGTCGGCGCGATCGCCGTGATGAGCAACGACGTCACGACGTATCCCGACGACTCCTTCGACAACATGAAGGCGTTCGCGGCGCGGCATGCGATCACCTTCCCGTACGTGATCGACGAGACGCAGGATGTCGCCCGCGCCTATGGGGCCGTGTGCACGCCGGACTTCTTCGGCTTCGATCGCGACCTGAAGCTCGCCTATCGCGGCCGGCTCGACGCGTCCGGCCGCTCGCCCGATCCGGCGGCGGCGCGCGAGCTGTTCGACGCCATGCGCGCAGTTGCGGAGACCGGCCGGGCATCGGCTGCGCAGCACGCGTCGGTTGGATGCTCGATCAAGTGGCGCCGGGAATGACGCTCAGGCCGGCGGTCCGAATCCGGTGATCTTGATCTTCTGCGTCACACCCCGGCCCTTGCGCGCGCGGCGCAGCAGGTGCTTCGCCAGATCGTCGCCTTCGACCGCCACCTCGATGGCGCGGCCCAGACGGTTCGTACCTTGCAGCACCACCTTGCGCGCCGTCGCGAGCCCGACCGTCGCGAGCGTCTCCTCGCCGTCGAGGCCCATGATGATCACGCCCCTCCCGCGCGGCACTTCGCGCATTTCCGCGAGAGGAAACACGAGCAGCCGGCCACGCGACGACAGCGCGGCCACGTGGTCGAGGCCGGCGACCAGTGCCACCGGCACGATCGGCTCCTCGCCGGATTCGAGAGTCATGAATGCCTTGCCGGCCCGCTGCTTCGACACCATGTCGTCGAGTGTGGCGACGAAGCCGTAGCCGCCGCTGCCCGCGACCAGGTACTTCTGCCCGGGCGCGCCGCAGATCGCCGTCACGACCTTCGCGCCGGGCTGCAACTCGATCAGCGTGGTCACCGGCACGCCGTCGCCGCGGCCGCCCGGGATTTCCGCCGCGCGAACGGTGTAGGCACGCCCCTGGGTATCGAGCATCACGACCGGACTCACCGTCCGCGTTTCGCGGATCGCGAGGGGACCATCGCCGGCCTTCCACGCGAACTGCAACGCGTCGAGCGCGTGCCCCTGCCGCGACCGGATCCAGCCGTTGCGCGACAGCGTCACCGTGATCGGCTCGTCGGCCACGTTGTGGCTCACCGCTACCGGCGCCACCGCTTCGATCAGCGTGCGGCGGGCGTCGGCGAACCGCGCGGCGTCCGCCTCGATCTCGCCGACGACCGTATCGGACAGCGCTTTCGCGTCGCCGAGGATGTGCTTCAGTCCCTTGCGTTCCGCCTTCAACGTTTTGAGTTCTTTCTCGATCCGGATGCCCTCCAGCCGGGCCAGCTGGCGCAACCGGATTTCGAGGATGTCCTCGGCCTGGACGTCGGTCAGCCCGAATTCGGCGATGAGATCGGCCTTCGGGTCGTCCGCCTTGCGGATGATGCGGATCACCTTGTCGATCGACAGCAGCGCCAGCAGGCGCCCTTCGAGGATGTGGATGCGCCGGTCGACTTCACCCAAACGGTGCTGCGTGCGGCGCGTGACGGTCTCGAAACGGAAAGCGATCCACTCGTCGATGATCTGCTTCAGGTTCTTCGAGCGCGGCCGTCCGTCGCGCCCCAGCAGCACCAGATTGATCGGGAGGCTGGATTCGAGCCGTGTGTTGGCGAGCAGCAGGTTCATGAATTCCTGCGGATCCTGCCGGCTCGATTTGGGTTCGAGCACGATGCGCACCGGCGAGCCCTTGTCCGATTCGTCGCGCACGGTGTCGAGAGCGCCGAGCATCAGGTTCTTGAGATTCAGCTGATCCTGTGTGAGTGATTTCTTGCCTTCCTTGGGCTTGGGGTTGGTTGCACGCTCGATGTCCTCCAGCACCACGCGGGTCGACACGCCGAACGGCAATTGCGTGACCGCGATCCGCCATTGCCCGCGCGCGAGTTCCTCGACGGTCCAGCGGGCGCGGATGCGCAGGCTCCCGCGCCCGGTTTCGTACACCGCGCGGATGGCCTCGGGCTCCGAGATGATGTGCCCGCCTCCGGGCAGGTCGGGGCCGGGGATGAATTCGAGCAGCTCGGTGAGCGTGATCGCGGGGTTGCGGATCGTCGCGGCCACCGCGCGCGCCACCTCGCCGAGGTTGTGCGACGGAATGTCGGTGGCCATGCCGACCCCGATGCCCGACGTGCCGTTCAGCAGCAGCATCGGCAGCCGCGCCGGCAGCAGCTTCGGTTCAGTGAACGCGCCGTCGTAGTTGGGCGCGAAGTCGACCGTGTCGCGATCGATCTCGGCCAGCAGCAGCTCGGCCATCGCGGTGAGGCGGCACTCGGTATAGCGCATCGCCGCGGCGTTGTCGCCGTCGCGCGAGCCGAAATTGCCCTGCCCGTCGATCAGCGGGTAGCGCAGGCTGAAGTCCTGCGCCTGGCGCACCAGCGCGTCGTACGCGGCGGTGTCGCCGTGCGGGTGATATTTGCCGAGGACGTCGCCGACGACACGCGCGGACTTGACGTGCCGCGCCGGCGCGTAGAGGCCGAGCTGGTGCATCGCGTAGAGAATGCGCCGCTGCACCGGCTTCTGGCCGTCGGCGACGTCGGGGAGCGCGCGCCCCATCACGACGCTCATCGCGTATTCGAGATAGCTGCGCTCGGCGAAACGGGCCAGCGGGAGGGAATCGTCGGGGGCGCCGGGGCCGCTGCCGGATCCGCCGGCATCGAACAGCTCGCCGCTCAGGATGTCGACCGCGCCAGCTTTCTTCCGTTCTCTTGCTGCCATTCAGCTATCCAAAGAAAATGGGGACAGACCCCAATTAAATGGGGTCAGACACTACTTACGCCGTGTCGATCGATCAGTGTTCGCGAGTGTCACCGCGTAAGTAGTGTCTGACCCCATCTAATTGAGGTCTGTCCCCATTTTCACCATTTTCAGATGTCGACGTCGACGGCATTGCCTTCCTGTTCCATCCACTCGCGGCGGCTCGCGGCCTCGGCCTTGCCCATCAGCTTGCCGAAGATGCGCATCGCTTCGTCCGCTTCTCCGCGCGCGATGCGCACCGGCAGCACGCGCCGCGTCTCGGGGCTCATCGTCGTTTCCCACAGCTGCTCGGGGTTCATCTCGCCCAGCCCCTTGAACCGGCCGACCGACCAGGAGCCGCGCTTCACGCCTTCCTTGGCGAGGCGGTCCTCGATCACCTCGAGCTCGGCGTCGTCGAGCGCGTAGAGCTTGCGCGGCGGCCGCTTGCCCGCTGGCGGCACGTCGATCCGGTAGAGCGGCGGGCTCGCGACGTGGATGTGGCCGCCCTCGACCAGCGCCGGAAAGTGCCGGAAGAACAGCGTCAGCAGCAGGACCTTGATGTGGCTGCCGTCGACGTCCGCGTCGGCCATGATGATGATGCGCCCGTAGCGCAAGCCCTTGAGATCCGCCTCGTCTGCGGAGCGGTGCGGATCGACGCCGACGGCGACCGCGATGTCGTGGATCTCGGTGTTGGCGAAGAGGCGGTCGCGATCGACCTCGAACGTGTTCAGCACCTTGCCGCGCAACGGCAGGATCGCCTGGTACTGTTTGTCGCGCGCGAGCTTGGCCGAGCCGCCGGCGGAATCGCCCTCGACCAGGAACACCTCCCGCCGCGTGACGTCGTCCGATTCGCAGTCGGTCAACTTGCCCGGCAGCACCGCGACGCCGGAGCCCTTCTTCTTCTCGACCTTCTGCGCCGACTTCATCCTTGTCAGCGCCTGCGCGATGGCGAGCTCGGCGATCCGCTTGCCGTAGTCGACGTGTGAGTTGAGCCACGTCTCGAACGGGTCGCGGATCACCTGCGCGATCAGTTTCAGCGCGTCGCGGCTGGTGAGTTTTTCCTTCACCTGCCCCTGGAACTGCGGGTCCAGGATGCGCGCCGAGAGCACGTAGTGCAGCCGCGCCGAAACATCCTCGGTCTGCAGGCGCGCGCCGCGCGGCAGCAGGCCGTGGTGATCGACGAACGCCTTCACCACCTCGAACAGCGCCGAGCGCAGCCCCGCCTCGTGCGTGCCGCCGGCAGGCGTGGGGATGAGATTGACGTAGCTCTCGCCGGCCGCGGCGCCGTCCTCATGCCACGCCAGCGCCCACGCGGCGCCCTCGCCTTCCGCGTACGTGTCGCCGTTCTTCGGCTTGCCGAGATACGTTTCCCCCGCGAAGACCGGGACGACGGGCGCCGCGCCATCGCCCAGCTCGGCGAGATATTCCTCGAGCCCGCCCGGATACGACCACGTCTGCGTCCGCCATTCCTTGCCCTTCTCGACGTGCAGCGTGACCTTGACGCCGGGGAGCAGCACCGCCTTCGCCCGCAACGCCCGCTCGAGATCGGGCACCGAAACGTTGGGCGAATCGAAATACTTCGGATCGGGCCAGGCGCGCACCGTCGTGCCCGACGCACGCTGCCCGCAGGTACCGATCACCTTGAGCTTTTCCGCGACGTCGCCGCCCGCGAAGACGATGCGATGGATCCTGCCGTCGCGCCGGACCTCGACCTCGAGGCGCCGCGACAGCGCGTTGGTCACCGAAACACCGACGCCGTGGAGGCCGCCGGAGAACGCGTACGCGCCCTGCCCGTCCTTCTTGTCGAACTTGCCGCCCGCGTGCAGCCGCGTGAAGACGACCTCGACCGTGGACACCTTCTCCTCGGGATGCGGGCCGACGGGAATGCCGCGGCCGTCGTCCTCCACCGTCACCGACTGGTCGGCGTGGACGCGCGCGTCGATGCGCGTCGCCTGCCCCGCCAGCGCCTCGTCGGCCGCGTTGTCGATCGCTTCCTGGATGATGTGCGTCGGATCGCTCGTCCGCGTGTACATGCCGGGGCGCTCGCGAACCGGCTGCAGCCCCTTCAGGACGCGGATCGAGGATTCTTCGTATTTTCCCTTGGCCAATGAACTTTCCCTCTGGAGCGTAGCTCCGATGCGTAGCTCCGATGCGTAGCCTGGTGTGTAGCCTGGTGTGTGGCCTGGCGTTGAATGTGCAGCCCGGTGTTGAGCGAAGCGAAACCCGGGGAAGACAGGGTCAGACACCGCTCTTCTTGCAGAACACGAAACGCATCCCCCATCAGGCATGAAAGGTAGTGCCTGACCCTGCCTTCCCGGGCTTCGCCTCGCTCAACGCCCGGCTACCCGAATTACACCAATAGCCGCCGCAACGCTTTCTGCATTCGCACCCGATCTTTCTCCCCAAGCCGCCCCAGCTTGCCGCGAACCAGGCGGTGGTCGAGCGTGAACAGCTTGAAGCGCACGATCGAGGGTGCCGGCAGCCCGGCTGCACCGGGATCGCCGATGGCCACATCGAGCGGCCACGGCGTGTGGCTTGCCGAAGTGATCATCGCCATCACGCTGTGCCCCGCCGCGCGGTTGAACGCCGCAGCGGCGGAGATGACCAACGCCGGACGGTTCATTTCGGCCTGCCGGTCGGCAAAGGGAAACGGCACCCGCACAACGTCGAAGCGCTCAAAGCTTGCCATAGGCCTTCTCGTCTTCGGCCGTATGCCATTCGCTCAACGTCCCCTGGACCGCCTGGAGGTATTCCACGTCGACCGGGTTGATCCGCCGCACCGCAATGCGGCCATCAGGCTCGACGTCCCACGCAATGAGATCGCCAGGCTTGCTCCTGAGCGCCGCGCGTATCCGCAGCGGCACCGTGGTCTGGCCTTTGGCGGTGATCTTCGAGATGGCCGGCATCGCAAGGACTCCTTACGCCTTACCTCCTTACCATAGTACCACAGAGGGCGCCCGCTGCTGGTCCCCTACGCGATCAGCCAAGCGGCCGATCACGCGATTGCGGGACCGCCAAAGGCCCCGGGATACAGCTCGTCCAGCAAAGCGCGCGCGATCTCCCCCACCAGTGCCCGCACGCGCAACGCGATCCGGTCCGCTTCGCCCTCGGCGGTGCGCGCCTCCCAGATCCCGGTCAGCGCGTCCCGCCGCACCTTCAGCGCGCCGTTCACGAGTTCCCGCCAGAACGCCGGGACCTCGCTTTCCCGCCATTCGCCGCGCCCGCGCCCATGGTGCGCAACCGCGAGGTAGCGCAACAGCACGGTGGCGATCTGCGCGTCGAGGAAAGCGTTGTCCCAGCGCACGATCGTCTCCGACCGGCCGCGCAGCGTGTTGAATCCGCGCGCGATCCCGGCACCGCCGAGGGCGCCCAGCAGCGCGCCGGTGAGCATGCCGGCGCCGAGCGTGAGACCGCCGCTGGCGATATCGGCGGCAATGCCGGTCAGCGCGCCGGACACGACACCGCCCATCAGCGCCGCCTTGCCCTCGTCCACGGGCGCGTCGGTGCGCACGTCGCTCGCGAGGCGCGCCAGCACGTCGCCGACCGCGCTTCCTTCGAGGTCGTGGATCGCGATCAGCTGCTGCGTGCCGGACAGCAGATCCGCTTCGAAGCGCCCGGCGAGCGTGCGCATGGCGAGCGCTTCGGCGCCACCATCCGTCTCACGCGCGAGACCGATCGCCTTCACGACCCTGTCCCGGATCGACACGGCCGGGAGCACCACGCGGTCGCAAGCGGCCCGGGCAATGGGCGCCGCGAGCGCCTCCATCGCCGCGTCGAACTGGGCCATCCGGCGCGCGTGCCACGCGGCGGCGAGCCGGGCGAAGGCCGGCTGCTTCTCCGGCGCGAGGACCCGCTCGACCGTCTCGAACAGCGTGAGCTCCTGCACCCAGCAGCGGGCGAACGCATCGAGCGTCAGCACGGCGCGCACCTGCGGCCACTTGGCGAAAGCATCGCGCCAGCGGGCCTCGGCCGCCGCCTCCTCGCCACGCGGGCGCGGCGGGCCGGTCTGGTTGAGCAACACGATCACCGGCTTGCCGATCCATTCCAGCACGTCGAGTTCCGGCGCGAGGTAACCGGCGTCATTGACCTCTTCCGACGCATTCACCAGGTAGAGCACCACGTCCGCCTGGTCGCGCACGTTGCCCACCGCCAGCTGGTTGAGCCAGAAGGTCCGGTCGCGAAAGCGATCCCACACCTGCGACAGGAACCAGCCGACCGGATTGCCCTGCTGGCGCAACCGCCTCGCGAGGCGCGCGCTGTCGCCGAATCCCGGCGTGTCCCAGAGCGTCAGCGTGTCGCCTTCCGCCGTGCCGAGCAGCGGGTAGGACACGGTGTCGGTGGTGACGTGCGGCGCATCGCGGACCTCGCCGACGGATTGCGACAGCAGGGTGCGCGCCAGCGTCGTCTTGCCCGCGTTGGTGTGCGAGATCAGCGACAGCGCGACGGCGCCGGCGGCCATCAGGTCTCCGCTGCGGCGAGCGCCGCGTCGACGGCCGCTTCGGCCCCGGGCAGGTCGGCGCCCGCGAGGTGCACGAACGCCGGCACGATGCGTGGCCCCGTTAGGACATCGCGCCATGCGGTGCGGCGGTCGTCAAGGCGCGCATCGCCATCTCCCCAGCGGGCGCGAAATGCCGTCTCGTCGACCACCGCGAGCAGCGGATGCGCGCCACCCGCCCGGGCGGCGACGGCCGCGATGAATGCACCGTGCGCCTCGCGCTCCGGCGTAGCGGCGAGATTGAACAGCGCGACGACGGGACCCGGGGTGGCCGGCCCGATATCCGGCGGCAGCTCGTCTTCGTCGCCATAGGCTACGCCTGGCCCCGTCGTCAGGGACACATTGCCCCCGAGGACGCGCGCGAGGATCGCCTCGAGCCCCGCGATCGCGGCGGGCGAAGGTTCGTAGCTGTAGGGCACGGCATGCACCCGCACGGGGCCGGCGTGAAGACCGCGCAACAACCGCTGGAAGTACGGCTCCTGGACGGCGACCGGCAGATGCGTCGCGCGATGCCGCTCCAGGAACCATGCGAACAGCGCGAGCGCGAGGCGCGGCAGCACGACGACCAGCAGCAGCGTCGCCGTCATCAGGTGCAACCACCGCGCGGCATTCTCCGACGCAGGCGCGCGAATGGCCGCCACCTGCGCCAGGTCCGGGACGGACATCCCGGAAATGATCGCTCCCGGCGCGAGGGCGACCGCCAGCAGCGTGCGCACCGTCGAGGCATCGAGGAAGGTGCTCTCCCACGTCGCGCGATATTCGAACGCGATGCCGCGCAGGTACAGTCCGGCGATCACGCCCAGCGCCAGGGCAGCCGCCGCGAGGTGCAGGATCCGCGCGGCGCGCGCGCTGTACAGCGATGCGGCGACGCGGCTCCAGTCGGCGGTGAAGGCGGCCATCGCGGAGGCGAGCGGCCCGCCCATGCGCGCGCGAATCCAGCGCGCGCCCGACCCGAGCCGGACCACGATGTTGCGCAGCGCGCCGGCAGCGCGAGCCTCTCCATAGCGGACGATGTAGCCGACCATGATGGCTGCGTAGACCGCCAGGTTCCACAGCAGGAGCACGAGCACCGGCGGCGCGAGCACGTTGATGCGCTGCGCGTCGCCCACGCGATCGACGGCGACGCCAAGG
>Ga0315290_10001336_pt1 | contig 16939 bp, 14 predicted proteins | sample YL17G12_0_MG_FD_203627 | JGI IMG/M metagenome (GOLD analysis project Ga0315290, IMG submission 203627) | Sediment microbial communities from Yellowstone Lake, YNP, Wyoming, USA - YL17G12_0 | ecosystem: Environmental > Aquatic > Freshwater > Lake > Sediment | place: USA: Wyoming | collected... | reverse complement strand
CGTGCCGTAGGCGATGGGTTTGAGCGGCGCCCGGCCGCGGCGCGGGGCGGCACCGGGGGCGGCGCCTTCCGCGGCAGGAGCCTCGGGTTCCCCAGCAGGCTCGGCGGTGAGCTCCTGGGCAGGCGCTTCTTCGGTCCCCGCCGCCTCGCGGGCCTTTCTGGCCTCTTCCTCTTCGCGCTCGGCCGCGAGTTCTTCCTCGTCGGGCTTTCTCCGGAACGTCGAGACCTCGATCGTCTTGCCGTCCTGGAACTTGATATGCGCCAGGCGGAAACGGCGGCCGATAAGGAAGGCGTTGCGGAAGAGCTTCTTGATCTGGTTCGGGTGGGCGTTCGTGCTTATGTCGAAATCGACCGGCTTGCGGCCCAGGAGCAGATCCCGGACGGCGCCGCCGACGAGATAGGCCGTGAAGCCGTGACTGCTTAGCCGGTAGAGGACCTTCAGGGCGTCGGGGTCGATCTCCCGCCGCGAAATGCGGTGGCGGGAGCGGTCGAGGATGGCTGGAGCCTCGAGTTCGTTGTTCATAAGATCCAGCCGACGGCCTTGAGGAAGTCGATGTAGCGGAGGAATTCCTGGAAGTCGATGTCCGCGCCGCTTTCGGCTTCGGCCCAGTTCCTGATCGTCGCGAGCGTCCGGCGGCCGTCGATGTAATTGAGGACGGAGCGCCTCTGGGCCAGGCCCAGCTTCAATCCTTTCACCGCGTCGGGGTGGGAGGCTGCGTATGCCTTGAAGCGCTCGCTCCCTTCGAGCGAGAATTCCTTCACGCGGACGTCCGGCGCCAGGGCGGGAACGGCGGCCCCGGCTTTCTTCTCCGCCGCGGTCGCGACCCGGGCTGCCGGTGGTTTCGTCTTGAGCTCGTCCGCGTGGTACGCGGCGAAACGCCTGATCTGGGCCTCGAGGCCGGCGCCGTAGAGCTGCCATTGTTTGACCTGCGTGGCCACGAGCCCGCGGGCCTTGTCCGAGCCCGAATAGACGTCCCTAACGCTTTCGACCGCGCCAGCTTCGCGCGCCGCGGCGAACGCCGCCAGGTTGAGGGCCCGGTTCATGGCCTTCTCCAGGTCTTTCGCATCGGCGTCGGTGATCATCTGAAGGGCCCGCGGCAGCTCGCGCTTGCCGACCCGGGCGTAGCCGAAGGCCGAGACAGCCTTGACGAGCTCCGGCAGGACGTCGTCGCCGCAATTGGCCGCCGTCCAGGCCGCGGCCGCGCCGATGAAGGCGATCCGTTTCATCTGGGTCGGGTCGGACTTGTCGGGCGTGTCGGTGTCGGCATGGTACCACTGGTCGGGCCAGGTGAAGAGCTCGATGCCCGGAATGGCGACGGAGGGATTGTTGAAGCAGACGTGGTCGCTTCCGCCCGTCGCCTCGTGGGTGAAGTAGCGGAAGGCGTCGAGCGAGCCGTTCTTCTCCCAGAGTGGGCGAGGCAGATACTGGCCCCCCGGCCGGCCGCGGGGCGAGTCGTTGAGGTAGACGATGTCGTTGGTCCGCCAGACGTAGTTCATGACTGCGTCGGCCAGCCCGTCGAGGTAGCTCGGCAGGTAGCTCGGGCATTCGCTCATGGTCATCACGGCGTTGTTTTTGCGCAAGCCCTCGCCGACCATGTCCATGTTGATGTTGACGCTGAAGCGGTCGGTAAATCCCTCGGTCCGTTTGATCTGCTCGTAGGTCCCGGAGATCTCCTGCGGCCAGAGGAAGACGATCGTCCGGCGCGGCCGGGGCAGGGCGCCCTCGAGGATGAGCCTGGTCAGGGCGCGGAGGATCTCCAGTTGGACGACGCAGCCGCTCATGTTGTCGTTGGCGCCGCGCTTGGTGTAGCCCTCGAAGAGATGGGCGGAGAAGATGACGCCCTTGCCGCCGGGTTCCGTCCCGGGGATCGCGCAGAGGACGTTCTCGTAGCGGTCGGGGCGCTTTTCGGTTCGGGCGACGGCGCGCACCGTGACGCCCCGCCCAGCCTCGACGTCCTCGAGAAGCTCGGACCACTGCCGCCAGGACACCGTGAAGCCGAACCGCAGGTTCTTGAGCCCGGTATAGGAGCCCCGGCTGTAGACAACTTGGTTCGGGTCGAAATAGCGCTCGCGCGAGCTGAAGGAGACGACACCGGCCACCCCGGCCGCATCCAGGGCCTTGGCCGCTTCCTGCCCGGCGTGGCCCCACATCAGGGCGACCTTGCCCGCGTATTGTTCCTGCGGGCCGGCCGCCGTCCACTTTTTTATCTCCTCGGCGCCAAGTTGCGGGATGTAGATGAGGTCGGCCGTGAGGTCGAGGCCCGAGGCAACCCCGGCGACGAGGGCTGGGTCGGCCTCGAGCCGGGCGATGAGCCTTTTTTCGGGTTTGAGCGTCCAGAATTCGCCGGCGACGGCGTAGTCGAGCTGGCTGTCCCGGGGGAAGCGGTCGATGCGGACATCCGCCACCCCGTAGCTCCGGGCCAGCGCGGCGATCGTTTCCGATTCGTAAAAACCCTCCTTGAACTCGCGCTCCTCCCTGAGCCAAGGCGCCCCGGCGAGCTTGACCTCGTTGTTGAAGACGATCTGTCCGGAGATCTCGTTGGCCAGGAGGTCGAGAACGTCCTGGGGGAGAGGCGTCCGGGGCATGAGGCTCGGGCGGGGTTGGGGCTGCGGTTGAGGCGGGCCTTGCGCCCGGCCGCCCGAAGGCGCGGCGAGCGCTATGAGGATGATGATGGCGAAAGCAAGGCGACTTTTCGTCATGGCCTATTTCTCCTTGGCTTTTTCGACAGCGCCGAAGACGCGGAGGAAATTCCCGCCCAGGATCTTGCGGATGTCCGCCGGCTTGTAGCCGCGGGCGACGAGCTCCTTGGTGATGTTGGGCAGGAGGCCGATATTCTCGAGGCCGACGGGCGTTTCGCTCGTGCCGTCGTAGTCCGAGCCAAGGCCGACGTGGTCGGCGCCGCCCGTGACCTTGACGACGTGGTCGATATGGTCGACGACGGTTTTGACGTCGACCACCGGCAACATCTTCTTGAGCTCTGCCCAGCGCTTCTCGAAGTCGGCGGTGAACTTGTCGCGCGCGACGGGCTCGGCCCTTTCGATCGCGGCGCGGTCCGCCGGCAGGCCGTGTTCTCGGGCGACCTTCTCGAAAAGTTCCGTCTGTTTCGTTTCGATCTCGCTTCGGAGAAAGGCCGGCAGGACGCATATGCCGACCAGGCCGTCCTTCTCGGCCAGGGCCTTGAGCATCTCGTCGCTGAGGTTCCGGTGGTGGGGCGAGAGGGCCCGGCAGGCGGAGTGGGAGGCGACGACAGGGGCCTTGGACAGTCGCAGGACGTCCCGGAACGTCTCGTCGTGGGAGTGGGAAACGTCGATGACCATACCCAGCTTGTTCATCTCGGCGATGACCGACTCGCCGAACTCGGTCAGGCCGCCGTGGACGGGTTGCGGGTCGCCCGAGGCGTCGGCCCAGTCCGTCGCGGTCCAGTGGGTGAGAGTCATCAGCCGGACGCCGGCCCGGTAGAATTCGCGCAGGAGGACGAGGTCGTTCTCGATGGCGTAACCACCCTCGATGCCGATAAGGGCACCCGTTTTGCTGGCGTTCCGCGCGGCGTTCGCTTCGGCGACCGACGTGACCAGGGCCAGTTCGCTGGGGTCCTTCTCGACGAGCTTGTTGACGGCCTGGATCTGGGCGAAGACGCCGTTCCCCGAACGTCCCTTCTCGACGTCGTTCGAAGGCGGCGGGGCGAAACAAGCGAACACCTGGAGGTCGACCCCGCCGCGCTTGAGCTTGGGGATGTCGATGTGGCCCTTGGGCAGGTCCTGGCTCAGGTCCTCGCCGGCCATGGCCCGCGCGATCGTGTCGCAGTGCATGTCGATGACGTCCGCGTCGCGGTGGAGGAACAGAGTCCGGTGGACGGGGTCGAGCAAGTTCTCGCGGCTCGAGCCGAGGTTTTGAAGGATGTCGCAATGGTACTGGCTGGCCAGGCGCAGGAGCTCGGGGTCGATCGTCGCCGGATTGTCTCCGGGCAGGTGGTATTCGGGATGCTCGTCGTCGAGTCTCTCGGTCAGGACCTCGCCCGTCCTGAGGCTCACGGCCGGGACGTTCTGGTCCCAGAAGGACGTGTGGTCGGAGCCCCGGTAGTTCAGCCGCGGCCGTAGTTTCTTGATAGTGTCCGCGTCGAGGCCGCGCTTGGCGATCTCGTAGAGCTCGGCGAACTCGGTCATGCCCCCGACGAGGAGGTCGGAATTGCCCGTCCCGACCATGTCGATGTTCATGTAAAGGACCGTTTTTTCGAGGGGGACGACGGGATGTTCGGTGTAGTAGCGTGAGCCTTCGGCGCCGAGTTCCTCCCCGGCCCAGGCGGCGAAGACGATGGTCCGGGCCGGCCTGAATTTCGCCGCGGTGAGCGCCCGGGAGACTTCGAGGATGACCGCGGCCGAGCCGGCGTTGTCGTCGGCGCCGGGGTAGATCCAGCCGTCGACGCCGACGCCGAGGTGGTCGAGATGGCCGCCGATGACGAGGGCCTCGCCTTTGAGCTTGGGATCGGTCCCAGGCAGAATACCGACGACGTTGGGGGCGATCCTATCGCCCGTGACGAAATGGGCCTCCATTTCGACGATGACGCCGAGGTCGAGGGTCATCGATCTCTTGAGGCGGAGCGTCTTGCTGACGAGGTCGCGCCAGCTCTTGCCGACGAGGTAGAAGGCGTTGTTGAGGAAATCGCGGCCGGCCCTCATGACGACGAAGCCCTCGGGGCATTGTCCGGAGCGGAGGACGCCGAAGCCCGGCCGCGGCCCGGCCTGCGCTCCGGGAGTCGTGAGGTCCATCTCGATGAGGCCGACGGCGCCCTTCGCCGCGGCGGTTTTGACCTTCTTCTCGAAGTTCCATTCGGCCTTGGCCTCGTCGCCGAGCGAGGCCGGGGCGTCGGGCATGATCAGGACGATCTTGCCCTTGACGTCAAGCACGGCATAATCGTCCCAGCCTTCCTTTTCCGAGACGACGCCGTAGCCCGCGAAGACGAGCCTGCCTTTGACCGTCCCCGACCCCGTCCCGGAGACAGGGGTGAAGTCGCGGCCGCGGCCGGCGAAATAGATCCGCCGCGAGGGCGAGACAACCTCGAGCCGGATGGGCTGTTCGAAGTCCGTCCAATTCTTGAAGGGGACCTCCTGAAACCAGGTGCCGTTCTCGCCGCCCGGCTTGAGCCCCGCTTTTTGCATCTCGGCGGCCACGTATTCGGCAGCCTTGCGGTATTCGGGCGACCCCGATTTCCGGCCTTTGAATTCGTCCGCGGCCAGGAACTTCACGTGGGCGAAAGCCTTACCGCCGTCGGGCACGGCCCGGAGGACGGCTTTCCGTTTGGCGGCGCCCGAGGCGGAATGCGCGACAGGGGCGATGAAGGCGGCGAGGGAGAGGAAGAAGAGCGCGAAGAAGAACGGAGTGGCGATTCGCTTCATGAGGGGATCCTTTTTATGATCGTTATTCACGGCCTTTTCTTTCTCAGGCCGCCGAGGACGTCTTCGAAGGACTGAGATGGGGGTGCCTCGACAGTTACGCGCTCTCCGGAAAGAAGGGCGAATTCGATCTCGAGGGCGTGGAGCATCAGCCGCGGATAGCGGCCCTGGAGCGTCCGGTCGCCGTACTTGAGGTCGCCGACGATGGGGTGGCCTATGTGAAAGAGGTGGACGCGGATCTGATGGCGCCGCCCCGTCGCCGGGTGGACCCGGAGGAGGGTCGCGCCGTCGAGGCGCTCGGCGACTTTCCATTCCGTCGAGGACGGCTTGCCGCGTCGGACGTCGACGCCCATCCGTCCCGAGCCGTACGCGCGGATCGGGGCGTTGATGAGCCCGTGGGCCGGACCGGTGGCGCCATGGACGAGTGCCAAGTAGGTTTTGCGCACCTCGCGGCGGTCGAACTGGCCGTTGAGATGGCGGTGAGCGTCGGCGCTCTTGGCATAGACGATGACGCCGCTCGCCTCCCGGTCGAGGCGGTGGACGGGGTAGAGCTTGCCGGGGAAGACGTCTTTAAGGAGCTCGGGCAGGCCGCCCTTGCCCGCCTCGGCGATCGAGACGACGCCCTCGGGCTTGTCCACAGCCAGATAGTCGGCGTTTTCGAAGAGGACCCGGACGGCTGACCCGGTCATTTTTTCTTGAATGGCTTGCCTTCGAGCTTCTGGCGGGCCTGAACGCGCTCCTCCGTTGTCTCCGGGATGAGCTCCGGCTCGGGCTCCATGGTCAGGATATACTCGAGGGTTTGGCGGGCCTTGTCGATCTGGTCGAGGGAGATGTACGTGTCGGCCAGGTAGAGGAGGTTGAGGCCGACGCGCGGACCGTATTCGACCGCCTTGAGGAGGTGCTCGAGGGATTTCTTCTCGCTGCCGCCGAAGAGGCCGGGCACTTCGTGGAAGACGCGGCCCAGGATGCGGTCTGCCCCGCCCTTGTCGTAAGCGGGTTCGATCTCGAGGACCCGCCGCATCTCCTCTTTGATGGGCTTGACCAGGCCTAGGCTCTTGAGGACACCCTTCGCTTCGCCGTAGACGCCGTAACAGACGCCGAGCCAGAAATGCCCCTCGACCTTATTGGGGCCGAGCTCGATGGCTTTCTTGGCGTGATCGATCCCCTCTTGGAAGATCTGTTTCTTCGCGGTATTGTCGGCCGTGTGGTCGCCGATCCAGTATTTCACCCGGGCCAGGCGCCAGCTCGCGCTGTAGACGTCTTCGGCGGCGGCCAGGGCTGCCTGATACTTGGCCAGGGCTTCCTTGGCTTTGGCCAGGTCGCCCCGCTGGGCGTAAAGGTCGTCGCCCTGTTGGACGAGGGTCTTCGTTTCCTGGGCCCGAACTGTGACGGCTAGGACGAGGACCGTCAGAAGGGGCAGGATGATTCTCTTCAGGGTCATCGTGTTTGTACCTCTCGGGGCGATTTATAACACAAAAGGGGAGTCCCGGACAAACGCCCATGCGGGGGTCAAACCTACTTTTTACGCATTTTTGCGTAAAAAATAGGTTTGACCCCCTCTTCAGCTGGGATCGACGACGACGGCCTCGTAAGTCTCCCGAACAAGGCCGTGGCGGAACAAGCCAAGGAACTTGATGAGCTGGTTCTGGAAAAACCGATTCTCCTCCGTGGCCATCATGTCGGTCTCGGTCGCCCAGAGCGTGATCGGGACGCACTCGCCGAGCTTTCTATCGACCAGGAAATAGGCGCCCCGGTAACCCGCCTGTTCCCGGCAGCTCGGGACGACATCCTCGGCAAAAAGGCGGGCGGCTTCGTCGATCCTTTCGGGTTTGATCTGCATTTTGAGCAAACGGACGTGCATGGTTCATCCCTCCTTTTCCTTTATCGCGGTCGCGACGTCGACGGAGTGCGCGCCGGGCATGCTAAATTCCCTCTGCTGATCCTATCGTATGCCGATGGGTCTGGCGAGTCAAATAAGAGGGGGTCAAACCTACGGCGGGGAGCGGACTCTTGGAAGCGACCGTCAGAAGCGCGACGGAGCGACTAGGAGGAGCGCTTCTGGGAAATATCTGAATAATTTCCAAAAAGCTCTAAAAAATAGGTTTGATCCCCTCCTGGGATCGGCGGGCGAGCTCGCTGGCGTAGTCCTCGGGGACGTCCATGTCGCGGAGGATGTTTGCGTCTTCGACATCGGCCTCGAAAATGTCCTCGGGGTGGGCGTGAATGAGCCGGCGCAGACCGTCCGCGGGGTCGAGCGCGAGGACCTCGTCGCGGTACTTCAGGCTGACGAGGACGGGGTGACCGCGGTGTCCCTGAAAGACCGGGACGACGATGCCCTTGCCGCTTCGACGAAAGGCCTCGACGACCGCGTCGACGACCCGGGCCGGCAGGAACGGCTGGTCGCCCAACATAATGATCGCTGCTTCGGCGTCCGCCGGAAGGGCTCCGAACCCAGCCTGGACGGACGAGAGCATGCCTTGAGCGAAATTCTCATTGACGGCGAAATCGATGGCGAGGGGCTCGAGCCTTTGACGGACGGCGTCCCCATCCGCGCCGAGGACGGCGAGGACGCGGTCGGCGCGCGATACGAGCGCCGTACCGGCGACGGCACCGACGACCGTCGTTTCTCCGAAAGAGAGGAGGAGTTTCTGCGTCCCCATGCGCCGGGACTCGCCCGCGGCCAGGATGACGGCCCAGATCACGTCTGGCCGCTTTCCTTCCGCTTGGAGCGGACGAGGACGAGCTCGGCGGCGATGCTGACGGCGATCTCTTCGACAGTCTTCGACCCGATCTCGATCCCGATCGGGGCTTGGACTTTGTCCCACTCTTCGGTCGCGGCCCAACCACTCTCCAGGAACTCGCGGCGCACGATCTCGATCTTCCGTCGGCTCCCGATCATGCCGATATAGGCGGCCGGGTGCCCGATCGCGGCTCGTAGGGCCTCGGCGTCCTTACGATGACCCCTGGTAACGATGACGAAATAGTTGCTAGAGGAATATTCGATGTTCCCCACTGATTCGCCGATGTCCCCGACGACGATCTCGGCGGCTTCGGGGATGTTCTCCGCATTGGCGAACTCCGGCCGGTCGTCGATGACCGTGACACTGAAATCGAGGAGCTTGCCCAACCGCGCCACCGCCCGCCCTATGTGTCCCGCCCCGGCAATGATGAGACGGGGCAAGGGCAGGACGAACTCGATGAAGGCCAGCCGTCCTTCGTCTTTGACGAGACATGGCCAACCGGCAAACTCTATGTCATCCACGCCCAAGACAACGCCCGCGAGGCTTCTCTTCTCGGGATTCCAGGGCCCGTCGATCGGCAGCCAGACACGCTCAACGGTGACGATCCCTCCCTCAACCGGATGGATCCCGGTCGCGATGTAGCCGGGCCTGCGCTTGCGGCTCCCCTCGAGGGCTTTCTCGAAAACAGCCCGATCCCCTCCGACGCCCGGGTCGACGAGGACCCGGGCCGAGCCGCCGCAAATCGCCCCTTCCATGTCCGAGGGGTCGGCGTCGAGATGGACGGTTGCCAGTCGCGCTCTTCCGTCCAGCAAAGCCTCGACGGCGATCGCCTCGACGCGCGCTTCGAGGAGTCCTCCTCCCACCGTCCCGGCCACGAGCCCCGCCTTCGAGAATATGGCCGAAGCCCCAGGGACCTGCGGCGTCGACCCCTGCTTTTCGACGATCGTCGCTAGAGCGAGCCCCTTCCCTCCGGCCAGGATCTCGAGGAGCTTGGGGAAGCTGTAGTTCATGCTATGGCGGACAGAACCGCTCCCTTGAGCGCGGCGTAAATGAGGTCGGCCTTGTAGCCGTTCTCCCGGAGAAGCGAGGCGTCCTGGAGGGCCGCGTCGGCGGCCTGACGAACAAGCGCCTCTGTCGCCGGCTTGCCGCGCAGCATCTCCTCGGCCTTTTTCAGCCGCCAGGGAACGGGCGCGACCCCTCCCATGATCACAGATATCTCCGCGAATACACCGTCCTTGACGGTTCCCGAAACGGCCGCCGAGACGAGGGCGAAATCCCAGGTGCCGCGCTCCTTGAGCTTGACGTAAGCCGATCTTTGCCTCGCCTTCGGCGCCGGGACCCAGACGCTTTTCAGGAATTGGCCTTTCTGGAGGACGTTCTCGCGCGTCACGTCGACGTCCGGCAGGCTATAGAACTGCTCGAGCGCGACGACCTTATCGCCCTTGGCCGTTCCGATCGTCACCTTTGCGCCGAGAGAGATCAGGATCGGGGCCAGGTCCGACGGATAGACGATGTAACATCCGCTGCCGCCGAATATCGCATGGTACTTGTTCCGCCCCTGATAGGCGAAGCAGTTGGAGCCGCCCTTCTTCCGGCAGACGACCAGGGGGTCGCGGTAATACCAGCAGCGCGGCCGCTGGCAGAGGTTGCCGCCGACCGTGCCGAGGTTCCTCAGCTGCGGTGTCGCCAGCGACAGGGCCGCATCCCTGAGGCTCGGGAAGTCCCGGGCCACGGCCGCATCATCGGCAAGATCGACGACCCTGGTCATGGCGCCGATCCGGAGCCCGTCCTTCTCCGGAACGATCCCGGGCAGGCCGGCGACGGTCTGAAGGTCGACGACGAGCCCGGCCGTGGCGACGCCGCTCTTGAGCTCGTCGATGAGGTCCGTTCCGCCGGCCATCACAGCGGCCGGCTCCTTCGTCTCGGCCAGGAGGGCGGTCAGCTCGTCCACGGTCCGCGGCTGGGCGATCTTGAATTCTCTCATGACCCGGCCTCCTTCTTCTTAAGGGCCTCGAGGACGCGTTTGGGCGTCATCGGGATCTCCCGGACGTGGACGCCGATCGCGTTGTAGACGGCGTTGGCGACGGCCGCCGAGCTCGGCACGCGCGCCGGCTCGCCCAGGCCCTTCACGCCCAGGTTATTGATCCGCGGGTCGAAGACGTCGACGAAAATGGGGGTGATCTCGGGGATGTCGAGGGAGGTCGCGATCTTGTAGTCGCGCAGGTTCGGATTGACGACGTTCCCCGTGGCGTCGTCCATGATCCGCTCCTCAAAGAGGCCGGCGCTCAGACCCTGGGTGACGCCCCCGACGACCTGGCTCTCGGCCGTCAGCTTGTTGACGATCTGGCCGCTGTCCTGGGCGGCGACGTACTTGAGGACGCGGACGCGCCCCGTCTCCACGTCGACCTCGACCTCGGCGAAGTGGGCGCCGAAGGTGTTGAAAGCGTAGCTGTCGGCGGGCATGCCGCCGCGCTCGCCGTGGAAGACGGTCTCCCGGCGGAGGTCGCGGCAGACCTCGGCGAAAGAGGCCTTTTTTTCGGGCGCGCTTTTCGCCAGGAAGAACCTCCCGTCGCCCATGACGACGTCGTCGGCCGCGACCTTGAGCCGCGCCGCCGCGAGCGCCTTGAGCCGCTCGACCGCCTTGAGCGCGGCGTCGCGGACGGCCGGAGCCACGGACGGCGCCGTCAGGCTGCCGCCCGAGATCGGCGCCCAGGGATAGTCGGAATTCCCCAGCTTGACCGTGATGTCCTTCGGCTCGAGCCCGAGCGTCTCTGCGGCGACGACGGCCATGTGGGTTCGCGTGCCGGTTCCGAGGTCCTGCGTTCCGCAGACGACCTCGACCGACGCGTCCGGGTAGAGGACGACGTCGGCCAGCGTCCCGGGAACGCCGGCGCCGAACCAGATGCTCGTGGCGACTCCGAGGCCCCTCCGGACCGTGCGCGTCCCCTCCCCGCCGCCCGGCTTGCGGTTCCGCCGCTCCCAGCCGATGGCCTTCGCGCCGAGCTCGTAGCAGACGTCGAGGCCCTTCGTCGAATAGGGGAGGCCCGTGTCGCCCAGGTTCCTCGTCGAGTAGTTCTTCCTGCGAAGCTCGAGCGGGTCCATGTCCAGGGCCGCGGCCAGCTCGTCCATCACGCTTTCGAGCCCGAACGCGCCCTGGGTGTGTCCGGGCGCCCGCATCGCCCGCGAGCCGCCCACGTTGGTATAGACCGTATGTTCCTCGACCTTGCAGTTGGGGCACTTGTAGAGGTCGATGACGGGTTCGGCGACGTCGTCGCCGGGGCCGACCCCGCCCGACGCGTAATTCAGCAGCGAGAAGGCGACGAGGGTCCCGTCCCTCTTCGCGCCGGCCTTGTAGGTCTGGTGCGACGAGGGACGGTAGCCGACGCACACGGCATTGTCCCGCCGCGCGTTCAGGACCTTGACGGGCCGTCCCGTTTGGCGGGCCAGTTTCGCGGCGACGAGCGTCTGTTCGTTGAGGCCGAGCTTGCTGCCGAAGCCGCCGCCCATGTAGTTCTTGATGACGGTGACGTTGGCCGCCGGGACCTTGAGGGCCCGGGCCAGGCCGTCGCGGACGCCGTGGATGTTCTGCGTCGAATCGTAGACGACGAGGTGGTCGCCCTCCCACGAGGCGACGCTGCCGTGCGTCTCGGTCGGGTGATGGACCTCGAAGCCCGTCCGGTAGGTCCGCTCGACGACGACGTCGGCTTCCGCGAAACCCTTCTCAACGTCGCCCCGGGCGTATTCGTTGAGCTTTTCGACGTTGGGCTCGCCGTCGCGGACCTGAGGGGCGTTCGCGTCGCGGGCCCTTTCCCAATCGACGACGTGAGGCAGGGTCTTGTATTCGACCTCGATGAGCGCGAGCGCCTTTTCGGCCGTTCTCTCGTCGACCGCGGCCGCCGCCGCGACCTGCTGGCCGGCGTAACGGACCTTGCCCTCGGCGAGTTTGATGGCGGCGTGGACCCCGGGCAGGGCCAGGGCCGGGGCGAGGTCGATCGAGACGACCTCGGCCGCGGCGTGGGGCGAGCGAAGGATCTTGCCGATGAGCATGTCCTTGAGCTTGACGTCCTGCGTGTACGTGGCCCGGCCGGTGACGACCTCGCGGCCGTCGATGCGGCGCGTCGGCTTGCCGATGTGCCTGTATTCCGGGGCCTTGGCCTCCGGCAGCGCCGAGGCCGACTTGGCCGGAACGGCCTGGGCCGGGCGCGGCGTCCTCGTCGCTTGCCCGCGGGCCTCTTCCATATAAAGACCGCTGCCGTCCCCGATGTCCGCAAAATCTTTCTTAGGCATCTCAGGCCCCCTTCATCTTCTTGGCCGCCGCTTCGACCGCCCCGTAGATCTTGGCGTAGTTGCCGCAGCGGCAGAGGTTGCCGGAGAGCGCCTGCTTGATCTCGTCGAGGGACGGGGCCGGGTTCTTTTCGAGGAAAGCGGAGGTCGTCATAAGGAATCCCGGCGTGCAGAAGCCGCACTGGTAGCCGTCCTTGTCGATGAAGGCCTCCTGGACGGGGTGCAGTTTGTCGCCCTCGGCCAGGCCTTCGACCGTCTTTACGGTCTTACCGTCGGCGCGGATGGCGAGAACCATGCAGGCGTAGACGGGCGCTCCGTCGAGGAGGACCGTGCAGCCGCCGCATTCGCCGCGGTCGCAGACCTTCTTGGCGCCGGTCAGGTCGAGCTTGTCGCGGAGGAGGTCGAGGAGCGTTTCGTTGGCCTCGACGGCGAGGCTCACTTTCTTGCCGTTGACGGTCAGGGTGATCGTCTTTTTATCATAGACGGGAACCCGGCCCTTCTTGGTCGCGATCGTCTGCCCGAGGAGGGGCGGCAGGACGGCCGTGCCCAGGGCGCCCGTCCCCAAGCCCTTGATGAAATCGCGGCGGCTGACGCCGCCAGGACTCTTCTTGATCGGCTTTTTTTCCATGGTCGTCTCCCGGCCGACGCCCGGCTCAGAGAAGTCTCAGCAGGGCAAGAACCCCGAGCGAGAGGGCCAGGGCTGCGGGTGAAGCCCAGCGCAGATGTGCCGGCCGGCTTTCGAGCGCGGCCAAGACGGCGCCGGCCCGGAAGCCCAGGGGAACGGTGAGGGCCGACAGAGCCACGGCGATGGGCGCGTAATAAAGTGAGAGGGGATAGGACGTCCCCGCGACACAGGGCGCGACGCCCGTCGCGAACTTGACCAGCGGGAAGAGGTTGACGGCGACGAGTGCCGCCAGTCCGCCCGCGACGCCCTGTCCGTGGACCTTGCCGGCGAGAGATTTGCTGATGACGCTGACGATCAAAGCGAAGGCCGCGCCCTCCATGACGATGGCGAAAATGGGGTTGCCGATAGCGCCGCCAAGGACCGGCAGGCCGAGGAGCAGGGCGTCGAAGAGCTTGAAGGCCGCGGCGATGACGACCATCAGGACCGCCGTCTTGACACGGGGCGACGCTGCCCAGGCCGCGGCCAGGAAGAAGAGGGCCGCGCCCGTCATCAGCGAGCCGGAGACGGTCGAAGCGCACTGGCGCAGGTACATGCCGAGCGCCGCTTCGGATAGTCCCCAGAGGCCGCCCAGGACCAGGATGGGGCCCCAATTGGTTTTTTGCGGGGTTTGAGACATTGTTCCCTCCGGATGCCGGATTTTGGGGGAGATACGCCTCTCAATATACGGGTTTTAAATCGGGGACACAATACCCATTTCCGAATTCTCTCGGATGGGCGGAGCTAAGGCGCGGGTCAATGGGGAGTTCGGCGCTTCTTTTCCGCGTCCCTGTCGCGGAAATGCTTGAACATCAGCCCGGTCGAGGTGAAGATCGCGACGATGAGGACGAAAATGACCAAGAACGTCAGGCGGAGCAGCGCCCGTTCGGGGGCGCCCCACTGTTCCCCGTGGTAGATGCCCGTCAGCGCCAGGGCCGCGAGCGATAATAAGACCAGCCCGGCGATGCCCAACGTCGCCGAGATAGCGGCCCAGATCTTCCCCGGGTCCTGGCCGCGGAAATGCTTGAACAACATGCCCGTCAGGATGAAGGTCGTGATGATGAGGAAAAGGATGACGAAGAACGCCAGCTTGAGGATGCCCCACTCGAGCTTGGCGTTCTCTTCTCCATGGAAGATGTCCGTCAGCGCGAGGAATGAGAGAAAAAGGGCGATCGAGCCCAGGATCGCCAGCGTTTTCGCGGCAGTCGCCCAAGCTCTGAGCTTTTCCATGTTTCCCTCCTGATGATCCGCCCTTATTTTAGCACGGAGATATTCCGCGGTGCCAGGCCGACGGGGAGCCTGGTGAACTATGTACAGCTCGTCATCGTCCGAGTTTGGAAGTTTGAAAAGCGGGTCCTTCGCCAAACGCCCGCCACGGCTGCGTCCCGTAGATCGCCTCGCCGTTCCGGTCCAGCCAGGCCCCGATCTCGACCGGGATCTTCTGCTCTCTCTCGGGGATGGTGCCGCCGCGGCTAAAAATCGAAATCGAGCAGGAGCGTGAACAAGTCCTCTTTGAACGGAAGGACCGATCCGACCAGGCGATGGGTGTACTCGGCGTGGAGGGCGACGTTCACCGCCGACCAGCTTCCGAGGTAGTACCGCACGAGGGCGGAATAGGCGTTTATCCGGCCAGAGCCGTCTACGCTCGGCGGGCGGACCCAGTTGTACATCAGCGACCCCACGAGGCGGTTATTGGCCAGGGCCGCGCAGTCGAGCTGGACGACGCCGCCCCAGAATGCGTAATTCGTGGTCGGATCGAAGTCGTTGAAGGCCGCGTCGTCCACGCCCCTGAAGGCCATGGCCTGAAGATTGAGCGTCTTCCAGTTCAGGCTGATATTGCCGCCCAGGCGGTAGAAATTCCGGTTGTTCTGACCCGCGGCGTCGCCCAAGGGCGAGACGATGGGGTCGCCGGGGTCCGCCGGCTGCCAGCCGAGATAGCCGAACACGCCGAACCTCTGCCCGGCCGACTGGCCCTCCCCCGCGCCGAACGTCTTGGACAGGGCGAAGTAGAGGTCGGCGAACCGGTTGTTGTCGGGGTTGGCCCCGCTGCCGTTGATGAACCCCAGGGCGTACTTGAGGCCCGGCTTGAAACGGCCGGTGGCCTCGACGCCGATGTGGTTCGCGGAAAAATCGAATTCGTTCCGCGAGCCCGCGAAGCCGTAGGCCTCGAACGGCTGGAGGATGTAGTAAAGACGCTTGGAGCTCATGAGCTGGAAGCCCGGCTCGAAGCGGCCGACGCGCAGGTTGAGCTTGTCCCGGACGATGTTGCTAAAGACCACGTTGGCCGATTCGATGGCCGCGAACTGGGCCGGGTTGCCGCCGTTGCCGGGACCGGTGAAATCCGCGGCCGGCTCGTCGACGCGCGGCGTGTAGACGAACAGGAACGAAATGTTCTTGTGGAGGACGCCCGCGGCGAGCAGGTCCAGGCCATAGAGGTGGAAGCCGGAGGTCGTGCCTTCGCTGTCATGGTACATCGAATATCCGGCCGTTGTCCGCAGAGCGAGCGGGATGCCGGTTTCGAAGACGGTCTTTTCGAGGCCGGCCTGGCCGGGGGTCTGATAGCCGTTGTCGCGGAAGCGCTGGCCCCAGTCGTTGAGCTTGGGGAAGGCGACGTGGCACATGTTGCAGTTGTAGCCGTACTTCCGGGCGAAGGCCGGGATGGCCAGCGCCGCCTGGCTGAGGGCGAGAAGTGTGAAAACGAGGCCGAAGGTGATGGTCAGGATCTTTCTCATGGCTCGCTCCTCACTTATGAAATTCTTCCGGCGCGATCGGCTTGACGTTCGCGACTTCCGGATTGAGGCTGTCCAGGGCCTTGATGAAGGCCACCAGCGCCCGCTTCTCGAGCCTGGTCAGGCCTAGGGGGACCATCAGCGGGTCGAGGTTGGGGTCCTTGCCGCCGCCGCGGTCGTAGAAATCGATCAGCGACTCGAGCGTCTTTTCCGACCCGTCGTGGAGATAGGGGGCGCGCCGGGCCGCGTCGCGGACCGTGGGCGTCTTGAAAGCCCCCATGTCGAGGGGGTTTTTGGTGATCGCGTAGCGCCCGGTGTCGGGGTTCTTGGGGTCTTTGGCCGGAACGCCGAGGTTGTGGAAACGGCCGTCGCTGAAGTAGGGGCCCCAGTGACAGGAGGTGCAGTGTGCCTTGCCGTTGAAGATCTCGAGCCCCTGCTTTTCGAGAGGGGTCAAGGCCTGATGGTCGCCGCGGGCGTAGCGGTCGAATTTCGAATCGGTTGTGACGACCGTGCGCTCGAAGGCGGCGATGGCGTCGGCGACCTGATCGACGGTGATCGGACCCTCCCCGAACACGGCCCGGAATTCTTCGATGTAACCGGCGATCCTGTCGACTGTCTGGATCATAGCCTGGTGGGTATTGCCCATCTCGATCGGGTTCTGGATCGGCCCCTTGGCCTGGTCCTCGAGCGACGGCGAGCGTCCGTCCCAGAACTGGAGCGGGCTGTAGGCGGCGTTGGAGACCGGGGGGGCCCGGCGGCCGCCGAACTGCCCGCGGATGCCCTTGCTCGTCGGGCCCTCGTCGGACCAGCCCAGGGCCGGATTATGGCAGGTCGCGCAGCTGACCGTGCCGTCGGCCGAGAGGCGGGTATCGAAATAAAGCTCTTTCCCCAGGTGGATCTTCAGGCTCGACGGTGGGTTTCCCGGCGGGGCGATGACGGGAGGCAAAGGGCCGAGCCGCTGGGGGCCGAGCACCTGCACGTTGACCTGGGTGAGGGGCGGTGTCTTATCCTGGTCCGGAGCGGAGACCGCGCTCGAGCCGGCCCAGAATAGACAAACGGTCAGGACCAACAGAAAAATTTTACGTCCCATTCGGTTACCTCCTTTAAAGATTGTCGTGCCCAGACTGAACGAGC
>Ga0315290_10001332_pt1 | contig 16973 bp, 13 predicted proteins | sample YL17G12_0_MG_FD_203627 | JGI IMG/M metagenome (GOLD analysis project Ga0315290, IMG submission 203627) | Sediment microbial communities from Yellowstone Lake, YNP, Wyoming, USA - YL17G12_0 | ecosystem: Environmental > Aquatic > Freshwater > Lake > Sediment | place: USA: Wyoming | collected... | reverse complement strand
CGTTGGGGTCGGCAGTGAGTGCATTGGCCGCGGCCCCAGCCCCGCGTCCGCCGCAGCCGACCAGGCCGACCTTGAGCACGTCGCTGCCGGCGGCGTGGACGCTGCGGCTGATGGGGAGGCTCCCCGTGACCGCAGCCCCGACGGCCGCCGCCGTGGATGTCTTGAGAAACTCCCGTCGCGACTTGGCGCGGGCCTGCGAAACGGGCCGATCGGCCGGCTCGATCTTGTCGGACCTGGTCATGAGCGGCTCCTTGGTGCTGACGTAGGTGCTCGGCGTCTCAGTATAGCACCCCGCACCCGGCGAGGCCAAAGGGGTTGGCACGATGCCGGCAGCGCGTGGGATGGAATGTAGGGTGGGACGAAGTCCCACCGTGATCAGCATACAGTTATCGGCTTTCAGCTTTCAGTCTTGGGGTATCAGCTCGCCTGCATTCCTGCGCGCTGAGCGGGAGATGGCGGTGGCACACCGAAGCACAGCCTGCGGGGCTTCGGGGCTGGAAAGCGGATTGAACGCGCTCGCGAAAGGGCGAAAACGCGAAAACGCGAAAGACAATGGCGCATCAACAGGGGAGGCCACGACGACGCGGCCGCCGCCCCTGGCGCATGCTTGCTCGGATTTCGCGTTTTCGTCCTTTCGGGTTTTCGTGATCCTCTTCGGGTAACGCACATGCCTAGGGCGCGGCTGCGCCGCGTGAAGGCATGCGACCCAACCGCCTATCCCCTCTTCCCCTTGCCACGCCCCTTTTTCGGCAGCGCCTTGGTCACGACGACCTTCAGCGTCCCGTCCTCGGCCAATTCGGCCCGGAAGTCGATGCCCAGCTTCTTGAGCCGGGCCAGGTACTCCGTCTGGCTTTCCCGCTCCAGGGCCACGGTCTCGGCAAAGGTCTTCTCCGCCTCCGCCCGGACCTTGTCGGCCTTGGCCTCCTCGACGCCGGCCGCGGCGTGGATCAGCTCGGCCTCGGCCTCGATCTTTTTGGCCTGGGCCCGGCGGATCTCCCGGTCCAGCAGCCGATCGGCCACCCACGCCGCGGCCTTCTTCACCGCGCGCAAGGTCTTCAGGAAGGGCTGCTTGACGATTGCCAGGAGGTCGAGGGTCCGCTTGGCCCGGGTGCCTGGGGCGTCGTCGTTGAGCCGGGCCTCCATCCCGGGCAGGGCTGCGCGGAGCTGCTCATCGTCGCCCACGAGGTCGCCCAGGTCCACCCGCACGATCTGCTCGCGGCGGGGCTCCGGCTCATCGAAGTGGCCGCTCATGGCGCCACCTCCTCCCTGGAGGGCACCAGGGTGCTCCCGCCGGCCACCTTGAGCCCGGTCCCGCCCTGGTCCCGGTAGACCTCGGCCAGGTACCTGAGCACCAGGAGCGTTTCTTCGTCGGAGAAGTCGCAGTCGTCGAAGTAGACCGACACGAGGCCCGCCGGCCGTGCCTCCCGTGCCCGCCGGGCAAAGTCCCTTTCCTCTTCCTCCTCGGCGATCTGATCCTCGCCGATCTCAGCGAAGATTTCTTGCGCCGTCTCGCGGGACCGGAATGGCGATAGCTCGTCGACCTCAATCCCTGCCTCCTCCGCAAGCCGCCTGCAATCAGTCGTCGGTTTATCGCCCATGACGTGTCCACTCGCTTCTGTTCGGTTAAGTACGCGGCTCTCTTCAGGCGGCGTGCCACGGGGAGAGGTCATCAACGGCGAGGCTCGCTTCGCTCGCCTCGCCGACGCGAAGCGGTTCGCCCTTCGCGAACCGCTCGGCCATCGCGATCGCACGCTCTACGGCCTGAACGTGCCGCTTGTATTTGGAACGGTAGAGCGGCTGCACGCGGCGGGCACAGCGGGCCGCAAAGGCCACGTTCGCCCGGCGCGGCAAGGCCGCCAACTCATCGCGGGTGGGTAGTCCTTCTGCCACGGGCGGTCCTTTGCACTCGAAGGGGATCGGCGCATCAGGGAGACCACACCGGCCGGCATACCTATTTCGCGGGCCCAGGATAATACCCCTGAGGCAGTGGTGAACGCATGATGTTGGGTGGCACTGGCTGCTCGTCAGCCAGTGCTGGCGTGAATGGTGGGGGAGAACACGGGCTGACAAGGAGCCCGTGCCACCCGACCGCCGACGGCTGACGCGAGGAGCGACAACGTTGTGTCGCTGCGTCCTTTGGGTGCGGCAACATTTCCTGGCAACCCACGTTCTTGGCAGGTAGCGATTCTGGAGGCGAGGATGCCTTCTCATAGGCGGGGCTACCGGTCTTCCTCCTCCCGAAGGGACGTCTGAGAATAGCCCAGCGATTCATCGCTGGGTTGCCAATCGCCCGCTCATTCGGTCGTCCCGCAGGGACGATTGAGCCGTTCAGCCGTCCCTCCGGGACGGGCGCTCGGTATCGAGACCCGGTTTCCCAGCGATAAATCGCTGGGCTATTCTCATACGCCCCTCCGGGGCGAGTGCGGCTCGACAGGGCCTGAAGACCCCGTCCTTTCCATCGCTTGCCGGGCCCGCCTGCCCGGGGTATGCTCAGAAGCCCCGGGCACGGTGTTTCCCTGGGTCGTTTCGAGGAGGTGGTCTTGTGCGGTGCGTGCGTTTTGCCCTGCTGGCCGCGTTCTGCGCCGCCGCAGCCGGAGCGTATGCGGCGGAGCGGCCGCGCCCGTCGCTGTTGATTGCCCGGGAGGCCGCGGATGGAAAATGAAGGACGAAGATCCACGATCACCAAAGGAGAGATGAAAATGCACCGACTATCAGCCCCAAGCATCGCCGGACTTGCCCTCGCCTTTGCCTTTCAGGCCGCAGCCCCGGGCGAGGAGGCCAACAAGCACTATCCCACGAACCGGCCGCCGCTCAGGCAGACGAAGCTCGTCGCGCTGCCGCTCGGTGCGGTCAAGCCGCAGGGGTGGCTTCGGGACCAGTTGACCCTCCAGGCCAACGGCCTGACGGGCCACCTGGACGAGTTCTGGCCGTCGCTGGTCGGCTCGGTCTGGCGGGGCGGCCAGGGGGAGGCCTGGGAGCGGGGCCCGTACTACCTCGACGGCCTGGTGCCTTTGGCCTATACGCTCGACGACCCCAGGCTCATCGCCAAGGTCAAGCCGTGGATCGAGTGGATCCTCTCCAGCGGCCGGCCCGACGGCTGGTTCGGACCGGCCAAGAACAAGGACCGCTGGCCGTTGGCCGTGGCGATGAAGGTGCTCACGCAGTACCAGGAGGCGACCGGCGACGCGCGGGTCGTGCCGCTCTTGAAGGGCTACTTCGGCTACCTCAAGAACAATCCGCCCGACTGGCCCGACAAGGACTGGCGCGGGGCCCGGGCCGTCGAGAACGTGCTCTCCGGCTACTGGCTCCACCGGCGCACGGGCGATCCGGGGATCCTCGAGGTCACCGAGTCGATCGTCAGGCACAGCCGCGATTGGCAGGGGTATTTCTACCAATTCCCCTGGACCCTGGAGGCCCTGGCCGTGCGCAAGCCCCGCTACGACATGGCGACCCACGTGGTCAACATCGGCATGGCGCTGAAGTACCCCGGCGTGTGGTACCAGCAGTCGGGCGACGAGCGGCCGCGCGAGGCGGTCTACCGGGGGCTGGCAAGCCTGGACGAGCACCACGGCCAGGCCGCGGGGCGGTTCTCGGGCGACGAGCACCTGGCCGGCAAGAACCCCACCCAGGGCACCGAGCTCTGCGCCGTGGTCGAGAGCATGTTCTCGCTGGAGAATCTCATCGAGATCCTCGGCGATCCGGCCTTCGGCGACCGCCTGGAGATGCTCGCCTACAACGCCCATCCCGGCACCTGCACGCCCGACTACTGGGCCCACCAGTACGACCAGCAGGCCAACCAAGTGCTCTCGACGGTGGCCAAGCGGCGGTGGAGCACCAACGGCGACGCCTCGAACGTCTACGGCCTGGAGCCGAATTTTGGCTGCTGCACGTCGAACATGCACCAGGGCTGGCCCAAGCTCACCAGCCACCTCTGGATGGCCACGCACGACCAGGGCCTGGCCGCCGTGGCCTACGGCCCGAGCACGGTCAAGGCCAAAGTGGCCGACGGCACCGAAGTGCAGATCGACGAGATGACCGACTACCCCTTTGGCGAGACGATCCGTCTGAAGATCACCGTGCCAAGGCCGCTGGCCTTCCCGCTGCACTTGCGCATCCCCTCCTGGGCCGAAGGTGCCACGATGGCAGTCGGCGGCCGCTCCCTGGGAGCCAAGCCGGGGAGTTTCGCGGTGGTGAGCCGCACCTGGCAATCGGGCGACGAGCTGACGTTGAGCCTGCCGATGAAGCTGCGGATCGAGACCCGGTACCATGGGGCGGTCGCCGTGTACCGCGGGCCGCTGGTCTACTCGCTGAAGATCGGCGAGCGGTTCGAGGAGATTAAGCGTCACCACCCGACGCTGCCGGTGGTCGATTGGGCGGTCCACCCCACGACGCCGTGGAACTACGGCCTGGTGGTCGACCGCGAGCACCCGGAGAAGTCGATCCGGGTCGCCCGCAGCGCCAAACCCGGCCCGCAACCGTTCGCCCAGAAAGACGCCCCGGTGGTCCTCCGCGTCGAGGGCCGGGCGATCCCCGGCTGGACCCTGGCCGACAACTCCGCCGGCCCGCTGCCCACCAGCCCCGTGGCCTCGGACGAGCCGCTGGTCGACTTGGAGCTGATCCCCTACGGCTGCACGCGGCTTCGGATCACCGAGTTCCCGGTACTGACGCGCTAGGTGGAACCGCAAAGGAACTTGGGTTTCCAGGGTGGCATGCCGTCAGGCGGCGGTGGGTGGCATGCCGTCAGGCGGCGCAGCCGCCGGTCGGCATGCAGGCCCGGCCAGCATGCCCACCCGACGCTTGGCGTCGTGAGGGCATGCCACCCGACGGTTACCTGGGTGCGCCTCGCTCCCGACGGGCCCGAAACCGTTGCGCGATGACCACCAGGGCGAGAAGAGCGAGAATCACGGCCGCGCCGGCAAGGACTCCCCACCCACGCCGGCGAGCGGCTTCCGGGGGGGTTGTCATTGCGATGTCCTCCGTGACCTGGTACGACCCTCCCTGGATCTGGTCGTTCACAAACAGCCCTGGTGGAAAGGGGACTTCGAAGAGTGAGTCGGCCAGAGGCTGGTTAACCTTCCATTCGTCCACTTTGATGTTCCATCGCCAATTCGCCTTCGGCGGGATGCCTTTCTCCACCTCCTCCTTCTTCACCATGAGCGACTCATGCTCAAGGCGCATGGGCACCCAGACGCCGGGCGTTTCTTCAACGTAGTCGTAACCACTAATCCTCGTGTAGACCGCCCAATCGAGCGCCGGGCTGAGCTTCACCAGCGCCGCCTTCTCAACAACGGTGAAGTTCCTCTCGACGTCCACAAGGAACCGGTACTTCCCCAGGGATTCCTTGTCCCCGGCCCTGGCGACGGGCCGCGTCTCGACCGTCAGCACCGGGCGGCCTTGCCACGTCGTGCTGCCGGCCAGGACTGCCCCCCGTTTCTCAAGGACTTCGTAAACCGGCTCGTTGAAGTAGCGGTTGAGGTAATTCCAGGGGTCCATTTGCCAGGGGAGGTCATACCGCTTGCCGGTGATCCTGCCGAGACTGTACTTCCCGATGCCCTCCATCGATTTCATCACCTTGCCGTCGAATGCCCCGAGGGCCATCTCTTCGAAGATCTTGGTCTTCCCTCCGGGCAAACGGTTGACGCCCGATCGCCTGCCTTCGTATCGCCCGCGCCCGCGGGCATCGGCGACCACGGCGGCCTCCTCGTGGAGTGAAACGTCCTCATCGCCGTCGGGCAGCAAGCGCATCATGCGCTCGCAGCGGAACGTGAAGGAGAAGCTCTCCACGGCCGCTGCGGCATCGCGAAGCCCACGCTTGACGTCCTCGAGGTCCACCCCCGCCATCGGCGCGCCGGAGCAAAGCACAAGACACACGGCTGGTCCCCAAATCGTCATTGTGCCACTCCTTCGTCAGAATGCCGAGCACTGTTTCCTTTCCGCGGCGGGACCTCAACCCCGGCAGCGACACCAGGTTTCACCCGGCGGAGCGAGAGGAAAAGCTCTTCCGGTTTGTACGGCGGACGCAGATCGGCCGGGCGGGCGAAAGACGCCAGCCGGATGCGAAGCGCATCCCCTTGCAGCTCGTAGGTGCCCAGCGCGGCCCTGCCGAGTCCATCGTCAATGACGTCAATGATCTTGGGTTTTGCCGAGGGCACGATTGCGTAGCCGTGCCACTCTTCCTGCGTCAGGGGCCGAGGCGGGTAGTCTCTTGACAGTTTGGGAACGCGGACGAGGAACGAAAGACTATGCCGCCTGAAGCATACTCGCATCCCCTTCGGGACGTTTTTCAGCCAACTCTGCGAGAAGACCGAAGAGGGCGGCAGATCGCCGGTATCGGCTGGGCCCTCGCGCGAGGAGTCGACAACCTCCCAGGTCCCTTGAATGGCGTTCTCCTCGGGCTCGATGGCGGCGTCGCCCACGCGGCGCAGGACCATAAGCTCCGTCGGGCGACCCGACAAGGGCCGAAAGGTGCGTGGCGGCCCTGCCGGCAACTCGCCGTATCCCGTGGCCTGCCGCTTCGGATAGAGGCACACCTTCAACTCGTTTCCGTGGAGCTCGTAGATTCCCAGGACGCCCTCGCCCACCCGGCGGAACTCAACCAGCTTCTGCCTTCCCATCTCTCCCGGCAGACTGGGACTCGCCGGTGCCAACTGATACCCGTAAATCGCGTTGACCACGTGCGCGCCTTGAATCTTGAAGGCATCCTTCGTGACTACGATTTGCGTGGTCTTCACCACCTCCTCGTCCGAGCAGTCTTTGAGCGACTCGATCCACTGGAGCGTGGAGCTGACAACCTCCCACGTCCCCAGGATCGCCTTCTCGTCGGCGGCCACGTCGGCGGCAGCAGCCCCCGGCGCGGCGGGCGGCTTCGCAGCCTCGCCCCAGGACGGACCGGGCTTTGCCGGGGAGATCGCCGGGAGGTTGACGCCCGTGTCCGGGCCCTTCGCGCCACCCTCCTCGGGTGTCGTCTCGATCGTGATCTTCCGGCCGTCATTCTCGATGCGGATCACGATCCCCAGCAGCAGCCCGATCCCGAGGCTCAGCAGGATCAGCCCTACCAGGACCGCGGCCCGCTTCCAGGGCCTCGGGGCGGGCTGCGGGAGGGGCTCGGCGGGTTGGGCCGCCACGGCTCGGGGCGGGCGCTGGGACGCCGCGCCGGGAGCCAACGTCGGCTCCTCGACAACGGCCGCGGCCCGGGCCAGCAGGCCCGGGAGGTCCGAGCCGGCACACCACGGCGCCAGGGCCTCGGCCACTTCGGCCGGCGTGCCGTAGCGGGCCTCGGGGTCCTTGGCCAGCATCCGCTCCACGACCGCCACGAGCCCCTCGGGCACGCCCGGATTAAGCTGCCCGAGCGGCGGGACCGGCTCCCGCACGTGGGCCATCATCTTTTCCAGCGGGCCGGCGTACTGAGGCCCGCCGAACGGGGCCCGGCCGCAGAGCATCTTGTACAGCGTGCAGCCCAAGCTGTAGACGTCGGCCCGGATGTCGACCTCGCGGCTGTCCGCGGCCTGCTCCGGGGCGATGTAGTCGGCCGTGCCCATGGCCTGGCCCGTGCCCGTCACCTCCTCCCCGCTCGCCGGGCCGCGATGGAATCGGGCCAGCCCCAGGTCGAGCAGCTTGACCTGGCCCTGCGGCGTGAGCATGAGGTTCGAGGGCTTCACGTCGCGATGGACCAGCCCGTGCTCGTGGGCACACTCCAGCCCGCAGGCCGCCTGGCGCGCCACCTCGCACGCCTCGGCCACGCCCATCGGACCCAGCCGGCGCACCACCGCCCCCACGTCCAGCCCTTCGAGGTATTCCATGACCAGGACCGGGCGCCCCTGGACCTCCCGGGCGTCGTAGGCCCGGACGATGTTCGGATGATCGAGCCGGCCGATGGCCTTCATCTCCCGCTGGAAGCGGGCGACGGCCTGCGGGTCGTCGATCCGTCCCCCGGGCAGGATCTTCATCGCCACCAGCCGCTCCAGCTTCCGGTGCAGGGCCTTGTAGACCCTGCCCATGCTCCCCCGGCCCAGCTCGCCGAGAAGCTGGTAGTCGCCGAGCTGCTCGAGCACCAGGATCGCGGAGGCGTCCTCCTCCGCGTCGCCCGGGGCTTGGCCGGCGCCGACCACGGCCTTCGCCCGGGCAAGGGCCTCGCCGCACGCGGGCTCTTCAAGATAGGCGTCCGGGGCGACGGGGCCCCGCAATCGGGCGACCAGCGTGTCGTCGGCGTCCGCGAGCGTGGCCAACTCCGCCTGGCAGCCCAGACACGATTCCAGGTGCCCGGCCAGCGCGTCCGACGGGGCGTCCGGGAGCTTGCCGACCAGGTAATCTCGCATGGCGTCACGGCTGGGGCAATTCGTCGTCGACATGGCAGGTCCTTCCCGTATCCGTGAGGACAGAGGCTGGAAACGGCCCTCCAACAGCAACTCCCCTCTCCCCTCGCGGGAGAGGGGCCGGGGGTGAGGGGGCAACGCGGCGAAGACCCGAAATCACTGCCGGCAGGCCCCACTAGAAGACTAACGCAGCCGCTTGACACGATATCATTCCAGCAGCCCCGCCAGCTCTTGCCGGAGCCGGCGCAACACCCGCGACTTGGCCTTGTACACCGCCTGGAGACTCATCCCCAACTGCTCGGCCACGTCCACGGGCGCCTGCGCGTCGATCGCGGTGCGCCAGAAGGCGTCCCAGGTGCGGTTCTCGAACTCCGCCCGGACCAGATCAAGGGCCCGTCGCAAGAAGCGGGTTTCGCCCTCCGGGGGCTGGCCGGCCGGCGCGACTTCCTCGGGCTCGCCGAGGTTGAGCCACTGTTCGTGGGCATCGGTGCCCCCCTGGGCCTGCGGTTCGCGGTGCCGCCGGCGGAAATGATCGCGGACCTTGTTCCGCGCGATGGTCCGCAGCCACGCGCCAAAGCTGTCGGAAGGCCCCCGGCGGCGAAAGCTCCCCAAGTGGACCGCCACGGCCCCAAAAACTTCTTGAACCACGTCGGCCGCGTCCTCGAGGCGGACCCCCAACCGGCGACACCAGCCATAGACCACCGGGCCATACAGATCGACGAGTCGCCCCCAGGCCTCGGGCCGCTGGGCACGGAGCCGCTCCAGGAGCGTCGAGGAGATGGAGCTCGCTTCCCCTCCACCGGGCCGGCTGCCGAGATTCGCGTGGTCCATGATTGCCCAAGACCCTCGCCCCGCCGGGGTCGTGCCTCTTGCCTCCCGAATTGTAGCCTCGCTGCACACGGCGCAAAAGACCTGGGCACCGGCCGGGTGCCATGGCCAAGCTTGCTTGGCCATGATCTGGTGGGACCGGTTGCCAACCGGTCCCACCAGTCAATATTGTGGCACCTTTTCCGCTACTTGAGATCGAACCGCACCTTGAACCGCGCAAAATGCCTGGGGTCCAGCGCCAGGCCGAAGCCGGGGGCGCTGGAAACGGTGCAGGCGCCGTCGGAGATATTATAGCCCTCGGCGATCAGCGCGTCGCTCGAGAGCGGGTCGTGCTCGGCGCGGAAGAAATTGCCGATCGCCCGGGCCACGTGGAGCTGCGTGTAGAAACCGACCAGCGAGCCCCAATTGTGCGGGCCGACCAGGATGCCCTGCCCCACGGCCATGGCCGATTCCTCCAAAATGCCCTCGATGCCGAAGGCGTTCATGTCGGCCTGGAGGACGTCGATCGCCCCGGCGGCGATGAACGGCTTGAACGGGGCCAGCGCTTGCTGCGTCTCGCCGTCGGCCAGGAGCGTTTTCCAGCCCCGCGCGGCGATGAGCCGCTTGAGCTCGAGGCAGGCCTCGACCTTCTCGGGAAAGGGCTCTTCGAAGAACAGCAGGCCCGCGTCGCCGGCGCGGTCGAGAAACCGCCTGGCCCCGGGCAGGTCGTAGCCGTCGTTGGCGTCGACGCCCAGGAGCACCTCGCTGCCGGCGTGGGCGCGGATGAGCCGGACGACCTCCACGTCGCGCGCGTCGCCGGCCTCTCGGGGCATCCACTTGGAGCCCCGGCCGATCTTGATCTTGAACGCCCGGTGCCCGGCGCGCAGGCCCAGGTCGATCTCTTCCTTGAAGCGGTCCTGCCAGCGGCCGGCGTGCTGGGGCAGCAGGTCGGCGAAGTAGATCGAGCCGTCGTAGACCGGCACGCGCCCGGGCCCCTTGCCGCCAAGGAGCTTGTAGACCGGCTTGCCCGCGAGCTTGCCGGCGAGGTCCCACAGGGGCATGGTCTGGCTTCCCAGCGGGCCTACGATGCGCCGGGCCGAGTCGTCGTATCCTTGGAAGGGATTTTTGCCCAGGAGCTGGCGCAGGGCCAGCTCGCCGGCCCAGTAGGTGCCCAGCCCCTCGACGCCGGCGTTGGTCAGCAGCCGCACCATACGATCGCTGGAGGCGTCGCCGTGGACGTCGCGGCGGGAGTTCCTCCCGGCCAGCTTCGAGCGCCGCGTGGGCAGATCGAAGCCGAGGATGCGGGTGATCTTCAGATCCGGCCAAGCGGCGAGGGACTGGGCCCCCACGACCCGGTTCAACAGCATCGAGGCCCCCGCGGCCGCGAGGAATTGGCGTCGTTTCATGGCGGATCTCCGTTGGGTTCCTCCAGGCGGGTGGCCCTCCCACGGGCTGCTGCCCGTGGGCTTGGGCTCTTTCCGGCCCCCTGACCAATTTCTAACACGGCGCTCACACTTTTCCAACAACGACCCGCTAGGATTCGGTGCGCAGGGGTGGTCGGACCGCCCGGGTGCCGCCAAGGGGAGCGGGAGCCGACGCCTCGCAGGCCCTCCGGGTCGAGGGCTCGGGCCGCGCAACAACGAGCACTTCAAGAAGGAGCGTGTCAAGATGCCGGGAAGATTGTCTTGCTTAGGGATGGCGGTCGCCCTGCTGGGGGTGTCCGGCTGCGGGCGGTCCGATCAGGGAATCCGCATCGAGGGCTCCGACACGATGGTCAACGTGGCCCAGGCGTGGGCGGAAAACTACAACCAAGCGCATCCCGAGGTGAAGGTCCAGGTTCTCGGCGGCGGGTCCGGCGTTGGCATCGCCGACTTGATCGACGGCAACTGCGATCTGGCCAACTCCAGCCGCAAAATGGAAGACAAGGAAATCCAACGAGTCAAGGCCAAGCGCAGCGTGGAGGCCAAGGAGCACGTCGTCGGCTACGACGCCCTGGCCGTCTACGTCCACAAGGCGAATCCGATCGATTCGATCTCCCTGGAGGAATTGGCCGAGATCTACGGAGAGCGAGGCAAGATCAGCAAGTGGCCGCAACTGGGGATCGACAGCAAGGTCCTCGGCAGCGAGGAAATCACGCGGGTAAGCCGGCAGAACAGTTCCGGGACGTATGCCTACTTCCGCGAAGCCGTGCTGGGCAAGGGCCGGGATTACAAGCTCGGCTCGATCGATCAGAGCGGCTCCAAGGACGTGATCGCCCTGATTGCCAACACGCCCAGCGCGATCGGCTACAGCGGGATGGGCTACGCCGCGCCCGGGGTCAAGATGCTCAGAATATCCAAGCGCAAGGGCGAGCCGGGCGTTTTCCCCACCGTCGAGAACGCCAAGAAGGGAACCTACCCCATTACCAGGCCGCTGCTGATTTACACGGCCGGGGAGCCCGACGGCCGGGTCAAGGCATTTCTCGACTGGATTCTTGCCCGAGAGGGCCAGAACGTGGTGCTCGAACTGGGCTTTGTGCCCGTGGGCGACCATGAATAGCAGCCATCCAGCGTCGAGCGTGCGCGGGAGGATGTCCCGGTCGATTTCCCGGCTGGTGAACGTTGTCTTGGATCGCGCGGAGCCGCTGGTCGAGTTCTTCACCAGCGTGAACTGGCGGCCGACTTCGGACGTCCGGCCGCAGTACGGAATCCTTGCGCTGCTGGTGGGAACGATTTCGGTCACGGTCCTGGCGATGCTGCTGGCCGTGCCGTTGGGGCTGGGTGTCGCGATCTACGTCTCCGAATTCTGCGGCGGCAGGCTCAAGGAGACACTCAAGGTGCTGATCGAGCTGTTGGCGGCGATCCCGTCCGTTGTGTGGGGATTCATCGGTTACATGGTCCTGGGCCCGATCCTCATTCATCTCACCGGGGCTCCGGTCGGCGTCAACCTCCTTAACGGCGCCGTCATCCTGGCGTTGATGAGCGTGCCGATCATCGTTTCCGTTGGCGAGGACGCCCTGAAGGCCGTGCCCGATTCCTACCGCGAGGCCGCCTTGTCGCTGGGCGCCAGCCGCTGGGAGATCGTCTACCGGGTCCTCTTTCCGGCGGCCAAGAACGGGCTCCTGGCCGCCGTGCTGTTGGGCGTCGGCCGCGCGATCGGCGAAACGATGGCCGTCCTGATGGCCACAGGGCATGCCATCCAGATTCCCCACAGTCTGCTGGATCCGATTCGCACCCTGACGGCCACGATCGCCGCCGAACTCGGCGAAACCGTCGAGGGTGACGCTCACTACCGCGTGTTGTTCGTGATCGGGTTGGTGCTGTTTGCGATGACGTTCGCGGTGAACCTGGCCGCGGACCTGGTCGTCAAGGGGATTCGCAGTGAGAAGACCGGCTGAGCGGCCAACTCCCGCGGTGTACTTTCTCCTGGCCGGCACAGACGGCCAGGCCGGTCCGGATACGGTCGAGTCGTTTGCCACGCTGGAAGAAGCGCTGGAGGCCATCGGGCGGCGAGAGTCTGCGGTTTCGGCGGGCAGCCGGGCCGCCAGCGGCCCGCAACAGCTTGAAATCGTTCGTCAGCGGCCCGGCGCTTTGTGCCGGCCCGGCGGGAAGGCACGGTACCATTTCTACGTCAACGGCCGGGCCACGGGCAGCGGCGGCGAGGGCACCGACCTTGCGCCGTGGTGGGGCATTCCCGCCGCCGTCGACGGGTTGCTCAGGCTGCACCGGGCCGGCCAACTCGGCCTGCAACCGGGCCACAGAATCCGCATCGCCCACCGGGACGTCTTCACGGCCGCTTCGTTCGAGCGGTGGAAGAAGATCAAGGAGACCATCGCCAAGTTCATCTTCATGGGTATGACGATGGGCTTGGTCCTTCCGGTGTTCATCATATTTGGCTTTCTCCTCGTCAAGGCATGGCCCGTGCTGTCGTTCTCGTTCCTGCTGGAGAATCCGCGGAACTACATGACGGCAGGCGGCATCTGGGCTCCTTTGGTGGGTACTTTCTCTCTGGTGTTCCTATCGCTGGCGGTGATGAGTCTGCCGGTGATCATCACCGCTACCCGCGAAGCCCTCAGCGCGGTTCCCATGGCCTTCCGGGAAGCCTGCTGGAACATGGGCGCCACGCGCTGGCAGACGATCCGTACGATCGTCCTGCCGAACTCGATCAGCGGGATCATGACCGGAGTCATCTTCGAGGTCGCCCGCGCCGCCGGCGAAACCGCCCCGATTCTGCTTACCGGGGCTGTCTTCTTCACCCCCGTAGCCGACCACGGTTGGGCCTCGTTCTTTCCGTACCGGCTGGGCGACCGCTGTATGGCCCTCTCCATGCACCTGTTCACGCTTTCGACCCAAGTCCGCGGCGTGGCCGAGGAAGTCCAGTACGGTACGGCCGTAGTGCTGTTCGGCCTGGTCTTGGCCGCCAACAGCCTGTCGATCGGGCTGCGGGCGTACCTCCGCTCGCGGAAGAAATGGTGAGATGCCATGAACGCCAGCACCCGTTTCAGCCAGGTGTCGGTCAGCTACGGCGCGAAGACGGCGCTGCGAGACATCACCCTGGAGATCAAGCCGGGGATCGTCACCGCCCTGATCGGCCCGTCCGGCTGCGGCAAGACCACGCTCTTGCGCTGCTTCAACCGCATCAACGAGCGCTACGGCAACGTGAGGACCACGGGCCAGACCACCATTCTCGGCAAGAACATCTACGACGCGGACGTCTCCTTGACCCAGCTCCGCCGGACCGTGGGCATGGTCTTCCAGCGGCCCAACCCGCTGCCGATCTCGATCTACGAGAACGTGCTGTTCGGGCTCCGGGCGCACACGCCCCGGGGGGCGTTCAGCCGGCGGGAGCTGGACGCCGTGGCCGAATCGGCCCTGCGCGAAGTGCAGCTCTGGGACGAGGTCAAGGACAACCTCCGCCGCAAGGCCACCCGGCTGACCCTCGAACAGCAGCAAAAGCTGTGCATTGCCCGGCTCCTGCCGCTGAAGCCGAGGGTGATCCTCATGGACGAGCCGTGCTCCGCCCTGGACGCCGAGGGAGTCGAGCGGATCGAGGCCTTGATCCACTCGTTGCGCGGCTCGTACACGATGCTCATCGTCACCCACAACATGGCCCAGGCCCGCGGGCCAGCCCGGCGAGGAGAAGGAGGTCCTCCGCATCCACAATCTCGCCATCCACGCCGGGCGCCACGAAGTGCTTGTCGACGGAGAGCCGGCCCCGCTGACGGCCACCGAATTCCGGCTCTTGTGCCTTCTGGCCCGGCGCCCGGGCTGGGTCCTGACCCGCCAGCAGATCCTCGATGCCCTCCACGGCGACTGCTATGCGGCCACCGATCGGGCCGTCGACGTGCAGGTGATGGGGCTGCGGCGCCGGCGTTGGTCAGCAGGCGCACCATGCGATCGCTGGAGGCGTCGTTTCATGTTGCTCAGTCCCCCTTGACCAGGATGTTCTTGCCGTCGACGTGGAGAAGGATCTCGCCGGACATGGAGAGGGTGCCCTGGCGGTTCTCTGCGGCCAGCCGGTCGACCAGCCTCATGAACTCCGGCGAGCCGATGGTCACGGTCTGGTCGGGGGTATCTGCCGAGCGGGCGTTCAGCGCGGCCCCGTCGACCCAGCGGTTCCCCCGCTGGAAGAAGGCCCGGTCGCTGATCTGCTGCACCCGGCTCACCTGGACCCGGTTCATGTTCTGGTCGTAGAAGGCGTTCCTCCGGTTCTGGGACACCTGGGCCCGCTGGAAGTTGGTGTTGACGGCCTGGTTCACGGCCCCGATGCCGGACCGGGTTCGCTGTGCCCGGTCGAAGAAGTTCTGCTGGGCCTCGCGGAGCACCTCGTTCCGCTGGGTCAGATCGGTTCCCTCCTTGGCCAGAAAAGCGGTGTACTCGGTAAGGATCCCGAATTCGACCGAGAGGCGGACGATTTCGTCGACCAGCTCCTTCATCCTGGGATCGCTCGGCGGCGTGCCGGCCGGGAGGGTGGTTGGCCCTGCGCCCGCCTGGCGGATCTCGTCCACCAGGGCGGCGATTTTCCGGCTGGCCCAGAGCCGGGGGACGAAGTTGTTCTTCGTGGTCGCCTTGTCGAGCTGGAAATCGAGCTTGAACTCCCGCGGCTTGCCCCGGAAGAGACCGTTGAGCCGCAGGCGAAGCGGCTGCTCCTCGCGGTACTTGCCCAGCAGCACGAGCTGGTCGCCTTCGAAGAGGTCGGGAAGAGTGCCGGGGACCAGATCGCTGACGCGTCGCGTGGTCGGCTGGCCCTGGGCGTCGAGCACGGTGAGGCTCGGACCGGCCAGGATCGGGCCTTCGAGCCGGCGGAAGACCTGGGAGATCTTGGCTTCCACGTTCTCGTTCGGCAGGACGTAGGTGCTGGTGGCACGGCTGTTCTCGGCGAGGTGGCCCAGGAGCGGGGCGTTCACGTCGTAGCCGACGCCGAAGGTGAAGATCCGCCGCTTGTGGACGTTGGCCTTGACGGCGTTGCCGCGGATCGTCGGCTCGTCGCGCACGCCCACGGTCGGCTGGCCGTCGGTCAGGAAGAGCACGATCGGGAGTGCGCCGGGCATGGGCTCGGGCCGGAGGGCCTCCAGCAGGGCGTCGTGGAGATTGGTCCCTCCCCCCGCACTGATCCGCCGGATGTAGTGCCGGAGCTGCTCGGCGTTCTCCCTGGTCTTGCGGATCGGGGCCGGGGCGAAGCTGGAGATGGAGTCGGAGTAGTCGATGACGTTGACCGCTTCCCCCTCCTTCAGGCCCTCGACCACCTGGAGCGCGGCGGCCCGGACCTGCTCGATCTTCTGGCCCCCCATCGAGCCGCTGCGGTCGATGACCACGGTCAGCTCGCGTTGGAGGCCGGACGGGCCGTCGCCGCCGGCCTGGGGTGGCATCCCGGCCAGGAGCAGGAAGTATCCGCCGCCGACCTTGGGGTCGGGATACGCCAGCAGCGAGGCGGTCACCTCGTCGGTGCTCTGGTGGAGATAGGAGATCTGGACCGGCCCCGGCTCGCGGGCGGCCTCGCCGGCGATCTTGACGGAGACGACGTTCTTGTCCGCCCGGGCCGTCTCGATCTGGTGGCTGGGGGAGTAGACCGTGGCGATGGCCCGCTTCGACCTGATTCGCACGGCCACTTCCCACGGCACCTTGTAGTCGATCGATTCGGTTCGGGGCAGGACGTAGTCGACCCGAAGGCCGTCGGCCGGCAGCAGGTGCTCGTAGGTCAGGCGGACCGACTGGGTGCCATGGGCCTCGACCGGAAACACGCTGGAGCGGATGAGGTTCCACCCGGCGAACTCCAGCATCGCCGGGTCTTTCATCTTGGCCACGATGGCCTTGTAGGTTTCCGTGGCCACCTTTTTCGGCAACAGCTCGGCGGTCGGCTCCTTGGCCGCGCCGCTGAAGCTGAAGCCCCGGACCACGGCTCCCTCGGGCACCGGCACGAGGAGTTCGGCCTCGATCCGCGAGCCGGTCGGGTTGCGCAGGCTGACGTCCATGGTGGTGGTGGCCGCCTGCTCGAGGATCACGGCGCCCACCTTCACGCCGGTGATCTCGACGCGCGGTGCCCCGCGCACGGCGGAGGCCCGCGCTTGCGGCACGATAACGTGCGTCGTGAACCCCCGGGAGGAGGAGGCATAGTGCGCCTGCCCTCGCCCAACCGACGTTGCCGCCAGGACGACGGCCGCCGTGGCGAGCAAGATGCCTGTCCGCTTACGAAGCCCTTGCATTTTACCTCTCCTTCTGTTGGACTGTTGGACTGCTGGACTGCTGGACTGCTGGACTGCTGGACTGCTGGACTGCGGCCCGGTCGAGCCACTCGCCGCGGCCGCTTGTGCTGATTATCGCAGAAGACGGCCGGCCTGTGTGTAACGCGTTTGTAACCGGGGCCTCGAACCGAAAT
>Ga0315290_10001331_pt1 | contig 16975 bp, 17 predicted proteins | sample YL17G12_0_MG_FD_203627 | JGI IMG/M metagenome (GOLD analysis project Ga0315290, IMG submission 203627) | Sediment microbial communities from Yellowstone Lake, YNP, Wyoming, USA - YL17G12_0 | ecosystem: Environmental > Aquatic > Freshwater > Lake > Sediment | place: USA: Wyoming | collected... | reverse complement strand
AGTATCACTATATTTGGTTTGTCATATTTACTATCGGCGTGCAGTCCACCTCTAGATATTCATTCAACTAGAGCTGCGACGACTTCATTCCTTCCTACCTTACCCTCCCAATCGAATGCTAAGCCAGGGATTTTATTAACTCCGACCACTCCCTTTTATGCGAATGATAAACCTTCACTGAAATACAATTCATGGGATCTGGTTCATGATATAAATTACTCTCCTGATGGAAAACTGTTAGCAGTTTCCGCCGGAGAAAAAGTCTATATCTACGAAGCCGACTCACTCACTCTAAGATTTATCCTTTCGCCCGGCGCGTGGACTAACCGTCTGGCGTTTCATCCAACTGGTCCTTTGATCGCTTTGGCGGTCAGGGATGGCTCCATTCAATTCTGGGATACTGTCAAAGGGACGCTAATCTGCCAGTTCACCGCACACAAAAAAGGTGCAAACAGTCTAGCAATCCACCCAGGCGGCACAAAGCTAGCCACCACCGGCACGGATATCACGTCGCGGTTGTGGGATATTTCATCCGTGGCTGCAGGCAATTGCAATGTGTCCGAAATCGGTGGATTGATAGGAGAGTCTTACAGTTCACCCGAAGTGACATTCTCTCCAGATGGCAAACTCATTGCCCTGGTTGATCGAACCAATCTCCGTCTGCGAAACAGTGAGAACAGGAAATTAATCGCCTTGCTGAAGGGAGACCTGCCTATATTCGATATCGCCTTCAGCCCTGATGGTCGTTGGTTGACAATCGCTGAACATCAAGACACAGTTGCCCTTTGGGACATTTCGAAACCATCCAAACCTAAATTATCCGTTCTGGCTCTCGTCGACTCAAATCCGAAAGATCATATTTGGCGTGTCGCGTTCAGCCCTGATTCTCGTTTATTGGCAGCCGGAGCCAGCGATGGGTCACTTAAGGTGTGGGATATCACAATGATGCAATTGATATCGACCTACCAGTTTCCACGAGCTGTCACTGCCCTGGCATTCAGTCCGGATGGAAAACAACTGGCGGCCGGCGGCCTGGACGCGCAAGTCTGGATTCTTTCATCCCCATAATAAACAAAACCCTCAGCTAAAAGTGGAAACCTGGGATTTTTTGAAAACTCCCCGTGATTCTTGTGCTAATATTCACAAACAACCGTATAATTAGTGAAATTATTCACTAGATTAATTACTTGCCATCTCAATAAGGAAGCATGCATGTCCAAATTGCCAATCATCATCGGGGTATCGGTTCTGGTTATTTCTCTGGGCATTTTCGTCTGGGTGACGGACGCACCCTCTTACCTGGGACACGATCCATCCACGTGCGCCAATTGCCATGTCATGGATGCCGCTTATGAGAACTGGTACCATGCCGCCCATGAACGATTTTCAGATTGCAATGACTGTCACCTGCCCCACCAAAACATCGCCGCATATTATCTATACAAGGGATATTCAGGCATGAAGGATGTGGTTTCGTTCACAACGGGCAACTACCCTGATGCGATCCGTGCCGAACCACTGACCAATCAGATCGTGCAGGGTAACTGCATCCGCTGCCACGAGAGCACTGTGAGCAACATTCTCGCCGGAGAGATGCCTTTTGACCGCAAGTGTTGGGATTGTCATCGCAAAGTGATGCACGGGGACCGTGGAATATCACTAACTCCGTATCAGGATTCTGAAATCTATCATAAATAGCAAGGAGAACTAACCATGAAAAATAATAAGAGCTGGATTTTGGTTGGGATTATCATCATATTTGCAGTCTTATTGGTCGGTGCCTTGCTGTTTCTTAAGAACCAGCCCCCCCAAAGCCGCGCTGTCGTGCCACCGGTAGTAGAAGTCAAACCGATGGAACCCGATTCGTCAATCTGGGGGCAGAATTTCCCCAACCAGTGGAGTTCCCTCCAAAAAACGGAAACCAATAATACAGACACAACTTATGGCGGTTCGAGCAAATTTTCGCAGCTCGAACGCGACCCTCGCCAGGTGGTCCTCTTCACCGGTTATCCATTCAGCAAGGAATACAATGACGATCGCGGGCACATGAATGCGGTCAAGGATGTAAATGCCACCCGGCGTGTAAACGACCAGACTCACGCCACATGCTATTCCTGCAAGTCCTCCAACAACCCGGCCTTATGGTCACAAATGGGCTTGGAAGGCTATGACGCCATGATGTTTAGTGAGATGAAACCGAACATTCAAAATTCTATCGGCTGTGCTAACTGCCATGAGGCGGGGACCATGCGTTTGATCGTCACTAACCCCTCGCTTGAGAATGCTCTCAAGGAGCAGGGAAAGGATTGGAAGACCTTCTCCCGCCAGGAGATGCGCACTGTCGTCTGTGCCAACTGCCATGTGGAATATTACATGGTGGGTGATAAAAAGGTGTTGAATTTCCCGTGGAAGGATGGGACGCGGATTGACCAGATCCTAAAATATTACAACGACCTCGGATTTAAAGATTGGGAGTATCCCGAAACCGGAATTCCGATGCTGAAGGCACAGCACCCTGAATATGAAATGTTTACCGCCGACAGCACCCATTACAAAGCCGGTGTGGCTTGTGCCGACTGCCACATGCCCTATGTGCGCGATGGAGCTGCCAAGTACTCCTCGCACGATGTCCACAGTCCACTTCAAAATCCCGAACAGGCTTGCGGACAATGCCACACGGATACTGATTACGTTGTATCACGAGTCAATGACATCCAGAATCAGGTATATAACACTAAACTGGCAGCAGAAGATGCCCTGGTCGATTCCATCAACGCGATCAAGCGGGCGACTGCCAACCCTAACGTGGACGCAGCGAAATTGGATGAAGCCCGGAAGATGCATCGCGATGCCCAATTTTTGTGGGATTTCGTTTCAGCAGAGAACAGTATGGGATTCCATAACCCGGAATACATCCTGAAAATCCTGGCCGATTCAACAAATCTGGCGAGGCAGGCACAAATGAAGGCTTCTGAAGCCACTGGGGACGCGGCACTTCTTCAAACAGGTTATTATTACACCATCGATCCGCCGCCTACGCCATTTCCCTAGAACTCAACAAATAATCACCCCTCTTTCACAAGGAAGAGGGGTGATTATTTGTTGAGTAGATGTTGAAGAAAACCCTGCTGATTAATATTAATGAATTGCAATGGGGGATCCAGTCTTTTAGAATGGCTCCCCGGAACCCAGGATGATCTTATCTGATCCGCGGTCGATTTCCCATGGGTAAACAATATGCAAGTCGGTTACATCAGCGTAATAATCTGGTCGGACAGAACCAAAAAGGCTGCGATAGGGATTAAAGTGCAGTACACAAGTTTCAGGGAATCCACCGGCTGAGGAAACGCGGTTCTTGACTGCGGCAATAGTACGACCTGAGCCCCAGACATCATCCACGATGAGCACAGCGCGTCCGGTCAGTTGGTCATCCGTGGGAAACTGAATGAATTTCGGCCACATCATCAATTTCTGTCCCTGGTTCTCCATCTCCGCTGGGAAATCCACGGCAGCTGTCAGGATGTGAGTGACACCCATCGCTTCTGCCAGCATGCCACCTGGAACGATGCCCCCTCGAGTAACGATCACCATGGCAGTGAATTCCCTTCGAAATTGGGGCAAAAGCCGTTCCACGAGTTTGTCTATTTCATCCCAGGACAAGATAAGGCGTCGCGAGTTCTCTGTCTGCATTATTGCCTTTCTGGTAAGGGAACAGAAGTTGGCTCGATGGTAAGCAGCCGCTTGGTACGCGGCATAAAGTAAGCCTTGTAGGTCAATCCGTCCAACATTGCAGGATATGCTTTTTGTGGAACCTCGAATTCCTGGCTGCCGATGATGTAATAATAAACCGTACGGGATGACCTCCCGCTCGACTTGCGGCGGGATGTTTTTTGACCCACGCCTTCAACCAATTCCGGTGCACTGGCGTTAAGATCCAGAAATGCATTCAACACCATAGAGAATCCTACAGCGGTAAAGGTAGCCAGAAAACCACCGATAAACAGAATGGGTACCAGATTGCTGCTTAACTTGCTGTTCGAGAGCAGCGGGTAGAGAAATAAGATTCCAAAGACCAATGCAATTCCCATGAAGACCAGCCCGGGAATCATTTTCTTTAAACCTACCGTACGCTGCGATGTAGTGACTTCCCCATTTTGGTTGGTCTGCAGGTCCTCAGCTGAAAAATCATTCGCCCTGGCAAGGATATCAGATACTGCGAGACAAACCTGACCGGTGCTGATCTCTCCCAATTGCTCCGCAGAAAGTACAAACCGGCTCTCTGGTAGATAATAAAAATTGTAGCGTACACCTGGCATTAAGCCGCTGGCATCGTTTGAAGCTGAGAGGATTAAGATCTCCTCTCCCACATTCGCGACAAATCCCTTCTTCGGGATGAATTTCAGTTCACCCACGCCAGAAGGGACAATTCCGTTGGCACGATCTGCTTTGAGTTTTGCCGAATTCCGCCACCAACCGAAAAGACCTTTTGACAATCCCAGGATGATCACCAATAGAAACCCCAGCGGCAGCAGGAAAAACAAGGTGATTCCTCCGCTATTGAGCAGGGATGTAATTAAAAAAAAGAAGATGATTGAAAGCACTGCCATTGGCGCAACAAATGTCCCGCAGCCTTGCCGACCAAACGCCAAAGCATTCAGCCGGTCATTTTGCGCAGGTGTAATTTCTCCACGCCGGTTAGCGTCGACATCATCAGGGTTAAGCAGGTTGGCGGAATATTTTGGCAGGAGATTGGACAGTAATTGCATAGGTTCTCCACGTGCTTGATAAAATTATTATAGCAAACTTACTGGATCGACTTCAACCCGCCAGCCATCAGGCAGGGGTCTTTGAAAAAGCGTTGAAGGGTTCGGTCCGCGCAGAATGATCTGCCACCGATATAAACCATTTTGTTTGGCAAAAAAACATGGCACTGGTCCAGCCAGGTCGGTCTCGGACCGTTTTTCCTTCTCGATCTTGTTGCTCAACAATTCCGCCAATGCCCTCGCCGATTTTTCAGCTTTTTCGAGGCTCTTATGCTGGAATTCCAGCCTGACCAATCGCCTGAATGGTGGGTAGCCCAATCGTTTGCGAGCAGCAATCTCACGTTTATAAAATGATTGGTAGTCATGACCAGCAGCAATTTGAATGATTTCATTATCCGGCATGAAAGTTTGCAAGATTACCTGTCCGCCTCGCTCAGAGCGCCCTGCGCGGCCAGCCACCTGGGTCAACAATTGGAATCCTCGCTCAGCAACGAACGGATCCGGCATGTTCAGTCCGGCATCCGCCAGAACGATCCCGACCAGGGTCACCAGGGGCAGATCAAGTCCTTTGGCGAGCATCTGAGTGCCAACCAGCACATCCGCGTGGTGAGCTGCAAAATGGGTCAGGATGAGCTCGTGGGCATCCTTTTCACGGGTGGTTTCCCAGTCCCAGCGCAGGACTCCCGTTTTGGGAAACAGTTCCTTGACCTCCTGCTCCACCCGCTCGCTGCCCAATCCATATTGACGGATCTGGTCACTGCCACAAGCATCGCATTTCTTTGGCATCTTCCGCGTGTACCCGCAACGGTGACAAAGCAGGTCAACTCCCGGCAGCTGGGTATGGTAGATCAGCAGCGTCTCACAGCGCGGACAATTGACCGTTCTCCCACAGCTGCGGCAAAAGACATAGGTCGCTGTGCCGCGCCGGTTGAGATAAAGGATGGCCTGTTCACCGCGTTCCAGTGTACCAGCCAGCGCCTCGATGAGAGCATTGCTGAAGATTCCGCGGTGACCTGTCTTTAATTCCTCTCGCATATCCACGATGCGGACGGGAGGGAGTGATGTTCCTTCCGTCACACCCCCTTGCATAAGAGGTGTGAGACGCGAGGAAAGTTCGAGCAGCTGCAATTCTTTTCCATCCGCTTTGTAGCGAAGGGCAACCGGCGGCGTTGCACTTCCAAGGATGCAGACCGCACCGCTGATCCGCGCGCACATTTGGGCTGCCGTTATAGCATGGTAAAACGGCGGGTCGGATTGATAATATGAATTGTCATGGCATTCATCCACAACGATCAAACCGAGATTTGGCAGCGGTGAGAAAAGCGCTGAACGGGCGCCGATAATGACCTTGATCTGCCCGCTGCGCGCCCTGCGCCAGGTATCATAGCGCTCACCATCGGAAAGTTTGCTGTGGACAAGTCCCACTTGCCCTGGAAAACGTGCCAAAAAACGGCGAACGATCTGCGGAGTGAGAGCGATCTCGGGAACGAGAATCATTGCCTGTTTCCCGCGTCGGATGGCTTCGGCGGTTGCCCTCAGGTAAATTTCAGTCTTGCCAGAACCAGTCACTCCATGCAGAAGAAAAGGAGCACAAATCTTTCCTTCTGCCTGATCCTTGAACGCGGTATGGACCGCTTCCCAAACAGCCTGCTGATCGGGCGTCAACTCAAGTGGAGACTGATTACCCAAACTGGATGGGTCAATGTGCTGCAAAGGGTCCCGGAAGATTTCCGTCTCCTGCAGCAGGATCAACTCACGCTCAGCGAGTTCCTGCAAGTCGGCCAGAGTGCAATTGCTCTCGGCATAAACCCATGAGACATTAACGGCCTGTGGTTCATGCATCAGGAAGTGAAGGGCTGCCTGCCGCCGTTTAAGACTTTCGCCTAGTCTTCCCAGGGTCGACATGGCCTCCTCAGCAGATTCAGGGGTCACCGCCAGTTGCGCCGTTCGGATATGCTTGGGGCGCACCCTCGGCGGCGGCAGCACGGATTGTGTTTTCAATACACCAGTCTTTACTAATGGTTGGGCAGATTTACGCCAATCAACTTGAGCGAAATGTCGGTCTATCTGCCGGCCGCGTAAAGCGCCCCGGTTATTGAGTAGATCCAAAATTCGTTTCTGCGTTTCCGAAAAAGGTTTTTCACCAACCGTAAATGGGGAAGGATCAAGAGAGTAAATAGTATCCGCCTGCTGGCTCAAGCCGGCTGGCAGCATCATCCCGACCACTGCTGCCAGGGGATTCAGAGTTTCCTCGGACAACTGCCTTGCAAATTCAATTTGGGCGGAGGTCAATACCGGCTGCGGATCAAGCACATCCAGAACGGGTTTGGTCTCAGGGACGGACGGTTCCGTGATGAAATCAACCACCACCCCCTGTACCGTTTGTTTCCCAAAAGGGACCGTCACCAGCGCGCCTAGCCCCACCCGTCCGTTTAGTTCGGATGGAAGGTGATAGTCAAATTCGCCTGAGATTGTAGGGATATTAACAGCGATCCGGACATAGTTGAGCATGAGTTGATTATACCGTTGCCACTATTTTGTCTTGAGCAGTACCGCAGCGCCGTATCCGACTACAGACGAATAATCACCTGTGATATCACCGGAGGTGGCATGATTCAGTATCCGCACCTTATCCGCACCTAATTCTTTGGCTGCCCATAAAACAGCCGCCAACGCGCCTAATCCGCAGGCAAAACCTTTACCCTGTGCCTCGGTCTCGAAAAGCGCATCGGGCGAAAATGATTCGATCTGTTTGAGCATCTCGCCATCCAGTACATTTGCTTCAGGTTGAGTGTAAAAATGCGACAAGTCGGTGGAAGCCACCAGCAACGCTTTTCGCCCGGCTAGTGTTTCCGCCAAAGCAGCACCCAGCGCGCGCGAAGTGCGTGGGTCAACCTGCCTTACCATGACCGGCAAGAGGCTAAACGAATTTCCAAGCGCGCGCTGCAGAAAGGGCAATTCGATCTCGAGCGAGTGCTCCTGATCATATGCTATTGGAGACAAACCGTAGCCAAGGCGGGTTTGCAAACGACCGGAAAGATCTTTCAATGCCGGCTGGTCCACCGGGGTGTTTCCCAATGGGGTAGCATAGGCGGCGTGAGCGGTGGTAATCAGTGGCTGCGGATAAGCCTGGTGCATGGGCGATATAACGGCGACCAGTTCGGGGGTGAGTCCACGCACGGCGGCAAAGGCATAGCCGGCGACCGGACCGGAATAGCGATGGCCGGCATGAGGGGCGATCACACCAATCACTTCCCCTTCCAAGTCCGGAAGTTCAGCCTGGTCGATATATTCGTCCACCAAACGGATCAGGCGTTGAGGGTTGGCATCGTACCAAGTGCCCGCCAGGGGTGATGGCCGTAAATCGGAGATGGTGGTCATAAGCTCTCCTTTCATAAATATTGTAGCACGGCCGAAAAAAAGCCGCCTCTTCAAATTAAGAGACGGCTTTTTTTAACTTATAAGGATGGCCAGAGTCCACCCAACCCCTAGCACGATCACCGCAATGCCAAAACCGGCAAACAATAGACGCAACCGAGGGTTAACGGATTGGGCAATACCGAACAAGAAAAAAGCGATCGCCAGGATGGTCAGCACCGCGACATACGAATCCGATTTCCCGCTCCAAATCTTGTAGGCATCGGAAGCCGCGTTCTGGCTCGCCAGCAGAGCGAGGGCATTGGCATTCGAATCATCGAGATATTTCTGGAGTTCGGGTTGCGCATCGGAACTTTTTGGCGCATAACGCGGGTCCTGGTAAAAGATGGAGAAAGTAGTGGCAGCATCAGCCTGCGCCCGGGCAACCCGTTCCTGCAAAGTGGAAAGAGCTGCACCCGCCTCGTCCCCTTTCTGCAGCAGCTCCAGGGAAGTAAATCCCATCACCAACGAGCGCTGGGTGTTATCCAGGATACGTGCAAACGTATTCATGTCGTAATTGTTCTGCAAACCGATACGGTGCAGTTCACCGGAGGTCAAGACAGCGTAATACTGCGAATCGCGATTTGCATCATTGGCTCGGATATTGGCATCCGTCTGAAGACCAGCAACCGTCGCCACCAAGATCGTATTGATCATGGTCAGGATGATGATCATCGCCTTCCAGCGTTCGGGATTAAGCAATACTTTGGATGGTGCCTGGGCCGCAGGAGGTGGCATAGGTCCAGAGGCTTGCTCAACCTGATCGATCGAGGTCTCGCTCATAGTGCACCTCCGCGCAGGAATATAAAGAGCACTTCGACAAAGAAGAACCAGGCTAGCCCGAACAGGTAGATCACCACTCCGATACCCAACGTCCCGAGGCGCAAACGGGAGCCGCCCACCTCTGATAACGCCAGCCAGAACAAACTGAGCGCCAGCAGGACCGTCCCCAGCATCAACCAGCGCTGTTCGGAGCTGTACTTCTCTGCCAGTTTAAAGGAAGCCTGCGGGTCAAGTGCCAGCAGGTCCGGTGCTTCAGCCTGAATATCGTAAAAATATTGTTCAAGGTCATAGGTACCATTGTCAAGTTGGTATTTTGGATCTGTGGCTAGCGGTTCTGCCAATTGGATGATCCCTTTCAGGAGAAAATCACGTAAATTGACCGCCTGTGCCGCTGCCACCGGATCGCCGCTGGCTTCCATCGCTTCAACGCCTGCCAGTGTGACCGCGTAGGATTGGGCGTATCCCGCCTGTTCATACAGCCGGCGCCAATCTTCATTGGTGGTAGCCTGCTTCTTGACCGCTTCGATCAGCCCCAGGCGGGTCGCATCACCCGCTTTTGAGCCGACAGCATTCGTACGCCAGGCTGCCAGTGCTGTGGTGAGAGAAACGATGGCAATCAATAAGGCAATCAACAGTTCAAGTCGGTTGGATTTAGCTTTTTCGTCCATAAACAGCTCCACAATCGATATCAGTCAAGTTAATGACCCATTTCGTTCTGGGGGAAAATCTAGGTATTCATGGCATTGATAATAGGACAAAGCCTGGCATGCGCCAGGCTTTGTAAAAGATGCAGGATGTTATTGCGGTATGCTATAGGTGCTCAGAGTGTTGTCGAAAACCGGTCCGAACATCTCTTCGTAACCCTTATCAACCAGCCAATTCAACATGAGGAAGGTCGTCCCGCGAGTTTCAAAGAACGTCTGCCCTGAATAACCGCCACTGCGCGAAGTCCAAGTTAACCGTTCGCTGCCATCTGCCTGGACTTTATCACTGTTGATTTTGATATCATTCGCACCATTGGAAAACACTTGATTTAATATTGTAAGTGCAAGTGCACCAGCTTGTGATTTTGAAGTTGCAGTCCCATCATCATAAGTAATATTATTAATGATGCTATGCCCATCTGGAGATGTGAAGGAATCGCTATAAATATTAGTTGCCTCATCATAGGAATAGGTCCACGCCAGAGGTACTTCAAATTGGAACAGGTTGTTCTTGTCCGTAAAAGTAGTAATGAAGCTGTAGATCGGCAGGTCAGCAGCAACCTTGCCATCGGTAGTAATGGTTCCCAATAAATTGGCATAGGCATCCTTGTAATCCGATGCCACATCCGCACTCGCCCAAAAGTCGAATGAATACACACCCTGCCCGTCCTGGAGATAAAAGGTGAACACTTTCTGGTCACCGCTATCGGAAGTCAGGCTTTTGGCGACCAGAGCGCTGTTCGTGTCCGGGTCAAACGAATATTTATCCTCTGTATAATTGGTGAATGTCCCGAAGTAGTTTGCTTCGGTCGCCTTCACAAATGCTTCAAGGGCTGTTGAATCTAACTTTTCACCGGTATTGGTAACTGAAAAATCCAATTTCCCGACACCATCTGGTGAAGTGAACACCACACCGCTCGTGCCTTCCTCTGAAGTCCATCCCACCGGCGGGTTGAAGGAGAACGCACCAGATGGATGGGTGTACACAGCCGTATCCATCTCGAATGGTGCAGCAGCTCCCGCAGGAGCAGAAGACTGCGTAGGCAGAGTCTGCTTGGGTTCAGAGGTCGGCTTCGACTCAGCAGTCGGTAGGGATTTGGGCGCATCAGTGGCTACAGACTCCACCGTTGATGAAGTACCTCCAACGCTACATGCGAGACCAATAATAAGGATAAAAAGTGCTAGACCAACAAAAACTAACCAGGGACGTTTTGACATAATCTCCTCCTTTGGTGATTGAGTGCCTATTATAGTACAAGGAATTAATAAAATAATAGGGGGGATTTGCTTGTGATAAATGGAGTTAACTGTTCTTTAGGATTTCCACTGTGGATTTGAACGCCAGTGGCGGAAGCTGTGTTCGCTCGAACCAGGCGGCTTCATCCGCATCATCGCCGGCAAGGAGCGAACCGTCCGTCACCTGACCCCGATAAAAGATGATGAAATCCGCCCCGCGCGGATGTTCACGTCCCCAGCGAATGTCGAGGATACCGGTGACCTGAACAGTTAAACCTGTCTCTTCAAGACACTCCCGTTCGGCAGCACGAGCCGGATCTTCATCCGCATCCACAAAACCCGCCGGGAGAGTCCATAACCCTTTGAAGGGTTCGTTGACCCGCCGCACCAACAAGAACTTGCCATCGTTCTCGATCAAGATTCCTGCCGCGACTTTGGGATCGGCAAAATACATCCAGCCACAGGAAGAACAAACCGGCCGCTCACGGTGATAGACAAATTCCAACCTGACAGGCGAACCGCAACGGGGACAGAAGTGGATATCGGATAATCTCATTTGGAATTAAAAAAATGTGGGAATACCCTAAAGGTTATTCGGTCTTGTTCTTTTTGGCGAATGCCCGTTCCGTTCTCACGCGGATATATAGCGCAGCTAATCCTGCCAGGATCGCCACTCCCAGTACGGCTAATTCCACCAGAGACAAAGCAGGCAGGTTAAACGGCCTTCTTTCCAAAGTGCTTGAAGTTGAACCATAGCTTTCAGCAGGCTGGGTCTGGGTTTCAACAGCAATTGTTGGCTCGAATGTGGGCTGTTCGGTGGGTGCTGCTTTTGCCGACGGGGCAAGCGGTGCTGCCGCGACGATCGTCGCTTCGGACGTACAGGTGTCGCAGCTTCCGCCTGCCTGGTTGCGCATGGAATCCTGAGCCGGGGCTGCTGACTGAAGTTCCATCGCCGGAGCTGCCGCGCCAAGAGGCAATGACATCTGCGGAAGGAAATTGGCGGCGTAGACAAATAGGAATAAAAAGCCTGCAAAGGCTGATGCGAAACGCAGGATAGGATAAGCTCGAGGAAGCGGCGGCTTGATGCCCGCCATTTTTGGGGTCAGCATAAAGTTGCGCGGCGCACGCCGCTGCGGCAGGCGATGGAGCACTGAACGGGATTCTATTAAGGCGTCCAGCGTGGCTTTCAATTCAGGTTCCGAGCCGAGGCGCGATTCGAGACGCTGATGGTGGGTGGAATCCAGTTGACCATCCAGGTAGGCGGTCAGGGTCTCTACGTCGCGGAAGGAAGGCTGGGTCATGAAGATTGGCTCTCCTCTTCCAGACGGAAGGCAGCGGGCAAAAGTTCCCTGAAGGACTGCAGGCACTCGCGCAGGCGCAGTCGGGCGCGCGCCAGCCGGCTCTTAATGGTGCCCAAAGGAACGTGTGCGGCGGTCGAGATCTCGGCGTAGTCCAACCCCTGCAGGTCAGCCAGCACGACCACGGTGCGGAAGTCCGCCGGGAGGCTCTCCAGGCAGTGCTGGATGGCGTGCTCGAGCTCGACCGCTTCGGCTTTCTGCTCGGGCGACATGGACGTATCCGCCAGCCAGCGCGGTGAGTCGACTTCTTCATCGTCATCGGTGAGGGGTTCGAGCGGGATGGTCGGACGCCGTTTGCGCCGGCGCAGTTCGTCGTAGCAGGCGTTGGTGACGGTGCGCAGCAGCCAGGCGCGGAACGAGCCGCCTCGGAAGCTGGTGATGCTGCGGAAGGCAGAGATGAACGCCTCCTGTGACGCGTCCGCCGCCAGGTCCTCATCGCCCAGGATGCGCAGGGCGGTGTTGTAGACGTTGTCCTGGTAGGCGAGCACCAGCCGGTTGAAGGCGTCCAGATCACCGTGCTGTGCATCGTGGATTAAAGCAGGTTCGTCCATGAATGTATTTTATCACCTCGAGTGGCTCAAAGAACGGTGGGGAATTCTTACCTCGCATGTGCCTTATAATTGAAAACGTAAACAAAGGAGGTCAATCATGGATCAAACTGCAGAAATAAATGTATAAAAAAGTTCTTGGCCAAAAGGTATTTACGCTGTCACACTTTTCGTCGAGGATTTAGCAGTTACGAAGACGTTCTATCTAAAGGTTTTTGGGCTCCCAGTGATATATGAGGATAACAACTCAGCCGTGTTTAAGTTCGGGGAAACGCACATCAATCTGCTGAAGATTTCGGAGGCGGGTGGGCTCATTGAGCCTGCAGCAGTGGCAAGCCGTGAAACCGGGTCTCGTTTTGTCTTCACCATTAACGTAGATGACGTCGATGCGATGTGCGCAGAGCTAACTGCGCGCGGAGTGAAGCTCCTTAACGGCCCGATGGATCGGCCTTGGGGTATACGTACAGCCAGCTTCGTCGACCCAGGAGGTCATATCTGGGAGATTGCGAAGTAAAGACCAATGATATTAAAAATCCCGCTCCAGATCGACCGGGATTTTTTTCTACCTATTTCGATTAAGAAGCCACCACAAGCTTCGCCAGACCAGCATGCCCAGCGCCGCAGACAATCCCAGGATCAGCACGAAGAGCGGGACGACCACGCTGTTGAGCATCGCCGCACGCAGTAGGCCGGTCAGCGGCGCGGCCAGTAGCATGGCAAGCACCGGTCGCCAAAGCTGGCGCGGGTTGGATGTAATCTCAGGCTTGAATAATCCCAGCCAGGGCGCGATGAGGAACCAGCCTGCCAGGAGCGGCAGGAAGGATGCCAGCATCCTTCCAAAGGGGAAGGTGAGCAGTTCATTGTGATTGGCGAAGCCGATCAGGGTGATCACTGCCAGGGCGCAACTATCGCCAAGGATTAATAATGAAGTCGATTTCATATTTTCCCAAGGATTAAATAACCCAGGCTGGCGGTGCCTGCAAAGATCAATGCAGAAACAAGGCAGATGACAATACCTTTGAGAAACCCGCGAAAGTGAAATCCATAATCCATGTAGCCTGCCATCCCTTCAGTGCCGGGCAGGACGATGAATTTCGGTGTTATAGAACAGATAACCAGCCAATCGAGAATAAGCAGATCCACACTATTAAAAACGATGAATATTGTGAAGATAATGACGAATAGTTCGATAAAGGTCGGGACGCCGACCATCATCAGGTCGTAGCGCCGGATCGAAAGCAGTGGCACGCCTATCGTGATCAGGAAGATCAGTAGAACAAAAGGCTTGCGCTGACGCTGTGTTTTCTCGCTCACCGGTCCATACCGGGCTTTGATATCCGGCGGGAGACCATCAAGCAACCCTTCAGGGTTGATCTTGATCATCACCAGGAGCAGGGCGCTGAATAACAAGCTGAAAACAATTCCATACAGGAACCCTATCTGGAGCGCAAGCGGGGAATCAGCCATTAAGCGATAATAAGCCCTGGAAATTTATTCTTCCGCACTGCGCAGGTGTGGGAAAAGCAATACTTCGCGGATGGAATGTTGATTGGTCAATAACATCGTCAGGCGATCCACGCCCATTCCAAACCCACCGCAGGGAGGCATGCCATAGCGCATGGCGCGCAAATAATCTTCATCCATGGGATGTTTCTCTTCATCGTCAGCGGCGTAATCGCGCCCCATCTCGAGGAACCGCTGCTCCTGGTCAAGCGGATCGTTCAACTCGGTGAAGGCATTGCATAACTCGAAGCCAGCCACATAGCCCTCGAAGCGTTCCACGGTCAGCGGGTCGCCGGGTTTGGATTTTGCCAATGGAGAGATATCACGCGGATAATCGAACAGGAAGGTCGGCTGGATAAGGGTCGGTTCGAGGTATTCGGACAGCATGAAGTCGATCAGCTTGCCGCGCGTGACATTGGCAGGAGGTGTGATGCCTCTCTTTCGCAGGGCAGCCGCCAGGGAGTCTGCGTCCCGACACTCATATACATCCACGCCGGTCACGTCGAGCAATCCCTGTCGCATTTCCAGCCGGCGCCAGGGAGGCGTGAAATCCAACTCGTTGCCTTGATAATTAACTTTATATCCGCCGGTCACTTCTATGCTGGCATAGGACACCATTTGCTCGGTCAATTCCATGACCTGCAAATAATCCGCGTATGCCCAGTAGAACTCAAGCTGGGTAAACTCGGGATTGTGCTTGAAGGAAACTCCCTCATTGCGGAAGTCGCGTCCGATCTCGTAAACGCGCTCGAGATTCCCGACCAGCAGCCGTTTGAGATAAAGCTCAAAGGAAATCCTTAAATAAAGATCCTGCTTGAGCTGGTTGTGGTGAGTGACAAACGGCCGCGCCGCCGCGCCGCCATAAATGGGTTGCAGGATGGGCGTCTCAACCTCGAGGAACTGGTGATCGTCCAGGAAGCGGCGCAGGGACGAGACCAGGCGGGCGCGTTTGCGGAAAGTCTCCCGCACGGCAGGGTTGACCGCCAGGTCCGCATAGCGCTGGCGCGCGCGGAGTTCGGGGTCTTCGAGTGCGGCATGCCGGACAACGGTACCATTATCCATGGTCTCATCCTTGGCTGCCGGTAATGGGGAAATCGACTTGGCAAGGAGTCTGAAGTCCAGGACTTGCAAGGTCACTTCTCCCGTGCGTGTGCGTATCATCAATCCGCTGGCCTGGATGAAATCACCGATGTCGAACATTTTATTGAAAAAATCCACTCGCTCCTGGAATAATTCATTGATCCGTAAGAAGAGTTGAATCTTGCCCGAGCCATCTTCGATATGCGCAAAAGAAAGCTTACCCATGGCACGCGTCGCGCGGATGCGCCCCGCCAAAGTGACTTTTAGCTCAGCAGGTACCTGCCCCTCACCTGCCGCCTTTTCGGCTTGTTCGAATGCTGCAATCGCCTCAGTAGATGTATGCGTCCGCTCGGCACGGGTGGGATAAGTTTCGATCCCCTCAGCGCGTAATTCCTCTATCTTTTCGAGGCGGATTTTTTCGAGTGATGAGTATTCTGCCATGGTTTCCCTCACAGGATTAAAAAAGTCCCGCGCTTAAGCACCCTGCTTTCGCAGAGCGCGCGCGGGGCTTGGAATGACCGCCCCAGTCTTTCAGGTGGTCTTAATAATTTTGACTTTGAACGACCCGCCGGGAGCTTCCACGATAACCACATCCCCGGTATGGTGGTTGAGGAGCGCCTTCCCGATGGGAGATTCATTGGAAATCTTGCCGGCGCGCGGGTCCGCTTCGGCAGCGCCGACGATCGTGTAAATTTCCGGGCTTCCGCCAGATTCCTGAATAGTGACGGTATCACCCACCTGGACAATGTTCGGATTCTGGTGCGCCGCAGCTTCATCGATGATATGAGCGGAGGCCAGAATAATCTCAAGTTCCTGAATGCGTCCCTCGACAAAAGCTTGTTCGTTTTTGGCTGCTTCATATTCAGCATTTTCGATCAGCTCACCACCTTCCATCGCCTCGTGCAAACGATTAGCCACTTCCTTGCGTTTAGTGGTGCGAAGATGGTCCAGCTCATCTTGAAGCTTTTGAAAGCCTTCTTTGGTTAGATAATTTGCAGTCATAAGTATTCCCGTCTATAAGCTATGTTGCATCTCTTTCGAGATGCAACGGTTGGCCCTACTGAATTTGCGTGCGAAATATATCATGATTCGGGTTAATTTTCAAGAAGGCAGCCAGAATAGGTCATCTAGCTTGCCACAAGCGAATCCCTTTCTCTTGAGACCAATAACCGCGTATATCGGACCGCATCTTCATATCCGTTTCAAAAAGCACCTCAATTTGAGATTTGTAGGCTGAAATTCCATCCAACCAGCCTTTCAATCCAGACCGGGAAACATGAAAAAGTTGACTAGCCATACCTTTGGAAGCCGGTTTCAGCTCCTTTGGATAATTCAAAATGTATGGTGTATCAGCATAATACATCAGTGAACGACCGGTTCTTTCGACCCCAAGCCTGGTCAGGACATGATCGACATGGTGTCCTACTGAGAGAGGCACCACAACCACATCCGTTTTGCGTAATTTGCGCTGAAGTATGTAGGCAATCGATGCGGGCAGGCTGGCATCTTCAAACTGCGGCGGATCGAAAACACCCTCCGGATACAGCGGTACTCCTGCAGATGACCAACGGTATATACAATCA
>Ga0315290_10001328_pt1 | contig 16993 bp, 5 predicted proteins | sample YL17G12_0_MG_FD_203627 | JGI IMG/M metagenome (GOLD analysis project Ga0315290, IMG submission 203627) | Sediment microbial communities from Yellowstone Lake, YNP, Wyoming, USA - YL17G12_0 | ecosystem: Environmental > Aquatic > Freshwater > Lake > Sediment | place: USA: Wyoming | collected... | reverse complement strand
GAAAATGTCCAGTGAAGTATTCGGCGATAACATCTGTGACGTATTTCCAATTCTAACTCCAGAGGCAAGCGACTCTGCCTGTTTTGATAATGTACTCGAACTGCTGGTTCGTGCCGGCAGGAGTATACCACATTCTATAATGATGATGATCCCCGAAGCATTCGGTTCAAGTTATCATATCAGTACAGATAAACGCGCATTCTATGAATATCACGCGTCTATAATGGAACCGTGGGATGGTCCTGCCGCAATGGTATTTACAGATGGCAGGATTGTAGGCGGGACACTTGACCGCAATGGCCTAAGACCCTGCCGCTGGTTGGTAACAACTGATGGTTTGGTTGTTATGGCCAGTGAAGCAGGCGTTGTACAATTCCCGCCTGAAAAAATCCGGCAAAAGGGACGTCTTCAACCAGGTCACATGTTTCTTGTTGATACGGACGAAGGCAGGATAATTTCTGACAATGAGATAAAAAGTAAGATTGCTCGTCAGATGCCTTATCGCAGATGGCTCGATCAAAACAAAATCGAGATCCGCGGCTTGTTTGACGTGCCAAAACCGGTACATACTGACACAGATACGTTAGCCCAGAGGCTGCGATTGTTCGGCTATACACGTGAAGAGTTGAAAATGATTCTGCTGCCGATGGCCCTAAATGCCCAGGAACCGGTCGGGTCTATGGGTAATGATACACCTTTGGCGGTGCTTTCTGACAGGCCAAAATTGTTGTTTAACTATTTCAAACAGCTCTTTGCACAGGTTACAAATCCTGCGATAGACCCCTTGCGTGAAGGTCGGGTTATGAGCCTGATGAATTTCGTAGGCAAAAAACCAAATATCCTTACGGAAACGCCTGAACACTGCCGACAGTTAAAACTGCCTCATCCAATCCTGACCAATGAAGATATTGAGCGGCTGCGTACCGCAAAAAGGCAAGACCTTAAAACAGTTAGCGCCTCATCAGTATTTGATATTAGTGCTTCTGATATTACCGGTGGTCTGAAACAGGCACTGAGCGAACTGGTCGATTCTGCCCAACAGGCTATCGAGGAAGGTGCCTCGCTGATAATAATCAGTGATCGCCAGGTCTCAGAAACAACGGCTCCGATTCCATCGCTTCTGGCAACGGCTGCAATCCATCATGGATTGCTTAATCGTGGTTTACGCGGCGAAGTTGGATTGATTGTTGAAAGTGGTGAGCCGCGAGAAGTGATGCATTTTTGCCTTTTATGCGGCTTCGGTGCTAATGCGATAAATCCATATTTAGCATTTGAAACACTCGACTATCTTCAACAAGAAGACCGGCTTCTTAAAAATGTGGAATCCTCACAGATAGCGGACAACTATATTGCCGCGATTAAAAAAGGTATTCTAAAAACAATGAGCAAAATGGGAATTTCAACCTTACGCAGCTACACGGGAGCTCAGCTTTTCGAGGCCATCGGGTTGAATTGTTCTTTCATAAATGAGTACTTTACCGGTACGAGTTCGCGGATCGGCGGAGTTGGTCTGACAGAAATAGCACAAGAAACTGTTTTTCGTCATAAAACCGCTTTCGAACAGCAACCCCGCGGGGTGCTTGAATTGGATTTTGGTGGTGAATATCATTTCAGACATAACGGGGAAGAACATCTTTGGAACCCGACAACGATAGCACGATTGCAACATGCAGTCAAATACGCAGACAGTCGGGCTTATGACGATTATGCAAATGCGGTAAATCAGCAGGCTCAAAAGCTATACACTTTGCGCGGACTGTTTGAGTTTGTTGATGGCAAACCAATACCGATTGATCAGGTCGAACCTGCCGGAGAAATAGTTAAGAGATTCTGCACCGGTGCAATGAGCCACGGTTCAATCAGCAAAGAGACGCATGAATGCCTGGCTGTTGCTATGAATCGTATAGGAGCAATGAGTAATACCGGCGAGGGCGGCGAAGAACCATCTCGCTATTTACCCGAAGCTAACGGAGATTCAAAAAATTGTGCTATCAAACAGGTCGCCAGCGGAAGATTTGGTGTTACGATTAATTATTTGGCTCATGCAAAAGAGCTTCAGATTAAAATAGCTCAGGGCGCAAAACCAGGTGAAGGTGGCCAGTTGCCCGGACACAAGGTAACCGAAGAAATTGCGAAAATGAGATATTCAACACCGGGGGTAACTCTTATTTCTCCGCCGCCTCACCACGATATATACTCGATTGAGGACCTGGCACAGTTGATATACGACCTCAAGTCCAGCAATCCGGGAGCGAAAGTTTCCGTCAAGCTCGTTGCTGAAGTTGGGGTCGGCACAATCGCCGCCGGGGTTGCTAAAGGCAATGCCGATGAGGTTCTTATCAGTGGCCATGACGGTGGCACAGGCGCAAGTCCGCTTTCTTCGATCAAACATACCGGCTGTCCGTGGGAACTGGGACTGGCTGAGACTCAGCAGGTTCTGGTAATGAATAATTTGCGGGACCGAATCCGGGTTCAAACCGATGGCCAACTCAAAACCGGCAGAGATGTCGTAGTTGCGGCCTTATTAGGAGCAGAAAGATTCGGCTTCGGTACCGCTGCCCTGGTAACACTCGGCTGTACATTATTGCGCAAATGCCATGAAGGAGCCTGTCCTTTCGGAATCGGCACCCAAGATTCGGAACTGAGGAAGCGATTTGCCGGCAAGCCGGAATATATTGAACGATTTATGTATTTCGTCGCAGAAGAAGTTCGCCAGATTATGGCACAGCTCGGATTTAGAAAACTTGAGGAGATGGTTGGCAGAGTAGATATGCTTCAAACCCGCAGGGCAATCGACCACTGGAAGGCAAAGGGGCTGGATTTTTCTGCTATCTTTCATCAGCCTGAAAACTGCAATGGAAATGGAAAGAAACATACTAATTCACAAGCCGACAAACTCGGTGACCATCTTGATTGGCAAATTCTGGAAAAAGCCAGACCTGCGATTGAGCTGCAGGAGCGAACCATTATAGAAATGCCGGTCCGAAATACAAACCGGGCAATCGGGGCGATTATAAGTAATAAAATTATTCACAAGCTTGGTGAAAAAGGCCTTCCTGATGACACGCTGCAAATTGTCTTGCGAGGCTCCGCGGGGCAGAGTTTCGGTGCCTTTCTTGCGCCAGGCGTAACTTTAAAGTTGATCGGTGAAAGCAATGACTATCTCGGCAAAAGTCTTTCCGGTGGAAGGATTGTAGTTAAGACTCCCGAAGCTTCCCCGTTTATCAGCCATGAAAATATCATTGTAGGCAATACCGTACTTTACGGTGCTACCTCAGGTGAAGTCTTTATAAATGGTATGGCAGGAGAGCGATTCTGTGTTAGAAACAGCGGGGTAACCGCTGTTGTCGAGGGAGTTGGGGACCATTGTTGTGAATATATGACAGGCGGATTGGTCGTGGTGCTTGGAAAAACAGGTTGTAATTTTGCGGCAGGCATGAGCGGAGGTATTGCTTACGTACTCGATGAGGCACAATTGTTTGATACAATGTGCAACCTTGATATGGTCGAGTTGGAAAGCGTCTGGAAAAAAACAGATAAAAACCTGCTTCACGATTTAATCCAGCAGCATCTAAAGTGGACCGGCAGCAGTCATGCACAATACCTGCTGGACGCGTGGCCGGATATGATGGGGAAATTTGTAAAGGTTGTCCCGACAGATTACCGCAAGGCACTGGAAAAAATGCGTGCCGCCCAGCAACGCGATACTGAAACAATACCGGCAACCGAAGAGGTGTTTCAATGGGCGAGGTAAAAGGGTTTTTAAAATATAAACGCCAGGAAGTCGGTCATCGGCTGGTCGAGGAAAGAATACATGATTTCACCGAACTTGACCTGCCGCTCACTCCTGAGCAGATTCATCAGCAGACAGCAAGGTGCATGGACTGCGGAATACCGTTTTGTCATGGTGTAGGCTGTCCGCTTAAAAATTCTATACCTGATATAAACGAACTTGTGTATGAAGACAAATGGGAGCAAGCCTGCCGGATGCTTCATTCGACTAACAATTTCCCTGAAATCACAGGCCGAGTATGCCCCGCCCCTTGTGAGACGGCATGTACGCTTTCTATTAACGATGAACCAGTTTTGATTAGACACATTGAGTTTCAAATCGTTGAACGCGGTTTCAAAGAAGGCTGGATTAAACCATTGCCCGCTAAACAAAAAACCGGAAAACGGGTTGCAGTAATTGGCTCCGGGCCTGCTGGTTTGGCAACCGCTCAACAATTGGCACGAGCCGGACACAGTGTGATTGTCTTTGAAAAAGATAGGCTAATTGGAGGACTGCTGCGATACGGCATCCCTGACTTTAAACTTGCCAAAAACATCATCGACCGCAGATTAGAGCAGTTAACAGCCGAAGGTGTCGAGTTTCAAACAGGTGTAAATGTCGGAGAGGATATTTCCGCACGATACCTTAAAAAGAGATTTGATTGTATCTGTCTGGCAATGGGCGCTGGTCAGCCTCGGGATCTCAACATAGTCGGCAGAGGTTACGAAAACATCCTGCTTGCTATGGATTACCTGAAGGCACAGAACAAACTGTGCTCCAGTGAAGAAATAAATGAATCAGCAATTGTCACGGTGAAGAACAGGGTTGTAGTCGTAATAGGCGGCGGTGATACAGGAAGTGACTGCGTCGGGACAGCTCGAAGACAAGGAGCCAAAAAAATTCATCAACTGGAAATCTTACCCAAGCCACCGGATGCTCGGCCGCCTGATACACCCTGGCCTATGTGGCCTCGAATTATGAGAACCTCTACTTCTCATGAAGAAGGCTGCAGTCGGCAATGGTCGGTATGCACTAAAAAGTTCTCAGGTGTAGAAACACGCGTCACTCAATTGCATTGTTGTCAGGTGGAGTGGCTTCAGAAAGATGGGGCCTGGAAATTCAAAGAACTACCTGATACCAATTTTTCTCTTGATGCCGATATAGTGCTGCTGGCAACAGGATTTCTTCATGTTTCACATGACGGTCTTGTAAAAAAATTCGACTTGAGACTTGATAAGTCTGGCAATGTTGCAGTAAAAAACTGCCAAACAAATGAACCGTCGGTATTTGCTGCGGGCGACACAATCAATGGAGCATCATTGGTTGTCCGGGCAATTGACAGCGGACGCCAAGCCGCTGCAAGCATTGATAACTGGCTAAAAAGTAAAGGGAGCCTCTAAAAGTTAAAGTTGGTAATAACTGGTTATGAGAATAGCACTGGCACAATTTAACGCTTCGGTTGGTGATATCAGGGGAAACACCAAAAAAATGCGAAGATTAACCACCAAAGCATACGATTTAGGTGCTGATATTGTTGTGTTCCCGGAAATGGCTATATGCGGTTATTCCCCGGAAGATCTATTGCTCAAAAAACATTTTTTAGATGATAACCGCCTTGCGGTAGAACATCTGGCAAAGAACTGTTCTGAAATTACAATCATTGTTGGTTTCGCGGAGGCAAATGAAAAGGGATTTTTTAACTCGCTTGCCGTGTTGCAAAACGGCAGGATTACAAAAATTTACCGCAAGAGCATCCTGCCTAACTACGGTGTTTTTGATGAACAACGCTATTTTCAGCACGGGACCGAAGCGGTGAGAATTGTAATCGATGACGCAACAGCAGCTTTTACGATTTGTGAAGATATCTGGCAACTCAAGTGGCTGGATAGCTTTTATGGCCCGACACCGGGAATAGACATAATCATAAATATTTCTGCATCGCCTTTTCATGTAAGTAAATTCCAGCAAAGACAGGGAATTCTCTGTGAATGTGCGAAACATTTCAATTGTACTGTCGCTTATTGCAACCTGGTTGGCGGTCAGGATGAACTGGTTTTTGACGGCAGAAGCATGTTTGTAAACTCATCGGGCCAGGTTGTCTGCCAGGCAAAAGCATTTGCAGAGGACATCCTGCTGGCAGATTTATCGATAGACCGGAACACTGGAAATAAGCTTGTACCCGTACCAGATTGTAACAGCTCCGTTCACCATCTGCCGACAGAGCCTGTTACTGAAATCTATCAGGCACTTGTTGTAGGAACCAGAGACTATGTACAAAAAAACGGGTTCTCCATGGCCATAATAGGATTAAGCGGCGGAATAGATTCATCACTGACCGCCGCTATCGCGGTGGATGCTTTGGGCGCCAAAAAAGTCATAGGGGTAACTATGCCGTCGAAATTCAACAGCCCGGATACCATTAAGGACGCCCAACTGCTGGCGGATAATCTGGATATCGAGTTCTATAGTATCCCCATTGAAACGGTGCTTGATAAGTTCAATAGCTTGTTCGGTAAATTTGATAAATGGTCCACCGATACAATAGCTTACGAAAATCTCCAGGCCAGGATTCGCGGATGTGTACTTATGTCTTTGAGTAACAGTTATGGCTGGCTCGTCTTAACCACAAGCAACAAAAGCGAAACGGCTGTTGGATACGCCACTCTTTATGGTGACACAGCCGGTGGTTTTGCGGTACTTAAGGATGTCCCCAAAACAATGGTGTACAAGTTGGCTGAATATATAAACAGGATTCATCGCCGCGAAGCTATTCCTATTACTGTGATAAACCGCCCGCCAAGTGCCGAGCTAAGAGAAAATCAAAAGGATACGGATTCTCTCGGCTCGTATGATGTACTGGACAGGATACTTGCCGGTTATGTCGAGCAGGATAAATCGGCGCATGAACTTGTCAAAGATGGTTTGCCAAAGAAAACTGTTGATCGGATTATTGGTATGATAGACCGTAATGAATACAAGAGAAGACAATCGCCGCCTGGGATTAAAATCACTCCGAAAGCATTTGGCAAAGACAGGCGAATGCCAATAACAAACCTTTACACCTTTGACAACTTCGGAATAAATAATAAAATACCCCGAACATAATTTAGAAAACTGAAAGAGCACGCGATGCCGAAACGCAAGGACATCAAAAAAATATTAATTATAGGTTCTGGCCCCATTGTCATAGGCCAGGGCTGTGAATTTGATTATTCCGGCACCCAGGCCTGCAAAGTACTGAAGCAGGAGGGCTTTAAAGTAATTCTTGTTAACAGCAATCCTGCCACAATAATGACCGACCCGGAAATGGCCGACAGGACATACATTGAGCCGATCACACCCGAAATCGTCGAGAAAATAATCGCTAAAGAAAAACCAGACAGCCTCCTGCCTACGCTGGGTGGCCAGACAGGACTCAATACCGCTGTGGCATTGGCGGAGAGTGGGGTATTGAAAAAGTACAAAGTCCGGCTGCTGGGGGCTAATTTAAGGTCTATCAAAAACGCTGAAGAACGCGACCGCTTCAAAAAAATTATGGAAAATATCGGCCTTGAGGTCTCGAAGAGCGGCTATGCTCATTCTTGGCAGGAGGCGCAAAAAGTTATCGAAAATATAGGATTCCCCGTTATTATTCGTCCTTCATATACATTAGGGGGTATGGGCGGCAATGTTGCTTACAATATGGATGAATACACCGAGTATATTCACTGGGGGCTGAATCTAAGTCCAAAATCCCAGGTTCTTGTCGAAGAATCCGTCATTGGCTGGAAAGAATATGAACTCGAGGTAATGAGAGACAGAAAAGATAACGTCGTCATTATCTGCTCAATTGAAAACCTTGACCCTATGGGTATCCATACCGGTGACAGCATTACAGTGGCTCCCGCCCAGACGCTGACCGACAAAGAATATCAAATAATGCGAGACGCCGCATTGAAAATTATACGTGCGATCGGGGTTGAAACCGGCGGCTCGAACATACAATTTGCGGTTAATCCCGAAAATGGCAGGCTCTATGTAATTGAGATGAACCCACGTGTTTCACGAAGCTCTGCACTTGCATCAAAAGCCACCGGCTTCCCTATCGCCAAAATCGCCGCTTTACTTGCGGTTGGTTATACGCTCGATGAGATTCCTAACGATATTACGAAAAAAACACCGGCTTGCTTTGAGCCGACAATCGATTATTGTGTTACCAAGTGGCCGCGTTTTACTTTCGAAAAATTCCCACAGACTAATCCCGAGTTGACGGTGCAGATGAAATCGGTCGGCGAAGCGATGGCTATCGGCAGAACGTTCAAAGAATCGCTGCAAAAAGCCATAAGGTCTTTGGAAATAGACCGCTACTCACTCGACAAAAAGCATATCAATAACGGACTTACTTTGACTCAGTTAAAAAAGAAACTGCAAACAAACTGCTGGGATAAAATATGGTATGTTGCTGAGGCATTTAGAAGAAAACTTCCGACCGATGAAATTTACCGACTGACAAAAATCGATCCCTGGTTTCTCAATAACATCAATGATATTGTCAGGCTGGAGAACAAAATCAAGTCAACTGATTTTGATAAATTCGAGCCGGATTTAATGCGTAAGGCCAAAGAGTATGGGTTCAGTGATAAATATCTGGCAAATGTGTTTAATATGCCGGAAGAACTATTCAGGAAACATCGTCAACAGATGAAAGTTAACGCTGTATATAAAACTGTTGACACCTGCGGAGCCGAATTCGAGGCGACCACGCCATATCTTTACTCAACTTTCGAGGATGAATGTGAAGCCAATCCAACCAAGAAGCGAAAGATTATTATTCTTGGAGGCGGGCCTAATCGTATCGGCCAGGGAATCGAATTCGATTATTGCTGTGTCCACGCCGCATTCGCACTGAAGGAAATAGGCATCGAATCAATAATGGTAAACTGCAACCCTGAAACCGTCAGCACCGACTACGATACCTCTGACAGGCTTTACTTTGAACCTCTGACATTTGAAGATGTAATGAACATCATTGAAAAAGAAAAGCCCGATGGTGTTATTGTTCAATTCGGCGGGCAGACGCCGTTAAAATTAGCTGTGCCTTTGGAAAAAGCTGGCGCGAAAATAATCGGCACCTCACCCGACAGTATTGCACGGGCTGAAGACCGAAAACGCTTCAATAAGCTGGTCAAAAAACTAAAACTGCGACAGCCTTACAGTGGAACTGCTGCAACGTATGAAGAAACTTTGAAAATCGCGAAAAAACTTGGGTTCCCCTTACTCATCAGGCCTTCTTTTGTATTGGGCGGTAGAGCGATGGTAATCGTTCACGATGAAAAATCGCTTAGAACCTGCGTTGAAAATGCAATCGAAGCTTCGGATCAGCACCCGATCTTGATAGACAAATTTCTTGACGATGCGACAGAACTGGACGTTGATGCCATATGTGATGGCAAACGAGTAGTCGTCGCCGGGATCATGGAACATATCGAAGAAGCTGGTGTTCATTCCGGAGACAGTGCCTGTTCGCTGCCGCCGATTTCGATAAGCAAAAAACTGTTGAACGAAATTAAAAAACAGACAAAACTATTGGCCCTCGAATTAAAAGTTAAGGGCCTGATGAACATCCAGTTTGCCGTTAAGGACAATGAAATTTACATACTTGAGGTTAACCCTCGCGCATCCCGAACCATTCCGTTTCTTAGCAAAGCGATTGGCGTTCCTCTTGCCAGACTTGCGGCCAAAATAATAACCGGCATGACACTCGACGAACTGGGCTTTACCAAAGAAGTATATCATGACCATTTCGCCGTCAAAGAAGCGGTATTCCCATTCTTGAAATTCCCCGGCATAGATACACTGCTCGGCCCGGAAATGCTATCTACCGGAGAGGTTATGGGGTTATCGGATGATTTCGGCATTGCTTTCGCAAAGTCCCAGATGGCTGCCGGCAACAGCCTGCCGACAAAAGGTAACGCATTCTTCAGCGTCAAAGATACCGACAAGAAAAAAGCGGTCGGCTTGGCGGCCCAATTGCAGCAAATGGGCTTTAAAATTGTCGCAACAAAAGGCACGTGCATCGAGTTTATCAATAACAACCTGCCTTCTGAGTTTGTACTCAAGATGACTGAGGGTAGGCCTAATATAGTTGACTGGATAATAAATGGGAAAATCAACCTTATAATAAACACCACGATAGGTGCTCAATCTATTAAGGATTCCTTCCCGATAAGAAGAACTGCCCTTGATAAACAAATTCCCTATGTAACAACGATAAGAGGTGCCGCGGCAGTGGTGAAAGCCATATCCGCGATGAAAGAAAAAAAATTAACTGTAAAGCCTATTCAACATTACAACACTTAGGAACAAAATTGAAAGCCATTTTATTACTCGAAGACGGTACTATTTTTGAGGGTACTTCTTTTGGCGCTATGGGCCAAAAGTGCGGCGAAGTCGTCTTTAACACAAGCATGACCGGCTACCAGGAAATACTGACTGACCCATCATATAACGAACAGATAATAACAATGACATATCCATTGATCGGCAATTATGGCACTAATAAGGCTGACTGGGAATCTCAAAAAATATTCGCAAGCGGTTTTATCGTCAAAGAAAACTGTCCATACCCGAGCAATTGGCGAAATAAAAATCCTCTGGGTGATTATTTAGAGGCTAACAACGTAATCGGCATCGAAGGTATCGATACAAGAAAGCTCGTAAAACATATCCGCACCCAAGGTGCGATGAAAGGAATTATTTCCTCAACCGATCTCGATATCAACAATCTAAAAAAGAAACTGGTAAATTATCCAGGTCTTGTCGGAAGAGACATTGTCAAAAATGTTACCGTGAAAAAATCTTACTGTTGGAATAAACCTGTAATTGATATATTAAACACAAACAAGGAAAGACTCGAAAAAAAATATAAGGTCCTTGCTTTCGATTTCGGCATAAAACACAATATACTCAGGTTGCTCTGTTCGCACGGCTGTGACGTTACGGTTGTACCAGCCAATACTTCCGCTGCGGAAGTCTTGAAAAAAAAACCAGATGGTGTCTTTTTGAGTAACGGGCCTGGCGACCCCGCACCTGTAACCTATGCCGTTGACACAGTAAAAAGGCTCATTGGTAAGGTGCCGGTTTTCGGAATCTGCCTTGGCCACCAGATTCTTTCATTAGCCCTCGGAGGCAAAACTTATAAGCTCAAATTCGGCCACAGGGGAGCAAACCATCCGGTAAAAAATTTACAAACCGGCAAAATTGAAATCACCAGCCAAAACCACGGCTTCTGCGTTGACATGGACTCACTCAAAAATAAAAACATAGAATTAACACATTTGAACTTGAATGACAACACGGTTGAAGGCATTCGATGCAAAACACTTGCTGCTTTTTCTGTCCAGTATCACCCCGAAGCCTCACCTGGACCACATGATTCAGCGTACCTTTTTGTGGAGTTTATAAAGTCAATGACCGCGGGTGCCACATTGATGGAAATTTAAACACAACCTGACATTTATTCCACTCTGCCAACAGGCCCGCTGACCGGCTTGCGCGACTTCGGCTGCTCGACCTTGCCGGCAAATCGCAACTCGAACGGCACGGACTCACCCCACACCGCACCAACGTCAACCATCAACACGCCCGGCTGAACCATATTCGGGTTTTGTTTCACGTAATTGACATACACATCAACGCATTGCATTGAATTGGGCACATGAAATACCATCTGTGTCGGATCGCCGCCGTTGCCCTTGACTTTGCCTGTAATATGTTGCTCGCGTGCATTCCATTTCACACCTTTCACTTCCAACACACCTTGGCTAAAGTGCCCAGTAGTGCCGATCAATTGCGGCCGACCCAGATACGGCCGAAGCGAATACACATGGCAGGATTTTTCCGGCACATCAATCGTCATTGCATGACCCGTTATCGTCGTCAATTCCATCTGCCAGAAATCCCACAACAACCAATGACTCGGAGCCTCACCGCCTTGATGTTTCCAACCGCGACTGCGCGAGGCCACTTCATCGAGGTTCAGCGTGATCTTCTGGCCCTTGCGGTTGCCCTGGAACTCGAACACCCCAAACAACGTGTAATCGCCATCCGCCTCACCGGGCGACATACCCCACAGCAGGTACGGCTCGTTTTCCCAAAGGTCCAGCGGCCGACCGGCCACCGGCAGCGGCGGCAGAATACGCCGGTAAATATCTATGTACTCATTCGGCAGATCGTCAAGCGAATCACCGTAGGTCAACACGTTCCCCGCCAGTGCCATCCACGACATCCACGTGCGGTTCCAATCGACGCTTTTCGCCTCACCATGTCGAACACAAACAATCGCATCGGGGTCGTTGATCCAAACACGCCAGTTATAAAACCAACGCGTCCCGGCCGAAACATACGAATAAATCGCCCCGCCGTGCGAATCACCGCTGATACGCATCCCATCGCACAAACCCATTGCCGGACCCAGCAACGCACCGCAATGTAACCAGTACGTATCTTTGCCGTAGCCGCGACGCATCGCTTGCAACCCTTGGTTGTGAGCCTCAACAGAGGTCAGCGACGGATTAAAACGCGGCTGCTTACGCGCCCCCCAGTTCATAAAGTCCGTCATAACATAACGGTAACCACGATCACGCCACGCCCGCGCGGTTGACTCCATATATCTCTCAGCGGCTGGATTTGAGGCGTCCAGGTAAGCCAGGCCGTTGCCGTACATCTCATCTGTGTGAACCTTGCCGTCATCTTCCTTGTAAAGGTAATCTTCGTGTTCACGGAAAAGACGAGACTTGGTTGAAACCCAGAACGGCGGATACCAAATCCCCGCGCGAACCTGCCATTCATTCATCATGCCCGCCAGTCGATCAAAGCCATTGGCAATCGCCAGTGTCTTATTGTCCCAATCGCCGTACGCCATTTCATTACTGTCATCGACAACACGCATCGACGCAACGCCACGCGAGCTAAAATATTTTACGACCGGTTCAATGTTCGCTTCGACGCCCCTTTCCAAACCTTCTTTGTAATCGTAAAGCGACTCCTGACGCATCCAGCCGGCATACCAACTGCACCACGTGGCAAAATTCTCCGGCCACAACACCACGCCGTTTTCTTTTGCTGCCAGGTCCGAAAAATGTTCCATCTGCCACAGCGGATTGTCATCACCCGATACAAACAACGGATCAACGCTACGCGATGCCCCGGCCACCAACACACATCCGTCGCATTCGCCATACGCCGTCAATTGAACGCCCTTGTCGTCATACAACAACGTGAATCGGTCCAAGTTGTGACGCCCAGAGAGAAAACCACCGGCAAATGGAGGGCTTTGACAGGCCAGCGTGTAGTAACTCGACGCGGCTTTACCTTTTTCAAGATGGCCCACATCTTCGCCTGCCCATGAATGATGGCCACTGGTCAGAATACGATTGTTCGATGAATCAACCTTGCCCGTCAGCTTGCCGATCAACACGTCCAACCGATCCAGCTTCAACGCTTTATCACTACGGTTGTAAATCGTCCAGTCAATCCGCACCGACTCGGCGTCGATCAAATGAATCACCATCTCCCAATCGACCACCTTTTGCACATCAATACCTGTCAGCACTTGCCGACCTTGCAGTTGATTCACCGTTACCTGGAAACGTTCCTCACTTGTCGCAATCACCGGGCCGTCCGTAATTGCGATCTGCCCAACACCATCGACCAGCCAGGGCTTATCACTGGCACCGACAAACTCGAGCCTGCGTGTTTGGTCATTCCACACAACCGCCGCCGCACCGACATCGCACACCCAACACAGCGACATCAACGTGACCCCGACCATCAACCACAATCGGCCTTGACGTCTTGAATCGATTTTATGTCTTATTTCCATAAGTTAACCTCTCTACTGCGGTTTCCCACATATCATTATATCTCAAACTGACTGTTTTAAGTTAGCAAACACGCATAACTACTTTGCGGACACCTATAGAATATCAAATTGATCTCAAAAATTCAAGGAATCCTCTAAAAATCACAATAATAGTAAAAACACATCTGGTAACCGCGGTCCATCTTCCGCCATGAAAGACCAAAATAAAACACCACCATTATTTCATCGGCCACCCGCCGTTCGCTTCAATTACATTATCAACCTCATCCATCAACTTTATCGTCTCGCCCAACGCTACCACCATCTTTCGATAATGACACATATCCTCATAATCAAGTTTTCGCCCTCGCCGGTCTTTAAGCCATTTCTCACACACCTGATACCCACCAACGTGAAACTCCCAAACATTCGGCCCAACCCCTTCAAAATACTGCTTCTTGTTTATATAAACTTTACCCTCCCCCGGCTTGCCGGCATGAGCAACGTATTTCGGATAACCTTTCTCGACAACATTATCACCTTCGATATCGAACGCGGGCCATTTATTCTCATCTTCTAATATCTCAGCTTCCAGCAGGTGCCCCTTGACCAGCTTCTCACCTGTCTTACACAGCTTACCAAACAACACCTTACTTCCAGTCATCGGCACACGCGGAAAATCAATCTTCAAAAACTCACCATACCGCCTGCGATACTCAGGAGAATGAAACACCGCGTATATATAATGAAAAACATCCTCCGGCCCAAACGTCTTCTTCAAATCACCCACCCCGTCACTGACAAACTCCAGCTTCACCTTCCCCGCCAACTCCTCCACAAAACCCTTATCCAAATTCGGAACTCGACCTGCTTTACCCCTTGGCCAGTTCTCGTAGTCCATATCCGTTTGCTTTCCTTTTCCTGATTCAGGATATAAGTACAGAGGCAATATTGCACAACCGCCTCGATAAAAAACATTAAAATCCACAGGAATAGAAGAAACATGAACGAGCGCCCAATCATCAGAACCAATAACATTACCTGCCTGCCCAATGCAAAGAATTCTGTTATATTCTTTCAAGTGGTTATGGACATCTACTCTTCGATGGACACAAACATTGGAATCCCAAACAGTAAATCTCCAGTCAAATGGTCTATAAGTAACTTTCTTAATATATTCCAACCAGTTTCCCTTGCTTAATTCATTGTATGCTTTTTCATAATTCCACTGGTTTTGACTACAAAGTTTGAATCGATCCCTAGCTTCTTTTTCTGTATTTGTAGCCAAGAAATTTTTCATCTTCTCTTTTTGTTCTATCTCAGAAAAGCTTATAGCGAATGAATCTTGAGTTGTAACAAATCCCGTACCAACTCTCTTGGATTTATTGCTTTTATACTCACCTGGAAAAACATCAGCAATACTTCTTAACGGACTATACTCATTCAAGTGAGATGTTTCTGACGAAACAAATAAATAGTATGGGGCCTCACAAGTCGTTTCCTCCCAATCTATCGTATCAATAGAATTTTCCGCTAGGAATAGTAGCTTCTTTTTCCGAGCATCCCGTATTTGTGAAACGAAAACTCGACCATCTTTTGAATCACTACTGTATTTGATAGCGAGGATAACCGACACACCCTGAGTTATCAAAAAAATGTTCTCATCCAAATCAGGTTTATTTCTATTCTTTTTTGCATTACCTTGCAGATCTAAAACATATATCTCATCGAATGATTCTTTTAGACTTGCCCTCATTCCTACAAAAGTACCACTATCAATATAGCTGTGATCTGTAATCATGCCAACTACACCGGTTCCCCTCTCTGTTATTCGATATTGGGCATAGCGGATGAATTTGACATAATCATTTTGCAGCCACTTTGCTTGCCCAAGCCGAAGCTTTTGACCGTCGATCTTATAATAATCTTCTAACAGCTTTCCGATAAAATTGAGTACTTTTTTGCCCTTTACAATCTCCCCACTCTTATTCAAAGAGTGTCCTGCATATGGCGGATTACCCAAAACTACCATAATCGGCAAATCTTTTTTGACCTTGTTTGCCGCCATTGCCTCCCGGCTGAGATATTGCGCAAAAAGATTCCTACTCGTCTCTTCCGCCTCCTCCAGCGTATTCGTAAGATATACCCCCAACCGCTCATCACTCTCAAAATCATACCCGGTCTCAGCCAGTTGCAATCCTAACTTCATGTGAGCCACCGCGTAAGGCGCCATCATCAGTTCAAAACCGAATAATCTTGGCAGCAGGTGATCCTTTACATACCCTGACCACACCCCTTTTTGCCGTTTGAATTTCTGGTGAATCTGCTCGATTACCTCGAACAGAAACGTACCCGTCCCGACCGCAGGATCCAGAATCAGCAACCGATGCACATCTTTGCCTTTGATCTTGGCATTATCCGCCAACCCTCGCCTCAAACCAAATTTTTCCTTCAATAAAATATCCACACTACGCACAATATAACTCACCACTTCATCAGGCGTACAGTAAACCCCCCTGGATTTTTTGAGCTTCGGGTCGTATTCGTCCAAGAAAGTTTCGTAGAAATGCATTACCGGGTTCTTGCGTTTTTTACGTCGGGCAAATTCTTGCAGTATCTGCCCCATATCCGCGTGCTTCAATAACTCCACTACGTCATCCACCAGCCACACCAGCCGGTCATCCAACTCCGGCCCCGCTATATGTCCGAACATTTTCCTCAAAAATGGGTTCGTTTTAGGCAAATCGTATGCCGCATGTTCCCGCGTAAAATCCTTGCCATCTCTCACATTACAAATCGCCGTAAACAAACCATAAGTAATCGTCTGCGCGTACATATCCGCAAATTGCTCTTCCGTTAAATCATGCAGCAAAACATCCCTGAACGCCTCGAATTGCCCGTGCAAACTCCCCGTCTCTGTTTCCTGCCGAAATGTCTCTGTAATAATATCACGCATCATTTGCGCTTTATAAGCCATTTTCCCCGCCAGTTCCTTTGCTATTGTAATCTTTTCCGGCTCCTGGCTTAGAAAAGACTCCAGCAGTTGACCCACCTTTCCTACCCCGTCGCCGACAAGTTTGAATTTACCCGCCTTCTCTTCCGCCAGTCTCCCCTCAAGTTGCAACTCTCCCCCCAAATACCACCGAAACTCAATATAGTCCGTCAAAATAAAATTATGCAGCCCCGCCAGATACCTCTTCATCTGCTCGCTCTCGGCTTCCTGCCTCAGGTCCTTACCGATAGCTTTCGTCTCGATATACCCGATATTCTTATCTACCTCCTTTTCTCTCCGTGTTATCAGCAAATCTGAGGTGCTAAACGAATGACGGACACTCGAAGAGAGGGTATAATGCCGCCCAAGAAGTACAGTGAAAGGAGTG